>Ga0335069_10003169_pt1 | contig 25025 bp, 26 predicted proteins | sample Lox_Sample_11_FD_206714 | JGI IMG/M metagenome (GOLD analysis project Ga0335069, IMG submission 206714) | Soil microbial communities from Loxahatchee National Wildlife Refuge, Florida, United States - Lox_Sample_1.1 | ecosystem: Environmental > Terrestrial > Soil > Wetlands | place: USA... | reverse complement strand
ATATGGGCCGTCGAGGGTGCAGGGCACGCGGCCGCGCTCGGCCGCGCACCACAGGAGTTTGAGGAGCGTGTAATTGGGTTCCTTCACAAAAATTGACCGGTGGCTCGATTACAATCATTTCCCTTGGTGAAATCCGTGACTCCATATCAGAGCCCAGCCGTGATCGGTTTTGAAGGCATGACTCCTATCCTGCGTGTGCGGGATCTTGCTGCCAGCCTTGAGTATTACGTTCAGAAGCTTGGCTTCAAGATCGATTGGCAGGGGCCGTTCTTCGCCAGCGTCTCGCGCGGCCGCTGCCACCTTTTCCTGAGCCATGGCGACCAAGGGCATCCTGGTTCGTGGGTCTGGATTGGCGTCGAGGATGCAGAAACTCTCTTCCAGGAGTATCAAGCCTCAGGGGCGAATATCCGTCACCGCCCGACGAATTACGAGTGGGGCTACGAGATGCAAGTAGAAGATCCAGATGGCAACATCCTTCGCATGGGGTCCGACAACAAGAAAGACCAGCCGAACGGCGAGTGGCTCGATATGGACGGAAACCGCCGGGTGCCAACCGGCAATGGCGAATGGAAGAAAGCAGGGAAATAGGGTGCCGTTCATCACTACTAGCTTTGTTCCTGCTCTATCCCTCTATTTAGGGTTTTGCTGACTACCGACTCCTGACTCCTGACTACTGGGTTTCGTCATCTTCTCCGGTCTCACCAGCGAATCAAATTCCTCACCCGTAAGGAACCCCAGCTTCACCGCCGCCTCTTTCAGGCTGGTGTGCTCGACGTGCGCCGTGTGCGCGATCTTGGCCGCATTGTCGTATCCCACCTTCGGCGCCAGTGCCGTCACCAGCATCAGTGAATTCTTTACGTACCAGTCGACCTTCGCCTTGTCGATTTCAATGCCCTTGAGCATGAACTCAACATACCCATAGCAGGCATCAGAGATCAGCGTGACCGAGTGAAGAAAGTTGTAGATGATCACCGGCTTGAACACGTTGAGTTCGAAGTTGCCCTGAGATCCCGCGAACCCGACCGCGGCCGTCGCTCCGTGAACCTGAGCGCAGACCATGGTCATGGCCTCGCACTGGGTAGGATTCACCTTGCCCGGCATGATCGATGACCCGGGCTCATTCTCCGGAATCGTGAGTTCACCCAGTCCACAACGTGGGCCCGAGGCCAGCCAGCGGATGTCGTTCGAGATCTTCATGAACGACGCCGCCAGCGTTTCCATCGCCCCCTGCGCGAACACGATCTCATCGTGTGCCGAAAGTGACGCGAACTTGTTCGGATGCGACCGGAACGCCAGTCCCGTCAGTTCGGCAATCTTCGCCGCCGCCCTCTCGGCAAACTCGGGATGCGCATTCAGCCCCGTACCCACCGCGGTCCCGCCGATGGCCAGGTCGTAAAGGCCGTCCAGCGCCAGCTCCAGGCGATTGATGTCGCGGTCGAGGAGCGCCGCCCACCCGCCGAATTCCTGACCGATCGTCAGCGGCACCGCGTCCTGCAGGTGCGTGCGGCCGATCTTGACGATGCCTTCAAATTCACGAGCTTTCGCAGCGATCGCATCGCGCACAGTCTTGACCGCCGGAATCAACACGCTCTTCACGCGCTCGGCCGCCGCAATGTGCATCGCCGTGGGGAATGTGTCGTTCGACGACTGCGACATGTTCACGTGATCGTTCGGATGGATTGGCTTCTTTGACCCCATCTCGCCGCCGGCCATCTCGATTGCCCGGTTCGAGATGACCTCGTTCACGTTCATGTTCGTCTGCGTGCCCGAGCCGGTTTGCCAGATGCGAAGAGGGAACTGGTCGTTCAGTTTGCCCGAGATGACTTCATCTGCTGCGGCGACGATCAACTTGGCCTTGTCCGCTGGCAGCTTGCCTAGGCCCTGATTCACTAGCGCGCATGCCTTTTTTAGAATGCCGAAAGCCCGGATCAGTTCAGGCGGCATCGTGTCACGTCCGATGGCAAAGTGGTGAAGAGAGCGTTGCGTCTGCGCGCCCCAGTAAACATGGGCGGGAACGTCGATTTTGCCCATCGAGTCGGATTCGATACGGGTCTTGACCTGGGAGGGAGCGGCTGGTTCGGTCAGTGCGGACATAATGAAGAAGGACTCCTGTGTTGTGGAGACCAAAATATTATACGGTGCCGCAGAGCCCGAGCTTCGCGCCGCATGTTAGCGTGCCGAAGGCGGTCTGGGCGACCCGCTACCCCAAATCTGCTTGATTCTTGGCTGTTGCCCGTCACTGCCCGCTGTGAGTGTAGTCATAGACCGGCGTGCCCCACGTTAGAAATCATGAAGTTGAGAACACTCAAACTATGGCAAACCATACTTCGAAAAAAGGCGTTATCGGAATACTCACCGGCGGGGGCGATGTCCCCGGCCTTAATCCGGCGATTCGCGCAGTTACCATCCGGGCCATTCGGGAAGGCTACCAGGTCATCGGGATCCGCCGCGGCTGGGGCGGCCTGGTCGATATCATCCGCGAAAAAGATGCCGACAACAGCAACAACTACCAGGTCCTGTCGGAAGAAGTCGTCAACCGCGCCGGACGCACCGGAGGCACGTTCCTCCACACTTCGCGCACGAATCCGAGCAAAGTCGGCAAGAGTAGCGTACCAGAGCACTTGAAGGACAGATTTCAGGCGGAGAAGAACGATCTGACGCCGGAAGTCCTGAAGAATCTTGAATGGCTGGGTATCGACTACCTGATTCCGATCGGCGGCGACGACACACTGAGCTATGGGGTACGCCTCGATCAGGAGGGCTTCAAGGTCGTGGCCATTCCCAAGACCATGGACAACGACGTCCCGGGCACCGACTATTGCATCGGTTTCAGCACCTGCGTGACCCGAACGATCCAGATGGCGAACAGTCTGCGCACGTCTGCCGGCTCCCACGAACGCTTTCTGGTGCTGGAGGTGTTTGGCCGTTACGCCGGATTCACCGCCATGCTGCCGACGATGGCGGGTGCCGCCAACCGTTGCGTCATTCCGGAGTACAAATTCAACATCGAGCAACTGGCGGAATTGCTGGTCTCCGACCGCAACCACAATCCAAGCCGCTACTCCGTGGTGCTGGTGTCGGAGGGAGCGATGTTCGAGGGCAGCGAGATGGTCTTTTCCGACCACACAACCGATGCCTACGGGCACAAGAAGCTGGGCGGAATCGGCGACCTGGTTTCCGAGAAGCTCAAAGACTGTTCCAAGAAGTACAACAAGGGGAAGGCGATCGACGTCATCAATCAAAAACTGGGCTACCTGGTCCGCGGCGGCGATCCCGATGCCATCGATTCGATTGTTCCCATGGCTTATGGCAACCTCGCCCTCGATTTGATTCTTGGCAAAGTCTATGGGCGCCTGGTCGTGCTCAAGAACGGCCGCTACGACAACCTTCCGGTCGATGTCGTGACCGCCTCGAAAAAAACGGTCAACCTGAAGGAGCACTACAACACCGAACGCCTGCGCCCGCACTACAAGAGCTTCGAGATGAAACCACTGTTCATCATGACCAGCGAGGCCGGATAAATAGAAACGCGGCGACCGTCCGTTGTGCGCGCGAAGCCAGTGGTGGAAGAGGCGTCATCCGATGATGTCCGGACGCGGCCCCGAAAGGGGCCGCTCTTTTCCACATCCGGACGCGGGGCAAACTTCGCCTCGATCAGGCTGGTGACCGCGTCGAAAGTGGCATCCGCCAGAGCAGATCTTCCGGGCGCAGAGCGTCACCGTACCTGTGGCGCCGGGAACTCAAAAGGGACCAACGTTTTGCGCCAGCAAACGCAAAGCCCACTGGGTCTTGACATCAGTTCAATAATTGGTTAAATATTTAACTGTGAGCCGGGTCTTCAAAGCTCTTTCCGATCCCACGCGGCGCCGCGTCCTCGAACTGCTGCGCAATGGCCCCATGAGCGCCGGAGACCTGGCGGAGCACTTCAACGTCTCCAAGCCCGCGATGTCGGCGCACTTCGCCGTCCTGCGCGAGGCGGGCCTCATCGATTCGCAGAAACATGGCAAATCCGTCATCTACGAGCTGCAAATGTCGGTGCTCGAAGACGCGCTCCTGGGTTTTGCCCGGACCTTTGGCTGGACGATTCAGGAAAGCAGGGTAGCGAAGCCGAAACGCATCGTCCGCGAGGTTTTCAATTCATGATCACTCATCCGATTTCGACGCGTCCCGTCAAAGCACTGGTTTTTGGCTTCATGGGGTTTGCCGCAGCCGCGGCGACTGTAGCCGCGGCGCAGAAGATGGGCGCAATCGAGCCTGCCAGCACGAAACGTGCGCTCGGACTTCTCGTCGGAGTGATGGTTGCCATAACCGGAAACTTCCTTCCCAAGGTGCGGCCACTGAACGCGCCCGGCGTGAATCCAGGCAAGGCGGCCGCCGCGGCGGAGCGTCTTGCGGGATGGACTCTCGTTCTTGTCGGAATCGCGTACGTCGCGCTCTTCGTCCTGGCGCCGCTCGAGGAAGCAAAGCGAATCTCGTCCATCTTGGGGATTGCGGCCATAGTGCTGATCGCGGCCAACTGGGCGTGGCTCGTACGCGGCATGCTCTTTGGCGGGAAACCAGAACCTGACGAGACGGCTGCCGAACAGCGCTACGCCGCCGAGAAGCGCAAGCTGGTCGTGTCTTTGCTCTTCGCGTTCTTCTACGCATTTGCCACGGCTTGCGCCGCATTTCTGTTCCGCGACCGGCAAACGATCAACGAGATTACCTGGTGGATGTCTGTCGTCTTCTGGCTGATCTATGGCGCAATCATGGTGGCGCTCGACGCGAAGCGGTCGGTCAACTAAGGTCGCAGCTCACAGGAAGAACGGCGTCTTCGCCTTGTACAAGAGATAGGATTCGCCGAAGCGTGTCTCCAGTTCTCGTTCCTCATAAATGCGCACGTACAGGATCCATGCCGGCGAGAGCCACAGGACGGTCCACAGGATCGCGTGCAGAGATTGCAGCCACACGGCAGCCACAATGCAGAACAGCAAACTGGACAGACCCATAGGATTGCGGCTGTGCCGATAGAGCCAGGTGGTGGCGAGCTTCTTGCTCAGGACGGCCGCAAACGGCAAACCGAGCCCGCTGATCGCGAGATTCAGTACCGTCAGCGTGGCGACAATAGCGAAAATCTGCAGCAGAGGCCAGCTGATGGATTGTGGGAAGGGAACGTGCGCGATCCGATGGACCTGTGTAGCCCGGAATGCGACGATTACCGCGCCCCCGAGAAAGATCATCTCCAGATAGTGGATCGGGATCGTCAGAACCTCAGCCCGCTCCGGGGTTGGGCGGCGGTTCAGGAACCATCTTGCTGAGGTCGCGAGGACGGGGACAAGAGCCACCAGGCCCCACATCAGTGCGATCTCCCAGCGGTCAGAGAATCGGTGATCGAAGACCAGCCGCAGGCAGACGACCACGACCGCCAGCCCTGCCAGTTTCAGAGTAAGAATCCATGCCGTCTTCATGCCACGGGACTAACATAGGGGCGAAAGGAAGTCAGTGACCTGGAGGACCACCGTGAACTGGACTGAGTTCCTGACGAGCGAGATTGAGACCACCTACCGCACGACGGGGAAACTCATGGACAGTGTCGATCCACGAACGCTCGGGTGGAAGCCGCAGAGTGGCAACAACTGGATGACACTCGGACAGCTCCTGAAACACATTTCCAACGCGTGTGGATCGGGATGCAAGGGATTCGTCGCCGGCGATTGGGGGTTGCCGGCGGGCAAGACGTGGGAGGACCTGTCTCCGGAGGAGAGTCTGCCGCCGGCCGAACAGCTCCCCGCAGTGGGCAGCATCGAGGAAGCGAAAAAGCTGCTCTCCGAGGACAAAGCACTTGCTCTGCAGATGATTGAAGAAGCAGGCGAGGACAGCCTGGCGCACATGGAGACCGGTACTCCGTGGGCTCCCACGACGCGACTGGTTCTCGGCCGGCAGTTGCTGCAGATGATCCAGCATCTCGATCGGCACAAGAGCCAGCTGTTCTACTACCTGAAGCTTCAAGGGAAGCCTGTCAACACGGTCGATCTCTGGGGTGTCTGACGTACTTCGCCATTTCTTGCTGAAGAGTGGTCTGATCGTCTTCGTACGCTGGGTTGAAATTCAGGCAGATTTGTTGGCTCCTGGTCAGTTTCACTGTTATTCTGACATCGGATTTATGGAACCTCATATAAAGCTGTTCAGCGTGCCACGTGTCGAGAGTCAGATATTGGACGACCCGCATCCTGTTCATCCTGTCCATCCTCGGGCCAGGATTCATCACCGCCAACGTCGATAACGACTCGGGCGGCATCTACACCTATTCCTCAGCCGGCGCGAAGTTCGGATATCACCTGTTATGGACCATGATCCCGATGGCGATCACGCTCGCCATTGCGCAGGAAATCGCGGCGCGCTCCGGAGTCGTTACCGGCAAGGGCCTGAGCGAACTGATCCGGGAAGAGTATGGCCTGCGCATCACGCTCTTGCTGATGGCGGGGTTGGTGATGTGCAATCTGGGGGACGTGATCTCTGAATTCGTCGGTGTGGCCAGCAGCCTGGAACTGTTCGGGGTGCACAAGTTCATCAGTGTCCCGATTGCGGTCGCGCTGGTCTGGGCGTTGGTCGTCTTCAGCGACTACAAGAAGCTCGAGCGCGTGTTCGTGTTTCTGTCGTTTTTGTATATCGCGTACATCGCGACCGGAATTATGGCCAAGCCCGACTGGCTGGAGGTGGCGAAGAATGCCGTGGACGCGCCATCGTGGCACGCCTTCCGGCAGCCGGGATATTTGTACCTGGCGGTCGGCCTGATCGGGGCGACCATCGCGCCGTGGCAGCAGTTCTACCTGCAGGCGTCGATTGTGGAAAAGGAAGCAAGGCCGGAACAGATCAAATACAGCCAGATCGACGCGGTGTTCGGAGCGGTGTTCTCGATCGTTGTGGCCGCGTTCATTGTCGTCGTCTGTGCAGCTACGCTGTACGCGCACGGACAAACGGAGATCCGCGACGCGGCCGACGCGGCTCAATCGCTGCGTCCTTTGGGCGGACAATACACATTCATTCTCTTCGCCTTCGGCCTGATGAATGCGTCGCTGTTTGCGGCGGTCATTCTGCCGCTCTCGACGGCGTATACCGTGTCGCAAGCGCTTGGATTCGAATCGGGACTCAACAAGAAGTTCAAGGAAGCGCCAGTCTTCTACGGGCTCTACACCGCCCTTCTTATTCTCGGCGCGGTGATCACGATGATTCCGGGCTTCCCGCTCGTCAAGATGGCCGTGCTTTCCCAGGTGCTGAACGGAATCCTGCTGCCGTTCGTGCTCGTCTTCATGCTCCTGCTGGTGAACAAGAAGGAACTGATGGGCGAATACGTCAACAGGAAGGGTTACAACATCGTCGCCTGGGGGTTGACCGTGATGGTGATTGTTCTGACCGCGATGATGCTCATCTCGGGCTGAGGTGCGAGGCTCAGATCGACTTCACCGGGATCGCAAGGAGATCGTCTACCAACCCCACTTCCTTCTGGACGAAGGGCTCAGCATAGGTCACCCCCCCCAGCATGCCATAGAAGCGGGCCATAGCCTCGACGCGCGCACGGATCTCGGCCTGAGCAGGAAAAATTCCGCTGCCGGCCTGCTGATCGCTGAACTGCGACTTGTAGGCCATCAGAGAGGCGAATCGCGCTTCAAACTGGTCGGCAATGTCGACGACAAATGAGGGCCTCACGTCGTGGTAGAGACTGGCGTAGATGATCTTGAAAGGACGATGCGGAGCAAGGTCTGGCACCTGACCCGAACTCGCCGCTGAGCCCTGAGACCTGACACCTGACACCTGAGACCCGACGTTCAGCTTCGCCAATCCCGCCAGAAAGCAGGCCTCGTATCCCAAAACTGAAGCGGTGTAATGATCGGGGTGACGTCCTTGCCAGTAAGGAAGGATCAGCACACGCGGACGCAACTCGCGAATCACGCGTGCGACCTTCAGTCGATTCTCCCAGGTGTTTTCGACACGGCCGTCGGGAATGTCGAGAGCGTGACGCCAGGACACCTTCAGGAGGTGCGCCGCCTCCTCGGCTTCGCGCGCACGGACCGCGGCCGTGCCGCGGGTTCCCATCTCTCCCTGGGTGAGATCGAGGATGCCGGTGCGACAGCCGCGGTCGGCCATTTTCAGCAGAGTGCCGCCGCAGGTTTGTTCCACGTCATCGCGATGAGCGGCAAGAGCAAGAATGTCGAGAGCGGCCATGAGGCGTGAGTGATTTCGTAATTTGGTAATCGGGTAATTTGGTGATTTGAACCTGCGGACCCGTCAAATTGCAACATTACCCGATTACAAAATTAGCAAATCGGCCGACACTTCAGGCCGGCGGTTTCGTTGTCCGCCGGTTGGCCATGGCAAAGGCCAGCCCGAACATGAACAGCGTGAACAGCACCAGCGTCAAGATTGAGGACGTCAAACTGAAATCGCTCTGCGCTGATGGGTACATGAGCCTCCGCAGAGCATCAACGCCGTAGGTCAACGGGTTGACATACATCACAGCGCGGATCCACCCTGAAGCGCCTGACAGCGGGAATAGGGCGCCCGATAGCAGCCAAAGCGGGATCAGGAACAGATTGATGATGGCGTGGAATGCCTGCGTCGAATCCATGGGCCATGCTATCGCAAAGCCTAGAGCGGTGAGCGCGAAGGATACCAAGAACACGGTTACCACGGTCCAGCAGAACGTCCAGGCGGTAAAGTGAATACCCACGAACGGCGCGAACACGAGGAAGATCAGTCCCTGAACAGCCGCCAGAGTGGTTCCACCGAGCACTTTCCCGAGAACGATCGCCGCACGCGGCACCGGCGCCACCAGCACAGAAAGCAAGAAGCCCTCGTTGCGGTCTTCAATGACCGACATCATCGTGAAGATGGCTGTGAAGAGAACAATCATCACCAGCGCGCCAGGATAAAAGTAGTCGAGATAGTGCTGCTGGCCTGCACCGGCACCGGAGCGAAACGAAGTGCCAAAGCCCGATCCGATCACGACCCAGAAGAGCAAAGGCGACAGAATGACGCCCGCGACGCGCGCGCGCTGGCGGTAGAAGCGCACCACCTCGCGCCACCAGAGCGTGAAAGCAGGGAGAGCGAGGCCCACGGAGGAAGCGTCGGTGCTCGGAATTGCTGCCGTTGCCATTTGGTAATTGTGTAATCGGGTAATTTGGAAATCTGAAAAACTCGGCACACTGTTGGATTGCAAAATTACCCGATTACCAAATTACAAAATCTCATTTCTTCTTCAACTTTGTTTCGACGCCAGCCACGTCTTCATTCCAGAACCGGTGCCCAGTACGGTGAATGAATACGTCTTCAAGTGTTGGCTTGCTCACGCTAATCGACTGAACCTCACCAGGAAAGGCCTCGACCACATCGGGCACGAACCGGTGCCCGTTTTCGATTTCCAGGCGCACGCGGCCATCCATGACTCCGGCCTCGATTCGAAACCGGGTGCGGATATGATCGGCCAACGATTCTGGGTCGCGCGCTTCGAGCACAATCACGTCACCGCCAATTTCGCGGGTTAACTCTCCGGGGGTTCCCAGACCAACCAGCCTGCCTTTGCTGAGGATCGCCAGGCGATCACAACGTTCGGCCTCTTCCATCAGGTGGGTGGTGACGATTACTGAGACGTGCTCCTGATCGCGCAGAATCCCGAGATATTGCCAGAGGTCGCGCCGGGCGCCGGGATCGAGTCCGGTGGTCGGCTCGTCGAGCAGGAGAACCTCGGGATGGTGCAATAGCCCCTTCGCCAGTTCGATGCGCCGCTGCATGCCTCCGGAGAAGGTTTCCACGCGGTCGCGGGCACGGTCGAGCAATCCAACGCGAGTCAGGATCTCCTTGATCCGCGTTTTCAGAGCTGGACCACGCAGGCCATACAAGTGGCCCTGGTGCCACAGATTCTCGTAGGCAGTGAGCTTCGGATCCACACTCCGGGCCTGGAACACAACGCCAATGCGGCGACGTAATGCCGCTGCATCACGCACCGCATCGAGTCCCACAACCTGCGCTGTGCCCGACGTGGGCACCATGAGCGTGGAGAGAATCCGGAACAATGTGGTCTTGCCGCTGCCGTTGGGCCCGAGAAGGCCGAAGAGCTCCGCCGGTTGAACATCGAACGAGACCCCTGCGAGAGCCGTGCGGTCCTGATATTTGTGCACGAGATCGCGCACCGAGATCACGGCACCAGTGCGGGAGGCGGGAACTGGCGACAGCGGGCAATCGACGGCGACGGAGTGGGAAGTCACGGGCTATTTTACGACGTTGATCATCATCAGAATGAACAACAAGGGCAGATACACCACACTCGCCTGCAAGAGTTGACGTGCCCGCTGTTTTGAACGGGGCGCATTCATCGGCAATCCCAAGCGCGCCAGGCGCGAGCCAAAGTAACAAAATGCAAGCCCCATGATCACGGCTCCGGCAGCGTAGATTCTGCCCGACATCCCCAACAAGGTTGGAGCAAGGCTCACCGGGATCAATCCAAGCGAGTAGAACAGAATCCGGCGTGCAGTGGCGCGGCCATCTTCCTCAACCACGGGAAGCATGCGGATGTTGCCGGCTGCATAGTCGTTGCGGTACAACCACGCGATGGAATAGAAGTGGGGAAATTGCCAGAAAAACACAATGGCAAACATGACCAGAGCGCCAAGTTCCAGCCGGCCGCGCGCGGCAGTCCAGCCAAGTACCCCGGGCATGGCGCCAGGAATCGCGCCTACAAAAGTGCAGATGGGGTGGACTCGCTTCAGGGGGGTGTACGCCGCCAGGTATACAAACGCAGTGGCCAGCGTGAGCAGACCGGTAAGCGCGTTCGTCGTAAATGCGAGATAGAAGGCCCCGCCGACGGTCAGCAGAATACCCACGATCGTTCCATGCATCAGGCTCATCCGTCCTGAAGGCAACGGGCGGTTCGCCGTGCGCCGCATGCGGGCGTCGACTTCGTATTCCATCACTTCATTCAAGGCCGCCGTTCCGCCCGAGACGAGCCCGATTCCAAGGAGGGCGTTCAATAGCATCCAGGAAAAGGAAGAGGCGCCACTTTTCATGGCGCCGAAGTGAAAGCCGCACCAGGCAGTCATGACGATCAGCGTCGTCACCCGCATTTTGGTGAGCTCGGAGTAATCGCGCAGAAGAGCCCGGATACGGCCAGAGATTGTGGCTTGCTGGAGTTGGATCATGCGGCCACCGGCCTCCGCGCGCGTCCTGGAACCCGTTCGGCAAACGATACGGGAACATGGCGCCAGACCTGGATTGCCAGAATAACTGTCGCAGCAAGAAGCAATGCCCCGGTTGCGACGTGCACGACGGTGGAGATCACCATTGGCAGTTCGGGTTGCGCGGCATCGCGTCCCCACATAACGCGTGTGATGAATGCCAGGAAACCGAGGCACAACTGCGCCACCATCAGGCTCAGCATGAACACGGCAGGCCGCTTGACTGCGTCAACGTGAGGATAGACGGAGATCGCACGGATCGCCGTCCACGAGAGAACAATGGCAACGACTCCCGCGTGCACGACGTGCGGCCACCAGCTCAAGCCGTGATGGCGGAACATCGCGCCGAGAATCAGCTGCACGTAAAGAACAAAGATCGACAGCAACGTCAACGTGAACAGGGAGGGCCGGCGCACGTCGACTTCGACACGCGGCACCTCTTCGACCCAACGGCGTCCCGTGAAGACCGAGATAGCGACCGCGATGCAGAAAAATGTCTGCGCCAGTGCCGCGTGCGCGCTCGAAACCGCCGGCGGCAGAAAGAACAGAACCGTAATTCCACCGAGAACGCCCTGGGCGACGACAGTTGCAAGAGCACCGACTCCCAACCAGCGCATCCAGCGGCGCTTTTCAGCACGCCAGGTCCAGACGGCGAGCACAATGGTCAGCAAGCCGACAAACTCAGCCACCATGCGGTGTCCGTGCTCGTAGAAAATGCCGCCCACCATGCGCGGCACCTTGTAGATCGATCCGAAGCTTGTGGGCCAGTCGGGGACGGAGAGTCCGGCGTCATTGCTGGTCACGAGCGCTCCGGCCACGATCAGCACGAGCGTCACACAGGAAGTAAAGATGGCAAAGCGGTGCAATCCTCGATGATATGGAACAGCCAGCGATTTCAGGTCGGTCCCCACGGCAAATCCGGTGCAGCACGCCAGCGGGCGACGTGCCGATGAAGTGGCAAACACAGCATTCTAACAGATGCGTATTCCGAGGACGCGCGCTACGCGTCTCATTGTCGCTATGGATGCGGTATCCCGCGCATCTCGCGACGGGCTATTGCGCCATCGCGGCGATAACCGCATCGGCAAATTCCGAGGTCCCCGCCGAGCCACCCACATCGCGAGTGAGCTTGCTGCGGTCGCGATAGACCCGGTCAAGGGCGGCGCGGATCTTCTGGGCTGCTTCCTGCTCTCCCAGATGCCGCAACATCAGGAGTCCAGAGCGCAGGACTGCTGTCGGATTCGCAATGTTCTTCCCGGCGATGTCCGGCGCGGAGCCGTGCACGGCTTCAAAGATTGCGCATTCGTGGCCGAAATTTGCGCCGGGTACAAGCCCCAGGCCGCCCACCAGACCGGCGGCGAGGTCGGAAACGATATCGCCGTAGAGATTCTCCAGCAACAGAATGTCGTACTGATAGGGATTCATCACCAGTTGCATGCAGGTGTTGTCGACGATGTGCTCGCCGTAAGTGATCTCTGGGTAATCTTTCGAAACGTTGCGCGAGCAACGCAGGAACAGCCCATCCGACATCTTCATGATGTTGGCTTTATGGATGGAATGGATCTTCTTGCGTCCGTTTTTGCGCGCGTAGTCGAAGGCAAAACGCGAGATGCGCGTCGACGCCTTCTCCGTGATGATTTTGAGGCTCTCGACCACGCCGGGCACGACCTCGTGCTCGATTCCCGAGTACAAGCCCTCGGTATTCTCGCGGAAGATGATCAGGTCGACGTCGGGATAGCGCGTGGGGATGTGGGGCAGATTTCGGATCGGCCGGAAGTTGGCAAACAACTCGAAGCGTTTACGCAGTTCGACGTTAATGCTGGAGAACCCTCCGCCGATGGGTGTTGTGACGGGTCCCTTCAGGCCGACGCGGGTGCGCTCGATCGACTCGGTGAGTTCCTTGGGAATGTACTCTTTGTACTTTGCGTACGCCTCGGCGCCGGCGGCGAACGTCTCCCACTCGAATTTGACACCAGTGGCTTCAAGAATGCGAATTGTGGCTTGCATGACCTCGGGGCCGATGCCGTCGCCGGGAATGAGCGTGATTTTATGAGATGGAGTCATTGAGAGATTGAATCATTGAGACATTGAATCATTGAGTCCCGCCGTGTTTGGAAGTGCGTAGTGAAGCCCCGAATATCGCGACTAGTTCGTTTGCTTCTTTCAGCAGATCCTGCGTTCGTTGCGCGCGAAATAATCCCTGGCTCGGTCAAGAGTTCCAACCAGAATACCGTTTCATCAGCCTCTTCAATGACTACTCCCATCCTGGCTATGAACTCCGCTTTAGACCGAGCACGACATACCGCACCGTAGGTCGCTTCAACCGAAGTTCCTGATCGCAGAATCTGTGCCGAGAGTTTGAGCATCGGGACTGCGAGGTAATGAACGAAAGAGATTCACGATCCGAATCGCGAAGGCCTTGGTACGTTGTTTCAGCTCCGTAGCCTTGTCCAAAGAATTCATGGTCACTACAGATTGTCAATGTCGCAATGATTCAATGACTCACTGTTGCAATGATTCAATTCTTCTTCGCTTTCGGCTCCGCCGTGTCCTTCGTCTTCAGCAAGTCTTTCAGCTCAGTCATGAATTCCTGAACGTCTTTGAAATCCAGATACACCGAGGCGAAGCGAACGTAAGCGACCTTGTCGTATCGGCGCAGGCGGCTCATGATCAGCTCGCCGAGTTCGCTGGTCTTGCGCTCGCGCTCCGGCGACTCGATAACAAAAGCTTCGGCTTCGTTGACGATCTGCTCCAGTTTGCTGATGGGCACGGGCCTCTTTTCGCAAGCGCGCATCAGCCCATTGAGGACTTTCTGGCGGTCAAAGCGTTCGCGGCGGCCGTCTTTCTTCACCACCATGTAGGGAATTTCGTCGATGCGCTCGTAGGTGGTGAAACGCTTTTCGCACTTCAGACACTCGCGACGGCGGCGAATCGAGTCAGCCTCTTTGCTTTCGCGCGAATCGACGACCTTATCGTTTTCAAATCCGCAGAAGGGACACTTCATATGGCGCTACGTTCTGCTCAAAAGTACCAGTAATTGTAGCAGGGGCGGGATTCAGCTCTTCAGGATGCGGGGGAGACGGCTTCGCTTTCGTCAGCCTCCGCTGTTTCTTCGGACAGCTTTCGTAACGACAGCCGTTCGCGGTGGGCGAGGAGAAGGCCGACCGGCACGATAGCGACGAACGTCACAAGCCAGAGCATGATGCCGCAGCTGGCGGCTAGTTCCTTAGGAACGTCGAAGACGCGCTGCAGAGTCGCAATGGTGGCAAGTTGCGAACCGCCCCCGATACCAGGAAGCTGGACCAAGGAGCCGATCATGCTCGCACCCATGAGAACCAGAACCTGGGAGCGCTGGATTTCGAGCGAGTCCACCATATACGAGTGAGCCACGTCCTGATAGGCAATGATGATCATGAACCACATGGCCAGCGAGAGGACAGTCACAGCAAAGAGGGACAAGGGACCATGAATCGTGTTGAGGCCATCGCGAAACTCACGCACACGCAGGGCGATCTTCTGACCGAGATGCGCAGGCAGGTGCGAGAACCGTTGTTCCACCCACTTGGCGATGCCTTCCCCCTTGGCGTGAACGGCCATGGCGCCCAAGACCATACCGACTACCAAAGCAGCCAGGAAGACACCGCCCTTTTGAAAGGCGTGGTACAAGGGCAGTTCACGCGGGCCTTCGGCGAGAAAGATGGCGCACACCAGCAACACCGTGAATGCTCCAATGTCGAAGATCCGCTCTATGGCCCACACGGCAAGCTGTGAGGAGAAGGGTAAGTCCTGGCGGCGAGCGATCAGGTAAGGACGGATCAGCTCTCCGGGACGCCCGAGCAGCGCCAGCCCAGTAAACCCAATCATGGTCGGCGCGATCAGACTGACGGCCGACGCTTTCGGTCGCACGGGCCGGAGAAAGATCTTCCATCGGATGGCTCGAACCACATAAGCCAGGTAGATCAAAGCGACGCCGTGAGCAATGTGAAACCAGTTTTGCGGCCGAGTTTCGCGAAAACGCGCCCAATCGAAGTTCTGCCAGGTCCGGAACTGCATGTACACGAGGATGGCCAGCACCACGAACACTACGGCGTACACGACATACTTTTTCTTCATAGGCGCTGGGGTTCAAAGGCGGGGCGACGACAGGCACGGCCCCACACGAAGGTAAATGACGAAGCCAAAGGGGTCAATGTGTACCGGAGGCGTATAAGAGCGGATTTGGAAGCGCTGAGGCTGAGCTTTTGAGGCGACAGCGCCCTACTGTCTCTCGTTTGGCTGGTTTCCGGCAACCGCTCTCGAGGTCGCAGATTTCAAATTAGTTTTGGCGGGACGGCGTGCCTTAGACTGCGCCGCAGCTTGTTTCTCTTGGGCGATCTTCTTCCGGTTGTACTCGCGCACGACTCTGGATACGTAGGCTCGCGTCTCGCGATACGGCGGCACGCCACGATACTGTTCCACGCGCAGCGGCCCGGCGTTGTAGGCGGCCAGGGCTTTCAGCAAGTCAAAGTTGTAACGTTCCAGGAGTTGGCGCAGGTAACGCGTCCCGCCGCTGACGTTTGCCTGGGGGTCGAACGGGTCGGCTACGCCAAGACGCACAGCCGTGCCCGGCATGAGCTGCATCAGGCCCTGCGCGCCCTTGCGCGACACGGCATTCGGATGGGCTGAGCTTTCTGCGTGGATGACGCTCCGGATCAAGTCCGGGTCGAGGTGGTACGCGGAGCTGGCGGAATCCACGACCTGTGTCAGGTCGACGGGCGATCGCGATTTTGCAGAGGCGGTATCGGGAGGCGATGGGGAAAGGTCCTTTTCAAATCCAAGAATCTGCATGGTCGGAACATCGATGTAGCTGGTGTCGCTGGTCTCAAGAAACAGGCGAGTGATATCGCCCAGCACCTGGCGATGATCGTGCCGGATGGAGAAGCCATTGCGGAGTTGGGCTAGATCAGCCGCCGACACACGGCCAGGAACGAGCAGGATCGCGATCGCAACGAGCAGCGCCTTCCGCCCACGCATGTTCCGGCCTCTCATAGACACTCTCGGATCTCAGACTCAGATTGCAGGAAGCGCCGCGCCGTGCAATACGTGCGCAATCGCCGCCGCCACACCACTCTCGGTGTTGGAACGAGTCATGGTCCAGCCGCGCCCGAGTAATTCTTCGGAGGCATTTCCCATGATAAAAGACCGTCCGGCGAAGGCAAGCATTTCGATGTCGTTGTAGTTATCACCAACGGCCATGACCTGTTCGCGCGAGATTCCGCGGTATTTGGTCCAGCGCTCGAGTGCATGGCCCTTGGAACAGCCGGTGTTGAGGATGTCGACGATCGAGAGATCGCGTCCCGGATACTCGGTCCGCAGAACCGTGATCGGCAACCCGCATTTCTCCAGTACGCGCAGCGCCTGCTGCATAAGCGCGACCGGGCCGCAGAACATGGCCTGAACGGGGTCGGTGGTGAGCGAGTTTTCGATCGGAATCACGAACTCGATATACTCCATATTTTTTTCGAGCCAGCGCTGGATGCTGCCTTCGAGATGCTCAAGGGTTTCGAGCACGATCGCCCCGCGCCCGGGGACGTCATAGGTGAGAACGGTCTGCCCGCGAAAGTCTTGCATTGCGATACAGAGGTCGCGGCAGGTTTCCTTGGGCAGCAGGTCGCGGTGGAAAGTCTCGCCCGAGAGCGAGCGCGTTACGGCACCATTGGAGCAGATCAGCCAGAGATCGAAGCCCAACTGTTGCGCGATGGGCAGCGCGAATGTGTGGCGACGTCCAGTGACGAGGATGATTTCGATGCCCTGAGCATGCGCGTGCCGAAGGGCCGCCAGATCTGTTTTGGAGATTTGAAACTGGGGGTTGAGCAGCGTGCCGTCGATGTCAATGGCAATCAGACGGATGGAATCGGCAGGCACACTCGATTTTAGCATCGGGCGAGCCGGTCCGAGCCGTCCTCGGACCGCCCGCTTGAGTTGGGGGAGCTAACCCCACTGAGGTTTACGTAAATCGTTCAGGTTGACGATCCCTTACGGCACCACCAGCGCGGTGGTCGTTCCGAATGGGCCTGGCGACTGGAAATCGATGGCACAGTTCGCACTGCCGGAGCCGCCGATCAGATTGCAGCCGGCGCCATCGCGCACACTGAATTCTGCGTTGTAGGTGCCGGACGTGATGGGCCCCACCACGACTTTGAAAGATCCGTTGCCATGCATGTCGGTAGTGACCACGCCCATTTCCACGGATGCGAGCGACGCGGTTACGCCTTGCCGGGTCAGCGTACCGCAGGCGCCGGTCGCCGGGCTGGTTGGGAACTGGCCGAAGGTGCCTGGCGCCGTAGTGCAGATGATGTGAATGCCGACTTGATAGAGCTTGTTGGGCGTGGCGCCCGACAAGGTGAAAGTCACAGTCATCTTGCGGGCTGTTGAGATCGTCCACTTGACGCTGCTTTTGGAAAGATTCAGTGGTTCCGCGAGGTGATCCCAGCCTGCGACCCATTTTTGTGTAGTTGTTGCGACGATGTCCGTCTGCGCGAACGAGGAGCTGACGAAGAGAAACAACCCAACCGCGAGCACCAGAGCCTTGTGCACAATGTCCTCCACGGATTTGTGGCCGTGGCGGGGAACGACCCGGCGAAAGTCCGAAGACTATAGCACATATCGATTCCAGGAACGATATGCGACAATCATCCAGATTGGAGACCCGGCATGAGACTTCACCTCCTCTTTCTCTTGCTGCTGGCGCTGCTTCCGGCGTCGTTACCTGCCCAGACCGCCGACAGCGCAGGCAAGCCCTTCGTGGTGGAGTACTACTACAAGGCGAAGTGGGGCTATGCAGATGAGTTCCTGCAACTGTTCAAGAAGAACCACTATCCGCTCTTGAAGAAACAAGTTGAGATGGGCCGGATGCTCAAGGTGTGGATGGACAAGCCTCGCTATCACGCGACCGAGGATGGCCGCTGGGACTTCCGCGTAACCGTCGTTTTCAAGAACTCGACCGTCGCGAACGAGCCATTTGATGAGGATTCATTGAAGAAGCAGCTCTGGCCGGATCAGGCCACGTATCAGAAAGAAGAGCAACGGCGGTTCGAGATTCTGCTTTCACATTGGGACTTGCCGATTCAGACGGTGGATCTGGACGGGAAGTGATCCGGCGATCTGTTACGCGAACATAATCACTGCAATTTTGCCTGCAATTGGTGTCTAATCATCACGGCTGTGGCCGCTCGCGGCTGTCCGGACGAGAACGCTGTGGCGGCGAGGAGGTTCTATGCGCAGCCCAGCTCTCAGAACCCATCGTTGGGACAACCGGAATCCCTATTTCAGCTTTCACCCGCTGCATTCGTTGTTCTCGCTGGTTGCCGCCATGATCCTGCTGGGGATCGTGATGTGGTTTGCGCTATCGATGGCTCGATAATGAGGGATGCTGGCCACGGCATCGTTGCGGTGGAGGCATCACGCCGTTGAAGTGTACGGCGATGCAACTCAATTCAGATTTCACACCATACGATCCTCGTTCGTTTGCATGCCGCCGCTAAATGCGAGAACATAACTGTTTGCCTACATCTCTCTGAAGTCATAAGGATTGATCCCAAATGCCAACTCCCCGCAAGAAGGACAGCAAGCCGGCGCGCGTGGAAGTGAAGACGCCCCGGTCACAGAACGCTACGATTCAGCCCGCCAAGGGCAAACTCGGTGTCATGATCCCCGGTATGGGCGCCGTCGCGACAACGTTTGTCGCAGGCGTCGAAGCGGTGCGGAAGGGAATTGCCACTCCCATCGGTTCGCTCACGCAGATGGGCACGATTCGTCTCGGCAAGCGCACGGAAGGCCGTTCGCCAAAGATTAAGGAATTCGTGCCGCTGGCCGGACTTGATGATCTGGTCTTTGCCGGGTGGGACATCTTCGAAGATGACATGCACACCGCCGCCTCTAAGGCCGGAGTGCTCGAGCGTGATCTTCTCGACAAGGTGAAAGGTCGTCTGAGCTCGATCACGCCGATGAAGGCCGTCTTCGATCACAACTACGTGAAGAAGATCGATGGGCCGAACGTCAAGAAGGGCAAGAACAAGATGGAACTGGCCGAGCAACTGCGCCAGGACATCCGTGATTTCAAGAAATCGAGCGGCGCGTCGCGGTTGATTACAATCTGGTGCGCTTCGACTGAAACATTCATCGAACCGACCGCCGCTCATCAGAGCGTGAAAGCACTCGAGAAGGCAATGAAGGAGAACGATGAAACCGTTGCGCCTTCGATGGTGTACGCCTATGCGTCGCTGATGGAGGACGTGCCTTTCGCTAACGGCGCTCCAAACCTTACGGTGGACATCCCCGCCATGCACGAACTGGCGCACGAACGCGAACTGCCGATCTGCGGCAAAGACTTCAAGACCGGGCAGACGCTGATGAAGTCGGTGCTGGCGCCAGCATTCAAGGCGCGCCTGCTCGGCCTGAGCGGATGGTATTCCACCAACATTCTTGGCAACCGCGACGGCGAAGTGCTCGACGATCCGGGTTCGTTCAAAACGAAAGAAGAGTCCAAGCTGGGTCTGTTGGAACACATCCTCCAGCCGCAGCTCTATCCCGAACTTTACGGCCACATCTTTCACAAGGTTCGCATTAACTATTACCCGCCACGCGGTGATAATAAAGAGGGATGGGACAACATCGATATCTTCGGATGGCTTGGCTATCCGATGCAGATCAAGGTCGATTTCCTCTGCCGCGACTCGATTCTCGCCGCGCCGATCGTACTCGACCTGGTGCTCTTCCTTGACCTCGCCCAGCGCACGCCGGAATTGCGGCGGCTGGGAATCCAGGAGTGGTTAAGCTTCTACTTCAAGTCCCCAATGACGGCACCAGGGCTGTATCCGGAGCACGACTTGTTCATCCAGTTGATGAAACTGAAGAACACCCTGCGGCACCTGCGGGGGGAAGAGTTGATCACGCATCTGGGGTTGGAATATTACGACTGACATTCTTCAGAACGTCATCGTGAGTAAAGCGAAGGACCTGCGTAATGGAGCGACGGGCGTCCCGCCGGTCACTAATTACTAGCTAAAGTCCTGCATGTGAGCGTCGATAGCTGCTTCGATAGACTCAAAACTACCAGCCCGTTCGTCAGGCCGCTGTTCTGCAAATAATTCAAGGAATTGTCGATCCAAGGCCGCTACCTGTTCCAGGTTGAAAGGCGTCTGGTAGAAATCAGCACTCTGGACGCTATGGCGCCCAGATGAAAGATTTTTGAAGCAACGATACCGGATAACATTCGTGGCGAATATCCTGCGCCACACATCGATAACCTCATACAGGAGGGGCATTGCCGTACTCACCACACCGTCCTTACCAGCGGACTCCGCCGGATTCTCTCATCCCGAGTCACCAGCGTCATTCCCTCCGCTCGAGCCGTGGCACCGATTATCCGATCGGCGGGATCACGCGGATAGTCTTCAGGAAACTGTGCTGCAATCGCGGCAATCTCAATCGTAATCGGTAGAATTGAGACGCCCTCGACCATCCTTTGCACCGTTGCTTCTACGGTGCCGCCCGCCTGAATCCGTCCCCGCGATATCTGCCACGACAACTCCCAGAGGGTGATCGCGGAGACCGCCAACCCGCCACCGCGTCGCGCACGACGGATTTCCGAAGTTGCAACTCGGGAAAGTCGCGAAGAATCTTCCGCTGCCCACGCAAGGACGTGTGTATCCAGTAGGATCAATCCGAAGACTCCCATCCTTCGATGGGCGACTCGACGTCGCCGACGATCTTGATCACACCCTTCAGTCGTCCGATCCAATCGTCCTTCTCATTCTCCGCCGGCACCAATTTCGCCACCGGCTTTCCCCGTTTCGTGATGAGGATGGACTGGCGCGTCGAACGCACATCTTCCATCAGCGCCAGACATCGCGCCTTAAACTCGCCGGCAGGAATTTTTTTCATGGACACATTATAACATACATGGTCATAAATAAATGACCATGACCTCGCCACACGCGCCCCATTTGCTCCGCCACTTGTGGCCGCCGGCGCTCCAGCAACCGTGTGCAGGACGCCCAACCTGTCGATATTTCCCCCGCCCTCCTTCACGATAGAATTTCCCCAATGGCCACCAAGAAACTCCCTCGCGGACACAGCACCCAGTACGTCCGTCTGCAGAAGAACTATTGCTTCGCGTGCGGAAAGAACAATCCCGACGGGATGCGGCTGCGCTTCACTTACGACGAAGACCGCGACTGCTTCGTCTCGCGCTTCCGGCTGGGCAAACGCTACACGGGCCCCCCGGGACACTGCCACGGCGGAATCATTGCCACCATCCTCGACGAAGCTATGGGGAAAGTGAACAAAGTGCGGAATGTGGTCGCCGTCACAGCCGAAATAACAGTGAACTACCTGAAGCCGGTGCCACTGAACAAGCCGCTGCGTGTGGAATCGCGCGAGGTAAGTGTGAAGGGAAGGCGGCACATCAACGAGGGCGAAATCCTCAATCAGAATGGCGAGGTGCTGGCACGAGGCCGGGGCCTGTTCATCGCCATTGACCCGCATAAGATGTTTGGAAAGTTTGTGGAGCGCTAAGCTCGTGTGGGGGCGGGCCGATTAGGCACGCAGCACAGTCGTCAGCTCTTCCACGCCCCGCCGCAATTCCTTCGGTTCGACGGCCGCGAATCCAAGCACGATCCCATTCTTCGGAGCGCGGCCAAAACCATAGCGGCGGAGAGGGATGACTTCCAAGTTTCGTTTCGCGGCTTGCTGCGAGACTGTTTCCGCCGACACGCCCGCCTGCAGCCAGCCCACGGTCTGCAGGCCTGCCTCGACGTTGGAAATCTCGACCAGGCCATCAAGCTTCTCGCGCGCGGCTTTCAGCAAGACGCCAAGCCGTTCTGCATACACTTCGCGCATGCGGCGGACGTGACGGGCAAAGTGGCCTTCCGTGAGGAAGTCGTAGAGTACGGCTTGCCCGAGTAACGGCGGATGATGCGTGCTCACGGATTGCGCGGCAGCGAAGATCTCGATCATCTCTTCCGGCACCACCAGATAGCCAAGCCGCATTGAAGGGAACATTACGGCGCTGAAGCTGCCGCCGAAAATGACCATGCCGGCGCGGTCAAGGCCCTGCAGGGCCGGTACCGGGCGCCCCGAATAACGGTATTCGCTGTCATAGTCGTCTTCGAAGATCATCACGCCTTGTTTGCGCGCCCACTCGAGCAACGCCAGCCGGCGCCGCAGGCTCATCGTGACGCCAAGAGGGAATTGGTGCGCCGGAGTGACGTATACAAGGTTCGGCCGGGGCCAGCGCACGATTCCCCGTTCCAGATCGAGGCCTTCGGCGTCGACAGGGACGCCACAGATCCGAGCGCCGACTGCTCGCAGGATCACCGCTGCGCCAGGGTAGCCGGGCTCCTCCATCCAGGCAGGCTCGCCGGGATTGAGGAGTAGCCGAGCCGTTCGATCGAGACCTTCCTGCGCTCCCGAGACGATCAGCACCTGGTCTGTGGAACACTTCACGCCGCGCGAGGTGTTGAGGTATTCGGCGACGGCCTCGCGGAGCGGTCGATAGCCGAGTGTTTCTCCGCCGGCCAACAACCTTGTAGAAACGCGCCGCAGGCGGCGAGCAGCCACTTGTGCCCAGAGCGTGGTCGGAAACAGGTCGAGAGCAGCCTGGTTGGGACGAAACGCTCGTGCCGGCTGCGGCCGTCGCGTGCGAACCGGGCCCAGCCGCTTTGCATAGCCGGACAGTGAAATTCTCCGGTGCGGCAGGCGTTGGCTTTCCCCCGGCCGGCGCGCTTGCAGCAGTTCGTCGGGGAGCACCTTGCTTACATACGTGCCGGAGCCTGTTCGTCCTTCAACGTAGCCTTCGGACTTGAGTTGCTCAAATGCGGTAACGATGGTCGGCCGGGAAAGCCTGTAAGTTTGCGCGAGATCACGAGTGGCGGGCAGGCGCGCGCCAGGCTTGAGGCGTCCCTGCAGGATCGCTGCGCGCAGCTGTTCGTAAAACCAGCGATAGAGAGGCAGGCCTGTTGGCGGCGCGGGCAAACTGAGCGTCAGGGAAGTGGTTTCACGCGGCATGAAGTGGTATGTATGCCATTCAATAAATGGACATATCAAGGATACCACTTATTCGATAGGCTGCTTAACGGGATCATAAGGAGATTGCCATGTCGCAAAACAACGGACACAACACCACCAGCCTTCGCCTGAAGACCGGCCTTGCCGAAATGCTCAAGGGCGGCGTCATCATGGACGTCACCGACGCCCGCCAGGCCGAAATCGCGCAGCGCGCCGGAGCCGTCTCGGTCATGGCGCTCGAGCGCGTGCCGGCGCAGATTCGCGCCGAGGGCGGCGTGGCGCGCATGGCTTCGCCGAAAAAGATTCGCGAGATCATGTCGACCGTGGATATTCCGGTCATGGCCAAGTGCCGTATCGGGCATTTTGCAGAAGCTCAAATACTTCAAGAGTTGGGCGTCGACTACATCGACGAGTCCGAGGTGCTCACGCCCGCGGACGAAGCTCACCACGTCGACAAGCATGCGTTCACGGTTCCGTTCGTCTGCGGAGCCCGCAACCTGGGCGAAGCCCTGCGGCGCATCGCCGAGGGCGCCGCCATGATCCGGACCAAGGGCGAGGCAGGCACGGGAGACGTGGTGCACGCCGTGAAGCACATCCGCCAGATTGTGCAGGAGATGAAGATTCTCACCGTCCTCGGCGAAGAAGAACTCTACGCCAAGGCCAAAGAGCACCAGGCTCCCTACGAACTGGTGAAGATGGTCGCCCGCGACGGCAAGCTGCCCGTGCCGAACTTCTCGGCAGGTGGGATTGCCACTCCTGCGGACGCCTCGCTCGTCATGCAACTGGGCGCCGAAGCCGTGTTCGTCGGCTCGGGAATCTTCATGAAGAACTCGACCGAATTTGCCGACCCGCAGGAAGCCGAAAAGCGCGCCAGAGCAATCGTCCAGGCCGCGACGCACTACAAAGATCCAAAAGTGCTGCTGGAAGTCAGTGAAGATCTTGTCGGCGCGATGAAGGGGTTGGCGGTATCAGCGTTGGACGAAGCGCACATGCTGCAGACCAGAGGGTGGTGACGGCCGAACAAAATGGCGTGCTATGAGTAGGTTCACTGCGAACGACAGACAGCGAATAGCGAACGACGACTATGACCATCGGTGTTCTTGCACTCCAAGGTGATTTCGACGCCCACCGCCGCCGGCTCGAAGAGCTGGGCGCTGAAGTTGTGCTTGTTAGGAAGCCCGAGCAACTCGACGAGATCGACGGGCTGGTTATTCCCGGCGGCGAGTCAAGCACGTTTCTGAAGCTGCTCGGCGAAGAAGGTTTCGCGAAGCTCAAAGATTTTGTTCGCGCGACGCCGACCTTCGGCACCTGTGCCGGCGCCATTCTGCTTGCATCACAAATCGAGAACCCCACACAACCTGGACTCGGCGCGCTCGATGTTACTGTCCGCCGCAACGCCTACGGACGCCAGGTCGACAGCTCGATCAGGGAAGGGAAGTTTTTGAACGATTCCATTGAAATGGTCTTCATTCGTGCGCCTAAGTTTGAGCGCATCGGCGAAGGCGTCGAGGTAGTTGCGACCGAAGGCCATGATCCGGTCATGGTGCGCAAAGGGAAGATACTGGCCGCGACGTTCCATCCGGAACTCAGCGATGATCCACGCATCCACCAATATTTCTTGGATGTCGTGGGAAACGGAAGCCGCTGAATACCAGTCGGCGTCCCTCCCCTATTCAGGTTTATCCCGTGCCTCTGTGGTGAAGAAGTCTTTCACTTCAGCAGGAACTCCTTCACGAACATCACCGTCGCATAGAACTGGAAGTCCTGATT
>Ga0335069_10003168_pt1 | contig 25027 bp, 25 predicted proteins | sample Lox_Sample_11_FD_206714 | JGI IMG/M metagenome (GOLD analysis project Ga0335069, IMG submission 206714) | Soil microbial communities from Loxahatchee National Wildlife Refuge, Florida, United States - Lox_Sample_1.1 | ecosystem: Environmental > Terrestrial > Soil > Wetlands | place: USA... | reverse complement strand
TACTCGGTGGCCACGGTGAACCATCACCAGCAGGCCGACACCGGCACCAAGATGATCCACATCGGTCCTGACACGCGCAGCACCATCGTGTCCAAGGGAATCTCGGCCGGTCAGGGCCAGAATACCTATCGCGGCCTCGTCAAGATGCTGCCGAGCGCGCACGGCGCCCGCAATTTCACGCAGTGCGACTCGTTGCTGATGGGCGCCAAGTGCGGCGCGCACACGTTCCCGTACGTGGAGGTGAAGAACCCTTCCGCGACGGTCGAGCACGAAGCGAGCACCTCGCGCATCAGCGACGAGCAATTGTTCTACTGCCTGCAGCGCGGCATCCCGCGGGAGGACGCGGTCAACATGATCGTGAGCGGCTTCTGCAAATCGGTGTTCAAGGAACTGCCGATGGAGTTCGCCGTGGAGGCGCAGGCGCTGCTGGCGGTAAGTCTGGAAGGAGCGGTGGGCTGAAGCCCACCCGGCAACGCGGAAAATCCATGCTCAAGATCGACAACCTGCACGTCGCCGTCGGCGACAAGAAAGTCCTGGACGGGCTGACGCTCGAAGTGCCTACCGGTGAGGTCCACGCCATCATGGGCCCGAACGGCTCGGGCAAGAGCACGCTGGCGCACGTACTGGCCGGCCGCCCGGGCTATCGGATCACCTCCGGCGGCGTCACCTTCGCCGGGCAGGATCTGCTCGCGCTGGAGCCCGAGGAGCGCGCACACGAAGGTGTATTCCTGGGCTTCCAGTATCCGGTGGAAATTCCCGGAGTGAACAACGTCTATCTGCTCAAGGCGGCGCTCAACGCGATGCGCAAACATCGCGGACTGCCCGAGGTGGATGCGTTCGAGTTCCTCGGGCTGGTGCGCGAGAAGATGAAGCTGATGCGGATGGATGAGAGTTTCCTGTCGCGCGGCGTCAACGAAGGATTTTCCGGTGGCGAGAAGAAGCGCAACGAGATCCTGCAGATGCTGGTGCTCGAGCCGCGCCTGGCCATCCTGGACGAAACCGATTCCGGACTGGACATCGATGCGCTCAAGGTGGTGGCCGGTGGCGTCAACACGTTGCGCTCGCCTGAGCGATCCATCGTGCTGGTCACCCACTATCAGCGCCTGCTCGACTACGTCGTTCCCGATCACGTGCACGTACTCGTGCGTGGCCGGATCGCGCGCAGCGGCGACCGCACGCTCGCCCTGGAACTCGAGAAGCGCGGCTATGACTGGGTGACGGAAGAGGCGGCCTGATGAACGCCGGCCTCGCAACCCGGATCGCGGCCGAATACGCGGCGGCCGAGCAGTCGCTGACGAAGGGCGACGCCAGTCGTGAGTTCCGGCAGAACGCAATCCGGGCACTGACCGAGCGCGGTTTGCCCACGTCGCGGGACGAGAACTGGAAGTACGTGAACCTGCGCCCCCTGGACAAGGTGCGGTTCGCGCCCCCTGTCGCAGGACTTGCCGCAGCCGTCGTCGCTGAGGGATTGCCACCGCAGATTGCGGGGTATGTGCGATACACCTTCATCGATGGCGTGCTGGCCGCGGAACTCTCATCCGCGTCGGCGCCTGCGGGTGTCAGTGTTCGCTCGATGGCCGGGGACCGGGTCGTGCCCTCTTCCTTCGAGGATCGACCCAGGGCCGGCGATCGAGCCGGGGCCGATGATCGAGCCACAGCGGGCGATTTGCGCTTCGCGCTTCTCAACGATGCATTCTCGACGGACGGTGCCCTGATCCAGGTGGATGCGGGTACGAACCGCTCTGCCTGCATCGAACTGCTGTTTGTTGCCACCGCGGCGGCCACGGCGGGCGCTTCCTATCCGCGGGTGCAACTGCAGGTCGCGGCCGGGTCGCGGGTGGGTTTGATCGAGCGTCACATCAGCGCGGCCGGCGAGGCAAGCTTCGTTAATTGCGCCGTCCGGGCCGACATGGCGCGCGATGCCACCGTGCAGCACTATCGAGTCCAGCAGATGAGCCCGCGCACCATCTGGTTCGACACGCTGGCCGCGACGCTGGCTCACGGTGCCCGCTACCAGCTCCACGGTGTGAGTCTCGGCGCGCAGTCAGCCCGTTCCACGATCCGGGTCGCCCTCGTGGGTGAGCGCTCGGAAGTCAGCCTGTCCAATGTGGCTGTGGGTGGCAACAATCAGGTGCACGACACGTTTGCCCTGGTCGAGCACATCGCCGGGCACGCGAGGACCGAACAGAATTTCCGCGGCATTGCCTCCGACCGCGCCCGCGTAGCCTTCAACGGCAAGATCGTCGTGCGCAAGAACGCGAACGGGACCGACTCCCGTCAGTCACTGCGAGGGCTGCTGGCCGGCCCCGATGCGGAGATCGATGTCCGCCCGCAGCTGGAAATCTACAACGACGACGTGCGCTGCAATCACGGCGCCACGGCGGGCAAGCTGGATGACCAGATGCTGTTCTATCTGCTGTCGCGCGGACTCGATCGGGAAACGGCCCAGCGCCTGCTGAAATGGGCCTTCCTCGAGGACGTGGTGGCGCGGATCGACGTGCCCGAGCTGCGGCGGCAGATCGAGCAGAGCCTCGCCGGACAGCTGAACGAGACCGCCGCGCTGAAGGAGCTGCTCTGATGGCTGCGAATCCCTCCCCGGCCGGACACGGTCCCGTGCTCGACGCGGCGCGCGTGCGCAAGGACTTCCCGATCCTGGAGCGGACCGTGAATGGCCGCCCCCTCGTCTACCTGGACAGCGGCGCCTCTTCCCAACGGCCGCAGGCCGTGCTGCGCGCCGTAGACGAGTACGAGACCCACTCGCACGCGAACATCCATCGCGGCGTGCATGCCCTGAGCCAGGCGGCGACCGAGGCATTCGAGGGCGCGCGGGAGCGCGTCCGCCGCTTCATCAACGCGCGCTCCACCCGTGAGATCATTTTCGTTCGCGGCACGACGGAGGCGATCAATCTCGTGGCGCAGTCGTATGCGCGTCCACGGCTCAAGGCGGGGGATGAGATCCTCATCTCGGCACTCGAGCACCACGCGAACATCGTCCCCTGGCAGATGGTGTGCGAGCAGACGGGGGCTGTCCTGAAGGTCGCGCCGATCAGCAAGCGCGGCGAGTTCCTGTTCGAGGAGTACGAACGGCTGCTGTCGCCGCGGACGCGGATCGTTGCGGTGGCACACGTATCCAACGCCCTGGGCACCATCCTGCCGGTGAAGCGCATCGTCGATGCCGCACACGCGCACGGGGCCGTTGTCCTTGTTGATGGTGCGCAGGCGGTGCCGCACACGCGAGTCGATGTGCGCGCCCTGGGCTGCGACTTCTACGCCTTCTCCGGTCACAAGCTGTACGGACCCACCGGCATCGGCGTGCTGTACGGTCGCGAGGAGCTGCTGCAGGACATGCCACCCTGGCAGGGTGGCGGCGACATGATCCTGACAGTGTCGTTCGAGAAGTCCACCTACAACGAGCTGCCTGCCAAGTTCGAGGCGGGCACGCCCAACATCTCGGGCGCGGTGGGACTGGCGGCGGCCATGGACTACGTCGAGAGTCTCGGGCTGGATGCAATCGCCGCGCATGAGCACCGGCTGGTCACCGAGGCCACCGCGCAGCTCGAGCGGATTCCCGCTGTACACATCGTCGGCACGGCTCCCAACAAGGCGTCAATCGTGTCGTTCACGATGGACGGCGTTCACCCTCACGACCTGGGTACGATCCTGGATCACGAGGGTGTGGCAGTGCGCACTGGACATCATTGCGCCATGCCGCTCATGACATTCCTGGGCCTGCCGGCGACCGTGCGGGCTTCCTTCGCCTGCTACAACACGGAGGCCGACGTGGCGAGCCTGATCGCCGCCGTGCACAAGGCTCGTGAGGTGTTTGGCTGATGGATCTGAAGGACCTCTATCGCGACGTGATCCTCGATCACAACCGCAAGCCGCGCAATTTCGGCCGCCTGGAAGGCGCGGATGCGCACGCGGACGGCCACAATCCGCTGTGCGGCGACCGTCTTACCGTGTTCCTCAAGATGAACGGGGATCGCATCGAGGACGTGCGCTTCGAGGGCAAGGGCTGCGCCATCTCCACGGCTTCCGCATCGTTGATGACCGAAGCCATCAAGGGAAAGGACCGCGCCCGCGTGGACGAGTTGTTCCATCAGGTGCATACCCTGCTGACGCAGCACGATGCAGCGGCCGACCCTGCGCTCGGCAAGCTCGCAGCGCTCTCAGGGGTCCGTGAATTTCCGGCGCGCGTGAAATGCGCGAGCCTGTGCTGGCACACGCTGAACGCAGCCCTCGCCAACGGCGCGGCGACCGTGTCCACGGAGTAAGCCATGCGGTCGCATGAGAACGAACCCTTCGTCGTCAACCGGGACGTCCCGGCTGTCATCGTTCCTGCCGGCGTCGAGGTGAAACTCAAACCCGGTCAGGCCGGCTACATCACGCAGGCGCTCGGCGGCAGTTTCACGGTGTACATCGAGGGCAACCTGTTCCGCATCTCCGGCGAGAATGCCGATGCCATCGGCAAGGAGGCAGTCAAGGCGCCCGAGCTGCCTCCCAACGCCACCGAGGAGGACGTGAAGAAGCTCGCCTGGGAGCAGATGCGCACCTGCTACGACCCGGAGATCCCCATCAATATCGTGGAACTCGGGCTCGTGTACGAATGCGAGGTGCGACCCAACGAGGACGGCACGCGCAGTGTCGATATCACGATGACCCTGACAGCGCCCGGCTGCGGCATGGGCGAGGTGCTGGTCGAGGATGTGAAGGAGAAGGTGCAGAGGATTCCGACAGTCCAGTCGGCGCGCGTGGAGCTGACATTCGACCCGCCCTGGAACCAGTCGATGATGTCCGAGGCCGCCCGGTTGCAGACGGGGATGTTTTGAGGCGAGCGCCGTGAGCCCGCGCTGGGTGGATTTCGGGAGCGCCGCGGAAGTCGCCGATTCGGCCAGCCTCGCGGGAGAAATCGACGGGGTCGCCCTGCTCGTTGTACGCTGTGGCAGCGACCTGTACGCAATAGAAGACCGTTGCACGCATGACGGCGAACCGCTGGATGGGGCAGAAGTGGAGTCTTGCCGGATCGTGTGCCCACGCCATGGGGCGCAGTTCTGCGTGCGTACCGGGGAAGCGCTCACGCCACCGGCTTACGAGCCGCTGCGGACCTTCCCGGTGCGGGTAGAGAACGGCCGAATTCTGGTGGAGAACCCGGAGTGAAGCGCCTGACCCTGATGCGGCACGCCGATGCGCAGTGGAAAAATGCGCAGATTGCCGATTTCGACCGCCCACTCACCCGCCGGGGCAACTCCGAGGCTGAAGCCATGTCGCGCCGCCTCGCAGAGCTCTCCCTGGTCCCCAGCCTGCTGGTCAACAGCTCGGCGGTACGTGCGAGGCAGACGGCCGAGATCGTGGCGCGTGAGCTTGGTATCCCGCCCCGCCACGTGCGCAGCGAGGAGTCCCTCTATCTGGCCGGAGCGCCTGACGTCCTGGCGTTGATCCAGGGAATGGGGCCCCGCATCGCGCATCTGCTGGTGATTGGACATAACCCGGGAATATCGGAACTGACCCAGGTGCTGGCCCCGGCCCGCGGCCTGCCGGACCTGACCACGGGCGCCATCTGCTCGCTGACCTTCGACGCCAGGAAGTGGTCCAGCGTGGGGGCGGAGTCGCTCATGGGGCTACAGAGCGAAACGCCGCCGATGGGGTTGTTCAGGATGTGGGCGTAGCCCGCAGCGGGCTCCCCAGGCGAAACCACCGACCCATTGGAATCAACACTCCGGGACGTTGACGGCGAGTCCGCCTTGGGAAGTCTCCTTGTAGATGGTCGACATGTCGGCGCCGGTCTGGCGCATCGTCGCGATCACCTGATCGAGCGAGACCTTGTGTGTGCCGTCGCCACGCATCGCCAGCCGCGCGGCATTGATGGCCTTCACCGCGCCCATGGCGTTGCGCTCAATGCACGGGATCTGGACCAGTCCCGCGACCGGATCGCACGTCAGCCCCAGGTTGTGTTCCATGCCGATCTCCGCGGCATTCTCGATCTGTTCGTTGGTTCCGTGCAGGGCGGAGACGAGTCCCGCGGCAGCCATGGAGCACGCCACGCCCACCTCTCCCATGCAACCCATCTCGGCGCCGGAGATGGAGGCGTTGCGTTTATAGAGCATGCCCATCGCCGCGGCGGTGAGCAGGAAACGCATGACCCCTGACTCGCTCGCGCCCGGCTCAAAGCGCATGTAGAAGTGCAGGACGGCCGGGACGATTCCGGCGGCACCGTTGGTGGGTGCGGTCACGACGCGCCCACCGGCGGCATTCTCCTCATTGACGGCGAGGGCAAACGCATTCACCCAATCCATGGCTTCCAGAGCTGAAGAGCCCTTGCTCTCGATGAGCACGCGATAGAGTTTGGGGGCACGGCGGCGCACCTTGAGCACGCCCGGCAGGACTCCGGTCTGGCGGAAGCCACGCTCGACACACCCCTGCATGACTTTCCAGATATTGAGCAGCCCGGCGCGCACCTGATCCTCCGTGCGCCAGGCGCGCTCGTTCGCCATGATCAGCTCGTACAACTCCAGTCCGTGTTCACGGCACAGCGCGAGCAACTCGGTGCCGGAAGTGAACGGATGGGGCGGCATGGCATGCTCGGCAGTCTCGCGTGCTTCGGGTTCGTCACCCCGCACGATGAATCCGCCGCCGATCGAGTAGTAGTCATCCTCACGCAGCACCTTGCGTGCGGCGTCGAGCGCGGTGAAGCGCATGCCGTTGGAATGGCGGGGCAGCGTCTCATGACGCATGAACAGCAACTGCATGGGCTCATCGAAGGCGATCTCGTGCTCGCCGATCAGGTTGATGCGGCCGTTGCTGCGAATCCGCTGCAAGGTCGGCTCGATGCTGTCGGGATCGACGCTCTCGGGTACCGCGCCCTCCAGTCCGGCAAGGATTGCGCGATCGGTGCCGTGACCGACCCCCGTGAGAGCCAGCGAGCCATACAGCCGTATGGCGATCTCTTTGGTGGGCTTCAGCAAACCATCGCGCTGGAGACTCAGTACGAACTCGCGGGCAGCCCGCATCGGCCCCATGGTGTGGGAGCTCGAAGGGCCGATGCCCACCTTGAAAATATCGAACACACTCAGAGACATGATTACCTCGACCGACCGCGCAACTGCCGCAGCAGCCTGCGGTCGTGCTTGTCGGGACGTTCGTCGGGACGCGGCGTCAGGGCGCCGGCCACCTTCATGCGCGCGCTGAACTCGGCCCGGCGCACCTGGCTGACCGGCGTTTCTTCGTAACAGCGGACCGCTTCGCTGGCGGGTCCGCGACGCGTGGGGACCGTGCTCACGGTGCATTCGAACTCGACCGCACCGCGTACGAAGGTGACGGTATCCCCCGGATGCACGGCCCGGGCGGGCTTGACCCGTTCGCCGTTGACGTGCACCTTGCCGCCCCCGACCGCCTCGGCAGCGGCGGATCGTGACTTGAACAGGCGCACAGCGAACAGCCAGCGGTCGATGCGCGCGGTGCCGGGTCCTTCAGCGGTGGAAGATTCGCTCATACCGGTGCGAGTATAATTGAACCATGAATCCAGCTTTCATCGAGCGGTTGCGCGCCGATCTCGCAGGCCTCAGGGAACAGGGTCTCTACAAGAGCGAACGCGTGCTCGCGGGGCCCCAGGGTGGCGTGGTCCGCACCGGCGATCGCGACGTCATCAATCTGTGCGCCAACAATTATCTCGGCCTGGCCAATCATCCGGCCATGCGGGAGGCAGCGCACCGCAGCGTCGACCGGTTCGGTTACGGCATGGCCTCCGTGCGCTTCATCTGCGGTACGCAGAGCGTGCACAAGCAGCTCGAAGAGAGCATCAGCCGTTTTCTGGGCACCGAGGATACGATTCTGTACTCCTCGTGCTTCGATGCGAACGGCGGCCTGTTCGAGACGCTGCTCGATGAGCGCGATGCCATCATTTCCGATGCCCTGAATCACGCCAGCATCATCGACGGAATCCGGCTGTGCAAGGCGGAGCGGCATCGCTATGCCAACAATGACATGACGGAGCTGGAGAACGGCCTCAAGGCGGCCGCGAAGGCCCGCACCCGCCTGATCGCGACCGATGGCGTGTTCTCCATGGACGGCACGATCGCCAATCTGCGCGGCATCTGCGAACTGGCGGATCGCTACGATGCGCTCGTGATGGTGGACGACTCGCACGCAACGGGTTTCATGGGCGCAACGGGGCGCGGCACCCCGGAGCATTGTGGCGTCGCAAGCCGCATCGACATCATCACCAGCACCCTGGGCAAGGCCCTGGGGGGCGGAAGCGGCGGCTTCATCGCCTCGCGCAAGGAGGTCGTGGAGTGGCTGCGGCAGCGTTCACGCCCCTATCTGTTCTCCAACAGCATTCCTCCGGTCGTGGCCGGAGTGAGCCTGCGGGTGCTGGATCTGCTGGAGCATTCGCCCGAGGCCCGTACGCAACTCTTCGAGAACACGCGCCACTTCCGTGCCGGGCTTGAAAAGGCCGGATTCACCCTCAGGCCGGGCGAACATCCCATCATCCCCGTGATGCTTGGCGACGCGGCGCTCGCGGGGCGCATGGCAGACCTGCTCCTCGAGCGTGGCGTATATGTCATCGGATTTTCCTTTCCGGTCGTGCCCAGGGGGCAGGCGCGGATCCGGACCCAGATGTCCGCGGCGCTGACGCGCGAGCAGCTCGACCGGGCGCTCGAGGCATTCACAGCAGTCGGGCGTGAACTTGGAGTGATCAAGTGAAGGCATTGGTGAAGAAAGAAGCGGCCCCGGGCATCTGGCTGGACGATGTACCCGAGCCCAAGGTTGGTCCCAACGACGTGCTGATCGAGATCGCCAAGACGGCCATCTGCGGCACCGACATGCATATCTACCACTGGGACGCCTGGGCGCAGAAGACCATCCCGGTGCCCATGGCTGTCGGTCATGAGTACTGCGGCCGCATCGTCGATCTGGGTTCGGAAGTGCGCGGGCTCAAGGTGGGTGACCGTGTCTCCGGCGAGGGCCACATCACTTGCGGCTATTGCCGGAACTGTCGGGCCGGACGACGTCACCTGTGCCGCAACACTGTTGGTGTCGGCGTCAATCGTCCCGGCGCATTCGCGCAGTACCTTGCGATCCCTGGCCTGAACGCGTTCAAGCTCGAGGACTCGATCAGCGACGACATCGCGTCCATCCTCGATCCGTTTGGCAACGCGACTCATACCGCCCTCGCCTTCAACATGGTGGGCGAGGACGTTCTCATCACGGGTGCTGGCCCGATTGGCATCATGGCCACGGCGATCGCGCGCTTCGTGGGCGCGCGCCATGTCGTCGTAACGGACGTAAATGATTATCGCCTCGAGCTGGCGCGTCGGATGGGCGCCTCCCGTGCCATCAACGTGCAACGCGAATCGATCGACGACACGATGAAGCTTCTGGGCATGCAGGAAGGCTTCGACGTCGGCCTGGAGATGTCGGGCAATGCAGCGGCCCTGCGCGAGATGCTGCGCACCATGCATCACGGCGGTTCGATCGCCATCCTGGGCATCCCACCGGAAGACACGGCCATCGACTGGAACCAGGTGATCTTCAAGGGCCTGACCATCAAGGGTATCTACGGCCGCGAAATGTTCGAGACCTGGTACAAGATGGCGAGCCTGCTGCAGAGCGGACTGAACGTGCAGCCCATCATCACGCATCACTTCGCCGTGCAGGAATTCCAGGCGGGTTTCGACACGATGGGGTCGGGGAAGTCGGGAAAAGTGATCCTGGACTGGTCCACTCTTCACTGACCGGCCTGAATGCCGGGCGGTGCTGTGAGTTCAGCCGGGGACCCACCGGCCGCCGGTTCTGCCAGCGGCGGCTTCCGGCTCGCTACTCCACCCCGCAGAAGCAGTAGGCGTACACGCGATTCGGCACACTCAGCCGGCTCAGCCGCTCGACCTCGCGTGTCAGCGGATCGAACCGAGCGGCCACATGAGCCAGCTCACGCGTCTGTGAGTCAGCGGACAGAAAGGCGCGTACTGCGCGCGTCTTGAGCTGCAGCACCAGTTCCTGTGCCCAGGTCAGCTCGGGCTCCATGAATTCCACTTCGTACTCGGTGAGCTTCGCGCGGCGGGCGGCGGACTTGGTGGCGTCGTCGAAGGATCCGAGGCCATCCACGAGGCCCAGACGCTTCGCGTCCACTCCCGCCCAAACGCGACCCTGCGCGATGGCGTCGATCTGATCACGGCTCTTGTTGCGTCCCGTGGAAACGCGGTCGAGGAAGACCTCGTAACCGTGCTCGATCTGGGACTGCAGGAGTAAGCGCGCCTCGGGACCAAGCGGACGATCGATCCGCATCTGCGATGCCAGCGGCGTCGTGCCGACGCCATCGACGTTGACGCCGACCTTGCCTAGAGTCTTATCGACGGTCGGGATGATGGCGAAGATGCCGATCGAACCGGTCAGCGTGGCGGGACTCGACCAGATCTCGTCGGCCGGCGCGGAGATGTAGTAGCCGCCGGAAGCCGCCAGCGTGCTCATGGACACGATCACCGGCTTGCCAGCGGCGCGCAGAGCCTGCAACTCGCGATAGATGTGCTCCGAGGCGAGAACACTGCCGCCCGGACTGTCCACCCGCAAAACGACCGCCCGAATATCCTTGTCCAGACGGGCCTGCCGTATCAGACGCGCCGTGGAGTCTCCACCGATCGTACCGGGAGGCTGGTCGCCGTCGAGAATTTCACCGGCAGCCACGATGACGCCGATGCGCTTCTTGCCGTCGGCATGCAGCTTCTTCTCCGCGTGGGCGATGCGCACATAGTCCTGGCCATGCACCGCCTGGAAAGACCCGTCACTCGGGTCCTCGCCGACCATCTCGATCAGGCGCTTCTCGACGTCCTGATGGGATTTGATGCCGGTGATGAGACCCGCCTGCAGGGCGACCTGCGCGGCGTTGCCCCTGGCGCTCGACACGGTCTTCGACAGCGTGTTGACGTAGTTGGAGATCGCCTCGGGTTCCAGCTTGCGCGCGCGCGCGACAGCGGACTGATAGCTGCCCCACAAGGCGTTCAGATAGGCGAGGCTCTCTTCCTTGTCCTCGGGCGACATGTCCGTGCGCGTGTAGGCCTCGACGGCACTCTTGAAGGAGCCTACGCGAAAGACGTTGATGTCGACACCGATCTTGTCGAGTGCCTCCTTGAAAAACATCCGGTAGCGGCCATAGCCGTCGAGGAGCACGAAGCCCAGCGGATCGAGGTAGATCTCATCCGCCTGAGCTGCGATGTAATACCGGTCCTGGGTGAACTCGGTGCCGAACGCGACGACCTTGCGGCCGGTGGCGCGGAACTCGCGGATGGCACGCGCGAGTTCCTCGAGGGTGGGCTGGCCGGCGCCATCGAAGTGATCGAGGTCGATGGCAAGTACCGGGATGCGCTTGTCGCGCGCCGCGGCCCGGATGGAATCGGTCAGGTCCCACAGCAGCGTCTCGGGCTTGTCCTGTCCGCGCGCCTCCTGCAGCGCCCGCTCCAGCGGATCGCCGGACATCTGCTCGACGATTTCCCCTTCGGGCGTGAGCAGCAGGGCGGCCTTGGCGGGCACGGTGGGGAGCGACACGCGCATCGCACCGAACACGAAGCCGAAGATGACCAGCAGGACGATCAGGTGCAGAAAACGGCGCAGGACATCGAGGCTGCGCCAGAGCGCGTGAAGAAAGGATCGCACCTTGCCCATGGTCTACCTTAGAAACGGATGCGCGAGGGACGCGCGAGGGATATGCCGGTCAGGTCCCACTCGGCACAGGCGTCGGACGGGACAGACATAACGAGAATGACGTGCACGACGGGCACGATATCGCAGGAACGCGGCACGCCAGTTCGTGCATGCCGCGCCGGGTCCGGCCGGGGGCCGGAGACCCTCAGATCTTTTCCTCGATCCTGGCTGCCTTGCCCGACAGGTCACGCAGGTAATACAGCTTGGCGCGCCGGACGCTGCCGCGACGCTTGATGCTGATGTCGCTGATCGCCGGGCTGTAGGTCTGGAACACGCGCTCCACGCCTTCACCGTGCGAGATCTTGCGGACGGTGAACGAGGAGTTGAGGCCGCGATTGCTGATCGCGATCACCACGCCTTCGTAGGCCTGTACACGCTCGCGGTCGCCTTCGACGACCTTCACCTGCACGACCACGGTGTCGCCGGGCTTGAAATCCGGCACTTCGCGCGTCATGCGCGCTTTTTCGATCTGCTGAACGATGTTGCTCATGTTGTCATCCTCGATCTTCGGTTCCCGCCGCACGCGCGGCGAGAAACTCATTCAAAAGCCGGCTCGCTTCCGGCGCGAGCCCATGACGCACCAGCAGGTCCGGACGACGCTGCCAGGTCCGCTGTACAGCCTGCGCCAGGCGCCAGCGGTGGATGTCGGCGTGGTTCCCCGACAATAGCACCGACGGCACCGCCAGACCTGCAAACACTTCCGGCCGCGTGTAATGCGGCCAGTCGAGCAGCCCCGCCGTGAAGGATTCCTCCACGCTCGAGCGCTCGTCTCCCAAAGCACCCGGTAGCAGCCGGGCCACGGCATCGATCAGGACCAGCGCCGGCAGCTCCCCGCCGGACAGCACGTAGTCGCCGACCGATACCTCTCGATCGATACCCAGTTCGATGACCCGTTCGTCCAGGCCTTCGTACCGTCCCGCCACCAGGACCAATCCCGGCAGCAGCGCCAGCTCCTCGGCCATCCGCTGGTCAAAAGGCTGACCCTGGGCCGAGAGGTGGATCCTCGGGCTGCCCTCAGGCACCCGTCCCCGCGCCGCCCCGATCGCGGCCAACAGGGGCTCGGGCTTGAGCACCATGCCGGGTCCACCACCGTACGGCCGGTCGTCCACCGTTCTGTGCGGATCGCTGGTATGCGTGCGCGGATCCTCGGACCCCACGCTCAGCAGACCGCGCTCGATCGCACGTCCTACAACGCCGAAGGCCAGCGCGCTGCTGACCATCTCCGGGAACAGCGTGACGACTTCGATCTTCACCGCCGCACCCCTATTCCAGCTCGGCCGGCCAATCCACCAGGATCCGGCCCTCCTGGAGCTCGACCTTGCGCAGATACTCGCGGGTCGCCAGGACCCAGTGCTCGCGGCCCGCGCCCTTGACCACCATCACGGGGCCCGTCGGTGCGTCCACGAACTGCACCACCTGGCCCAGCTCCACGCCCTCCAGGTTCCTGACCGCAAGACCGATCAGATCCGCCTGGTAGTACTGCCGTTTGCCAGGCGGCGGCAGCTCCGCGCGCTTCACCTCAATCACGGCGCCCGTCAGTGCGGCCGCCGCATCTCGATCCTCGATCCCTTCGAGCCGCGCCACCAGCCGCTCGCCCCGGGCCTCGCCCTGGGCGACCTGGCGGGTCGTGCGCTGCCCCGTGGCCACCCGCAGAACCCAGTTCGGGTACTCCAGCAGGGCCTCGGGCGGATCGGTGTAGGAGTCCACGTGGGTCCAGCCCTTCACGCCAAAGGGCGCGCCGATCCGGCCGAGCTCGACCCAGTCCACGCGGAATGGCGGCCCGCAGGCCGCGACGGATCAGGCCGTGGCCTGCTTCCGGTAGGAGGCCACCAGCGTGCGCACGCGGTCGGACTGCTGGGCGCCCTTGCCGATCCAGTAATCGATCCGCGGCAGATCCAGCTTTAGTTTGGGCTCGCTGCGGCGCGCGATGGGATTGAAGAACCCCACGTGCTCCAGGCTCGGGCCGCCCTGCCGCTTGCGGCTGTCCGTTACCACCACGTGGTAGAAGGGCTGATTACGGGCCCCGCGGCGCGTCAGGCGTATGGTTACCATGCTCGTCGTTCTCGCTAAAAAGCCAGGGCCAGCCGGCCCCAAAAAGGCCCGGAATTCTACTCATATTGGCAGTCAGTAGCCAGAGGCTGCTGACTGCCGGCCAGCTCGCCCCGCGCGGATTCGGCACGCGGGGACAAGGCGTGGCTTTTCCTCGCGAAAAGCGAGCCCATCAGCGACCGGGGAAGCCGGGGGGCATGCCGCCCTTGAGGGCGCCCATGAGCTGGCGGAGCTTGCCGCCCTTCATGCTCTTCATGACGCGCTGCATCTCGAGGAACTGCTTGAGCAGGCGGTTGACATCCTGGACCTGCACTCCCGAGCCCCCGGCGATGCGCCGGCGGCGCGAGCCGTCGATGATCCCCGGGTTGCGCCGCTCCCTGGGGGTCATGGAATTGATGATGGCGATCTGCCTGCGCAGGTCGCGGTCACCCTGCTCGGCCGATACCGCGCCCTTCTGGGCGGCGGCGGCCGGCAGTTTGTCGAGCAACGCCCCTACACCGCCCATCTTCTGCAGCTGTTCGAGCTGGCCCTTCAGATCGACCATGTCGAAGCCCTTGCCCTTGACCACTTTACGGGCCAGACGGGCGGCTTGCTCCGTATCCACCTGCCGGTGGACCTGCTCGACGAGGCTGACCACATCGCCCATCCCGAGGATGCGCGAAGCCATGCGCTCGGGGTCGAAGGGCTCGAGTGCCTCCGTCTTCTCGCCGACGCCGATAAAAACGATCGGTTTGCCGGTGATCTGACGCACTGACAAGGCGGCGCCGCCACGCGCGTCACCATCGGCCTTGGTGAGCACGACACCGGTCAGATCGAGCGCGGCGCCAAAGGCTCGGGCTGCGTTCACAGCGTCCTGGCCCGCCATCGCATCAACAACAAACAGACGTTCAACGGAGCCGACGGCAGCGTCGATATCCTTGACCTCCGCCATCAATCCTTCGTCGATATGCAGACGGCCGGCGGTATCGACGATCAGTACGTCAAACACCCCGCGTCGGGCGGCCTCCACGGCCGCGCGCGCAATGTCTGCCGGTGGGGTCTGCGGATCCGCCGGGAAATACTGCGCGCCGACCTGCCCGGCCAGTCGCTCCAGCTGCAGCATCGCGGCGGGACGGCGGACGTCGGTGCTGACTAGCATCACGCGCCTGCGCTCGCGCTCTATCAACCAGCGGGCGAGCTTGGCGGCCGTGGTGGTTTTGCCAGCGCCCTGCAAACCGGCCAGCAGGATCACGACAGGCGGTTGCGCGCGCAGGTTGATCCCGACACGCGGCCCGCCCATGAGATCGACCATCTCCCGGTGCAGGATCCCGATGAACGCCTGCCCGGGCGTGAGGCTGGAGGCGACTTCGGCCCCCAGCGCCTTGGTCTTGACGCCATCAATGAAGGTCTTGATGACAGGCAGAGCCACGTCCGCTTCCAGCAGGGCCACGCGCACTTCGCGCATTGCCTCGGCGACATTATCTTCCGTGATTCGGCCGCGCCCACGAAGTGTCTCGATGGTGCGGCCCAGACGGGCAGTCAGGTTCTCAAACATGGGGCTCCCGCGGCCGTGGGGATGGGCGCCCAGCGAGCGGGTGCCCTGTGCGGCCAGTGCAGCCAGTGCAGCCGCCGCGGCCGGATCATCTCATCGGCGCAATGATAAAGGCAAAGGAGCGGGACGGAGGGCGGGACGCTGCCCGGCGCCCGCGGGCCGGGTTTGTCGGCCGGCATGCCGCGGGCGGATTTGCCGGCCGGCGACGCCGCGGGCCGGTTTGTCGGCCGGCGCTGCCCTGTGCTAGACATCTGCCACCGCTCCCGCGGCTTTCGCGAACCGTTCAGACGAGGAACGCTGCCTTGAACGATGCTCCGACAACCGCCCTGCTGTGTGCGCTGCTGTTCCTGCTGGTCATCATCGCCTTCTCCTCGGGCACCGAGGTGGCGATGCTGTCGGTGAACCGGTATCGGATCAAACACCGTGCGCAGCAGGGGCAAAGCACGGCGCGGGTCCTGGAGCGGCTGCTGCAGAAGCCGGACGACTGGCTGGGCGCGAACCTGGTGATCCTCGCAGCCGCCAGCGTGTTCGCCTCGGCGGTGGCCACGCTCCTGGCGCAGCGCACCCAGTTCTCCTACGCGGTGCCCGTCACCGGCTTCGTACTGACGGTGGTCGTGATCGTGTTTTGCGAGCTCGCGCCGAAGATCTACGCGGCCGCTCACCCGGAGTCGGTGGCCCTGAGCGCGGCCCGCATCTATCGCGTGCTCGTGTCAGTCGCGCGGCCACTGCTGTGGCTGACCAACAGGATGGCTTATGGCGTGCTGTGGATATTCGGTGTGGGCAAGGGCACGCGGGCCTCGCAGTCCCTGAGCACCGAGGAACTGCGCACGGTCGTGGCGGAGGCCGGACCGATGATTCCGCAGCGCCACCGGCAGATGCTGCTGTCGATCCTGGATCTGGGTCAGGTGACGGTGAACGACATCATGATCCCGCGACAGGAGATCGCAGGGATTGATCTGCAGGAGAACTGGGAGGACATCCTCGACCAGATCCGGCAGACCCCGCACACGCGCCTGCCCCTCTACGACGGCGAGCTCGACAAGCTCTACGGCATCCTCCACATGAAGCGTGTCGCCCAGGAGCTTGCACGCGGCACGTTGAACCGCGAGCGCCTGATCGAGGTCGCGCGCAGCCGCGAGCCCTATTTCGTGCCCGAAAGCACGGCCCTCAACGTTCAGCTGTCGCACTTCCAGCGCAACCGGCGGCGGCTGGCGTTCGTCGTCAATGAATATGGCGACATCGAGGGGTTGGTCACGCTCGAGGACATCCTCGAGGAGATCGTGGGGGAATTCACTACCGACCCGGCGACCGTCCTGCACAAGGACATCCACCAGGAGCGGCCCGGTGTCTACATCGTGAATGCCAGTGCCACGATCCGCGCCGTGAACCGGGCGCTCCAGTGGCATCTGCCGACTGACGGGCCGAAGACGATCAACGGCCTGTTGCTGGAGCAGCTGGAGACCATTCCCAACCCGGGAACCGCGCTCAAGGTGCGGGAATACCAGTTCGAGATCCTGCAGATCGCCGACAACGCCATCAGGACGGTGCGCATCTTCGCGCCGACCAGCGATGAGGTTACGGCGACCGGCTGACGGCCTGCAGCGGTGCCAGGCGCCGGTACGAGTCCCCGTGAATCAGGGCGACAGGTTGAAGGCAGCCTCGAGGGCCTCTGCGACGCGGGTGACGGCGACGACGCGCAGGTCAGGAGGAGTCTGGCGGGGCGCGTTGTCCCTGGGGACGATGGCCACGCGGAAGCCTTGTTTATGCGCCTCGCGCAGCCGCTCCTCGCCGTAGGGTACGGGTCGAACCTCGCCTGTCAGACCGACCTCTCCGAAACAGACCAGGGATGATGGGAGCACCTTGTCGCGCAGGCTGGAGGCCAACGCCAGCACGACGGGCAGGTCCCAGCCCGTGTCGGTGATCTGGATGCCGCCCACGACGTTCGCGAAGACATCGTGTTCCTGCAGGGAGACCTGCGCGTGGCGGCTCATGACCGCGAGCAGCATGGCCACCCGGTTGGGGTCGAGGCCCTGCGCGATGCGCCGCGGTGCACCGAAACGCATCCGGTCCACCAGAGCCTGCAACTCGATCAGCAGGGGACGGCCGCCTTCGCGGGTGACGGTGACGATACTGCCGGCGGCGGGCTCGGGAGCGCGGGCCAGAAAGATTGCCGAAGGGTTGCGCACCTCGCGCAGCCCCTGGCCGGTCATGGCGAAGAATCCGAGCTCGTTGACGGCGCCGAAGCGGTTCTTCGTGGCCCGCACGATGCGATAGCGGCTGCCCGCCTCGCTCTCGAAGTACAGCACGGTGTCCACCAGGTGCTCGAGCATGCGCGGGCCGGCAATGGCACCTTCCTTGGTGACGTGGCCGATGATGATGACCGCCGTGGCGCTGCCCTTGGCATAGCGGACCAGTTCGGCGGTGCACTCGCGCAGCTGGGCAACCGCCCCCGCGCTGGCTCCCACGGCGCCGGACTGCACGGTCTGGATGGAATCGACCACCAGCAGGCCCGCCTTGCGGCCGGCGGCCAGATCGAGAATGGCCTCGAGAGCGGACTCGGCGACCACTTCCAGTCCCTGGGCATCGAGCCCCAGACGGGCCGCACGCGCGGCCACCTGCGCGACCGACTCCTCACCACTGGCGTAGAGGACAGGGCGGGTGGAGGCCACATGCGCCGCGACCTGCAGCAGCAGTGTGGATTTACCGATCCCCGGATCTCCTCCCAACAAGGTCACGGATCCGGGTACGATGCCGCCACCCATGACCCGGTCCAGCTCCTCTTGACCGCTGCCGACCCGCTGCTCAAGGCCCTGGAGGGCCGCCTGCAGGGGCACGGGAGGGGTATCGGCAAAACGTGGCCCACCGGCCCGGCCGGCCTGTCCCGCACCCCGGGCCGGCGCACTGCGCTGCTCGAGCGTGTTCCATTCCCCGCACAGGGGGCACTGGCCCGCCCACTTCAAGGTTTCGCCGCCGCAGGCGTTACAGACGAATACGGGGCTGGCGCGAGCCATCTAATGCGCTTCTGGTTTCAACTGGTTAGGATGCGCGCCCAAGGGGTCGCCTTGATGATGGGTTTGTGACAAGCCGCCTGGACTGCAGAGCGGGCAATGCTAGCTTATGCCGGCTCGAATCGGGGACGGGAAAGTGAAGCACATCACACTAGAGACGCCGCCTGAAGGTCAGGTCGCAGCATGAGCCTGAGAAACAGGCTGCGATTCGTTGGCCTGACCGACACGGGCAAGGTTCGGGAGCACAATGAGGACACAATTGCTTTCGACGCCGATATCGGCTTGCTCGTGCTCGCGGACGGCATGGGTGGGTATAACGCCGGCGAGGTGGCCAGCGGCATTGCCGTCAAGACCATCGTCAACCTGGTCCGTGAGCAGGTCGAGCGCGAGGATCTGAGCGTGCAGGACCGCGAAACCGGCCTGTCCCGCCCGACCATCATCCTGCGCGATGCCATCCATCGCGCGAACAAGATCATCTATCAGACGGCGCGAACCCAGCCGCAATGTGAGGGCATGGGTACCACGGTGGTAGCGGCGCTGTTCTTCGACAACAAGATCACCATCGCCCACGTGGGCGATTCCCGCCTGTACCGACAGCGAAGCGACAAGTTCGAACAGGTCACCATGGACCATTCGCTGCTGCAGGAGCTGGTGGACCGCGGCTTCTATTCAGCGGAAGAAGCGCAGCGGGCGGCAAACAAGAACTACGTCACACGGGCGCTGGGCGTCGAGCCCAACGTCGAAGTGGAGATCCAGGAAGTGCCGGTGCAGAAGGGCGACTCTTACGTCCTGTGCTCGGACGGGCTCTCCGACATGGTCGAGGACGAAGATATTCATTTAACCATAAACACCTTTGGTGATAATCTGGATACCGTCGCCAAGCAATTGATTCAGCTGGCCAATGATAATGGAGGCCGGGACAACGTCTCGGTGGTCATGGCGTTTGTGATGGACGCATTTCCGGCACGTACGCGCATCTTCGACAAGATTCTGGGCTGGTTCGGCTGATACGAGGCTAAGCACATGGCAAGGTTGGTCTTGAGCCTGGATGGCCAGGTGATGGCGGAATACAACATGAACAAGGAGCGGTACACCATCGGCCGGCTCCCTGACAATGACATCCGCATCGATAATGCCGCCGTCAGCGGCCACCATTCGCTGATCATCAATATCCTCAACGACTCGTTCCTCGAGGATCTGAACAGCACCAATGGCACCTACGTCAACGGCAAGCTGATCAAGAAGCATGCGCTGCAGCATGGTGACGTGGTCACCGTGGGCCACCACCAGCTGCGCTTCGTCGAGGACGATGAGTCGCAGGACGAATTCGAGAAGACGATGGTGATCCAGCCGTCGTCGCGCCCTGTCGAGAAAGTACGGGCGGCGAGCGAGGAAGCCGAGAAGGCGTCACCTTCCCTGTCCGCAACCGGCAAGAGCCGCGCTCTGGCCGACGGAGCTGCACTCAAGAAGGCCAAACTGCAGGTGCTCTCGGGTGCCTTCGCGGGCCGCGAACTGGAACTGAGCAAGGCTCTGACGACGCTGGGACGTCCCGGCGTGCAGGTTGCGGCCATCACGCGGCGCGCCGAGGGCTACTACATCGTCCACGTCGATAGCGGCAAAGACAACGACTACCCGTTGCTGAATGGCACAGCGATCGGCGCGCAGGCCACCCGGCTCGCCGACAACGACGTGATTCAGCTGGCGGGCGTCAAGATGGGGTTCTTCGTCACCTAGCCCCTTGGCCGGCGCTCCGCCGATCGGGGGGTCTGGCGGGCTGACGGCGGCCACCGCAGCGGGCCGCGGGCGTGTGCTTCGATGCCGAACGTCGCGCGGTCGGATCCGCTCAGCGCAGCTCCAGCGGTACCCGCTGGCTCACTCCGCAAAGCAGCTCGTAGGGGATCGTGCCCGCATGGTGTGCGATCTCCTCGACGGGCAGACCTGTTCCCCACAGAACCACAGGCGTCCCGACGTGGATGCCGTGCAGGTCGGTGATATCTACCCCGATCATGTCCATGGAAACCCGTCCGGCGAGGGGTGCCCTCCGGCCGTCGATCAGGACTGGTGTACCGGCCGGGAGGTTGCGCGCGACACCGTCGCCGTAGCCTGCGGCGATGATCGCGATGCTCGAATCACGGGCCGCCCGCCAGGTGCCGCCGTATCCGACGGTCTCTCCCTTCATCACCTTGCGTGTGGCGATGACGGATGTCTCCAGGCTCATGACCGGGTGCAGGCCTAGTTCCGCGGCCGAACGATCCGCGAACGGTGATCCACCGTACAGAGCGAGACCGGGTCGTACCCAGTCGCAACCCAGAGTGACGGACCCGAACAGGCCGGCTGAGTTGGCCACGCTGGTCGCGTAGTCCAGCTCCCCTATAGCCTTCCTGAAGCGCTTGATCTGTTCGCGGGTCATCCCGTCGTCGCGCTCGTCAGCGCGTGCCAGATGGGTCAGGAGGCGGATTTCCAGCGGTGCCGGCTGCAGCCGTTGCACGCGCTCCAGGGCCGCCGGGAAGTCCTCCGGACGGAATCCCAGGCGGTTCATGCCGGTATCGATCTTGATCCACAGCAGGAATCGCGAGGTGCCCTGGTATTCCTCCAGCAGCTCGATCTGCAGGGGGTCATGCACCACGAGGTCGAATCCGTGGCGCGCGGCCTCGAGCAGGTGCTCGGGTGCGAACACTCCCTCGAGCAGCACGATGGGCTGGGTGATGCCGGCTGCCCTCAGGGCCAGACCTTCTTCCAGGCGGGCGACGGCAAATGCATCGGCCTCCGCCAGCGCAAGCGAGGTCGGGACGATGCCGTGGCCGTAGGCATTCGCCTTGACGACCGCCATGACACGGGCGCCGCGGGCGCGCTCGCGGATCGTCCTCAGGTTGTGGCGCAGGGCATGGGTGTCGATGACGGCACGGATGAGCCGGTTCACCGCAACACACCCTCCGCATACGAGTCGGGCACGTAGTTGGCGAAGCGGGTGAACTGACCCTGGAAGGTCAGGATGAAGGTGCCGATCTCGCCGTTGCGGTGTTTGACGAGATCGATCTCCGCGATGCCCTTCCTGGTGGTATTGCGGTCGTAGACTTCTTCGCGGTAGATCAACAGGATCATGTCTGCATCCTGTTCGATACTGCCCGAGTTGTGCGATACAACACCATCCGCGAGCCAACTCGCGGGACCAGGAACCGTTAGATCAAACACATCCGCCTCACCAGCTGGGTCGACAGAGACAATACGATCCCAAAACAGATCGCTCGCCGCGCTCTTCTTCAGATAGTCGTCCTGCAGGATCCCGGCATATTCAGCAAGCGTGGCGCGAGAGGGGCAATGATACAGATTGGTGGTGGCACGTCCCCTCGCGGCAGCCATCGCGGGTCGAGAAATCCCCTGCTGCTGCATCAGGAATACAACTCTGTCGATGAGTTCCTCGGGAAGGGTATCTACGTTCGGATTGGATTTCTTGCCGATCAAAGCGCGCGCCAACGACTTGGCAGGTTCCTCACGAGGCCCGAATGCACCAACGGTCCCAAGGAACAGTGACTGCTGATCCACACCGTGAACCCAGACCATGTAAACAGGATTGGCGTAGCCAGAACGAACCGTCTGCGTTCTCGAAACGATTCCCAAGCGAAGCAGTAACGCGGTTACGTCTTCGGCGAGGCCGCGGCTGCACGTGCAAAAGTGGACGCCGTGACCGCCCCTTTGGCCGGGTTTGCGAACCGAAATCGTTCCGTCAGTGGCCCACAAATGCCGCAAGAACAGACGGATTTGCGCATTCGACAGACGAAAAACCCCTGCAGGAACGCGCTTGTCGTGAGAACGCTGGCCGAAGACACCCAATTCGCGCAGCCACTTGTTGACACCCGCAGGCTTCCAGCGAGTGCCGTTTCCTGACAGAAGCAACTGATGCCAATTGCCGCGACCCTCGTATCGGGTCACTTTCATGCCGAATTCCGTTTCGGCAGCCCGACGCACGATTTCGCTGCATTCTTCCGATGCAGTGGTATATCGCATCGGCTGATGCTTGAGATAACTGCCATCGCCAATGAGGTGAGCCAGGAGGGCTATCCGCAACTCCGGCCAGGTCTCAGGATCGGAGGCTTCGGGCAATGCTCGTGCGATCGCGATGCGGTCACCCGGGCGAATGTCATCGACCCTCTGCCAACCAAAGGAGCAGTACAGTCGATGTTTGCCGGTGGCGCGAATCCGCCGCCCGCTGGCGAAATTGATGTCGTAGACCGGCTTGGTTCCGACCTTCCAGACCAAATCCGATTTAGCCGTGACGATCCGACCCTCGGGACTCATGGAAAGCACTTCAGGAGTGGTTCCGACCAGATCCTGAATCGGTACGCGTCTGCCGTCCGCCAGGCAAACGAGCGTGTCGCCAGTGACGCACTCGCGCAGGTCGGACATGACAGGCTTCTTGCTCTCGCGCTGCTCCACACCACGATTCAACTGCGAGAGTGCGATGACGGGGACGGCGAGTTCCTTGGCGAGAACCTTCAGGCCGCGGGAAATCTCAGCGATCTCGTTGGCGCGATTTTCCTTGGTACCCGGCACCTGCATGAGCTGCAGGTAGTCCACGACGATCAGATCGAGTCCATGCTCGCGCTTCACGCGCCGCGCGCGAGCGCGCAACTCGGTGGGGGTCAGCGCAGGTGTTTCGTCGACGAAGATCTTGGCTTCGGACAACTGGCTTGTGGCGCTCGTGATGCGAACCCAGTCGTCATCGGAAATACGGCCGCTGCGCAGGTTTCCCAGCGGCACGCCGCCGATCGACGCGAGCATGCGGGTGATCACCTGCTCCGAAGGCATTTCCATGCTGAAGATGGCAACGGAGGCTCGCTTCTCACCCGGTCGCAGTGCCGCGTACTCGGCCATGTTGACCGCGAGAGTGGTCTTGCCCATGGAAGGCCGGCCGGCGACGATCACGAGATCGCCGGGCCGCAGGCCACCGGTCATCTTGTCGAAGTCGGCGAAACCGCTGGGCAGGCCACGCAGCTTGTCGGGATTGGTGTAGGCGTCATCGATCTGGTCGATGACCGACGGAAGCAACGCACGGACGGCCGTGGCTCCCTGCCGCCCACGGAATCCCATCTCCGCGATCTCGAACACGCGCTGCTCGGCGCGGTCCAGCAGTTCGCGGGCGTTCTGCCCGTCGTTGCTGAAGACCGATGTGGCAATTTCAGTGCCTGCGTGGATCAGCTGACGCAGCAACGAGCGCTCACGGACGATTTCGCCGTAGGCACGAACGTTGGCAGCCGTGGGAGTATCGCGCGCCAGGGACCCCAGGTACGCCAGGCCGCCTGCGGCCTCGAGCTGTGATGCCCGCTCGAGTTCGCCGACGACCGTGACCACATCGCAGGGTTTGCCATTGCCGGCGAGCGCGCCGATGGCTTCGAAGATCAGCTTGTGGTCGGGGCGATAGAAATCCTCCGGCAGGACCACATCCGCCACATTGTCCCAGGCGGCAGGATCGAGCAGCAGGCCGCCGAGGACGGCCTGCTCCGCTTCGACCGAATGAGGCGGTGTCGGCGCATCCGCCAGCGACAGCGAGCCGGACTCGCGACGCGCTTTGGCGGGACCGGCCACCGGCGTGCTGCCGCGCCTATTCTTCGGCGACGATCGTCACCGGGAGCGACACATCGATGTCTGCATGCAGATGCAGGCTCACGACGTGTTCACCCACCGTGCGCAGCGCGCCATTGGGCAGGCGCACTTCGCTGCGCTGGACCGGGAAGCCGGCCTTCGTGGCCGCCTCGGCGATATCGCTCGTGCCGATGGAGCCGAAAAGCTTGCCTTCGGTGCCCGCCTTCGCCTGGATCTGAAGCTTGAAATCCTTCATCGCAGCGGCGCGTTCCTCGGCCGAGGACAGGTGCTCGCGCGCCGACTTCTCGAGTTCGGTGCGCCGCGCCTCGAAGCGCGCGATGTTGTCGGGCGTGGCCAGCGTCGCCTTGCCTTGCGGCAGCAGGAAATTGCGGCCGAAGCCGGACTTGACCTTCACACGGTCGCCGATGTTGCCGAGGTTGGCGACCTTCTGCAGGAGAATGACATCCATTGATGCGCCCCTCAGTGCTGATCGGTGTAGGGCAGCAGGGCCAGGAAGCGCGCGCGCTTGATCGCAACGGCGAGCTGGCGCTGATAGAAAGACTTCGTGCCCGTGATGCGGCTGGGGACGATCTTGCCCGTCTCGGTGACGTAGCCCTTCAACGTGGCGAGATCCTTGTAATCGATGTACTTCACGCCCTCGGCTGTGAAGCGGCAGAATTTCTTGCGGCGCGAGAAACGGCCACCGCCGCTTCCACCGCCGCCGCTGCCCCCGCCACCACCGCCGGGACCGCCGCTGCCACCACCACCGCCTGAACGCTCTCTATTCATGGCCATTGTCAGATACCTTTACGAGTGTTTGTGCTGGACGTCTGGTGCGCTTGAGCGCTTCAGGCGCCCTCGCCCGCTGCGCTGTCGTCGTCGGAGCGGTCGCGCCGCGGACGGTCATCATCATCGGAGCGCTCACGCCGCGGACGGTCATCGTCTTCGTCGTCGCGCCGCTCGCGCCGGCGTCCGCCATCACCCTCTTCGTCCGCCGCCTTCGCCATCGGCGACGGCTCGGTCACGGCCTCATCCATGTTGACGACCAGGTGGCGCAGCACCGCATCGCTGAAGCGGAACGCACCGGTGAGGTCGTTGAGGATCTTCTGGTCGCACTCGATGTTCATCAGAACGTAGTGCGCCTTATGGACCTTGGCGATGGGATAGG
>Ga0335069_10003167_pt1 | contig 25028 bp, 24 predicted proteins | sample Lox_Sample_11_FD_206714 | JGI IMG/M metagenome (GOLD analysis project Ga0335069, IMG submission 206714) | Soil microbial communities from Loxahatchee National Wildlife Refuge, Florida, United States - Lox_Sample_1.1 | ecosystem: Environmental > Terrestrial > Soil > Wetlands | place: USA... | reverse complement strand
CGAGCGATGCGACTTGTCACCGCAGAGACGCTGAGACGCAGAGGTCACTAGAATAAGCTCTTTTCTCTGCGTCTCAGCGTCTCTGCGGTGAACGATTGTTCTCGGGGAGGGGTCTGATTCCTACCGTTTCCGCGGATACTTCGCTTCCACCATGGTGTGCATCCCGCCCCGCGTTGTGAACTCGCCCTTAACGACGGCCCACTTCGGTTTCGCAGCTCTGGCGACATCGTCCAGAATACGGTTGACTGCGTTTTCGTAAAAGATACCCAGGTTGCGGTAGGCCAGGATGTAGTACTTCAACGATTTGAGTTCCAGGCAAAGCTCGTTAGGCAGGTAATGAATGGTGATGGTGCCGAAATCCGGCAGGCCGGTGCGAGGGCATATCGAGGTATACTCAGGAATGGTGATGGTGATTTCGTAGCCGCGATACTGGTTGGGCCAGGTTTCGATGGAGGGCAGGTCAGCGGCCACTCCTCCGCGGGCGTGTTCGGCAGTGTATTCGCGTTTCTTCGGCATGTGTTCCTCCGGATTCCTCATTGTTGCATGACCGAAGTGAGATTACCAAATCGGCGAAGCCCTTTCGAGCGCGGCAGCACGCTGCCACGCTCGAAAGGGTCCATCCGCAGAACGGACATTGTGCCATCTTGAGAAATCTCAGCCCGCCTCGTCGCTAATTAACCCTTCTGTTTTCAACATCAATCTGTCGATCCAAATTTATCTTGACAACATCACACTCAACATATATTCTAAACAACGACTAACAGGGCGCCCCGGATATCTGGAGACTACTCAAAGCCTCAGGAGCAGCCGGCGCCAGTTTTGAGGAACGAGGAGGCTGGAACATTTATGGGCAAGATCATTGGAATTGACCTTGGGACCACCAATTCCGTGGTGGCGGTGATGGAGGGCAGTGAGCCCGCCGTTATTGCGAACCCTGAAGGGGGCCGCACGACGCCGTCCGTGGTGGCTTTTACCAAGTCAGGCGAGCGGTTAGTGGGGCAGGTGGCGAAGAGGCAGTCGATTACCAATCCCGACAACACGATCTACTCCATCAAGCGGTTCATGGGGCGTCGCTACAACGAAGTCCAGAGTGAAATAAAGACGGTACCTTTCAAGGTGACCTCGGGCCAAAATGGCGACGCACGCGTGGAGGCGCAGGGAAAGGAGTACTCCCCGCCCGAGATTTCCGCGTTGATCCTTCAGAAGATGAAGGATGCAGCCGAACAGTATCTGGGCCAGAAGGTGACTCAGGCCGTCATCACGGTTCCGGCTTACTTCAACGATGCGCAACGGCAGGCCACCAAGGATGCCGGCAAGATCGCGGGCCTCGAAGTCCTCCGTATTGTGAACGAGCCCACGGCGGCGGCGCTCGCTTACGGCCTCGACAAAGAGAAGGACGAAACCATTGCCGTCTATGACTTTGGCGGCGGCACGTTTGATATCTCCATCCTGGAAGTCGGGGAAGGCGTGGTGGAAGTAAAGTCCACCAACGGCGACACGCACTTGGGCGGTGACGACATCGACAAGCGCGTCATGGACTGGATTGTGGATGAATTCCGCAAGGACCAGGGCATTGATCTTTCCAAGGATCGCATGGCCCTGCAACGGCTCCGGGAAGCGGCCGAAAAAGCCAAGATGGAGCTCTCGACGGTGCTCGAGACGGAAATCAACCTGCCTTTCATTACGGCGGACGCTTCCGGTCCCAAGCACCTGGCCATGAAGCTGACCCGCGCCCGGTTCGAGCAGATGTGCGAGGACATCTTCCAGCGCTCCGTCGCTCCTGTGAAGCAGGCTCTACAGGATGCTTCGCTCACGCCCGACAAGATCAATGAGGTGGTGCTGGTGGGCGGCTCGACGCGTATTCCCCGCGTGCAACAGATTGTGAAGGATCTTTTCAACGGTAAAGAACCGCACCGGGGGGTCAACCCGGATGAAGTAGTAGCGGTGGGCGCGGCCGTTCAGGCCGGGGTGTTGGGCGGCGAGGTGAAGGACCTGCTGCTGCTCGATGTGACCCCTCTGACCCTGGGCGTGGAAACGCTCGGTGGTGTGTTGACCCCGCTCATTCAACGCAACACCACGATTCCCACGCGCAAGACAGAGACTTTCTCGACGGCGGCGGACAGCCAGACTTCCGTAGAGATTCACGTCCTGCAGGGCGAACGGCCCATGGCCAAGGACAACCGCACGCTGGGCAAGTTCCACCTGGTGGGCATTCCTCCGGCCCCGCGTGGCATACCGCAGATTGAAGTGACGTTCGATATCGACGCCAACGGCATCCTGAATGTCTCCGCGAAGGATCTGGGGACGGGCCGCGAGCAGAAGATCACGATCACCTCATCCAGCGGCTTGAGCAAGGATGAAGTCGAGAAAATGACCAAGGAAGGCGAGTTGCACGCGGAAGAGGACCGGCGGTACAAGGACGAGGTCGAGATCAAGAACAAGGCGGATTCGCTGGTCTACTCGGTCGAGAAGATGCTGAAGGAGAACCGCGAGAAGATCTCGGACCCGGATGCCAAGAACATCGAAGCGGCCCTGGAGGAGGCCAAGAAGGCTATCCAGGAAGGCGACGTCAGCAAGATCAACTCCACGGTGGAGAAGCTGACGAGCGCTTCGCACAAGCTTGCTGAGGCGATGTACAAGCAAGCCGCTTCGGCGAAGGCTCCCGGAGCCGCCGCACCGGACGCTGGGCCAGGGCCGGCGGAAGGGGAACCCAAGGCCAAGCAAAAGGGTGATGGAGAGGTCATCGACGCGGAAGTCGTGGATGATGACAAGAAGAAGAGCTAACTGACGGAGGGGCGCACGGTCGTGCGCCCCCACCTGCTGCCGGCAGGGTCCGCGCACTTCACACGACGGCGCGGGGATGGACTGGGGGGCTGCGACGGCAGCTTTTACGGAGGAGAGAAGAGATCAAATAGAAGGGACCGGCAGGCACAAGGCCCCAGCGGCCTGTGCAGCTAACGAAGCACCCAGTTCACATTTTCGGCTGCGCTTTGTCGATTGCAAACTGAGTTGTTAACTGGCGACTGTCGGTGGTGGAGTGAGTCATGCAGCAGCGCGCGCAAGTTCCTGTGCAATGCCCGGTTTGCAATTGGCGGCACTTTATGGAAGTCGAAGCTGAGGAGAAGGACTTGGAAGCAGGGGCGGAACTCCGCAAGCACCTGGAGGCTTGGATTGCCTCGCGTTGTCCTGATCATCTCGGCCCCATCATGAAGATGATGAAGAACTAACCTTATGCCTGTAGGGACACAGAAGGACTATTACGGAGCGCTCGGTGTGAGCCGTGACGCCAAGCCCGAGGAGATTCGCAAAGCGTACCGGCACATGGCGCGGAAGTATCACCCCGACGTCAATCCCGGCAACAAAGCGGCGGAGGAGAAGTTCAAGCAGATCTCCGAAGCTTACGATGTCGTGGGCGACGAGAAGAAGCGCAAGATCTACGATCAGTACGGGTTCTATTCCGATAATCTTCCGCCGGGCGGTTACGGCTATGGCCCGGGCGGCCCCACGCACGAGGCGCCTCCGGGGGTGGACTTTTCGGGGTTCGACTTTTCGAACCTCAACGACGTGGGCGCGGAGCCGGGCCGCACCTCGGGAGGTTTCGGTTCCTCTTTCCGCGACATCTTCTCGCAGATCTTCTCGCGCGGTGAGCGCGAGGCCGCGAGCGAAGAGCCGGAGCGCGGTTCCGACATTGAATATCGGATGCACCTGGGCTTCTGGGACGCCATCGAGGGTACCCAGGTCCGTATCACGGTCGCGCGCGAGGAAGCCTGCAACGCTTGCCGCGGCACGGGCACGGTCGCTGGCCCGGAGGTATCCTGCGCAGCTTGCGGCGGCACGGGCAAGGCATCGCGGCAAGTCGGTGCCATGCGCTTCGCCATGACCTGTCCGCAATGCGGGGGAACCGGAAAGCAGCGGCGTCCTTGTCCGCACTGCCACGGTACAGGAGCGATCCGCAAGCCCGAGACCTTCGACGTCCGGATTCCACCTGGTGTCGATACTGGCTCACGCGTGCGGGTTCCCAGCAAAGGAAACGCGGGAATCCAAGGCGGCCCGCCGGGCGATCTCTATATCGTCACGGAAGTGGAGACACACCCGGTCTTCGAACGTAAAGGCGACAACATTTATGTGAAGCTGCCGGTGACGGTCAGCGAAGCGGCGCTGGGCGCCAAGGTGGAAGTTCCGACCATCGATGGCATGAGCACGATCAAGATTCCTCCCGGCACTCAGAGCGGGCAGAAGTTGCGCCTGCGCGGAAAGGGTTCGCCTTCGTTGCGCGAGTCCTCGGGACAGCTTCGCGGCGATCAGTTTGTGGAAGTCCAGGTGATGGTGCCGCATGTTGCGGACGAACGCACCAAGGAAATCCTGCGCGAACTGGGGCGCTTGAATCCGGAGGACCCGCGCAAGGAGTTGAAGGCGGAAAGCCATAGGCGCTAAGGGGAAAGAGTTCTCAGTTGCCAGTTCTCAGTTCTCAGCAAGACCCTGGCCTCGCCCGAAGGGGACTTGCTGATAGCTGGCGCCTGACAACTGATCGCCAGAACTGAAAACTGACGACTGAAGACTGATAACTTCCTTTATGGCCAAGCGTGGCAGAAAAACTCGTGGCAAGGCAGGGTACATGATCTCGGCTGTGGCTGAGATGTATAACATTCATCCCCAGACTTTGCGTCTTTACGAGCGCGAACGCCTGCTGATTCCCTCACGCTCGAACGGGAACACGCGGCTTTACACTCCGGAAGATCTTGAGCGTTTGGAGACCATCCTAAATCTCACCCGTGACTTGGGCGTGAACCTGGCGGGCATCGAGATCATCTTGAATATGCGCGACCGTATGAAGCGCATGCAGGACGAGATGCAAGCCTTCGTGGATTTTCTGCAGAGTGATTTCGCGGCGCGCCGCGAGAAGGCCGGCGAAGGCGAGCAGAACGCTCTTGTGCACGTCAATCCTCCGCAGATCATCCGCATGCGGGTGAAGCAGGGGTAGGGGTCTGCGAACTCATAGGTGTTTACTTAAACCCGGAAGGGATGCGGCCCATGCCCTTCGGGACCGCCCGAGTGGGTCCAAGTAAACGCTCATGGGGGGTGACCTTCATCTGTCAGCTCGTGAGGAAGGCCACGGCACCCGTTCTTCGCCCCCGGCAAAGACCGACAGAAATCCAACCCCGTACATCCGCACTTGGATTAGAATCAACAAGCTGCTATGCCCCAGAAGAACTGTCCTCTATGTGACGGCACGGGGTGGAAGCCCGTCGAGGTGGACGGGGTCCGCCGGGTTGCTCCCTGCGACTGCCAGAGTCAGGTGCGTGCCGATCTATTGCTCCGGCAGGCACGTATCCCGCCCCGCTACGAACACTGCGAGCTTGCGAACTTCGACGTCCGCAAGAATATGGAAACCGGCCAGGCGAACCCCAGCTTGACGGCGGCGAAGATCTACGCGCAGCGCTTCGTGGACGAATATCCCACGGATTTTGGCCTGCTGTTCGTGGGCCCCACCGGCGTGGGGAAAACCCACTTGGCCGTGGCCGTGCTCCGGGAACTGATGCTACGTAAAGGGATCGAGTGCCTTTTCTGCGATTTCCACGACCTGCTGAAGGCTATCCGCGAGAGCTACAACCCCGGGACGCAGGACACCGAGCAGAGCGTGCTCCAGCCCGTGCTGGACGCTGAAATCCTCCTGCTCGACGAGCTGGCTTCCTCCAACCCCAGCGATTGGGTGAAGGAAACCTTACATCACATTATCAACTCGCGATATAATTACAAAAAGGTTACCCTTATCACCACCACGCTGCCCTTTGGATCTGCCGGCGGCCGGCGCGAGGGCCGCACGCCATCCGGGGAGCCTTTCCCGGACGTTGACTTCACGCTGAACCAGTTGGGGGTCACCCTGCGCTCGCGGCTCTACGAGATGTGCAAGGTCGTGGAAATGAGTTCCGACGACTACCGCAAGGCCATCAAACAAGCGGGCTACAAATTCCACATGGAGTAACTCCACCCCGGTTCTTAGGTCGGAGGACAGTTCCTTGACGATCGTCGATCGCCGATTTTGGATCGGGCGACCCGGCGGCGGCAATCTCAACGGGGGAGGCCTTGCTGTGACGGAAAGGGCCACCGAGATCTGGTGCCGGCAAGAATGCGAGGCGCGGGATAATTCCTGAGGGTCTTTGAACCGTTGCGCCTGATACCGTCGCACCCACGTCCCTTTCCAGTCCCGGCGGTGCAAATCCCTTGTATTCCTGATCGGGAATGTGGAGAATACCGGTTTTCTCCGGGAGGAACTCATGCCCCACAAGTCGCAAGAATCTCTGATAACACCCCAAAGCAAATCTGCTGCCGGACTCTCTGCTCTCAGCGGCATTACCTTTCTCACAGAGCCCGGGAGGGTCTTCGGCGCGAACGATCGTGTGCGTGTTGCCGTCTGCGGTTTGCGCGGGCAGGGGTTCTACCACGTGGAAGAGTACGCGCAGATCCCAAGCGTCGAGGTTGTCGCCTTCTGCGATCCCGACGAGAACATCCTCAAAGGCCGCCTTGCTGACATGGCCCGCATGGGTCTGCCGCAGCCCAAGACATACGAAGACGTGCGGAAGTTGTTGGAAGACAAATCCATCGACTGCGTGTCGGTGGCGACCCCGAACCACTGGCATTCTCTGATGGGTGTTTGGGCTTGCCAGGCGGGTAAAGACGTCTATGTGGAAAAACCGGGCTCGCACAACTGGTGGGACAGCCACCAATTAGTGCGTGCCGCCCAAAAGTACAACCGTCTGGTGCAACACGGCGTGAACATGCGCGCGAGTGACTGCATTCGTGAGGCGGTCGAGCAACTGCGCGCGGGCGCGGTCGGCGACCTTTATATGGCTCGAGGTCTGTGCTACAACCACCGTGACACGATCGGGCACACCACCGTGGAAGCCGTGCCGGCGGGCGTCAACTACGATCTTTGGACGGGCCCCGCGCCCGCGAAGCCTTTCACCCGAAATCGGTTCCATTATAACTGGCACTGGCTCTGGGATTTTGGTAACGGTGACCTGGGTAACCAGGGGATTCATGAGCTTGACGTAGCACGCTGGGGACTCGGCGTAGGGCTTCCGAATAGAGTCTCTGCCCGGGGCGGCCACTTCCTCTTTGACGATGACCAGGAGACCCCGAACAATCTCAGTTGCATTTGGGAATTTGAGCAGCCGGACGGCAAGCGCAAATTGCTGGAGTTTGAAGTGCGCAACTGGATCACCAATCATGAGGCGAACATCGACACCGTAGGCTTTGGCCTGGAAGTCCCCGGATTCCTGGGAGCGCCGGGACACGCGGAGCGATTGTTCAACAGGGAAACGATTGGGGATATCTTCTACGGTTCGAAGGGGTACATGGCAACGACGGATTCGGGGCCGCTCCAGATCTATCGCACCTGGCTTGGGGAAGAACAGGAACCCGGACCCACCGCCACGCGCGGGACCGGCAACACTTGGGCGAACTTCATCGACTGTGTCCGCAGCCGCAAGCGCGAGAATCTTCTGTCACCTATCGAGGAAGGCCACATCAGTTGCACGCTTGTGCACTTGGCCAATGCTTCTTACCGATTGGGCCGCATCCTGAAGTTCGATCCTGCTACCGAGCAGGTGATTGGCGACGACGAGGCCAACCGCCTGCTCCGCGGCTCCTATCGGGAGCCCTATGTCGTGCCCGAAGAAGTCTAGTCCTTACGGGTGACATCCCCCAAGCGTGATTGACTTCGGTTTAACGGCGAGAGTAGAATTGCGTTTTCCCTGTTAGTCTGCGTCGGGTGTTAGAAGGAGGCAAGTGCATGTCGGAGGAAGAAGATCGCAGCTTACAGGAGGCCGCAACTGATCCTGAACAAGTGAACGAGGTAAGCGCCGCTGTTCCCGGCACACCGGAAGGTACTGAGATGTCTACCTTACTGGCCGGTATGGATGAGACGCTTGCTCCGTCCCCGCTCGTCCCGGGCGAAGTAGTAAAGGGAACGATCCTGAAAGTCACCGACGCAGAGGTGGTAGTTGACCTGGGCTTGAAGACGGAAGTCACCGCGCCGATCGCGGAGTTCCTGAATGCCGAGGGCCAACCCAGTGTCGCCCCGGGCGACAGTGTGGATGTCTGGATCGAGCACTACGACGAGACTACCGGGGCCGTCTCGATTTCCCACCAGAAGGCGGTTCATCGCCGCGTGTGGGATAGCGTCGAGCAGGCTTTTCGCGACCAGGCGGTGATTTCCGGCCGCGTGCTCGACCGCGTCAAAGGCGGGTTGACCATTGACATCGGGGTTCCGGCTTTCCTCCCTGCATCACATGCCGATTCCCGGCCGCACGCCAACCTGGATGCGCTGAAAGGGCAGGAAATCTCCTGCAAAGTCATCAAGATCAATCGCAAGCGCAACAACGTGGTAGTCAGCCGGAAGGTCGTCCTGGACGAAGAGCTGGCTCGGCGGAAGAGTGAACTGGCGGAGCGGCTGGTCGAAGGCGCGGAGCTGGTTGGCAAGGTCAAGAACATCGCCGACTACGGAGTCTTCGTTGATCTCGGGGGACTTGACGGCCTGCTGCATGTCACCGATCTTTCCTGGGGGCGCGTAGGGAGTCCCTCGGAAGTTGTGCAGGTCGGGCAGGAAATCCGCGTTAAAGTGCTGAAGCACGATATCGAAAAGGGCCGCGTTTCGCTGGGCATGAAGCAGCTTACGCCCGATCCCTGGGAAATGGTGCCGCAAACCTACCATGCGGATGACCGCGTTACGGGCCGCGTCGTCAGCGTGACGGATTATGGCGCCTTCGTTGAACTGGAGCCCGGCGTGGAAGGGCTGGTCCACATCTCCGAGATGACTTGGAGCAAGCGCCTTCGGCACCCGTCGAAGATCGTGAATGTGGGCGACGAAGTCAATGTGGGAGTGCTGGAAGTCAATCTGCCGAAGCGGCGGATTTCGTTAAGCCTGAAGGCAACCCTGCCGGACCCGTGGACTACGGTGGCGGAGAGATACGCGGTGGGCTCGGTTGTGGAAGGTAGAGTCCGCAACTTGACCGACTTTGGCGCCTTCGTCGAGGTTGAAGACGGCGTGGACGGCCTTATTCACCTTGCGAACATGTCGTGGAACCGCAATATCAAGCACCCTTCCGAGGTTTTGAAGAAGGGCCAGAAGGTAAACGCTGTCGTGGTGGCTGTCGACGCTGCCAATCGGCGGCTGGCGCTGGGTCTCAAGCAGCTTGAGGAAGATCCCTGGCAAAAGTTTTTCGAGAAGACGCACGTTGGCGACGTCGTACACGGCAAAGTCTCCCGGAAAGTCACCTTCGGGGTCTTTGTGGAAATCGAAGACGGAATTGAAGGGCTCTGCCATGTTTCCGAAATGGACGATGGTTACGCCGGCGACGGGCAGGGGAAGTTGGAAGTTGGAGTGGAACACGATTTCCGGGTTATTCGCCTGAACCCGGCGGATCGGAAGATCGGCTTGAGCACGAAGGAAGCCGAGGCTCCGCCTCCGGTGGAGGAGATCGCCAAACCTAAAGAACCTGTCCGGCTCTCGACCATGGCGGAGGCTCTATCCTCAGCCGGCATTACGCCTTACGACTCGTAGGGGTTGGGAACCCAAGGGGCAGGCGGGCGGCCCGACGGCATCGGGATAGGTAAAGCGGGAAGAGTTGCCAGCAGTCATCAGCGGATCCGTTACGCGAGGAAATCTTTAGCCAGGAGATAACGTATGACCAAGGCTGAACTGATCGAGGATGTGTCTCGGGCTGTTGAGATGAGCCGCAAAGATTCCGAAACGATCGTCGAAACCATCTTCGAAAGCATCGTGAAATCGCTGAAGGCCGGTGACAAGATCGAAATCCGCGGCTTTGGCAGCTTTCGTACGCGGCAACGCAAGCCGCGCATCGGGCGCAATCCCCGGACCGGCGCGCGGGTGGACGTTCCCGCCAAGAAGATTCCGTACTTCAAGCCTAGTAAGGAGTTGAAGGACCTCGTCAATAACACCCAGCCCGGGGAGCCCCCCGCAGTTTCGCCTGCACCCCCGCCCGCTGCCCCGAATCCGCCCCTGTGATGGGGATACCACTCTCGGGGCGAGCTTGGAAATCTATGGATTACTTGTGGAGTCCGTGGAGGTATCGCTACGTTAGCCAGGCGGGAAAGGGTGGCGACTGCCGTTTCTGCGCGAAGGTGGCGCTTGATCCATCGCACGATCGCGAGGAGCTGGTCCTCCACCGCGGGCGCCTTAACTTCGTTCTGCTCAACCTCTATCCTTACACCACGGGCCACGTCATGGTGATTCCCTATGCGCACGTGGCCCACCTCGGCCAATTGGCCCAGGAAGCTCTGGCGGAGATGATGGCGCTGGCCCAGAAGCTTCAGAAGGCGCTCGAGGAGTGCTACCATCCTGAGGGCTATAACCTCGGCATGAACTTGGGAAAATGCGCCGGCGCGGGCGTGGCGGACCATCTGCACCTGCATCTGCTGCCGCGTTGGACCGGTGACTCCAATTTCATGACCGTGGTGGGCGAAACCCGCGTCCAGCCTGAGGAGCTTCTCACCACGTACGACAAACTTGCGGCGTTCTTTCCGGGTTCCGTATCAAGCTGAACCTGCTGCATGTGATTTCCCGCTGCGGGCGCCGGGAATACTCCCGAAGCTCTGAGGCTTAGGGCTGAGGCCTGGCTTGACCCCGGCTCCGTTCTCCTCCTAAAATCCCCAGCGGGCAGGACAGGGCATGCATCTGAGCTTTTCCAGTGAGTTTGAGGCGGGCGCCGCCTCTCAACCTTTCTTTGATTCCTTCCCCTCTCGCCCCGCCGTGTTCGCGCTTGTCGCCGCGCCGCGCCCGGGAGTGGTCCCCGCACCGTACCTCGGGAGGACGCGTGACCTGCGGCGCCGCCTCGTTCGTCTGCTCTCTTCTCCACGCCGCACTTCCCGCATGTTGAACCTCAGCGAGATGGCCGGGCGCATCGAGTACACTCCGGTGGGTTCGGCGTTCGAAGGCCTGTGGCTTCTTTACCTTCTGAACCGGCATTACTTCCCGAAGGAGTACCAGAAGCGCCTGCGCTTAAAGGCCCCGGCGCTGCTGAAGTTGAATCTCGAAAACCGCTTCCCGCGTTGCTACCCCACGCGAAAAATGGTGCGCGATCACTCCCTTTACCTTGGCCCTTTCCCGTCGCCACTGGCCGCTGAACATTTCGCGGGTGAATTCCTGGATTTCTTCAAAATCCGGCGCTGCTTTGAAGACCTCGCTCCGGACCCCTCCCATCCGGGCTGTATCTACTCGCAACTTCATATGTGCCTGGCGCCTTGCTTTGTGGGGTGTACGGATTCCGAGTATCAGGCGGAAGTCGGGCGCGTGGTCGAGTTCCTGGAATCCGGCGGGAAGTCGCTACTGCGTTCGCTTGAAGTGGAACGCGCCCAGGCATCCGAGTCCCTGGAATTCGAACAGGCGGCGAAGGTCCACCACCGCATCGCCAAGGCAAATGAAGTGCTCCGCCAGCGAGGCAGTCTGGTCAGGCTCCTCGGCGCGCTCGACGCGGTGATGGTTCTGCCCGGGACCGAGACGAAATCCATCACCTTCTTTCGCGTCCTGGCGGGCGAGATTCGCGGGCCGGTCTCACTCTCCTTTGATGAGAACGTGCCGCAGCCCGAACCGCTCGACCAGCGGCTGCGCTTGTTGCTGGATGCGCTGGACGGCGGCCGGGAGCCCGGATCGCGGCCGGGCCTTCCTCCCTGGGAACACCTGAGCCTGCTGGCGCGCTGGTATTACAGCAGCTTCCGCGAGGGCGAGTTGGTGATGCTGACCCCCGGACAAGCCCTTCCGCATGCCCGCCTGATTCGCGTCTGTCGTAAGCTCCTCGCACCGTAGCCTGGATTTCTCATCACTTTTTGGATGTTAGCAAGGTAGCGCAGAGGCAGCCGCAGTTTGGCTTCCTCTGCGGTTCTTAGCAGGGAAACATCAACAACTGCACTCATGACAAAACGTGAAACGCCGTGGACGGGCGATGAGCCGCAAGTTTGTGCGCAAAGTTATCGCTGCAATGGCGAAGGTGAGGGACAACGCGAGGAAGTGACCCCTCATCCCCACGACAAGTAGAACGTGGGGCCCCCGTCCGGCCCCGGCTGGTGAGAACGCCGGTTGCCGGCCACCCTCTCCCCTCGGAGAGGGAAAAGGATGCCCTGAGCGCGCCCGCGCGCGCAAGAAGAGCTTTGTTTCCTTCTCCGAGGGGAGAAGGTGGCCGAGGGACGAGGCAGGGGGCCCCACGCTCTGCTTGTCGTGGGGATGAGGGGTCTCTTCGGTGCGCGGCGGCCCGCCGCCGTCGCGCCAGCCGGATTCAACTGCTCGCGCGGCTTCACGGTTCCGGCCACCAGCACGGGCGCGACTAAGCACGACTGGAATGCCCGGCACTATGGATGACTTGAACCCTGCCGACTTTACCGTCCTGCAGCCTTACCTTGATCCCGTGCGGGTGAAACGGGGACTTCGTGAGAAGGTCCTGGACGATGCCTCGGGTCAGTTTCCCTGTGCGCTGGTCCTCTTTGAGGACAATTGAAACGTCCGCTCCACGCGCTACGTCACTCCGGTTCCGTCCATCCATGAAACTTACCCCCTTCACCGCCCCGCCAAAAACGCCATTTGGGCTACATGCCACAATAATCCATCGGGACAACAAAATCATCCCGGCCTCGGGGCTGGGTAATGTCGCAGTTTGAATTTTGTAGCGCGGGTGTTCCCACCTGCGACCGGAACGCGGCTGAGGACAGCCGCGCGACAACAAATTGCGGCTACCGGCCATGTGCAATGCCAGCCACAAATTCAAACTGAGACACTACCCGGGGCTGATGGCAAATCCCCTACCCATAAGCGAGCAAGGTAGCGTAGAGGCAGCCGCGGTTTGGCTTCCTCTACGGTTCTTCGCAGGGAAACATCAACAACTGCATTGATGACAAAACATGAAACCCCGTGGACGGGCGACGAGCCGCAGAGGAACGCAAAGAACGCGCTACCCCGCTTACCTTTCTCCCCTGAACCTCATTCAATTGCCATAGGGCCGCGTCCGCCGCGCGAGCCGCTTCGTTCTGACGGCTTTATAGAACGCGCGCGCCAAACAGCAGGGCATCGCGGTGAAGGTCGTGGACGCCGTCATCGCCGCCACGGCCCTTGAACACGGCCTTACCCTCGTGACGCGGAACGTCAAGGACTTCGCCGGCCTTGGCGTCGTTCCTCTCAACCCCTGGGACGAGGTGTGAATCTTCAGGCTGCGGCCCTGCATTTATAGCGCTCTCAGCCCTCGCCACTAACCACTGGCCACTGTTCCTATCAGTTCGAAATGCTGCACACCCCATACCGCAGGGTGCGCGCTGCGCTTGGCTTCATGACGTGGGTGAGGTAGACTGAGGTTGTGGTCTACGAGTGGGATGCGAAAAAGGCAAGGGGCAACCGGCGAAAGCACCGGATTTCCTTTGAGGAAGCGGCTACTGTCTTTCTCGACCCGCTGGCCTTGACCTTTCCCGATCCGGATCACTCCAGTGGGGAGGAACGAGAGATCACCATCGGTCGTTCCAGCCGGCAGCAGGTCGTATTCGTGTCGCATTGCCGGCGCGGGGAACGCGTCCGAATCATCAGCGCACGGAAAACCACCCGAGGAGAGCGCAAGCAATATGAAGAAGGCATCGGCGAAGGAAATGAGTGACGATTTGAGGCCGGAGTATGACCTCTCGCAACTCAAGGGAGGAGTTCGCGGCAAGTACTACCGCGAGGCAACTGCCGGCACCAACCTCGTGTTGATCGAGCATGAACTGGCGGACGTCTTCCCTGACTCGGAGTCGGTGAACCGGGCACTCCGCATGTTGGTGAATACAGCGGCGGCGGCAGGCACAGGACGCCGTCGTCCTCGCGCCCCGAATAATCGCGTGAAAATGGGCGGTGTAAAACGTGGCCGCCTGGCCGCAAGACGTTAGGCCTTGAGCCATGCACCGAGAAACTTCCCCCCCCAACCGCTAATCCCTGTTTTCCCGACCTCGGACTTCGGACTTCGGACTTTCTTTCTCGCCCCTGCTCTTCCCACCCCGGACTTCTTTCTCGCCACTCATCACTCGTCACTATTCCTCCGCCCGCAGTTCGAAATGCTGGGAACTCGACACCGCACGGGCCCGCCCTACGCTTGCTTTTCCCCGGAGGTAGCGCCGAGGGTCCGAAATCCTTTGATCTCTCCGGCCTTATCCTATTGACATGTGTAAGGCTACAGGCTACAGTTGATCGGGTGAGAATTCGGAGCTTTACCCACAAGGGCCTGAAAAGGCTTTACGAGGAAGACAGCTCGAAAGGTGTTTCCCCCGAAACGGTGGATAAGCTCCGTAAGATGCTGGCATTTCTCGACGACATGCAGGACCCCGAGGAATTGCGTTCGCTCGCGAGCTGGAAGGTTCACACGCTGACCGGTGACCGCAAGGGCACCTGGAGCTTGAGCGTCACCCGCAACCGGCGTTTGACGTTTTGCCTCGACAGCGCGGAGCGCGAAATCTACGATGTGAATTTGGAAGACTATCACTAGGGGGGAGGAAGCCAACGCCATGCCCATGAAGAACCCGCCCCATCCGGGAGATTTCATTCGGACGGAGATTATCGCGCCCGCGGGCCTCACCGTGACCGGGGCGGCCGCGGCGCTTCAGGTTTCCCGGCCTACTCTGTCCAGCTTGCTCAACGGCAAGGCCAGCCTTTCCGGAAACATGGCGCTGCGCATTGAAAAGGCCTTTGGCGTGAAGATGGACACGCTCCTGCGCATGCAAGCCTCTTACGACATCGCCCAAACCCGCAGGCGCGAAAACCAAATCCATGTGCGGCGCATTCACCCGCTCGCCGAAATTCCCGCCTGAACCTCGGCCTGTCTTGCTCGTCACTCTTCACTGCTTTTCTGACCTCGGACTTCGGACTCCGGACTTTCTCTCTTGCCACTAGGCACTAAGCACTAGGCACTAGGCACTGTCCTTCCGACCTCGGACTCCGGACCCCGGCCTGTCTTTCTTGTCACTCGCCACTCGTTACTGTCTTTATGTCTTCAAACCTGGGGGCAACCGCAGTTCGAAATGCCGCGGACCTCACACCCTTATCGCGTTTTTCGGCTCGCTTCCAGCAATTTCGACATTTGCCACGGCGCGAGCTCCTGCGGGTACGCCGTAGCCCTTCCAAAGGGGAACGCACTGGGATAGGATTCCTCGTGCCGGAGCAAAGTCGTGTTCTTTCATCCTGCGACTGGGCGGACATATGCTTCCAGACTACCCCGAAATAAAACGCGAGCTTCGAGCCGACCTGAACCTTCAGCTTTGTCTGGTCGTGAACATGTCCGCTCCGCTAGCGGGCAGAATAAAGTCTTACGTCCAAGTGGAAGGAGACAGGTTCACTTATGAAACAACTGAAGGCGAACTCGTAACCAAGAAATTTCTTCGCATGGAAGCGAAGTTTGAGGTTCCGGGCGGATTATCATCGGCCGAAACATACGAAGAGTGTATGAACAAAGCAACCGAGGCTGCAAAAAGCATAGCGCGGCAGTCCAGCGATGTCTTGTATTCAACCATGGAGCAGGAAACCTCGCGCGCCGGAAACGCGTTCGACGCAAAAGGAAAGCCATTTCACCCAACGATGATGTGGGACATGATTGAAAAAATGGAGTTGGATTTTGACGAACGCACTGAGCAAGCCAAGATGCCTACCATTGTTATGCACCCAGACATGCTGAAAGCGATAGCGAGTAAGTTCCCTGAATGGGAAGCCGACCCCGAGTTACAAAAGCGCCGGTCCGAGGTGCTTAGACAGAAAAAGGAAGAATGGCGTGATCGAGAGAGTCGTCGAAAACTGGTTGGATAGCGTTAACGAACGCGGTTATGAAATCGCCTTCTGTCAGGTGCTGATCGCTGAGGGCCACACTATAATTCGTCGCCCAGCCCACGGCCCAACAGAGCATGGTAAAGATATCGTCAGCAGAGATCGCCAGGGTAACTTTCATGCGTATCAGCTTAAGACAGGGGATCTCAACAAATCCCAATGGCGGCAAATCAGAGGCGAAGTCGAGGAACTCATCAATGTCCCATTACAGGAACCGGGAGTTTCTCCCAAAACTCGGTTCACACCCTATTTAGTGACGAATGGTGAGCTAAAGGAGCCGGTCAAGGACGAGGTCCGAGCTCGGAGCGAAGGCACTGGCGGGCATGGGTACCGCCGATTAGGGTTCATCACGCGCGACAACTTGCTTCGCCGTTTCCTGGATGTGCACGCAAATTTCTTCCCATTTGCTCCCGCCGATTTCGAAAGGTTCCTACGTTTGTACCTTGCGGACAAGAGGTCTTTTTTGCGGAAGGAAGAGTTTGGGGAATTCCTTTCGTCGTTGCTGGCGACCGGAAGTGAAATGGAGGGAATCCAAGTTAGACGTGCAATGGCCGCCGTTGCAGTTCTGGCGAACTACATATTGAGCGGCTATCAGAAGGCAGGGAATCACTTAGCTGCCGCGGAAGGATGGATGCTTGTATTCGCCCATGTTTTGCGAATTGCAGAGGGTGCGCGTCCCAGCGACAGCACTTGGCGCGGGGTGGTCGAGATTTGCATCGACGGATGGGAAGTGGCAACCGGCGCGCTCGTTAAGGAAGCGATGGCCTCGCGTAATTGGATTGAGGGGGACGCCTCAGTGGACAACTTCGTGCACGGACACCGAAAAACCCTTCTCATAGGCTATCTGGCGACATTTGCCCTGTATAAGAGGCTTACTAACCGGGAGCTACCGAATGAGGATGAAATCTTCGCGCGAGTATCGACAGAACTCAGGCCTCTAAGATTCTGGGGTGAAAGCGCAGTTCCATTTTTCATAGCGGTCTTTCTCTTTCTCTTGAAGAGAGGCAGTGAAGGCGAGGCTGTGCAGTTGTGTGCGAACTTGATTCAGATCATTGCGACGATGAATGGATTCGGGCAGGGACCGGGGCTCCCCGACCCGTACCTCGATAGTGGCGATATTCTTGAACGAGAGCTATCAGCAAAGCGGGCGCTCGAAGTCATGCAATTCGTTATGCTGCGCGACCGAAGCACGAACGTCATTGGTACGGAGGAATACTATAAAGCCCTGGTTGGCCTGGCTCAGAACGCCACAGGTAGGCCCGCGTGGGACGTTGGGCAAACCTTTGCGGGGAGGTCGTTTGGAATCCGATGCCTCGTGGAGTTTCTCGCCCGTCGCGAGAGGAAACAAACGCTCAAACGGCTCTGGTACGAAATCGCACGGGTGGATTATTCCGAGTTTGTGCCGGCTAGGGCCTCTGACTTCTACCTATGGCATGCAAAAAGGGGCACGCTGGTAACGCGGAGATTCAAGCGACCAGAATCGTGGTCGAACCTCACGCGACAGGCCAACAGCTGCACGCGCCGTCGCATTCTTTTATTCGAACAATTTCCTCAACTCCTTATCCCGTTTGCGCTTGTCTACCCCCACCGACTGACACCCGACTGCGTGCTTCGATGGGAGAAGATGCTGGAAGGAATATCCTATCCGGCATGATGCTCTTGCTATTTGAACGGAAGGTACAAGCCGCGATCAGCGTTCTCACGGTCGTCGGCTTTCTCAGAGCAGCTACCGCTGACCTGTCGGTTAGGTCCGCAGCCTTTGTTGTCGATTAGGGATAAGCTTTGGCCCGATTTCTGTTCATCATCCAGAATTCACAAAAAACCGTTGTCAGTCGTCAGTGGTCAGTCGTCGGTTTAGGGCAGTCGGCTATAATGAGGCGACGACGAGCGTACATCGATCAAGGATCAGGCGCTCCGGGGCTTTTGCTGAATACTGATGACTGGTAACTGACGACTGACCATTCCCGAGGTTCAAACCATGGCCAACCCGGAAGAGCAGTGACAAGTGGCCCTTCGACAGGCTCAGGGCAGGCTAAGTGACAAGTGGCAAGCACGAAGTCAAGTGGGATTTGGTAGAATGGCAGGAGCGAAAGGTTGAGTGCTATGACGTTCCAACGAATCACCGTAAATCCCCATCAGATGGGCGGGGTGCCCTGTTTGCGCGGGTTGAGAATCCCCGTGGCCACGGTGGTGGGAATGGTCGCGGATGGAATGAGCGACGAGCGAATTCTAAAAGCCTATCCCGACTTTACCGGCGACGACATCCGCGAGGCCCTGCGCTATGCCGCCGAGGCGGTTCGTGAGTCAGCGAATGCCCCATCGACCCGTGAGCCCTGAAAGGGCGAGATAAGCCTTCCACATGTACCGAGGGTCGCGGCAATTCCGTGCGCCTCCGGCGGCGCGGCGATGGGGTTCTTGTGGGCGACGTACGTACCGTTGTGATGGCGGCGAATACCTATCTCGCCCTTTCAGGGCTGGGGAGGGGAATTGGGGTGGACTTCAGACCCAGGCCGATGGCCTGGGCTTTGTTAGATCGGCCCTTTGGGGCTCAAGCAACGGTGACGTGGGGCAGCGCTTCGGCCTTGGAGCGAGAAAGCGTTGCGGCGGGTCATGTGCGGGGTTCGGCGGGCCGGCCGGTTGCTGGAGAGCAACGCTCTGTGATTTCGATCCGTGCGCATCGTTTCCTGTACCGCCGGGTTTCGCCCCGCGCCAGCCAGGTTTGGGTTGCGGGGGGCCATTCGACGTTTCTCGCTTCCGCGCTTGCCATCCATCATAGTTGTGTTATAATACGCTTAATATGAAGTCTCTTGGCCATGCCGCGTTTGCAGTCGGGGAAGGTGGGGACACCATTTTAGTTGCATCGCGATGTGGCCGCGGCCTGCGATTTGTTGCCGCTGGCAGGCCTGTTGCGCGGTCATCCGGCCCCCACTGGCTAGAGAGGAAGATGCGGCGAGATTCGGACTACCCTACGATGTTATTGATAAAACAGCATGTTAGCGAAATGAAGGGTGAAATTGTCCGAGATCTCGCGTTGAAATTAAATCACTTAGCTTGCAAGAGGAGCGGGCGCGCGAAAAAAAACAATCGGTAAGTCCTACGATATGTATAAAAACAAAAGACTTAAAAAGCGACATGTTGGCAATACCTACGATGTTGATGAAAACACAGGTAGTTACGCGTCGCACCCTACGATGTTGATGAAAAACGAGGTAGTTATTGACAATCGCGGCGCGGCCCGTCGTGTGGGACATGCGCCATTTCCGAGACCTGCGGCGGTTCTAACTTGCGTGTCCCGCCCCCCTTCGCGTCGCCCGGTTTGACGGACGCTCCGGCTCCGCCTAGAATGGACAGCGGGTGTCGCAGCAATGCCGGATGATTTCGTCCCCATCAGCTCCTTGCCTCCTGTAGGACCTATCCCTCCCGCGAGCAGCCGGCGGATATTTGGACAATTCGTATTTCTTACTTTGGTGTTACTTGCGGCGGGTATAGGCGCGCTGGCGGGTTTGGTCTTCGTGTACTCCTCGGACCTGCCCAAGGTCCGCCAGTTGGAGGACTACCGCCCGGACGTCATGACGGAAGTCTATGCCGACGACGGGACGGCCATCGGCAGCTTCGCGCTCGAGCACCGCGTCATTGTCACCTACAACCAGATTCCTCCGATGATGCGCAATGCCGTGATCTCGGTTGAAGACCGGCACTTCGAGCGGCATTGGGGCATCGACGTGGTGCGCATCATCCGGGCGGCTGTCAAGGACCTTACGCAATGGCGCAAGACGCAGGGCGCCAGCACGCTCACCCAGCAGCTCAGCAAGATGCTCTTCCTTACGCCCGACAAGAGCTTTCGCCGGAAGTTCCAGGAAATGCTGCTGGCTATCCAGATTGAGCGGTACTTCACCAAGCCTCAGATCTTCACGATGTATGCAAATCAAGTGGACCTGGGACACGGGAACTTCGGTTACGGCGCCGCCGCACAGTTCTATTTCGGCAAGCACCTTGATCAGTTGACCTTGGCGGAAGCGGCCTTGTTGGCTGGCATACCGAAGTCGGCCAGCGCTTATTCACCGATCTTGCATCCGGACGCAGCACGGCGCCGGCGGAATATCGTTCTGGATGCCATGCTGGAAAACGGGAAGATCGGTTCCCAGGAATGCGCCGAGGCCAAGGCCACGCCTCTTGGGCTGAACATCCAACGCTGGAATTACACGGTTGCTCCCTATTTTGTGGAAGAGGTCCGCCAGTTCCTGGAAAAGAAGTACGGGGCGGAAGCTGTGCGAGAGAAGGGGTTGCGCGTCTACACCGGCCTCAACCTGAAGATGCAGGCTACGGCCGAGCGGGCGCTGCGCCAGGGACTGCGCGATGACGACAAGCGCCGCGGGTGGCGCGGTCCGATCAAGAACATCCTGAAAGAGCCGCTCAAGACGGTTTAGGGCGCGCCCGTTACGCTCGAGAGCTACGTGGATGAGGATTGGAGAAAGCCTCCCGCAGCGGGCGACATGGTTCACGGTCTCGTGATGGATGTCCAAAAGGACTACGCCCTGGTGAGGTTCGGCAACCTGAACGCCCGCCTATCCGCGCCGGATTTTGCCTGGACCCAGAAGACCAGTCCTGCCGACGTTTTCGCCGCCGGGGATGTGGACCTTTTCGAAATCAAAGAGGCGAGAGGGAACGCCGCGCACGCGGCCCTCGACCAACTGCCTGACGTGCAGGGTGCGTTGCTGGCCATTGATAACGCCACCGGTGAGATCAAGGCCATGGTCGGTGGGTACGACTGGAACACCAGCAAGTTCAACCGCGCGGTGCAGGCGGAACGGCAGGTGGGTTCTTCCTTCAAGGTCTACGTCTATGCCCAGGCGCTCATGGATGGAACCTCGCCGTTTGACACGGTGTCGGACTCGCCCATTGGCTACCACACGTCTTCCGGTTGGTGGTCACCGCACAATTACGACGACAAGTTTGAGGGGACTATCACCGTCCTTCATGCTCTGGCCGAGTCGCGTAACGTGCCGGCGGTTCGCACGCTCGCCCGGATCGGTGTTGATAAGGTCATCAAGCTGGCCCGCAAGTTCGGCATCACCTCCCGGCTGGTCCCCAATCTGCCTCTTGCTCTGGGTGCTTCTGACCTGAGTCTGATCGAGCACACTTCGGCCTTCACGACGTTCCCCAACGATGGCGTCCACATTGCTCCGAGGCTGGTCGCCCGGGTTACCGATTACGATGGGCGCGTGCTGGATGATTTCACTCCGGACATCACCGATGTCCTGCCGCCCTCTGCCGCCCGGCTGATGGTCTCGATGCTGCGGGAGGTCTTTAACTCGGGAACGGCGGTGCGGGGCAAACCGTTTGCCGCGAAGTATCCCGTGGCGGGGAAGACCGGGACCACCAACGACTTTACCGACGCGTGGTTCTTGGGATTTTCACCTTCGCTGACTTGCGGCGTCTACGTGGGTTTTGACGATCATCGGACGTTGGGGGACAAAGAGGAAGGCTCCCGCGTGGCACTCCCCATCTGGCTCGACTTTATGGGCGAGGTTTTGAAAAGCCGGCCCGCGGAGGATTTCCCCCATTCTCCTCTCTTGACGAGCCCCGAGCAGGTGAAGGACATCCTGGCCAGCGCCGCCCCCGAACGGCTGCTGGCTCCCACACCAGCCGCCCCGGTCGCTGCGGCGGTCGCTCCGGCCTCGGCACCTGCTCCTGTGGCGCCTGTCCGGCAACCCGTAGTGTCTGTGCCTGCCCCGGCAGCGGCGAAAAAGGAACCCTCGGCTGGCCAGAGTCCCGCGCGTCCCGCGGCTTCTCCTCCACCTAAGGCGGGCTCGGGCCCCGTTGCCAGAGGCTCTGCGTCTGCGCCTGTGCATTGAGTAATGCGCGCTGTTTCTCGGGACTTCTCAGCGCCGCGTGAAGTGGTCGTAACCTAGCGGCTTCAGGGGAATTGCCTTCCTGTTTGGGGTTATCAACCGCACGCCGCGGCCACGCCGGATTTCTCCGATGTGATGAAGGGGCGCAAAGCGGGAGGGGAGCTTGGCGGCCTTGGCAGACGGAACGGTGAAGAGCAATTGATAATCCTCTCCGCCATGCAGCGCTAGCCGCAACGCTGCGGTGGAGTCAGTGAGGGGAGGGCAGGGGATACTGTCCTGGAAGAGTGTGGCCCCCACGCCGCTGGCAGCGCAAAGCCGTTCGAGGTCGATAGACAGCCCGTCGCTCAAGTCCATCATGGCTGTGGCCAAGCCTTTCGCTGAAAGAAACCGGCCCAGGGCGCATTGCGGCTCCGGAAAAAGATGGGCGCGGGTGGCGGACATCTCCGTGGAGCCACGCGGGTGGCGACCGGACTCTAGGATTTGCAGCCCGAGCGCGGCGAGCCCCAAACAGCCACTGACGAAAATCTGGTCTCCTGGCCGAGCGCCGGAACGCCGCAGGGCCTGCCCGCGAGGGACCTCGCCCGTTACGATCGCGTCGATGGCTCGAAGGTCGCGGGCAACGGTTGTGTCTCCGCCGATCACTGCCACGTCGAAGCGCTTGGCCAGAGCGAGTAGGCCTGCGAAGAAGCCCTCAATCCAGGCTCGGCTCGTGTTCTTGGCGATGGCTAGCGAGATCAGCGCATAACGCGGCGTTCCGCCCATGGCGGCAATGTCACTCAAGGACCGAGCCAGACCGCGATGCCCGACGGCCTGAGGAGAATGAAGGTGTGGCGCAAAGTGGATTCCTTCCACCGAGAGGTCTGTTGTGAGAATCAGTTCCTGCTTGGAACCGACTTCAACCAGTGCGGCGTCGTCACCAATGCCCAGGCGCAAACCACGTGCTGAGCCTGCCGTGCGGCGTTGCACCCAAGTGACGAAGTCGCGTTCGCTCGAAAATGCGGGTTTGGAAGTCATCGAAAGTCCTCTCTGGGTCTCTGGCCATCATCTTAACTGGATTCTCGCGCGGGGCACCTATTTTCTTCGCATCAAAGGGCTTAAGTGCTGGTGACGCCGCGGAGTTTGTGTGGAGACAGAGCAGAGATTTTATTAGTCCGAACAGACTAATAATGGACTCTGAGTGCGCCCAAATTGAGCCGGGACCGTGGGATCCTGGGGATATTGTCTTGACAAACGTCCTGGCATCTCCTAGGATACCCCCTGCCTTCGACGGAAGGGCCAAAGCCACGTGTGCCCGTAAAAGGTCCTCTTAATCGTCCGGTGAGGACATCTTAAGTTAGAAATAATCTTCATTGAGTGACCTAATAAATGGATAAGAAGTTTTATACATTCCTCATATTCCCTGGTGCGCACGGAAAACTTCATAGAGTACGTCTGCCTTTCTACATCGTACATTTGCTGCTGGCCTTCAGCGTCGTTGGGATCATGACGATCGCGGCGCTCGCCAACAGCTATGCCCGGATGCTCTTGAAGGTCTCGAATTACAACAACCTGAGGACCGAGAGAGAAGCCCTTAAGACGCAGAACCGCACGCTCGAGAACGCCGTAACGCAGACCAATGCCAAACTGGGCTCGCTCGAGTCGCTGGCGTCAGAAGTAGCTCTTGCCTACGGGTTTGGACAAGCCCATCGTCCGCGATTCTCAGAGGCGGCGTTGTCTTTGGCGAGCCAGACCGATTCGACCGTGGAGTCGAGTTATCGGGCTTCGCTATACGCCTACAATTTTATCCGGCGCAGCGCCCTCAATTCCCCCCGGCCGGTGGCGATGGGTATGATCCCCGGGGCTGAATTCGGGCATGAGGTTCCCTCTTTGTGGCCCGTGCATGGCCAGATCACCACGGCGTTCGGCCAGAGTCAGGATCCCTTCAGCGGAGAGGGAGTGTTTCACTCGGGAGTGGATATTTCTTCGCACTTTGGAACGCGCGTGGACGCTTCCGCGGATGGTATTGTGGTACATGCGGGAACAGAGTCGGGCTACGGCAATGAGGTTTTGATCGACCACGGCTCGGGGATGACCACCAAGTACGGACATCTCAGCAGGATTTTTGTGGTCGTGGGCCAGGAGGTTAAGCGCGGACAGGTTATCGGCGCCGTAGGAATGACGGGGAGAACTACCGGCCCGCACTTACACTACGAAGTCATTATCAACGACACCCCTGTAAATCCGACGAAGTACTTGCACGAGTAACCCGGCATTCCCATCGCGCATCTAACGCGCAAGTAGCTAACCGGCCGCCTCCAGGAGCCTTTCCCAGGTGCTGATCTGGTGCGAAGAGATAGTGAGATGCCGAGGTTGGTGCCCAGGCGGGGAAGGTGTGGGGCGAAGGGTTTAATGGCCGCGGGCAAGAAACTTCGTTGTTCCTCTTGCAATTTCGTTTCCGGCACGTATAATAGTAAGTTTGCGGCCGCTGGCGTAGCTCAGTCGGTAGAGCATCTGATTTGTAATCAGAGGGTCGGGGGTTCGAATCCCTTCGCCAGCTCCAGGTTGAAGGGGGAGAGCGGGCTCAGACAAAGCAGGCGAGCGGCAGCTGCGGAAGTGGGTTTGCCAAACTTGGAAGCATTCAGAGTCGCGCGGGAAGAGGAGTGTCCCCCGCGCCCAACCGCTTTCTCAACCCACTTGGTTTAACTGATACGGTTCCGGGGGAAGGGTTGAAGTATGCGCGTCCGCCCGCGGTGAGATGGGGGACGTGAGCGGACAGGTGGCTGAGTGGTCAAAAGCAGCAGACTGTAAATCTGCCGACCCTTGCGGTCTACGGAGGTTCGAACCCTCCCCTGTCCACCAGAAGTGCAGTGACAAGTGATCAGTGGCTAGTGGCAAGCGGAAAGCGCCAGGCTTGCTCGTTACTGGTCACTCGTCACTGGTTCCGGGCGCGGGAGTAACTCAATGGTAGAGTCACAGCCTTCCAAGCTGTTGGTCGCGGGTTCGATTCCCGTCTCCCGCTCCAGAGTTGCAGTGGCTCGTGGTCAGTGGTTAGTGAGGAGTCGGCGGCACGCGAGTGCCGGTCTGCTCGCCACTAGGTACTGACCACTGATCACTGCTTTTAGGGCCGATGTAGCTCAGTTGGTAGAGCACGTCCTTGGTAAGGACGGGGTCAGCGGTTCAATTCCGCTCATCGGCTCCAGAGATTCGGAACGACAAGTTCATCTTAGGTGGATGACCCATGGCCAAAGAGAAGTTTGATCGATCGAAGCCGCACATGAACATCGGGACGATCGGGCACATTGATCACGGGAAGACGACGTTGACGGCGGCGATCACGAAGGTGCTGGCGAAGGACAACC
>Ga0335069_10003166_pt1 | contig 25029 bp, 24 predicted proteins | sample Lox_Sample_11_FD_206714 | JGI IMG/M metagenome (GOLD analysis project Ga0335069, IMG submission 206714) | Soil microbial communities from Loxahatchee National Wildlife Refuge, Florida, United States - Lox_Sample_1.1 | ecosystem: Environmental > Terrestrial > Soil > Wetlands | place: USA... | reverse complement strand
CCGGCCGCGCGGCGCCGACCCCGTCGAGGACGCCGCGCTCGCCGCCGACCTCGCGGCCGACCCCAAGGAGCGCGCCGAGCACCTGATGCTCGTGGACCTGGGCCGCAACGACGTGGGCCGGGTGGCGGCGTTCGGCTCGGTCGAGGTGAGCGAGCTGCTCTCGCTGGAACGCTACGCGCACGTGCAGCACCTGGTCTCCGAGGTCCGGGGCCGCCTGGCGCCCGGACGCGACGCCGTGGACGCGCTGCGCGCCTGCTTCCCCGCCGGCACGGTCTCCGGCGCGCCGAAGGTGCGCGCGATGGAGATCCTGGACACGCTGGAGCCCACGCGCCGCGGCCCGTACGCCGGGGCCGTCGGGTATCTCGGCTGGGGAGCGCGCGCGCTCGACACCGCGATCGCCATCCGCACCTGCCTCGTCCTGCCCGACCGGGTGATCGTGCAGGCCGGCGCCGGCATCGTCGCGGACTCCGATCCGGACGCGGAGCTGAGGGAAACGCAAGCGAAGGCCCGGGCGGCACTTCGGGCCATCGCACTCGCCGGGGCGGGCGCGTAGCTTCATCCGCTGGCGCCACTTCCCGCGCGGCGGCATATTTGGTGGTCCGAGGAGCCCGACCCCACATGTCCGACGGCTTCAAGCTGGTCAGCACCGCTGGCGATCAGTCCATAGACGTCAAGCCCGGCGTCACCCTGGTCGTCGGCCGTGCGGTCAACAGCGACATACCGATCTACGACCCGACGATCTCGCGCCAGCACGCCCAGCTGAGCGCCGAGGACGGCGGCGTGCGGGTCAAGGACCTCGGCTCCTCCAACGGGACGTTCCTCAACGGCAGCCGCGTCAGCGACACGCTGGCGGCCCCGAACGACGTGCTCACCTTCGGCAAGGTGGCGTTCTACGTGCGCGAGCACGCGAAGCCCGCCGCGCAGCCGAAGGAGCCGGCGGCCGGCTTCGCCGCCCCCAAGCCGGCGGGCGCCACCATCGTGCGGCAGCTGCCGGTGGGCGACAGCAGCGCCGCGATCCAGAGCCCGCTCAAGCGCGCGTCCGGCGCGGCCGCCGCGGTCCCGGCGGCGGAAGCCGCGCCCGAGCCCACGTCCGCGCGCAGCGCGAAGAAGCTCGAGCTGCTGCTCGAGATCTCCAAGCAGCTGTCGCGGCAGCTCGAAGTGGACAAGCTGCTGGAGTCGGTGGTGGACTTCACGTTCCAGGTCATGGACGTGGACCGCTGCTCGATCCTGCTGTGCGAGAAGACCAGCGGCGACCTGGTGCCGCGGATCTCGAAGAGCCGGCTGGGCGAGGGCTCCGCCTCCGCGCGGCACGTGCCGCAGTCCATCGCCCGCAAGGCGGTGAGCGAGCGGGTCGCGATCCTGACCGACAACGCCGCCGAGGACGAGCGCTTCAAGGGCAAGTCCATCCTGCTCCAGAGCGTGCGGTCGGCGATGGGCGCGCCGCTGATCACGTCGGACGGCAGCGTGCTGGGCCTCATCTACGTGGACAACCTCACCTCCACCCACGCGTTCACGGACGAGGACCTCGAGTTCCTGATCGCGTTCTCGGGCGTGGCGTCGGTGGCGATGGAGAACAGCCAGCTGTCGGACCGCATCCGGCGCGAGGCGCTGGTGCTGTCGAACTTCCAGCGCTACTTCTCGCCCGACCTCGCCAAGCAGATCGCCGGCCACGGCGAGGCGATGAAGCTGGACATGGGCAGCAAGCGCGAGGTGGTGATCATGTTCACCGACATCCGGGGCTTCACCTCGATGTCGGAGAAGATGGCGCCCGACGACGTGGCGGTGCTGCTGCGCGAGTACTTCACCGAGATGGTGGAGATCGTGTTCCGCAACGGCGGCACGCTCGACAAGTTCATCGGCGACGCCATCATGGCGCTGTGGGGCGCGCCGCTCTCGACGCCCGACGACGCGGACAAGGCGATGAACGCCGCCATCGAGATGCAGCGCGCCCTGGTGCAGCTCAACGAGCACTGGGAAGCCAGCGGCAAGCCGCACATCAACATCGGCATCGGGATCAACTTCGGCGAAGTGTTCGCCGGCAACATCGGCAGCGAGCAGCGCCTGGAGTACACCGTGCTCGGCGACGCCGTGAACACCGCGTCGCGGCTCTGCTCCAAGGCGGCCAAGGGCGAGATCATGATCTCCGAGCCCTTCAAGAAGCGGCTCAAGCGGCCGCCCGAGGTCGAGGCCCGCGAGCCGATCCCGCTCAAGGGCAAGTCGAAGCCGGTCGCCAACTACCTCGCCAAGTACTGATTGCCAGCTCCGGCGCTCCCCCCGGATTACGAAACCTGGACGTTTGAGGGCGGCACGGCCGTGGCGCGGCGCGACGTCGCCGGCGCCGTGCGCGGGGCGCTGGCCGCGGCGCCCACCCTGCACGGCTGGGCGGCCGCCCAGCCCGGGCACGCCACCTTCACCGGCCGGGGCGAGGCGTACGGCGTGACGCTCGGCGCGACGCCCGCGGTGGTGCGGCACGCGCGGCACGGGGGCCTGCTCGCGCCGCTCCTGGGCGACGTGTTCGTCGGGCGCCCCCGCTTCCTCCGCGAGGCCGAGCTGTCGCGCCGCCTGGCCGCCGGCGGCGTGCGCACGCCCGCCGTCCTCGCCGGGGTGCGCTACCGGGCGGGCCTCGCGCACCGCGCGGACGTCGCGACCGAGCAGGTCGCCGGCGCCGACCTGGTGGAGGTGTTCTTCGGCGACCGGCCGCCGGCCGGCAAGCCGAGGGCCGCGGCCCTGGAGGCGCTGGGCCGCCTGGTCCGCCGCCTGCACGACCTCGGCTGGGTGCATCCCGACCTGCAGCTCCGCAACCTCGTGCTCGGCGGCGCGGACGGCGCCGCGCCGCAGGCGTGGCTGCTCGACGTCGACACCTGCCGGCCGATGCGCGGCGACCGCGACCGCGAGCGCGCGCGGAACCTCGCCCGCTTCTACCGCTCGTGGGCGAAGTGGAACCGGCTGCGCGGCGAGCGGCTCGGCGACGTGGACCGCGCGCTGTTCAGCGCGGCGTACCTGGCGGAGGAGGCGTGAAGACGCTGCCCCCGTGGACCGGCGGCCGCCTCGGCATCGTGATGATGAGCGCCCTGGGCGACGCCGTGCACGTCCTGCCGCTGCTCGACGCGCTGAAGCGGCACGCGCCGTCCACCCACGTCACCTGGGTGCTCCAGCCCGGCCCGGCGGAGATGGTCCGCGGCCATCCGCTCGTGGACGACACGGTGATCTTCCGGCGCGCCCTCGGCATGGGCGCGTATCCCGACGTGCGCCGCCAGCTCGCCACCCGGCCCGTGGACCTGCTCCTCAACCTGCAGGTCTACTTCAAGGCCGGCATCGTCACCTGGCTCGCGCGCGCGCCGGTCAAGCTCGGCTTCGACTTCGCCCGCGCGCGGGACGCCAACTGGCTGTTCACCACGCACCGCATACCGCCGCACGCGCCGCAGCACGTGCAGGACCAGTACTTCGAGTTCATCGAGTTTCTCGGCGTGCCGCACGGCGAGCCCGCGTGGCACCTGCGGCCCGCCGCGGAGGAGCGCGCGGCCGCCCTCGCGCTGGTCGCCGCCGCCGGCGCCGGCCCGCTGGTCGGCATGGTGGTCGCGTCCAGCAAGCGGGAGAAGAACTGGATGCCGGAGCGCTACGCCGAGGCGGCGACCGCGCTGTTCCGCGAGACGGGCGCGCGCTGCGTGCTGCTCGGCGGCACCTCGCCGATCGAGCGGGAGGCGGCCGCGGCCATCGCGGCGCGCGCCGAGGGCCCGCCGATCGACGCGCTCGGCAGCGGCCTCCGCACCCTGCTCGGCCTGCTCGACGTGTGCGACGTGGTGATCTCGCCCGACACCGGGCCGCTCCACATGGCGGTGGCGATGAACGTGCCGGCGGTGGGGCTCTACGGGTACAACAACCCGAAGCGGGTGGGGCCGTACCGGCGGTTCGGCGAGCTGCTGGTGGACGCCTACGGCGATCCGGGCGAGGACTACCCGATCTCGATGGCGCACCGGCTGCACCGGATGGAGCGCATCACGACGGACGAGGTGCTGGCGAAGGTGCGGCTGGCCCTGGCGCGCTACGCGCGCGGCGCGCCGTGGCGGCGGGCCCGGCCGCCTACGACGGGGTGACCTCGCCGAAGCGGTAGCGCAGTCCCACGGCCGCGAGCAGGTCCACGAGCAGGCCGAGTCCCAGCCCCATCACCGTGAAGTAGTCGCCGTCGATCCGCTCGACCAGCACGGCGCCGTACCCCTGGATGCCGTAGGCGCCGGCCTTGTCCATCGGCTCGCCCGTCGCCACGTACGCCGCGATGGTCGGCTCGTCGAGCGGCCGGAAGGTGACCGCCGTCCGGCGCACGCCGGCCGCCGTCCGGCCGTCGTAGGCCACGGCGACGGCGGTGAACACGTCGTGCCCGCGCCCGGACAGGCGGCGCAGCATCGCCGCCGCCTCGGCAGGGTCGCGCGGCTTGCCCAGGATCGCCCCGTCCACCACGACGATCGTGTCGGCCGCGACGACCGCCGCGCCCGGCCGGGCGCGCGCCGCCGCCTTCTCGCGCGCCAGCCGCTCCGCGTGGGCCGCGGGCGCCTCGCCGTTGCGCCACGTCTCGTCCAGATTGGCCGGCGCCACCTCGCACGCGATGCCGAGCAGCCCCAGCAGCTGGCGCCGCCGCGGCGATTCCGACGCGAGCACGATGGGAACGGCGCCCGACCTCTCACTTCTCACCCATCACCTCTCACGTCTTCTCGAGGATCAGCGTCACCGGCCCGTCGTTCACCAGCTCCACCTCCATCATCGCGCCGAAGCGCCCGGTCTGGACCGGCAGGCTCCGCTCGCGCAGCATCGCCACGAAGCGGTCGTAGAGCGCCTCGGCCTGCGCGGGAGGCGCGGCGTCCACGAACGACGGCCGCCGGCCCTTCGAGGCGTCGCCGTAGAGCGTGAACTGCGACACGACCAGCACGCCGCCGCCCACGTCGCCCAGGGGCAGGTTCATCTTGCCGTCGGCGTCGGCGAACAGCCGCAGGCCGGCGATCTTGTCCGCCATCCAGGCCAGCGCCGGCTCGCCGTCCGCCGGCGCGAAGCCCGCCAGCACGACGAAGCCGCGCCCGATCTCGCCGACGGTCTGACCGTCGATGCGGACCGCGGCGCGGCTCACGCGCTGCAGGACGACCCGCACGCGCTACTCGACCGTCACGCTCTTGGCCAGGTTGCGGGGCTGGTCCACGTTGCAGCCGCGGCGCACGGCGATGTGGTACGCCAGCAGCTGGAGCGGAACCGACGAGAGGATCGGCGTGAAGAGGTCCATGGTCTCGGGGATCGTGATGGCGTGATCCACGAGCGACATGATCTCCGTGTCGCCCTCGGTCACGACGGCGATCACCTGGCCGCCGCGGGCGCGCACCTCCTCGATGTTGGACACGATCTTGGCGTGCACCGCGTCGTGCGGCGCGACGAACACCACCGGCATCAGCTCGTCGATCAGCGCGATCGGCCCGTGCTTCATCTCGGCCGCGGGGTAGCCCTCGGCGTGGATGTACGAGATCTCCTTGAGCTTGAGCGCGCCCTCGAGCGCGACCGGGAAGTTGTAGCCCCGGCCGAGGTAGAGCACGTTGGACGCCCGCGTGTACCGCTCCGCCAGCTCCTCGATGAGCGGGCGCTTCGCCAGCACCGCCTCCAGCTGCTCCGGCAGCTTGCGCAGCGCCTTCACGATCTCGCGGCCCTGGAGGATCGAGAGCGAGCGCAGCCGCCCGAGGTAGAGCGTGAACACGGCCAGCGCCGCGATCTGGCTGGTGAACGCCTTGGTCGAGGCCACGCCGATCTCCGGTCCCGCGTGCAGGAAGATGCCGCCGTCCACCTCCCGCGCGATGCTGCTGCCCACCACGTTCACGATGCCGAGCGTGTGCGCGCCGCGCCGCTTCGCCTCGCGCAGCGCCGCCAGCGTGTCGGCCGTCTCGCCCGATTGCGAGATGACGATGACCAGCGTGTGCTCGTCCACCAGCGGGTTGCGGTAGCGGAACTCCGAGGCGTACTCCACCTCGGCCGGCAGCCGCACCAGCTCCTCCAGCATGTACTCGCCCACCAGCGCCGCGTGCCACGACGTGCCGCACGCCGTGAGCACGATCCGGTTGATGCCCGCCAGCGCCTCGGTCGAGAGGTTGAGACCGCCCAGCCGGGCGGTGCCCTCCTCCTCGAGCAGGCGCCCGCGCAGCGTGTTGCGGATGCTCTCGGGCTGCTCGCAGATCTCCTTCAGCATGAAGTGCGGAAACCCGCCGCGCTCGATGGTCGCGAGGTCCCAGTCGATCTGGCTGACCTCCTTGCTGACCGGCACGGCGTGGCGGTCCTTCACCTGGTAGCCCGACGCCGTGACCACCGCGAGGTTGCCCTCGTCGAGGTACACGACCGAGCGGGTGTAGGCCAGCACGGCCGACGGGTCGGACGCGACGAAGTTCTCGCCGGTGCCGAGTCCGAGGAGCAGCGGGCTGCCGCTGCGCGCCGCCACGATCGTGCCGGGCTCCTTCGCGGAGAGCACCACGATGCCGTAGGTGCCCTCGACCTCCTGCAGCGCCGCGGCCACCGCCTGCTCCAGCGAGCCCTGGTAGAACTGCTCGATCAGGTGCGCCAGCGTCTCCGTGTCGGTCTCGGACACGAAGCGGTGCCCCTTGGCCACGAGCATCTGCCGGAGCGCCGTGTGATTCTCGATGATCCCGTTGTGCGCGACGGCGATGTTGCCCGCGCAGTCGGTGTGCGGGTGCGCGTTCTTGCTGGTCGGCGCGCCGTGCGTGGCCCAGCGCGTGTGCGCGATGCCCGTGGTCGCGTGCCGCGTGTCGCGGCCGAGCTGCGACTCGAGTGCCGCGATCTTCCCCGCCGACTTCTGGACGATCAGCTTCCCGTCGGCGATCAGCGCGATGCCGGCGGAATCATAGCCGCGGTACTCCAGCCGCTTCAGTCCGTCCAGCAGGACCGGCAGCGCCCTCCGTGGTCCGACGTATCCGACGATCCCGCACATCCGCCTACCTCCCGCTCTCGCCCAGCGCCACCCGACCGCGCTCCACCAACGCCTCCGCCGCTTCCTTCGTGGGCCCCTCGGCGATGATCCGCACCACCGGCTCGGTTCCCGACGGCCGCACGTGCACCCACCGATCGGCGAGCGCCAGGCGGAGGCCGTCCTGCCGGTCCGCCGTCGCGCCCGCGAGCGCGGCGCTCAACGCCGCGTAGCACGGCTCCAGCGATCCCGCCGGCCGCGCGAGCTTCGCCTTCACAATAGTATACCGGGGCGAGGCGTCGACGAGCGCCGAGACCGTCGCGCCGCGGGTCGCGAGCAGCGTCAGCGCGAGCGTGGCCGCCACCGGCGCGTCCCGGCCGAGGTGCACTTCCGGCAGGATCACGCCCCCGTTCCCCTCCCCGCCGATCACCGCCCTGCGGGCCGCCATCCGCTCGACGACGTTGGCCTCGCCGACCGGCGCCCGTTCGACCATGCCGCCGTGCGCCCGCGCCGCGTCATCTACCACCAGACTGGTCGAAAGGTTCGTCACCACGGGGCCCCGGCGGTGCGCCAGCACCGCGTGGACGGCGAACGCCAGGGTGTAGTCCTCGCCGATCGGCCGGCCCGTCTCGTCCACCAGCGCGAGCCGGTCCACATCGGGGTCCACGGCGATCCCCAGGTCGCTCCGGCTCTCGCGCACCAGCGCGCCGAGCTCCCCGAGGTGCTCGGGGATGGGTTCCGGCTCGCGCGGGAAGCGCCCGTCGGGCTCGAGGTGGATCGCCCGCACCTCGCAGCCCAGCCGCTCCAGCAGCGCCGGCATGATCGTCGCGCCCGCGCCGCGCACGCAGTCCAACGCCACCCGGAAGCGCCGCGCGCGCACGGCCGCCAGGTCGAGCCACGGCAGGCCCAGCACGCGCTCCAGGTGCCGCGCCACCGCGCCCTCGTCCTTCCGGCGCACGCCGGCCCGCGCCGCCGGCCGGACGCTCCCGCCGTCCACCAGCGCGAAGAACGCCTCCGCGTCCACCTTGCCCAGGAACCGGCCGCCCGGCCCCACGAACTTGAGCGCGTTCCATTCCACCGGATTGTGGCTGGCCGTGACCACGATGCCGCCGCCGAGCCCGCCCTCGAACGTCTCCACCGCCAGCTGGGCCGTGGGGGTGGGCACCATGCCGAGGTCCACGATGTCCACGCCGGAGGCGAGCAGGCCTTCCGCCGCCGCGGCCACGAACGCGGGGCCGGACTGGCGCGAGTCCCGCGCGAGCGCGACCGCGCGGCCGCCGCGCGCGGCCACGAACGCGCCGAACGCCGCGGCGTAGCGCGTGACCACCGCCGGCACCAGGTCCTCCCCCACGATGCCGCGGAGGCCCGACACCGAGCGCATCAAGGTGGACGTCAGCGGGAGAGCGCGGCCATCGCCGCGTCGTGCAGCGCGCCCACGGCGATGGGTGTGGCGATGGGAAGCGGGGAGACGTTCGCGAACGCCTGCTCGAAGGCGGCGACGATCTCGGGGTCGAACTGGCGGCCCGACTCCTTCCGCAGCTCCTGCACGACCTCCTGCATGGGAATCGGCGGGCGGTACGCCCGGCCCGTCGTCATGGCGTCGAAGGCGTCCACGACGGTCACGATCCTGGCGGTGAGCGGGATCGCGTCACCCTTCAGCCCGTCCGGCAGCCCGCCGCCGTCCAGGCGCTCGTGGTGGGAGCGCACGATGTGGAGGATGCGGGGCCGGTCCTTGAGCAGCGGCGTCAGGATCCGCTCCCCGATGACCGTGTGCTCCATGATGTGGAGGTACTCGTCCTCCGACAGCTTGGAGGGCTTGTTCAGCACCGATTCCCGCACGCCGATCTTGCCCACGTCGTGCAGCTCGGCCCCGATCCGCAGGTCCTCGAGCAGGTCGCCGTCCAGGCGCATCGCGCGGGCCACGGCGGTCGCGTACGTCGCCACCCGCGCGGAGTGCCCACGGGTGTACGGGTCCTTGGCTTCCAGCGCGTGGGCCAGCGACTGCACGCCGACCACGAACAGCTCCTCGATGCGCCGCGCCTGCGCCTCGACCTTGCGCTCGAGGTTCTCCTGGTAGTCCCGGTTCTCGAGGATCAGCCGCCGCTTCTCCAGCGCCTGCCGCACGCGCGCCTGCACGTCCTCGACCTGGAAGGGCTTGGCGACGTAGTCGAGCGCGCCCTGCGTGAGGCACCAGATCGCGCTGCGCACGTCGGAGACCGCCGTCACCATCACCACCGCGGCATCGGGCCAGCGGCGCCGCAGCTCGGGCAGGAGCTGCATGCCGTCCATCTCCGGCATCCGGATGTCGCTGACGATCAGGTCGGCGCTCTCGCGCTCCAGCTCGCGCAGCGCTTCCTGGCCGTTGCCGGCCTGCCGGCACACGAATCCCTCCTCCGTGAGGAGGCGCGCCAGGATGCTCCGCAGGTGGGGCTCGTCGTCCACGACGAGACAGCGCATCGAACGTTCGGGGGCCACGCGCCTAGCCTAGACCCAGGCCCGCCGGGTGTCAACCCGGCGCCGCCGCGCCGGGCCGAGTGGCGCTTGCTGGCGCGCGGGGGCCCGAGTAAGGTTCGCGAAGAACCACCTCTTCCGAGCGGCGCATGACGCGAATCCGCGACCACGACCTCGAGCACGGACTGCCCACGCGGGCCGTCCACGCGGGCCAGGAGCCGGAGCCCCTGGCCGGCGCGGTGACGACCCCGATCTTCCAGACCTCCACCTACGTCCAGGACGCCCTCGGCCGGCACAAGGGGCACGAGTACGCGCGGGTGAGCAACCCGACGCGCGAGGCGCTGGAGCGCAACGTGGCGGCCCTGGAGGGCGGCACGCACGGGCACGCGTTCGCCTCGGGCATGGCGGCCATCGACTCGGTCCTCACGCTGCTCTCCGCCGGCGACCACGTGGTGTGCGGCGAGAACGTCTACGGCGGCACGCACCGGCTGATGGAGCAGGTGCGTTCGCGCTTCGGCCTCACCTTCACCTACGTGGACACGCGCGAGATCGACGCCGTCGAGCGGGCCATCCAGCCCGCGACCAGGATGCTGTTCGCCGAGACGCCGACCAACCCGATGATGCGGCTCGCCGACCTCGGCGCGCTCGGCGCGCTCGCCAAGGCGCACCAGCTCCTGTTCGTGGTGGACAACACGTTCGCGACGCCGATCTTCCAGCGCCCGTTCGAGCACGGCGCCGACCTCGTCGTGCATTCCACCACCAAGTACCTGAACGGCCACTCCGACATGATCGGCGGCATGGTGGTGGCCAAGCGCGACGACCTGGCCGAGCGGCTGGCGTTCCTGCAGAAGTCCGTGGGCGCCGTGCCGGGGCCGTTCGACTGCTGGCTGGTCCTGCGGGGCGTCAAGACGCTGGCGGTCCGCATGCACCGGCACGACGCCAACGGCCGCCGCATCGCGGAGTGGCTCGCGGGCGACCCCCGGGTCGAGACCGTCTACTACCCGGGCCTGCCGGGGCACCCGCAGTACGAGCTGGCGTGCCGGCAGATGTCGGGCTTCGGCGGCATGCTGTCGTTCGAGGCCGGCTCGCTGGAGCGGGCGCGGCGCATCGTCGAGCACACCCGCCTGTTCGCGCTGGCGGAGTCGCTGGGCGGCGTCGAGAGCCTGATCGGGCACCCGGCCACCATGACCCACGCCGCCGTGCCGAAAGCGATGCGCGAAGCGATGGGCCTCACCGACGGCCTGGTCCGGCTGTCGGTGGGCATCGAGGACGCCGACGACCTCATCGCGGACCTGGATCGGGCGCTGGCCGCCGCCTAGGCCGGTTGAAACGCCGCGCCCGGCGCGGCGTAGGGCAGTCGGGATCCTCTGGGAGGTTCGATGACGGACGCTGATCAGCCCCTGCCCGCGCGCCGGCCGCGCACCGTGCTCACGCAGATCTCCTCGCGCGCCTGGGAGCACGCCGCCGACCGCGCGGCCCTCAGCACCCTGCGCGCCATTCCCGGCTTCGACGAAGTGGTGCGGAAGGTGTACGGCTTCTTCGGCGAGCGCGGTGTGCGCCTGCTGTTCCAGGCCAACGCCGTGCGCGTCGGCCCCAACCAGTTCCCGCGCGTCCACGCCGCCTTCACCGACGTGTGCGCCACCATGGACTGGGACCCGCGGCCCGACCTGTTCGTCTCGCAGACCCCGATGGTGAACGCCGGCGCCTTCGGCATGGACCGGCCGTTCATCGTCCTCAACTCCGGCGCGCTCGCGCTGCTCGACGACGAGGAGCTGCGCACCATCCTCGGCCACGAGCTCGGGCACGTCATCAGCGGCCACGCGCTGTACCGCACCATCCTCGTCATCATCCTGGAGTTCGGGTTCCGCAACCTGCCCTTCCTGGCGGGCATCGCGCTGCTCCCGATCCAGATCGCGCTGCTGGAGTGGTTCCGGAAGAGCGAGCTGTCGAGCGACCGCGCGGGCCTGCTCGCCAGCCAGGACCCCATCGCCTCGATGCGCATGTTCATGAAGCTCGCGGGCGGCGGGAACATGGCGGAGATGAACCTCGACGCCTTCATGACGCAGGCGAAGGAGTACGAGGAAGGCGGCAACGCGATGGACACCATCTACAAGGTGCTGAACACGCTGGGCTACACGCACCCGTTCCACACGCTGCGCGCCGCCGAGCTGCAGCGCTGGGTGGCCACCGGCGAGTACGACCGGATCCTGCGGGGCGAGTATCCCAAGCGCGGCTCGGACGACGACAAGCAGCCGCTGGCCTCGGACCTCGGCGAGGCGGGCAAGTACTACGCGGAACAGGCGAAGGGAGCGGTGGACACCGTGGCGGACGTGGCGAAGAAGGCGCGCGAGGCGTTCCAGAGCGCGTTCAAGGGCCCGGGCCGGTGAGGATCCTCGTTGTCGGCGGCGGCGGCCGCGAGCACGCGCTGCTCTGGGCCCTGCGCCGCGACGCCCCCCAGGCCACCCTCTTCTGCCTGCCGGGCAATCCCGGCACGGCCACCCTCGCGACCAACCTCCCCGGCACGACCACCGACGTGGAGGCGGTCACCACCACGGCGGCCGACCAGAGCATCGACCTCGTGGTGGTCGGGCCCGAGGCGCCGCTCGCGGCCGGCCTCGTGGACAGGCTCGCCAAGGCGGGCATCCCGGTGTTCGGGCCCACGGCCGCCGCCGCGCGGATCGAATCGTCCAAGGCCTATGCCAAGGATCTGATGGCCCGCCACGGCATCCCGACCGCCGCCTCCAGGACCTTCACGGAGCTGGACGCCGCGCTCCGCTTCATCGGGAAGCACGCCGAGCCGCTGGTGGTCAAGGCGTCCGGCCTCGCCGCCGGCAAGGGAGCACTGGTCTGCGCCACCAGGGCCGAGGCGGCCGCCGCCGCGACCGCGATGCTGGCCGACCGGCGCTTCGGAGAGGCCGGGGCGGAGATCGTGGTCGAGGAGTTCCTCGAAGGCGAGGAGCTGTCCGTAATGGCGATGACCGACGGGGAGCACTTCGCGGTCCTGCCGCCCGCCCAGGATCACAAGCGCCTGAGCGACGGAGACGCCGGGCCGAACACCGGCGGCATGGGAGCATACAGCCCGGTGAGCCTCGCCTCGTCCGGTCTGCTGGCCAAGGTGGCGGAGCAAGTGTTCACGCCGACCCTCAAGGCTCTTCGGGACGATGGAGCGCCCTACAGGGGCCTCTTGTACGCAGGGCTCATGCTCCGGCCGGACGGAAGCATAGCCGTCATCGAGTTCAACTGCCGGTTCGGTGATCCAGAGGCCCAGGCCATCCTCCCCGTGCTCCCCGGCGGCGTGCTCCCGGTGCTCCGACTCATCGCCGAGGGCGGGTGGATGCCACCGGCGCACCGGTTCGGGGACGCCAGGTGCGTGGCCGTCACCACCGTTCTGGCGGCCGCCGGCTACCCCGATGCCCCCCAGCTCGGGGCGGAGATCACCATCCCAGCGGCCACGGAGTCGGACCGGCACGTGCACGTCTTCCACGCCGGCACGGCGCTGGGTGCCGACGGCGTGCTCAGGGTGGCGGGCGGGCGCGTCCTGGCCGTGACGGCCACGGCGCCGACGGTGGCCGAGGCGGCGGCGAAGAGCCGCGCGGCCGCCGAGGGGATCCGGTTCGAGGGCAAGCAGTACCGGCGGGACATCGGCTGGCGCGAGATAGCCCGGCGGCAGTAGGCCGTGCCCGAACTTCCCGAAGTCGAAACGATCGCCCGCGACGTCCGGCCGCACCTGGTCGGCGCGACCATCCGCAGCATCGAAGTCATCAAGCCCGACATTCTCCGCGGCGTGGGCCGCGCGGCGTTCGAGCGCAGCCTGACGGGGCGGCGCGTCACCGCCGTGGGCCGCCGGGCCAAGCACGTCGTGATCTCGCTCGACGACGGCCGGCGCGTGGTGATCCAGCCGCGGATGACCGGGTCGCTGCTGGTGAGCGACGCGGCCGCCGCCTCCGACCGCTACGTCGCGATCTCCGCCCTGCTCTCGACCGGCGGCCGGCTCGCCTACCGCGACGTGCGCCGCCTCGGCGCCGTGCACCTGTTGTCCGAGGAGGCGTGGAAGCGCTACACTGCGCGCATCGGCCCGGAGCCCCTGGAGCGGGGCTTCACGGCGGCGCGGCTCGAGGCGATCCTGGCCGTGGGACGCGTGGCGGTGAAGAAGGCGCTCATGGATCAGCGCCGCCTGGCCGGCGTCGGGAACATCTACGCCAACGAAGCCCTGTGGAGCGCCGCCATCGACCCGTCGCGCCTCTCCCGCACCGTCACCGCCGCCGAGACCCGGCGCCTGCACCGGGCGCTGGTGGGCATCCTGCGCCGCTCGATCCGGCGCCGGGGCACCACGGTGCGCGACTACCGCACGGGCACCGGCGAGGCCGGCGCGTTCCAGTCGCGCCTCAACGTGTACGGCCGCGAGCGGCGGCCCTGCCGCCGCTGCGGCCGGCGCATCGTGCTCACCCACGCGATCGACGCGCGGGCCACCTACTTCTGTCCCGGATGCCAGCACTAGCGCTGCTCGCCGCGCCCGAGACCGGCTCGCTCGACGAGCTGCACGCGCGCGTCAAGGCGACCGCCAAGCGCCGGCCCGGCGTGTACCAGTTCCTCGACCCGAGCGGCGGCGTGTTCTACGTCGGGAAGGCGAAGGACCTGAGGGCGCGGCTGCTCAGCTACTTCTCCGCGCCGTGGCCCGACAGCAAGTCGGCGCACCTGATCCGCGCCGCGGCCGACATCACCTGGACCTACCAGCCGAGCGAGTTCGCCGCGCTGCTCGAGGAGCTGCGGCTCATCGCGCGGCTGCGGCCGTTCTCCAACGTGCGGGGCAACCGCGCGCAGCGGCGGATGATCTTCATCAAGCTCACCGGCGGCGTGGCGCCCAAGCTCAAGGTCACCGAGCACACCGCCGACCGCACGGCGCGCTACTACGGCCCGTTCCAGAGCGGCTGGCGCACCGCGGACTCGGTGCGCGTCCTCTCCGACCTGCTCAAGCTCCGCGACTGCGCGCAGGACCGTCCGCTGCGCTTCGCCGACCAGGCGGACCTGTTCGGGGGCACGGGCGAGGCCGCCGGCTGCCTCCGCCACGAGCTGGGCACGTGCCTGGGGCCCTGCGCCGCCAAGTGCAGCGCCGACGCGTACCGCGCCTCGGTGGCGCACGCCGTCGCCTTCCTCGAGAGCCACGCGGTCGCGCCGATCGACCACGTGCTCGACGCGATGGCCGACGCGTCCGACGCGCGCGACTTCGAGCGCGCCGCCCTGTGGCGCGAGAAGCTCGACGCGCTCGAGGCGCTGTTCGCCGCCGTGTCGCGGCTGCGCGCGGCCACGCAGGCGCTGAGCTTCGTGTACGGCGTCCGCGACCGGACGCCGGCCAAGGAAGGCGGCGGCCACGACGACCGCGTGTACCTCGTGCACCGCGGCCTCGTGCGCACCGTGGCCCCGTGGCCCCGCACGCCCATCGAGCGCGACGCGTTCCGCGCCGCGGTCGAGCGCCACGCGGGCCTGCCGGAGGGCGGCCCGGCGGCGCACACTGCGCCCGAGATGGACGAGCTGCTGCTGGTGATGAGCTGGTTCCGCCAGCACCCGGAGGAGTTCGAGTCGGCCACGCCGCTCGAACGCTGGCTGGAGGAAGCCGCTACCTGATCGGAACGATCCGGGCGCGGGGAGGGATGCCCGGCTCCGTTTCCATGATCACCACCGACGGCGCGATGTCGAAACGCCGGGGTCCCGCCGAGCCGGGGTTGATCGCCACCGAGAAATCCGGGAAGTCGCGTATCAGGGCCTGATGCGTGTGGCCGTACACGATCACGTCGGCGCCGGGAAACGCGGCCTTGAGCACGTCCGGCTCGGGCGAGCCGAACTGGTCGCCGTGCGTCACCACGAAGCGGAAGCCGTCCAGCTCGATCTCCGCCACCTGCAGCAGCCGCCGCCGCATGATCCCCGTGTCCACGTTGCCGTAGACCGCCGTCACCGGCGCCAGCATCTCCAGCTCGTCGAGGATCTCCCCGCCGCCGATGTCGCCGGCGTGGAGGATGCGGTCCACCCTGGCGAAGACCTCGTGCACCGCCGGCCGCAGTTTGCCGTGCGTGTCGGCGATCAGCCCCAGCCGCATCAGCGCCGGCGGGGCGCCTTCCCCGCCCAGCGCGGCGCCACCTCGGCCTCGACGCCCAGGTGGTCCACGATCCGCTGCACCACGAAGTCCACGAGGTCGGCCACGGCCTTGGGCCGATGGTAGAACCCGGGCGACGCCGGGATGATGGTCGCGCCCGCCTCCGTTACCGCCACCATGTTCTTGAGGTGCACGAGCGAGAGCGGCGCCTCCCGCGGCACCAGGATCAGCCGCCGGCGCTCCTTCAAGGCCACGTCCGCCGCCCGCTCCACCAGGCTCCGGCTGTTGCCCGTGGCCACCCCCGCGAGCGTCGCCATCGAGCACGGGCAGATCACCATCCCGGCCGTGCGCGCCGAGCCCGAGGCTGGGCGTGCGCCCCGGTCGTCGTCCGTGAACAGGAGCACGTTGGACCAGGCCTTGCCAACCGCCGCTTCCAGACCTTCGGGCGACTCGATGCCACATTCCTCCTGGAGCAGCCGCCAGCCGTGCGCCGAGACGATCAGCCAGACGGGAGTGCCCGCCCCCGCCAGTACCTGCAGTAGCCTCAGGCCGTATGGAGCACCGGACGCGCCGGTGATGGCCATGACTACGGGCAAGCGGCTCATCCACCCCTCCTGTTCGGCGTCGGACGGCGCACCGGATGAGGCGCCGGGCGCGGCGGCGCCGGCTTCCTGAATGCTCCCTGCCGCTTCGGAGCGCCTGGGCGTGGCGGCTTTCCTCCGGCGGCGCCCGAAGGCGTGCTACCTCCTCCTGAGCTCGTCATCGGAGCAGCGCGTCCAGGACCGCCCCCGCCGCCACCGCGGCCGAGATGATCCCGTTCATCGAGAAGAAGGCGGCGTCCAGCCTGGAGTAGTCATTGGGATGCACCAGCCTGTGCTCCCACACCAGCAACCCAAGCGCCAGGATCACGCCGCCGAAGTACCAGGCATGAAACCCAGCCGCCAAGCCGAATGCCACCAGTGCCACGCCTGCCACGGCATGCAGGGAACGGGCGGCCGCGATGGCCCGTTCCGGCCCCAGCGCCACGGCCAGCGACTTGAGCCCGTGCTCCCGGTCGAATCGCTCATCCTGGAGCGAGTACAGCACGTCGAACCCGCCGCCCCAGCATGTCACGACCAGGGCCAGGAGCAGGATGACCCACCACGGGCTGCTCCAGGCTCCGGTCACCGCGAGGTAGCCCCCCACCGGGGAGATGGCCATGCCCACGCCGAGCCAGAGGTGGGAGAGCGCCGTGAACCGCTTGGCGTAGGAATAGGAGGTGACCCAAACCAGGGCGACCGGCGCCAGGGCGAAGCACAGCGGGTTGAGGAGCGCTGCCGCCAGGACGAACAGGGCGGACATCGCCACCACGAGCACCCAGGCCTCCGCCAGCGACATGCGGCCGGCCGGCAACTCGCGGCCGGCGGTGCGCGGATTCAACTCGTCCAGCCTCCGGTCCGCGATCCGGTTGAAGCCCATGGCCGCGAACCGCGCGGCGCCGAACGCCGCCACCACCAGGAGGAGGATGCGCACGGTGACCGGCTGGATGCGCGATGCTGCCGCGACACCGACGAAGGCGAACGGCAGCGAGAACACGGTGTGCGCCACCTTCACGAAGTTGGCGTACGCCACCAGCCGTCCCTCGCCGGCCATGACCTGGCCGTCCACGCCTCCCGTCGCCGTCACGGCAGCCGGATGCCGAGCCTGGCCCACTTCTCGTCTACCGCCTTGCGGGTCGCCTCGTCCATCACGATCCGGTCCGGCCACTCGCGCGAGAAGCCTTCCTCCGGCCACTTCCGCGTCGCGTCGATGCCCATCTTGGAGCCGTAGGTGAAAGCGCGGCTCGCGTGGTCGAGCACGTCCACGGGCCCCATGGAGAACCGCACGTCGCGCTCGGGATCGATGTGGTTCAGCGCCACCCACCAGGCCTCGTCCGCGTTCCGCACGTCCACGTCGCGGTCCAGGATCACGAGCACCTTGGCTAGCGACATCAGCCCCTGCCCCCACAGGCCGTTCATCACCTTCCACGCGTGCCCGGGATACTGCTTGTCGATGCTGACGAACACGAGGTTGTGGAAGATGCCGTAGCTCGGCATGTGGTAGTCCACGATCTCCGGCAGCGTGAGCTGCAGCAGCGGCCGGAAGATCCGCTCCGTGGCGTGGCCGAGGTAGTAGTCCTCCATCGGCGGCCGCCCGACGATCGTGGCCGGGTAGATCGGGTCGCGCCGCATCGTGATGGCCGTGACGTGCACCCGCGGGTACTTGTCGGCCAGCGAGTAGAAGCCGGTGTGGTCGCCGAACGGCCCCTCCGTCACCAGCTCCTCGGCCGGGTCGATGTAGCCCTCGATCACGATCTCCGCCTCGGCCGGGACCTCGAGATCGCTGGTCACCGCCTGGGCCAGCCGGACCGGCGCCCGCCGGAGGAAGCCGGCGAACAGGAACTCGTCCACCGCCGGCGGCAGCGGGGCCGACGCCGAGTACATCGAGGCGGGGTCGCCGCCCAGGGCGATGGCCACCGGCATCCGCTCCCCTCGCTCCGCCATGGCCCGCCAGTGCGCCGCCCCGACCTTGTGCCGCTGCCAGTGCATGGCCAGCTCGTGCTTCCCCTGCACCTGGATCCGATACAGCCCGACGTTCCGTGCTCCCGTCGCGGGATCCCGGGTGATGACCATGGGGAGCGTCAGGTACGGGCCCCCGTCCCCGGGCCAGCAGATCAGGTGCGGCAGGTCCCGGAGGTCCAGCTCGGCCTCGCGGAGCACCACCGCCTGGCACGGCACCGGCCCCGTGGCACGGTGCGGAGGCATCCTGGCCAGCTCTGCCAGCTTGGGGAGCATGGAGAGCTTGCCGACGAGGCTGTCCGGCACATCGGCCTTGAGAAGCTCCGTGATCCGCTCGGCTATGGCGTCCAGGCTGGGCGTCTCCAGGGCCATGGCCATGCGCCGCATGGAGCCGAACAGGTTGATGGCCACCGGGAAGCGGCTGGGAGCGCCGTTCGGGAGCACCGGGCGCTCGAACAGGAGCGCGGGACCGCCGCCGGGGCTCTTCATGCACCGGTCGGCGATCTCGGTGATCTCGCGAGCGACGGATACGCTTTCCTTCACGCGCACCAGCTCGCCCGCCTCGTCCAGCGCGGCGATGAAGTCGCGCAGGTTATCGAGGCTCATCGCTTCCCCCAATGGATGGCGGCGATGCCGCCGGTGAGGAGACGGAAGCCGCATTCGGCGAAGCCGGCCCGGGCCATCCGTTCGGACAGGGCCGCGGGCGGCGGGAACGTCTCGACCGAGGCCGGGAGGTAGGCGTAGGCCGTCGGATGCCCCGACACCAGCCGCCCGACCAGGGGCAGGATCCGCCGGAAGTAGAAAAGGTAGAGGGCGCGGACGGGTGCCGACGGGGGTGTGGTGAAGTCGAGGACGACCAGCCGGGCCCCGGGCCGCAGCACGCGGGCCAGCTCCCGCAGGCCGGCGTCGAGGTCGGCGAGGTTGCGCACCCCGAAGCCCACGGTGGCCCCGTCGAAGGTCCCGTCCCGGAAAGGCAGCTCGAGCGTGTCCGCCGCGGCGGCCCTGATGCGGCCCCCCGCCTTCCCCGCCCCGAGCCGCAGCATCGGTGTGGCGAAGTCCGCCCCCACCACCCGCCCAGAGAAACCGGCCCGCCCCGCCAGCACGGCACCGAGGTCCAGGGTGCCGGCGCACGCGTCCAGGAACAGCCCGTTGCTGCGCGCTTCCCAGCCCAGCCGGTCCACCGCCTTCCGGCGCCAGCCGCGGTCGATGTTGAGCGACAGCAGGTGGTTCAGCAGGTCGTAGCGCGGCGCGATGGCGGAGAACGTCTCGCGCACGTAGCGACGCTTGTCGGATTGGGCTTCGGGCGGCGCGGGCGGAGCCAACGTCATCGGCTGAGAGTCGGGCGGAGCGGCATGGGAAGCGTAGATTACCCCCCGCATGCCGACCGCGAAAGACCTCGAAGGGCTCAGCGACCGGGAGGTCGTCGAGCTGGCGAAGGCCGGCAAGGAGGCCGCGTACCGCGAGCTGCTCAGGCGCTACGAGCGGCCCGTGTTCTCGCTCATCTACCGGATGGTGCGCCACCGCGCGCTGGCCGAGGACCTGGCGCAGGAGACCTTCGTCAAGGTCCTCAACGCGCTCGACACGTACCGCCCCGAGTACAAGTTCTCGTCCTGGATCTTCAAGATCGCGAACAACGCCGCCATCGATCAGCTGCGGCGGCGCGAGCTGGACACGCTGTCGCTCGACGGCGCGCCCGACGCCCGCACGCCCGACGAGGTCTCGGCCACGGCGCTCCAGGCGGCCGACCATTCCGAGTCCCCGCTCGAGGAGCTGGAGTCGCGCGAAACCGGCACCGCGATCGAGCGCGCCATCGGCCGGCTCAGGCCCGAGTACCGCACCTGCATCCTGCTGCGGCACGTCGAGGGCCGCTCGTACGAAGAGATCGCCGAGGTCATGGATCTGCCCCTCGGCACCGTGAAGACCTACATCCACCGGGCCAGGATCGAGCTGCGGGAATACCTGGCCGATTTGCGGACCTGAAACCGCCGCCACCCGGAACCCGTAAGGGGTGGCAGCGAGGGAGGTAAGTGGCGTGATGGACAAGCAGTTAGACCACTCGGACCTGGACGCGCTCGTGCTTCGCGAGCTGTCCAGGATGCCGAGTTATGCCCCGAGCCGCGGCTTCCCGGATCGCGTCATGGCGCGGGTCGTCATGCCCCGGCCGGCGGCCCTGGTGCTGCTGCAGCGCGCCGGAGCCTGGGCGCTCCAGCCGCGCCGGGCGGTGGCCCTGGCCACGGCCTACGCCACGTGCGTCGTCGCGACGATCCTCCTCGCCGGGCCGTGGGTCGCGGCCCACGCCAGCTTCTTCACCCTGGGCGCCTCGTGGGTCGCCGGCCAGGTCGGCGGCTGGTTGAACGCGGCGGCCCTCGCCGTCGCCTCGTGGGGCGTGCGGTCCGGCCTGGTGGATGCCGTCCGCTCGGCGGCCGGCACCGGCCCGCGGCTCTGGGCCACGATCGCCACGGCTTCGATCGCCTACGCAGCCAGCGGCTACGGGCTGCACGTTCTCCTCAAGGCACCGCGGAGGAGCGATGCGCTCGCCGACACGCTCTAGCCTCCTGGCGCTGGCACTGGCGCTCGGCACGGCGGGACCGGCGGTCGCCGAGCCCGCCGACGGCCTCACCGACGCGGCCACGAAGATCGTCGAAGGCGTCCGCTACCTCGAGCGCGTGCTGCACATCCGTCAGGGCGGCGCCCAGGTCCTGTCGCACACGATTTCGATCAGCTCGCGCGAGGCCATGCTGGAGATGGATCTCTCGTCCGGCGGCTCGCGCGTCGTGGATCTCAAGGGTGGGAACCTCTTCCTCGACGGCCAGCTGGTGGCGCAGTACACGCCCGGCGGCGCGCTGGAGCACTCGTGGCGCCGGCTGCTGGCCGACGCCGGCTCGCTCGACACGCCGCAGATGGTGGCGGCCGTGCGCGCGTGGAAGGTGGACGGGCTCACGGGCGGCGACCTCGCGGCCAGGCAGAGGATCGCCGGCGCGTTCGAGACGCTGACCGCCGCGGCGACGGTACCTCCGGTGCCGGCCCGGGCCGTGGCGCCCGCCGAGTCCTCGGCTCCGGCCGCCGATTCGGCGCTGCCCGCGATTCCCGCGCCCGCACTGGCGCCGGTCGCGGCCGCGCCCGCCGCGCCTTCCGACATCCAGGTCCTGTTCCACGGCGTGAAGAACGTGGTCGCGATGTTCGTCGCGCTGGCGATGATCGGCTTCGGCACGGTGTTCTTCGCGCGGCGCTACCTCGAGGTCGTGGCCGACACCGCCTCGCAGTCGTTCGGACGCTCGCTGGTGGTCGGGGTGCTCGGCCAGCTGCTGCTCTTCCCCACGCTCGCCATGCTGATCGTCGGCCTGATCTTCACCATCGTCGGCATCCTGCTGCTTCCGTTCGCGATCCTCGCGTTCGTCATCGCCGCGGCCGTGGCCGCGCTCGGCGGCTACCTCGCCGTGGCGCACGCCGTGGGCGAAACGGTGAGCCGCCGCCGCATGGCGAACGGCGCCTTCGTCCGCAGCCCGAACGCGTACGGCTACCTGTTCACCGGCCTGGTGGGGCTGCTCGGACCGTGGGCCGTGGTGGCCCTGTTCGGCTGGGCGGGCCCGGTGGTCTACGTGCTGACCGCCGCCGCGTTCGTCGCGACCTGGCTCGCCATGACGGTGGGCTTCGGCGCGGTGCTGCTCTCGCGCGCCGGCCTCCGCGACGCGTTCACCGGCCGCCACCTGGGCGACCAGTCCGGCGAGTACTTGTGGGCGACGCCGCCGGCCACGCCCGCGGCGCGGCCCGGCAGGCGCGAATGAGCCTGCGCCTTCCGGCCGGCGTGACCCTCGCGGCGCTGTTCGCCGCGTCCGCCGCGAACGCGCAGACGCTCCGCACCATGAGCTCGGCCCGCCAGCTGCACGGCGAGTCCGCGCTCGACGTGAACGTCACCTACGTGGCCGGCCGCTTCACGCTCAGGCCCGCGGCCGCCGGCGCGCTGTACCAGATGGACATGCGCTACGACGAGGACAAGTTCATTCCGGTGCGCGAGTACGACGCGTCGTCCGGCACGCTGCAGCTCGGCCTGAGGTCCAAGGGCCACGTCACCATGGCGAGCAACGGCGACGACGAGAACGTGCCGACGCTCGAGCTGGGCCTGGCCCAGGGACTGCCGCTCGACCTGAGCATCGACCTGGGCGCGGCGGAGGCCAACGCCGACTTCGGCACGCTGTCGCTCCGCAACCTGCGCTACAAGACCGGCGCGTCGAAGTCGGACCTGCGCTTCAGCCGGCCCAATCCCCTCGCCTGCGACTCGCTGACGCTCGAAGCCGGCGCGGCGCAGTTCAATGCCGTCGGCCTGGCCAACGCGAACTGCCGGCACGTGAAGGTGGAGGGCGGCGTCGGTGCCGTCACGCTCGACTTCACCGGCGCCTGGCGCGGCCCGATGGACGCCGACGTGCACCTGGCGCTCGGCACCTTGAAGCTCCTGCTGCCGAGCAACCTCGGCGTCGCCATCACGCTCGACCGCTTCCTGGCGTCGTTCGACAAGAGCGGCTTCACCCGGCGCGGCGACGTGTACTACTCGGACAACTGGACGACGGCGCGCAACCGTCTGACGCTGCAGGTGGAATCGGCCTTCGGCGGGATCCAGATCGTCTGGGTCAACCCGACGCGGTAACGCCGGCTCCTCGCCGGCACCGCGCCTGTCGCCTGCGTCGCGCTAGACCGCGCTGACGCGCACCTCCGCCCCTCTCGCGACTCCCAGCACCGCATCCGCCCGCCCGTCGCGGACGGCGATCTCGAGCGTCCCACCGGAGCCGACGAACGCCACGGGGCTGCCGGCCGCCACGTCGCCGAACGTGGCGTGCAGCTCAACCGCGTGCCTGCCGATGCGGACGGACTTGCCCGGCGCTCCGGCGCTCGCGGGCAGGTTGGTGATCAGCGTGCCGAAGCGGTCCACGTACACCACGTGGCCCACCAGCTCCTTGCCCTCGGTCTCGACCCGCCGGGGCGGCAGGTGCACGAGCCCCAGGGCCGCGGAGCCCATGTCCGCGAGCGCCGCGCCGCGGGCGAGGAGCGCGGCCGCGGGCGCGAACACGTCGCGTCCGTGGAACGTCCGGCTCGCCTCGGCCGGAATGACGAGACTCACGACGTCGGCGTGGGCGGCGGCGAACACGTCGCTCAGCAGCCCGTTGTCCGGCGCGACGAACCGGTGCCCGCCGACGTCGGCGGCCAGCGCCCGGCGCTTGGTCCCGACTCCCGGGTCCACGACCGCGAGGTGCACCGTGCCCGGAGGGAACGTGCGCCACGTCCGGCCGAGCACGTAGCTCGCGGCGGCCACGTCGCCGGGCGGGATGTCGTGGGTGACGTCCGCCAGCGTGGCCTCGGGGGCGAGCGACAGCAGCGCGCCCTTCACCTCGCCGACGTAACTGTCGGCGGTCCCGAAGTCGGTCAGCAGGGTGATGATCACACTCATGCGCGGCTCCGCCGCCAGCGGCCGCTGCGCCACAGCATCGCCATCGCGACGCCGCGGCCGAGGGCCGTCACGCTGATGGCCGTCCAGATGCCGGCCACGCCGAACACGCCGGCGAGCCACGCCGCGAGCGGAATGCGCGCGGCCGTGAGCGAGCCCGACCACAGCATCGGCTCGACGGTGAAGCCGGCGCCGCCCAGCGATCCCTCCAGGACGATCTCCAGCGCCATGGTGATCTCCGCCAGTGCGATGATCCGCAGGTAGCTCGCGCCCGCCGCGATGACGCCCGGATCGTGGCTGAAGACGCTGACCAGCGTCTCCGGCATCACGAGGAACGACAGCGCCGGGACGGCCGCCGCCATGCAGGCGTAGCGCGCCGACAGCCAGCCCGCGCTGCGCGCCCGGTCCGGCCGGCCGGCTCCCAGATTCTGTCCGACGATGGCGGCCGACGCCAGCCCGAAACCCACGGCCACCTGGTAGGCCAGCCCCTCGAGCTTGTGGCCCACGCCCAGGGCCGCGAGCGACGCGGTGCCGAAGCGCGTGGTGATGCGCGTGAGGCCGATGTAGACGAGGCTGAAGAAGATGCCGTTCGCCGCCGTGGGCGCGCCGATGCGGAACACGGTCAGGGCCGCGCGCCAATCGCGCACCACGAAGCGCAGCAGCCGGCGCCGCACCAGCACCCCGAAGCCGAAGGCCAGCACCAGAGCGCGCGTGCCCACCGCCGCCACCGCCGCACCGGCGATGCCCATCGCGGGCGCCGGCCCGAGCCCCAGGATCAGCACCGGATCCAGCACCAGCGTCACCAGCACCGACGCCAGCAGCAGGCTGAGCGGCGTCCGCGTGTCGCCCGAGGCGCGGAACGTGGCCTCGGCGGCGAAGAAGCCCAGCACCAGCGGCGTGCCGATGAGGTAGGTGGAGAGCCAGCGGCGGCCCAGCTCGGTGACCTCGGGGGGAGTCTTCATCGCGGCGAACAGCAGGGGCAGCAGCCGCCAGCCCACTACGCCCACCACGACGCCGCCGATCAGCGCGAGCATGAGCGTCGTGCCCGAGGCGACGGCGGCGAGCCCGTGCGCGCCTTCGCCGTGGCGACGCGCGGCGACCGCCGTGAGTCCCACGCCGATCATCTCGCCGACGGCGAGCAGCATCCACACGGCGAACCCCGCGGTCGAGATCGCGGCCAGCGCCGCCGGGCCAAGCGTGCGGCCGACCCAGAAGATGTCGATGAGAAGAAACGCGAGCTGCAGGAGTGCCGAGCCGATGGCCGGCAGGGCCACGCGCATGATCGCGCGCGGCAGGGAGCCCGAAACCAGGTCCGTCGTGGGCGGGCCCGCCACGGCGCCGGTCACGGCGTGCTGGCGGTCGTTTCCAGGAACCGGCGGAAGACGGGGTTGTCCGGGAACTGCTCGGCCAGGCCGCCGACGATCCGCCGCGCCTCCTCGCGCCGCGCATGGTCGGCGTCGCCCTCCCGGAGCAACGCGTTGGCGTACACCCACTGCGCCTCGAACCGGGTCACGGTGCCGCTCTCGCTCACGCGTTGCATGGCCTTGAGCGCCCCGTCGGCGTTGCCGCCGTC
>Ga0335069_10003165_pt1 | contig 25031 bp, 21 predicted proteins | sample Lox_Sample_11_FD_206714 | JGI IMG/M metagenome (GOLD analysis project Ga0335069, IMG submission 206714) | Soil microbial communities from Loxahatchee National Wildlife Refuge, Florida, United States - Lox_Sample_1.1 | ecosystem: Environmental > Terrestrial > Soil > Wetlands | place: USA... | reverse complement strand
ACTGGCCTGCTTTATTGGCATTTTCCTATCCATCCCATTCCTCCCGCCCATTGATAACGGCAACAGGTTCTACGCGGGAACAATGCCGTTCTTTTTCATCCTCCCCGCCATGGCTCTGGAAACGATCCCTCAATTTTATCGTCGGGCTGAAGAGCAATCGAAAGGTGAACAACAACCCTTCAGGATTGCCGCCCTTTTACTTGCCGGCTGCCTGGCAGCATTTACATTAATCATCGCGCCGCTGATCCGGTTTACAAGCAATGCGCCCCAAGCCACCTCCCTCACCTGCCCGGAGAATCAAAAGGCCTTTACTATCCAGGTGCCAAGGGTTTCCTATCTCGACGTGGTCCCCGATGGTGTCGCGGCATGTGGTAAAGCTCCTGAGATTTGTCTGGCCGATCTGCTGGCAAATGGAAAGAGTGAAGTGACCGATGATTTTTACATGATAATAGTCAAGACCGCCCAAACGTCCTCAGAGCCGATCCGTATCTTGCCGGCGGTCAACTTGACGGATCAAAGTTACAGTTATTTCATTGGAACAAAAAGCGCTTTGGAGCCAACCAATTCGAATGAGTTGGTCAGCGGCTGCGCCGTAAAAGTCCCCACCCAATACCAGACGGTTTACAAAGTTGAATCGGTTTCCTCATCCACTTCTCAATAACAGGAAGAACGCACTTCACTGCATCTGCACGATGAGCTCGTCCAGCGCCAGATCTAGCGGCATCTGGCTAGATTTGGCTGCCAGGTCGATCTCCAGTAAGCGGCGATAGATGCTTTTAAGCTGCGCCAGGCTGAAGCGACGCGCCTGGCGTTCCAGTTTTTCGGCCACAAAACTGACTTGATGCAGTTCCGAGCTGATGGTAGTTGCTTTGCCACCTTCATCGATAATTTCGCGCGCCTGAATGAGCAGGCGAAACTGGCGCACGATCATGGCAAAGAGTGAAGCAGCATCCTCGATCTCCAACAGATCGTGAAGCAATTTAATCGCCGTGCGGGCATTGCCTTCGGCCAGGGCGTCGATCATGCCGAACAGGTTGGTCGGCCCCTCGCTGGCAACACACAACGCTTCCACATCGGCGGGTTCCACCGGGCGGGCAAAATCGACGTAGATCAGCAGCTTGATAATTTCCTGGCTGGCGGTTTGGGTGTCGGAACCGACACGCGCAGCCAGCGCTTGGGCAGCTTTGGGAGAAAACTTTCCACCCTGTTCTTCGGCCCGTTTCACAATCCAATTGGCCATCTCACCGAAAGAGGGCAGTTTGAAGACGCGGTACAAAGCACGCGGGCCGGCTTTTTGGCACCAGGTGAATAGCCAGGCATGGCGGTTCTGCTGTTGCCAACCCCTGTCCCGTCCGCCGCTCTTGAACTCGTCGAGGAACAGCAGCACCAAAGCGGTAGTTTCGGGCAAGTGTTCCAGCATGGCTTCGAAGCGGGCACGCGCCTCGTTTCCACCCAGGCGCTCCAAGGGATGCTCCAGCACTACGATGCGCCGTTCAGCCAGGAAGGGCAGTGCATAGGCAGCAGAATGAATATCTTCTTCACTGGCGGTGCGGCCATCCAACTCTACCAGGTTCATGGAGCGCGTGGTGGGATCGTCGCCCAGGCGCGCTTCCATTTCGCTGACGAATTGACGCATACCAAATTCGTCATCGCCGTGCAGCAGATAGAGGATCGGTTTTACCGTTTGAGCGATGGGATCATTCATGCGATACTTCTCGAAAGCAGGCCGATTGGGAGAACGAAGCCGCTTATCCCTTGGTCTTCACCCGGTGCAGCGGTAACGTTGCTTCAGGATAGAAAGTGATCTCGGCGCATTTCAAATCGCCGATCTCGGCCTGGGTGGTGACGTTCTTTTGCAGAAAAGGTCCCAATGGCTGGCTGACAATAAGCGCCACAGAAGCCAGGGCGATGGCAAACGGCAGGCGGTCGAGCTTTTTGCGCCAATCATTGGCCCCCACCAGCGCCAGCCAGGCAGCTCCACCGGCGGCCGCTCCGGAGGCGAGGAAATTGGTGCCGCAATTGGGATGGATGGCCAAGCCGTGTTCACCGGCGCGCAGGCGCTCCAGTGCCTGGTTGATGGCTTCCTGCAGCTTTTCGGTAGGCACCTCACCGAGCACCCAAAAACCGATCGTATCAGAATAGCCGGATAAGGCCGGGATGCCCTGTTGTGCCAGGATATTCAGCGTGGCGTGTTCCAGGGCATGGTTGCGGCGGACGCGGTTTAAAACCGTCAAAGGGAATTGATCAAGTTTATTGTTCATGGTTTCACCAGCAAAGCAAGATTCAAGGCATCGCGCAGGGAGCGGGCTTCCTGAACGGCAATCATACCATCAAAAATCTTTTCGCCGCCGTGAGTCAGCTTGGGAATGACGGCAGATTTGAAACCCAGTTTGGCAGCTTCGCGCAATCGAGCGTTCATTTGACTCACCCAGCGCAATTCGCCCGAAAGGCCTACTTCACCGATCAGCACCACATCAGCGCGAATGGGAGCATCCTTCATCGAAGAAGCAATCGCCGCAGCGATGGCCAGGTCGGCAGCCGGCTCGCTGATTCGCAGCCCACCGACGACATTGACGAACACGTCCGCTTCGGCCAGGCGCAGTCCCAGGCGGCGGGTAAGCACAGCGGTCACCAGCAGCAGGCGGTTGATGTCCACGCCGTTGGGCGTGCGGCGGGGATTGCCCAGGTTGGAAGGGCTGGTGAGTCCCTGCACTTCCACCAGCAGGGGGCGGGTGCCTTCCATGGTCACGGCCACGGCCGAGCCGGGCGCATTGACCAGGCGCTCGGCCAGAAAGGCCTCAGAGGGGTTGGTCACTTCGGCCATGCCGTTTTCGCGCATCTCGAACACGCCTACTTCCGACGTGGCGCCAAAGCGATTTTTGACCGAGCGCAGCAAGCGGTAGGACTGGAAGCGGTCGCCCTCCAGGTATAAGACGGTATCCACGATGTGTTCCAGCACACGCGGCCCGGCGATGGCGCCATCTTTTGTGACGTGGCCGATGAGGAAGATGGCCATGCCGCCGGATTTGGCTAGCTCGCGCAGGCGGGAGGAGCATTCGCGCACCTGGCCCACCGAACCGGCGGTGGAATTCATCTCGGGCAGATATATCGTTTGGATGGAATCGATGATGACGAGCTGTGGCTGGACAGCGCGGATATGTTCCAAAATAATGTCCAGGTTGGTCTCGGTCACCAGGAACAGGTTTTCCGGCATGGCAGCCGGCTGACTCTTTTTAGCTTTTTCATCATCGTCGGATGGGTGGAGCAGCCGCACAGCGCGCATCTTGATCTGTCGCTCGGATTCTTCGCCGGAGACGTAGAGGACTTTACCCTGGGCGGCCATTTCCATGGCCATTTGCAGCAGCAGAGTCGATTTGCCAATGCCGGGGTCGCCGCCCACCAAGACGATGGAGCCGGGCACCACGCCGCCGCCCAGCACGCGTGCAAATTCGCCGATGGAGAGCGACAGGCGTTCTTCCACATCGCCGCCGATCTCGTCCAGGCGCTGCGGATGCGATTGGCTGCTGAGGCCATGCACTGGACCTTTGGTTGATGATATAGCGGTCGGGGCAGAGATGACTTCTTCCACCATAGTGCCATAGCTGCCGCAGGAGGGACAGCGTCCCATCGGTTGGGCCGTGGTGCGGCCACACTGCTGGCAGACGTAACGAGTTTGAAGTTTAGGCATAAAAGTATTATCACGGCGCGAGGGCGGCGTGTCAAGAGAAGCGAGGAATATGAATTTCGCTGACGTCGATTGTTAGATTTATCCGAACTGAAGATTGATGTTGCTGAAAGAGATCAATTCAATGTGGTGTTTACTCAACAAGGCGGGAATTCCCCTGCTGGTCAGCACGTTAAATTCACTTGCGCGCGGCTCAACATAGGATGAAACCTGATGCAGGTAATCATCCACAATGGCGGGATGGCACATCAACTCCCAGGAAAAGAACGGCGAAGCTGCAATCTTCTCGAAGAGTGCTTTCAGATAAGGCAGTGTGGCATCCCGGTCATAGAAACCACTGCAAAAAGCCTGCGCGGAGGGAGGCTCGTAACGCGCTAATAGAGATTGAATCTGTGCAAAGTCCTCGTCGATTTGACTCCCGGCCAGGTAATCAGCCGCGCTGGCGGCAAAAGAGCCAAAGGGCTGACGGATGGGACAATTCAGCTCTTCCGCCAGCGTCAGCAGGCATTGGAACAATTCGGGAGTAAAGTAAGCGCAATGGTGGTGTGCATCCAGGTGGTCCGGCTTACGCCCGCACACCTGGATGAAGCGCTCTACCTGGGCATGCCATTCGGCCGAAACCTCGTCCGGCTGGATGTGGTTCACCTGGGCAATGTAATCTTCCTGGCTCAGGAAGTGTCCATTATCATCGACCAGGCTGGGCACGCGTTCGGGTGGCAGCAAGGGTTTGCCTACCGTGAGTGTAAGATGCACACCCACCCCCAGGTGTGGACATTGTTCCAGAGTTTTGGGTAGCTCAGGCGCCGCATAAGCCTGGTTCACCATGGCGGTCGTCGACGTGACGATGCCTTTCAGATGGGCCAGGCGGATGCCTTCCGAGACACCTGGGCTCAAGCCGTAATCATCAGCGTTGACGATCAGGTAACGGGCCATTTCCCTTCTATTCTACCTGTTGGCGTGCGAAAGCCAGCGTCTCGATCAGGCGGGAGCGCACTTCAGCGGAAGGATGAACACCGGCCGCCTGCATACCCAGCAGCACGGCGCCAATGACGGGCGGTTCGTGGGTTTGGATGATGTGGGCCTTGGGTGCAATGGCATGGATCATCTTTCCCATTTCTTCACTCAATAAAGGACTGCCCTCCCACATGCCACCGATTTCGATCACATCAAAATCCAAGGACTCAAACTGGAGTTGGCGGATAACCGTGCAGGCCAGCTCACCCAATTCGTGGCCGGCCCAGCGCACCACGTCCAATGCCACCGGGTCACCCTGGCGCGCCACCTCGAACACCAAGGGTGCATCCGCCGCAGAGAAAGAAAATTGATGACAGATGAGTCCTTGCAGCAATTCTTCCAGATTCCTGACGCCATAGCGCCGACAAAATGCATCCGCAAGGACTGTGGCAGGACCGCGACCCGACCAGGCATGGGAAAGCACCTGGGTCGTGCGCACGATCAACTCGGCCGCGCCGGCACCTTCACCGAATTCCGTGCCGCCGCCGGTGATGCGCCCTACATGGGTACGAGTTGCATCCCACCCCCTGCAGTTGCAGCCCGTACCTGAAACCACCGCCACTCCCCACATGCGCGGTGATCCGGCCAATAACCCTAATTCAGCATCGTTGACCAGCCCGATTGGCCCGGATAAACCTAAGGTTTCGATCACCTTCAACGTGGGGACTTCTTCGATGGGCCAGTCGTATCCGGCGACGCCATAACCCGATCCTGTGATAGACTGCGGAGAAAGCGAAGCCATCTGCAAGGCGGCCTGAGTGGCCTGATGCAAGTTGGATTGAAAGCCCTCATATCCGACCGTCTCATGGTTGCCAGGGCCGCTTTCACCGAAGCCGAGTAACTGGCCTTCGGCATCGGCAACCATCACATGAGTTTTCGTGCCTCCCAAATCCGCTCCAAGGAAATAAGCTGTCATAAAACCTCAAGATCGAGCCGGGAAAAAGTTGGGCAGATATTTCTTGTGCGTATTCAACAAGTCATCCATCACCGCTTCCACATCGCCCATCTCCGGGCCCAGCGGATGTGCCAGCAGCGCCTGGTAGAGCAAATTGCGATCACCGCTGACAGCGGCACGCGCGGTGAGGATCTCGTAGGATTTCACCTGGGCGATCAGACCAAAGCAGGTCTCCGGCAGCGGTTCGGCCGGAAGGGGATGGGCGCCGTTGCAGTCGATCTTGCAAGGCATTTCGAGCACCCAGTTTTCCGGCCAGCCTTTAACCGCGCCGGCATGTGGCACGTTGACCACGTGAGTCTCGCCCAGGTCGTTGTAATGGGCGTTGAGCAGTTGCGTAGCCACCGTGGAATAGTAAGCCCCGCCACGCTTCATCAAGTCCTCGGGCGGCTCGGTCATCTTGGGATCGGCGTATTCCCTTAATAAATCTTTTTCGATTGCCATCACTTCCTCGGCGCGTGAGGGCGGCCAGTGTGGCTGCTCCTCCAGCTTGTGATGGGTGTTGTAGTAATACTGCAAATAGTAATTGGGGATCATTTGCAGGGTTTCGATCAGCTCGGGCGGATATTCGGGTTCTTCTGCCTTGCGCAACTCGTCGACGTAATTCTTCAGCACGACATTCCACATTTCTTCGCCGTCCACCTTGAAGCCGCGATGCCAGGTAAGGTGGTTCAGACCCAGCGTATTCAACTCACAGTGCGCCGGATCGAGCTTTTGTCCCATGACCTTTTCCAGGCCGTTTATCATTTCCATCTTGGCGTTGAACGGCACGTTGCAAACGCCAATCGCTTTAATGTCCGGGGCAAACATGCTGAGCGCCTGGGTGTTCAAACCGGCCGGGTTGGTGAAATTGACCAACACCGCACCGGGCGCCACGTCACGCAAGTCGGTGACAATGTTGAGCAGCACCGGGATAGTGCGCAGGGCTTTTGCCATGCCACCGATGCCGGTGGTTTCCTGGCCAACCAGGCCATGACGCTGGCCGAGGTATTCATCTTCGCGCCGGGCGGGCATTTGCCCCACGCGTAGTTGGGTAATGATATAGGAAGCTCCACGGATGGCTTCGCGTTGATTAGTGCTCAAAGTCACTGTAAAGGGTGAACCGTGGCTGTTGATGATGCGCTGGGAAAAACCGCCTACGACCTTCAAGCGGGCTTCGTCGATATCCATCAAACAGAGTTCAGTGAGAGGCAGGGTCTTGACCCTATCCAAAAAACCCTTCACTAATTCGGGCGTGTAGGTCGATCCCCCACCAATGACGGTAACTTTCATGACATGATCCTCTCTATTTTTATCAAAGGACTAACAATCAGCTTGCAATGCTGAACAAATGACAGCGTACCCAATGTTCCGGCTTGATAACCGCTTGCTCAGGCATAACCTGGCGACAGATATCCATCACTCGCGGGCAGCGGGCAGCGAAAGGGCAGCCAGGTGGCGGGTCGATCAGCGAGGGTACCTCGCCGCGTGCCTGGGCATTCTTATCGGTGCGCAAACCGGCGCGCGGATCGGGGACGGCCGAGAGCAGCAATTGGGTATAAGGATGGGAAGGATTGCCCATGATCGCTTCGCTCTCGCCGCCTTCCACCATGTGTCCGGCATACATGACCATAATCTGGTCGCCGATGTAACGCGCTGAAGCCAGGTCATGAGTAATATAGACGAAAGAAATACCTCGTTCGGTCTTGAGACGGTGGATCAGGTTTAGCACGCCCATGCGGATGGAAACATCCAGCATGGAAATGGGTTCGTCGGCCAGGATCAACTCCGGATCGACGGCCAGGGCACGTGCAATGGCTACGCGCTGGCGCTGCCCGCCGGAAAGCTGGTGCGGATAGCGAGACGCAATAGCAACAGCCGGCTTGAGCTCGACCGTTTCCAACAGCTCGCAAACCCGATTGTGGATCTCCTGGCTATCACTGGCTTTTTTATGGATGACAAGCGGACGTGCCAGATGATGCTCGATGGTGTGGACCGGGTTCAGCGAAGCGAACGGGTCCTGGAAAATCAGCTGCACCAGCCGCCGATAACCCAGAGACGCCTCGTGTGGCTCGCTTTTGAGAACATCCACTCCTTTGAAAAATATTTCACCTTCTGTGGCAGGGATCAAGCGGGCCACCATGCGGATGGTGGTGGTCTTGCCACTGCCGGATTCACCCACCAGGGCCACCACCTGGCCACGCTGCACGCTGAAGGAAACATTTTCCACGGCGTGGACCTGCTTGGGGCTGATGAATGTGCCAACCGGGAAATGCTTGGTCAGGTTGCGCACATCCAATATAGATTTAGTTTGAAGGGTGGCTGTGATCATTTTGCGCCCTCCTGCGAATCGAACAAATGGCAGGCCACAGAATGGTCGGATGAAATGGTCTTCGTCGCCGGAGCAATCTGCTCGCAGATCGGCATGGCCTTGGGGCAGCGCGGATGGAAGCGACACCCATTCGGCGGAGCTACCAAATCAGGCGGAGAACCCGGGATACCGGCCAGATCGTGTTTTTTGCCGCTGATCGACGGGAACGAGTTCATCAACCCCAGTGTATACGGATGAAGCGGTTTTTCGAAAAGCTCGCGTGCCGGAGCTTTCTCCACGATCTCGCCGGCATACATGATCGAAATACGGGTTGAGATTTCCACCAACAGCGACAGATCATGAGTGATGAACAGAATGGAGAACCCCAGCTTCTCCCTTAGTCGCGTGATCTGCTCGAGGATATCCTTTTGCACCACCACATCCAGGGCTGTAGTTGGCTCGTCCATAATCAACAAAGGCGGTTTTAAAGCCAGGGCAATGGCAATTACGGCACGTTGGCGCATTCCGCCGGAGAGTTGGTGCGGATAGGAATCCAAACGCTTCGGCTCGATCCCCACCAGATCGAACAATTCGACTGCCCGCTGATTGGCATCGGCCTTGGACATGCCATGATGCACCATCACATCCGTCAGCTGGTCGCGAATCTTCATGACCGGGTTGAGGGCGTTCATGGCGCTCTGAAAAACGATGGCAATCTTACTCCAGCGGAATTGCTGCAGCTCCGCGTCATCCATTTGCATGATGTCGCGGCCTTCGAACATGGCCTGGCCGCCGGTGATCAGCGCAGGAGGGTGCAAAATCCGCAAGATAGCATGAGCAATGGTGGATTTGCCACTGCCCGATTCGCCAGCCAGGCCAATCACTTCACCAGGTTGAATTGCAAACGAGACTCCATCCACCGCCCTGACCGGACCGCGCGTGGTCAGATATCGCACATGCAAATCGCGGATATCCAATAAGGGATTATCAAGCGAGAGGTTCTTTGACGACTGGGGTGGAACGCTTTGAGCTGAGGTGATATTTTCTGAGCACACGGGTAATCTCTTTCTCGCTTCTAAGTCTTGGATTGGTGACCTCGTCCATGGCATAGATCAACATGGTGGTACCAAATGAAACCAGCGCAATGCACAGACCGGGCGGCAGGAAAGTCCACCACGCCTCCTGGAGCAGAGCGGAGCTGTTGGAAGCCCAATAGAGCATGGTACCCCACGAAACAATATTAATGTTTTCAAAACCCAAAAAGGCTAAGCCGGCATCGGCACCGATGGTGTAGATGACTGCGCCGAAGAGGGAAACCATAACGAGTGAAAGCATGTTGGGCAGGATCTCTGCGAATATGATGCGCGAAGATCCTTCCCCACTGATAACTGAGGCAGAAACGAAATCTTTTTCGCGCAGGCACAGTACCTGGGAGCGGAAAACGCGTGCCGGCCAGGACCAGCCCGTAAATGTCAAAACCAAAATGACGGTTGTCATCCCTTGCGGCAGGAAAGAAGCCAGGGTAATCAATAACGGCAACCCCGGAATGAGCAGGAAAACATTGGTGAAGAGATTCAATACTCCATCAATAATCCCGGGCATGTAACCGGACACCATGCCGATGACCATACCAATCAATGTGCTCAAGATTCCCACTGAAAAGCCAATGAGGAGTGAAATACGCGCTCCCCAAACCAGTTGGGCAAAAACATCCTGGCCCTGTCCTGTCGTTCCGAGCCAGTATTCGGGGCTAGGGGGCTGATTGGGCAAGCCCACATATTGAGAGGGGTCATGTGGAGCAATGACGGGAGCAAAAACAGCCATTGCGATGAATATTGTAAGGATCACCAGTCCGATGAGCGCCTTGGGTTGCACCAGCGTGCGGCGCAGAAAATCCATTTGCGTCGAAACTGGTTTGCCGAAAGACGCCGCCCGGGGTTTTTCGTTTTCTTCATCGATAGGAATTGCTTTGGCATTTGGGTTCATAATATTGTTATTTTCCACTAACTGACTCGAACGCGCGGGTCGAGCTGAACATACAGGATATCCACCAGGAAATTAGCAGCCAGCACTGCCAATGTGATCATCAAGAAAAGAGCTTGCATTAAAGGATAGTCGAGCGTTTCCACCGAGCGGACCAGGTAAAAACCCAATCCGGGATAGGAGAAAATCATCTCAGTCAGTAGCTGCCCGGCCAGGATGAAACCAATCGACATGCCGAATTGGGTAATATTGGGCAGAATGGCATTGCGCATGGCATAGTGGAACATAATCGTTCTTTGCGGGAGCCCTTTGGCTTCAGCCATGATGATGTAATCTTCGTTGAGCACCGCGATCATCGTGCTACGCATTCCAACCATCCAGCCACCCACTGAAACCAGGATGATCGTAGAAGCCGGCAAAACCATGTGAGAGATCACACTGCTGATATATTCCCAGGTAAAACCAGGAGTAATGTAATCCGAATAGGCATGCGAAAGAGGAAACCAACCTAATTTGAAGGCCATAAAATACAAAGCCACCATCGCTAGCCAAAAATACGGAAAAGAACCAATAAAACCCGTTAGACCTGGCAAAGTAGAATCCATAAAGCCACCGCGTCTCCAGGCGATGATGACGCCCAGTGCAGTGCCCAAGATGAAGCTAATCAGCAAGGTCACTGTGCCCAACAATACCGTCCACATGAAGCTGGTCGAAATAATCGCTGAGACTGTGGCTGGATACGCCGATATGGAGATACCAAAATCGCCGCGCAGGGCATGGGAAAGATATTGGAAATATTGGCTCAGAAGGGGAGCAGAAGTAAATCCATAGGCCTGCCTGATGGATTCGATCTCTGCGGTTTGCAATCGGCCGTGCATGCGTGCCATCAGAGCAGTCACCGGGTCGCCAGGCATGGTGCGCGGCAAGATAAAGTTCAAGGTTAAGGATGCCCAGGCTGCAAGCAAGTACAGGCCGATCTGCCTCAGTAAATATTTCATGCTAGAGCACTCCAGTGAATCTGGATGGGGTAGCCAGGGTTATCCACAGTTGCCGGATAACCCTGGCTTGAAAAAAGGAGTTACTTCGGTGTAATGGTGGTCAGGACGATAAGAGCAGTATTATAAGGGCCACCTGGCCAGGGCTCACCGGGTGCATAGGGATTATCCTTGGATGGGAAACCGGTGAAGCGGGCTGTACTATATTCGTACCAATCCACGCCAGGGAAAAGTGGCAAGGCAGGGGCTTCCTTGACGAAAATGGTTTCGAGCTGGCTGGCGTATTGCTTCTGCAGGCTGACATCGGAGGTCTGACCGAATTCGGCAAGGACCTTGTCTGCATCTGCGCTGGCGTAGCGGTCAAAATTATCGTTGGTGGACTGCCCAACAGGTTGGACGGTCAATTGGCTCATCTGCCCCAGGTAGAAGTTATAAGGGGTCGGCCCGTAATCACCTGTATCCAGCGCCCATTGGAACTGGCCTTTGGAGACCGAATCGGTCCAGGTGTCCTGCTCAGGGGTTTGTACATCAACCTTGATGCCCAAGGCAGTCATATCCTGGCTGATGATCTGGGCAGCCGAGATCCAGTCAGTCCAGCCGGATGGGACAATTAAGGTATACTCCATCGGCTTTCCGTTTTGGTCCAACCGGGTGCCATCGGAACCGCGTTTCAATCCAGCAGCATCCAACATCTGGTTAGCTGTGGTGGGATCATAATTGGTCCAGGTTCCTGATGCGACCACTGTGGGATCCTTCCAAGCAGACTGGACATCCCCAATGCCAGTGGCATCCGCGGGTGTGATGTAGTTATATTCGGCAGTCTGGACGATCATTTTCCGGTCGATGCCCATGCTGACAGCCTTACGGACGTCCGGGTTATCGAAAGGCTTGATGGAAGGATTGATGTACAGCATAACCATATTCCCGCCGATGAAGTAGTAATGGAAGTCCGTCGGATTTTTGGCCACAAAGGTAGTATCGATATTCTGGATAAAGTTACCGGCCCAATCCAATTCGCCATTGACCAACGCAAGATTAGACGAATCATTGTCTGCGAAGACAGGATAACGGATACCCTTATAGGCCGGCTTTCCTGGTTGCCAATAGTACGGATTCTTTTCCAGAACGTAGATCTGGGTATCGAATTTAGTCACCTGAGTAAAAGGCCCAGTACCGACCGGGTTGTCATTGGTCCAGGTCAACGGATCCGACACATCTTTCCAGATATGTTCCGGGACGATGAATTGGTCTGCCAGGTCGTAAAGGGCCAGAGTGTAAACCGTCTTAAATTTGAATTGAACGGTGTAATCGTCCGGAGCACTGAAACTGTCGATATAGCTCGTTAAATAGGCAGATGTATTTCCGACTCCGATCAACGCGCTGTTACCCTTCAACAAGTTGAAGGTGTAAATGACATCCTGAGCGGTGAAAGGCTGCCCATCTGACCATTTGACGTTCTTGCGGAGCGTGAAGGTCAACGTGGTGTTATCGGAGCTCCAGGTGTAACCGGTTGCCAACCATGGCACCAACTGATCAGTGGCCTTATTGTAGATCATCATAGGCTCATAAATGGCGGTCAGGGTGGAACCTAGCGGACTGGCCGAGAAAGGATTGAAGTTGCGCACCCAGGTTGGTTCCTGCTCAAAGTTGATGGTCAGATATTGCTGGTTACTGGCTGAAGACTGTGAACCGCACGCAGATAACAGCATGCTTCCAATGATCAGAAGACTAACGGTCAACCAAATGATTCTGTTCTTCATCTCTTCCTCCAAAGAATGATTGAGCTGGTCACAGAACGGCTGAACGACAAAAGTAAAAGTGCACCTCCTTTATTTCGAATTACATCCGCAGGATTGCCGGATGATTATTTCAGTGGGTAATATGGTCCGTGCATCAGCCGGTTCCCCCCGGATGAGACGGACCAATTGGCGGGCAGCCTCGCGGCCCACCTGTTCTATGGGAGCACGCACCGTGGTCAATGGTGGCGTGAGGATGCGAGCAAATAACGAGTCATCGAAGCCGGCGATAGCTACATCCTCAGGGACGCGCAGCCCAGCTTCCTGCAAAGCCTGGACGACGCCGATCGCGCTATCATCATCACCCGTATAGACCGCATCGAACATTGCCCCCTGCGAGATCAATTGCTTGACGGCGGCATAAGCCTGCGCAGCTTCAAATTCACCGCGCACCACCAGGGTCGGATCGAGAGGCAAACCATGGGCCTTGAGCGCCTGGAGATAACCCTGCTCGCGTTCTTCGGAGTCTTCATTATCTTCCGGGCCACGCAGAAAAGCGATCCGGCTGCGCCCGTGCACCGCGATCAAATGCTCGACGGCCTGTTGGGTGCCGTAGCGGTTTTCGATGGTAACGAATGGGATGTTTAAATAATCGGGCGGCGACTGGTGCATCAGAACCAGCGGGAATCCAATCTGGTTGAGGCGGGCGAGTTCCGTGTTATCCAGGGCATCAGTGAAGATCAGCAGTCCGTCCGTATTGTGCTCGTTCAGGGCACGGCGCGGCACTTTGGCGGCGTGGGATGTGCGCGTGGAATGGATCAGCAGGTCATAGCCCGCCTCACTGGACACAGCTTCGATACCGCGCAGCAAGGGGGTGTAGAACTGGCCGCCGATATCGGAGAGGAGGAGTCCAATGGTATTGGTGCGCTGTGTCGCCAGGTTGCGGGCAATAGGATGGGGGGTGAAACTCAACGTATCCATCGCACCCTGGACACGCCGGCCAGTTTCGTCGGCAATAGTGGCCGTTTGGTTGATGTAGCGGCTGACAGTCGCCACTGAAACACCCGCTAAGCGGGCTACGTCACGGATCGTGGAGGAGGATTTTTTACGTGTCATATGAAATGTAACCGGTTTCAGTAACCGGTTACATTCTAACAGAAATAAACTGATTTTGTCAATAGATTTCTACGATAAGCTGAAAACAAATCAGAAACTACATTTGCATACCATTAATATATTGACTTTATCAATCAAATATCTATAATCTTAAGAGAAGGCTGTTTTATTGGGGGCCGGGGGACTGAAATAGAAGATCCACATAGCAAAAGAAACCGGTCAAATCAAAAAGGGCTTGAATTCATCTTGTTTTAGTAAAGGAGGAACTATGCCAGCAAAAGAAAGAGAAGACGTTGGAATGGTAAACCGGCTGCAGGATCAATTGGCAGTTCAACAAAAATTGAAAGAAATCCACGAGATGAACCGACCGCTCGACGAGATTGACTTCTATCCTGCTCATGACAAAAGGGTCGAGACGCCGGAATATCAGGCAGCCCACAAAAAGCTGACTGTTGATATGGATTTACCCTGCCTGATCTGCGGTGTGCGAAACTCGATCTTGAAGGATCCGGTTAAGAGCAAAGATCCATCTCTGAACCCCTTCGGCGCAAAACAAATGGAAACCCATCATCATGTGATCGAGTGGGCACTGGCAAATGCCGTGGACGTGGACAAGTTCAACAAAATGCTGTTGCCCAGTTTACAGAGACGTCATCCCAATGACCCGGCATATCAGAAGCCGTTCACAGCCGAGGACATCCGCAATTGGGTGGATCATAGCGAGGACAACCTGTGGGTGCTGTGCGACGTGCACCATCGGGCGCCATTCTTCGGCATCCATGAAATCACCGATCCAATTTGGGGACCACAAGACCTCTTGCGCGACGATTTTGAAGAATATGCCCGCCAGGAGATTGCCAAAGCCAAATCCAGAAAAACGTCAACTTAGTAACAAAAAGGCCACAGAGATGATCTGTGGCCTTTGGTTGAATATATTTCGTCCTTGCCCCTGCCAACACGTGGCTTACGCGGGCTCGGGAGCCTTTTCGGGCTCTTCCTTCTTTTGCACCTTGCGCTTGAGCACGATCTCTTTCTTCTTGTTCACATCCACCCACACGGTGTCGCCGTCCACAAAGTCATGCTCCAGCACTTTGTCAGAGAGCACATCTTCCACCTTCTGCTGGATGACACGGCGTAACGGACGGGCGCCCATTTCAGGGTCGTAGCCCTCCTGGGCCAACTGATCCAGGGCTGCATCACTGGCTTGCAGGGTGATGCTGTGCTCCTGTAGACGCTCGGCTACTTTGTTCAGCTCCAGACTTACGATCTGGCGGATGTGTTCCTTGTTGAGGGCATGGAACACGATCACCGAATCCAGGCGGTTGATGAACTCAGGACGGAAGACGCGCTTGAGCGAATCCATCAGCGTTTTGCGCATCTCGTCATATTTCTGCTGCTCTTCTTGATTCTCGTCCTGCGCCAACTGGAAGCCCAGCCCCCCCTGACGCTTGATCATCTCGGCGCCAATGTTGCTGGTCATGACGATGATAGTGTTGCGGAAGTCCACCTTGTGGCCGCGCGCATCCGAGAGATGCCCCTCTTCCATGATCTGCAGCAGCATGTTGTGCGCTTCGGGGTGGGCTTTTTCCACCTCGTCGAAGACCACAATCGAATAGGGATGACGGCGGATGGCTTCGGTGAGCTGGCCGGCTTCTTCATAGCCGACATAACCGGGAGGTGCTCCCACCAGGCGACTGACGGTGTGGCGTTCCATGAACTCGGACATATCGAGCTGGATAAGGGCATCTTCACTGCCGAACATGAAGCGCGCCAACGCTTTGGTCAGCTCAGTCTTGCCCACGCCGGTGGGGCCCAGGAAGATGAACGAGCCGATGGGGCGGCGCGGGTCTTTGAGGCCGGCGCGTGCCCGGCGGACGGCTTTCGAAATGGCATTGATGGCTTCTTCCTGGCCGACAATGGACTTGCGCAGCTCGTCTTCCATGTGCAGCAGGCGTTCAGATTCTTCCGTGGCCATCTGCATCACCGGCACACCGGTCCACATGGAGACTACCTCGGCAATGTCGTCGGCGCTCAGCACGGGGCGCTTGCTGGTGTCATGGGCCGTGCGCAGGCGTTCGAGCTGGCCCTGCAGGTCCGACTCATTTTCCAGCAGGTCACGGGCATCGTCCAGGCGGCCGTCTTCGATGGCCAAAGCATGGCTCTGGCGGATCTGGCGCAGCTTGAGCATCAGGTCCTTCTGCTCTTTGGCGGCCGGATTCTTGTACATGCGCACGCGTGACGAGGATTCGTCGATCAAATCGATGGCCTTATCCGGCAGGAAGCGGTCACTGACGTAGCGGGCAGAAAGGCGCGCTGCGGCTTCGATGGCTTCATCGGAAATGGTCAATTCGTGATGCTCTTCGTAAGGCTTGCGGATGCCCTTGAGGATCTGGATGGTCTCTTCCACCGTCGGTTCGTTGACCACGATGGGCTGGAAGCGGCGCTCCAGGGCGGCATCGCTCTCGATGTGCTTGCGGTATTCATCCAACGTGGTCGCGCCGATCACTTGCAGCTCGCCGCGCGACAGGGCCGGCTTGAGTATATTGGCAGCATCCACGGAGGAACCGGCTGCACCGGCACCTACCAGCATGTGGACTTCGTCGATGAAAAGGATCGCCTGGGCCGCCTTGAGCTCGTCGATCACACGCTTCAGGCGTTCCTCGAACTGGCCGCGGTACATGGTGCCGGCCACCAGCGATCCCACATCCAGTTGCAGCACGCGCTTGCCCATCAATGGGGCCGGCACGTCGCCTTCCACGATGCGTTGGGCCAGGCCCTCCACGATGGCGGTCTTGCCCACACCGGGCTCACCGATGAGGGCGGGGTTGTTCTTGGTGCGGCGCGCCAAAATCTGAATAACGCGCTCGATCTCCATCTGGCGCCCGATGACCGGGTCCAGCTTGCCGTCTTCGGCTTTGCTGGTGAGGTCCACGGCCAACTGGTCCACCAGGGGCGTTTTGCTCTTCTTGTCTTCGCCACGTTGTTGCGGGGTAGCTGCTCCGGCAGCCGAAGACGCGGTCTCCATGCCGCTCATACCTTCTTGCAGCACACGACGGGTCTGGCGTTTGACCTGTTCGGCGGTCACGCCCAATTTGCGCAGCACGTCGAAACCCAGCTCCTGGTCACTACGCACCAGCGCCAGCAGCAAGTGCTCGGTGCTGATGTAGTGATGCCCCAGGGTGCGGGCTTCTTCAACAGCCAATTCCAGCACCTGCTGGGTGCCGGGGGAAAGTTCGATGTTGGTGCTGGTGTTCTGCCCAAAGCCACTCAAGCGCTCGACCATCTCGCGCACGCGCTCCGGCTCCAGGCCCAGGTCGCGCAGCACACGCGCAGCCACGCCGCCTTCTTCGTCCATTAAGCCAACGAGCAAATGTTCGGTGTTGATGGTGCTCTGGTGCAAACGCTCGGCTTCCTCGTGCGCCAGGCTGAGCACCCGTCTCGCCCGTTGGGTAAAACGTTCCATGCCAGCCATGGAAAAGTCCTCCTGTGAAATCCACTCGATCCGTTATCAGTAAACCCAATTACCGCTAAGCGTATCGTTTGATGTACCACTCATCGTCCCCTGAGAACCGGGTGTCATGATGCAGCTTGTTGGAAATGAATCGAAGTCTCAGGATGGCGAGTGAATATGGGGCACAGCCAATGTGTTGATGTGCCCCCTGCCGAGGTTGATTCTACCAAATTTTGGGGCTTTGTGGAGTGTGATATTGTACAGAGGGGAGTCAAGAGCATAAAAAATCACTCTACCTTCAATTGGGTGAGTGTAAAATGAATCTGCTTAAATGAATTCTGCTACAATATCCATACGGAGGGAAACATGATCGATGGATTCGTCGAACAACAAATTGGACGCAATAATCGAAGGCAAATCTTGTGGGCGGCTGCGATCTTGGTGATTGTCATCGGCATGTTCTTCCTTGCCGGGAATTATTTCTACAATTTCTTTTTGGGACCGTTCAAGGTCAGCCCTGATCAAATCGTCTCTTACCAAGCAGGAAACATTCCCAAACAATATTATGTCACTGTCACGGGGGACGATCTGCTGGATACCGGCTATCAGTTGGTCGATACCGATTCCAGCGGCAACAAGATTCCCCGGGCCGCTTACCTGGCACTGGTCTTTGGCAATCGCCTGCTGCTGGTTAAGATGTCACCTGATGCTGCACCAGGCGCCACCACCACCATGACCGGCTCCCTGACAGACCTTCCGGCGGATGAACAAACGAACATCATCCAAAATCTGGAAAGCCGTTACCCCGAAGTGAAAGGCGCTTTCCTGCCAATCATGCTAGACACCACCAATTTCAAGACGGGCGGTTATATTGGGTTGGCGGTAGGTATCCTCGTTGCCGGAATCTGCCTGTTCTTCATCATTCGCGGCATTGCGCGCTCAGATCCGGAAAAGCACCCCTTTATGAAACAACTGGCGCGCTACGGGCAGCCGGAATTCATCGTTTCGAGCATCGACATGGAAATGGCGGGCGAGCATACTAAGATTGGGCCGCTGCATATCTCTCAAAACTGGCTGGTGCTGAACATGCCCCCCACAATGAAAGTCCAACGCATGGAAGACCTGGTCTGGGAATATAAATTGGTCACGCAACATCGCACCTATGGCATCCCAACTATGAAAACTTATATCGCCCATATCTATGATAGGAACGGGACATTGATTACTTTGCAGGCCAGTGAATTTGAAATTGACCGGCTACTGGCTGAGATTAAGCAACGCACACCATGGATGATCGCCGGTTACAGTAGGGAGTTGGCTTATGCCTGGCGCAAGGACCGCGCGCAACTAATCGCCAGCGTGGATGCCAACAAGCAGAACGCTCAGCAGACCCAACTCACTTCTTAAGGAATTTGATCAGTTTGCTACAAATTGAATACTAATCGCGATTACAATAATCATGATTAGTATTCTCCTATGACCCAATTTTCAAGAATTTACAATAAAAGCTTTTGTGACTTTTAATCCAGTCTTCTACAGAAGCGCTCGATGCGGGTGAGCGCTTCTTCGATTTTCTCGTAAGCCGTAGCATAGGAACAGCGCACAAAACCCTCGCCGCCTTTGCCGAAGGCATTCCCCGGCACCACAGCTACGTGCTCTTCTTGCAGCAGGCGGGTGGCAAAGGTCTCGTCGTCCAGGCCGGTGACCGAGATCTGGGGGAAGGCATAGAAGGCGCCGCGCGGCTCGAAGGTGGGCAACCCGATGTGGTTCAGCCCATCCACGATCAGCCGGCGACGGCGGTCGTATTCGGCCACCATCTCCTGCACGTGCGACTCGCCGTGCTGCAGGGCTTCCAGCGCCGCCATCTGTGACATAGTAGGCGCCGACATGACCATGTACTGGTGCACGCGTAAGAGTCCATCGATCAAAGTTTTCGGTCCGGCGGCATAACCGATGCGCCAGCCGGTCATGGCATAATCTTTCGAGAATCCGCCCAGCAGGATGGTGCGCTCGCGCATGCCGGGCAATGAAGAAAAGCAAATATGCTTGACGCCATAGACCAGGCGGTCGTAGATCTCGTCCGAGAGCACGATCAGGTCGTGCTGCTCGGCTAGCTTGGCCACTTCCATCAGGTTCTCGCGGCTGGCCACGGCGCCGGTGGGGTTGTTGGGAAAGCCCAGCAAAATGGCCTTTGTGCGCGGTGTGATGGCCGCGGCAATGTCCTTGGGATCGATGTCAAAGTTGTTCTCCATGCGGCAGGGCACTTCCACGGCCACACCACCCGCCATGATGGCGGCCGCCTGGTAAGAGACGAAGCACGGAGTAGGGATGATCATCTCGTCGCCGGGATCCAGCAAGGCAATCGCCGCCAGGTTCAGCGCCTCGGAGCCGCCCACGGTGAGCACGATCTCGTTAGGATCATAGTGCACGCCGTACAACTGTTCCAGATGTTTGGAAAGCGCCAGGCGGACCTCGGTCACGCCGGAATTGGAAGTGTAATGAGTTTCACCGCGCTGCAGGGAACGAACACCGGCCTGCAGGATGGGTTCGGGGGTGGTGAAATCCGGCTCGCCGATACCCAGCGAGATGACCTCTTTCATGGTGGCGGCGATATCGAAGAATTTGCGAATGCCCGAAGGCTTGAGAGTAGCGATACGGTTGGAAATGTATTGTTGGCGCATCCTGGCTCCTTATGAGAAGCAATTATTGTTCGTTAGTATGACTTGATACACCATCAACAAGCTTGACGTTCCATTCATCATCTATTTCATTGTAGAACAACTCGAAGGTCTTGCCATCCTTCGCTCGAGCCCGAAAGGCCTTGCCCTGTGGTGAGCGCCATTCGGTGATGACGGTCTCGATCTCCAGCCGCTCACCCAGCCAGTGCAATGCGACCGGGCGCTCGGCGTAGGCAAACCCCGAATGGCATTCGACCGTTGCTTTCATCTCATTGCTGCACGATCGAGTCGTCGCCCAGGTTGAGCGTGGCGGCGTGCCCGCTGGCCTGCACGTTGTGCCCCAGGTGCGAATGTTCCAGGTCCAGGTGGCTGGCATGCGTGCCATCTTCGACGATAGTATCGCACGCGATGATGTGATCCAGTTCCACGCCGTGGCCTAGCGAGACGTGTGGACCAAGCACACAGCCCTCGACTTTGGCGTCGGCGGGGATATACACCGGCGGGATGATGGTCACGCCCGGCCGCCGGGCTGCTTCCGCGCTGTTATCGTGGCCGTGGTCGAGCAAGTAAGCATTGGTTTCCAACAATGAATCACGCGTGCCGGCGTCCAGCCAGGTCTGCACTTCATGGGGGCGCCACCGGCTGCCATGCTCCAGCATCACGTTGACCGAGTCGGCCAGGTAATATTCGCCCTTGAGGGTGATGCCGCGCTGTTTTTGTTCCTCGATGGCTTTCATCAAAGCTTCACCGCTACGGAAATAGTAGAAGCCGACCAGAACTAAATTGTTGCTCATATCCTGCGGTTTTTCGACCAGGTGAGTGACCCAGCCATCCGCGTTCACTTGCGCCACGCCGAAACGGCGCGGGTCGGGCACTTTCTTCACCACCGTGACGCCATCACAATCCATTTCGGAGAGGAATGAAAAGTCGAGCTCGATCAGCGTGTCGGAGAAGGCCATCAGCATGGGGCCTTTGAGATAGTCACGCGCCAAATAGAGCGCATCGGCCTGGCCGCGCATCTCCGTCTGGACGACGTAATGCACAGTTACCTTCGGGTGGTGTTGCTGCATGAACGCTTGTAACTGCTCCAGTTGGAAGGGGCTAATGATGAAGACCCACTCCGCCTGTTCGATATTGGGCAACGTGTCGAACTGGGCCAGCACGTAATCGAGCACGGTCTTGCCGGCCAGGTGGATGAGCGGTTTGGCTTTACTCCAGGTGTGGGGGCGCATGCGGGTGCCGTAACCCGCCATGGGGATGGCAATCGTCATTTTCTCTGCCAAAGGTTCCTCCCAAAGCAATAATCTACCGGAAGACGTTCCCGGCAAAGAATGATTTATCAGACGATGTTTATTTTACCTTAGCTGGAAGGTTTAATCGAATGATGTGTTGCGAGGGAATAAGTGACTTTCGACAGGGATTTAATGACGCATGGAGAATTGGACTTGCTTTTTGTGAAGCCGAATGGAATAATAGTTAAGGTAAAATTAGGGTAGCGATATTCACAGGAAATAATTGGAGTGTAAGATGGTGATTTCTGAGAGGATCCAAAAATATATTCAGAAGCTACCTCCGGCTCTTCAATCTAAAGTACTTGATTATGTTGAATATCTTCTCCCCAAAATAGATCAGGAGGCAGGTGTCAATGAAGAACAGGATTGGGCGGGTATGTCGCTTGATTCTGCAATGCGCGGGATGGAAGATGAAAATATCCCCGTTAATACCCTTTCTAATGTGAAGGTGTTATTCGGATGAAACAGCCTGACAATGGAAAGTCAAAAATGCCTAGGCGCAACATCGGTCAGGAAGTCCTCGAAGGCATTCGGGATATCAAAGCTTACAAGGCCAGTAGGAAGGCACTGCATGTACGCAAACTGAACCCCTCATACTTTCGAAAGTGATCCGGTCTAAATAGGCAGCGGCGGCAATCTCTGCCGCCGCTCGTTTTTCTCTACTTCCCCAACTTCGCTTTTTCTTCTTCGACAATGGCCACATCCAGCTTCTTGAACAGCGGTGCAGGCTGCTGCAAAGGATCGCCGGCTTTCAGGTGCGAAGGTTCCCATTTGCCGCCATCCTCCGCCGGGTGGTAACGCAGGATTTGGTGCGAAGCCAGCGAGTCGGTCAGCGTCTCGGTGCTTTGCGTGCCGAATAACGGGTGGGTGTTGCTGAAGAAGGTGTGCAGGCGCTCGCTGGTGAAGGGCAGCACGGGTGCCAGCAGGATTTTCAGCGAATCGATGGCTTTGAGGGCGGTGAAACAGGCACGCGCAGCCGCCTGCCGGTCGGTCTTGATCGTTATCCAGGGAGCAGTGGTATCCAGGTACTTGTTGACCTCGGTGGCCAGGGCCATGGCCTCGCCCAGGGCGGCGCGCAGGTGCACGGCCTCATATTCCTTGCCCACCGTCTCGAAGCCGGCTTCCACTTTAGCCAGCAGCTCTTTATCCTGGGCAGTCAATTCGCCTGGATGGGGCACCTTGCCCTCCCAGTTCTTGTAGGTGAAGGACAGCACCCGGTTGGCCAGGTTGCCCCAGGTGGCCACCAGCTCGTCGTTGTTGCGATGGAAAAAATCCTCCCAGGCCCAGTCGGTATCCTTGGTCTCGGGCATGTTGACGGTCAAATAATAGCGCAGGGGGTCGGGATCGTAGCGGCTGAGGAAGTCCATACCCCACACGGCCCAATTGCGGCTGCCGCTGATCTTTTGTCCTTCCAGGTTCATGAACTCGTTGGCGGGCACGTCGTAAGGCAGCACCATGGTGGCTTGTTTGGCATAGCCCATCTCAGCATCGAAGTCTGTGCTCATGCCGATCAGCTCGGCCGGCCAGATGATCGAGTGGAAAGGGATGTTGTCTTTGCCAATGAAGTAAAAGGTTTTGGAGTCGGGATTCTGCCACCACTCGCGCCAGGCATCCGGTGTGCCGTTCAACTGGCTCCATTCGATGGTTGCCGAGAGGTAGCCGATCACGGCCTCGAACCAGACATACAAACATTTGCCGGTCCAGCCTTCCACCGGCACGGGGATGCCCCAATCCAGGTCGCGCGTGATCGAGCGGCCGTGCAGTGCATCAGCCTGCATTTGCCCCAGGGTTTGGCGCAGCACGTTGGGGCGCCAGTAGGATTCGCGCTGCTTGAGGAATTCCTCCACGCGCGGCTGCAACTTGCCCAGGTCGAGATAGAAGTGCTCGGTCTCGCGCAGCTCGGGCGTGGAGCCATCGATCTTGGTGCGCGGGTTGATCAGCCTGGTAGGATCGAGCATGTTGCCACACCGGTCACACTGATCGCTGCGGGCATTTTCGTAGCCGCAGATGTAGCAGGTGCCTTCCACGTAACGGTCGGGCAGGAAGCGTTTCAGGCTTTCAGAATACCATTGCTGGCTTTTATCAGTGTAGATATAGCCATTCTTTCGCAGGGCTTTGAAAATGGCCTGCGAAACCTGGAAATGGTTGGCAGTGTGAGTGCTGGTGAACAGGTCGTAGGTGATGCCCACCTTTTGGAACAGCTCGAGGAAACTGGCATGGAAACGCTGATACACTGCCAGCGGTGTGGTCTTTTCGGCGTCGGCGCGTACGGTGACGGGCGTGCCGTGTGAATCGGAACCTGAAACCATCAACACTTGCCGGCCTTTCAAGCGATGATAACGCGCCACGATATCCGCCGGCAGGTAGGAGCCGGTCAGGTTGCCGACGTGGATCTCGGCATTGGCGTACGGCCAGGCAACGGCAATTAGAACGGGTTCAGGCATAAAACACCTCAGAGGATGAGTTTCAGGTTGAGATGATTTTATCATGAAGTGTATCAGCAAGTGAAATAATCGCCATTTGGCCGTTGGACCAGCCCTATTCCCTACCTGTAGAGATTGATCCTTTTTTTCTTGACATCCCGTTACCCCAAAATACAATCAACGCCATTGAATAAACCTTTCGGGTGTCACCCCTCCGGATAAGAAGCTTAAAGGCAAAGCCGGCTACAACCGTGTGCGGTCCTTTTATACCTAATCAGCGTGGCATTGCGCTTTACCCATGAAGAAGATGAAAATGCTGGAGGAGAGTACGGAAGATAACCCTTCAGGTTTCTGAAGAGTCCCTCCGAATCAAACAAATTACTTCTGAAAATAATCGATCGGCTATTCCGAGACCATCTGCTCGAGAATACGCGTGGTCAACGATTTCGGACGCTCGATGGGGCGACCCAGAGCGCGGCACCACACGGCATGCGTGGTCAGGCCCAGGGAACGGCTGATGCCGAAGAGCACGGTGTAGAATTCGAGCTGGGTGATACCGTAATGGTACTGGATGGCGCCGGTGATGGCATCCACGTTGGGCCAGGGACTTTTGACCTTGCCCAGGCTGGCGAGCACGTCGGGCACTGTCTGAAAGACTTCATCCGCCAGGCAGAAGAGTTCATCGTCGGGCAGGTAACGTTTGCCAAACTTCAATTGTGCCATAAAACGCGGGTCAGTGACGCGCAGCACGGCATGCCCGTAACCTGGGATGACCTTGCCGGATTTCAAATAATCAACGGCGAACTGGTGCACCTGATCGAGTGTGGGGAACTGATCGAAACTCTTGCGCACTTCCAGCAGCCAGCGCAGGCAGTCTTCGTTGGCCAGTCCATGCAGCGGCCCTGCCAGACCGTCCATGCCCGCTGAGACAGCATAGTACACATCCGCAAGAGCAGAGGCAACGATGTAGGAAGTATGGGCGCTGACGTTGCCGCCTTCGTGGTCTGCCAACAGGCAGAAGTACAACCGGCAAAATTCCTGATACTCCAGGTCATCGCCCTTGCCGATCATATAAGCAAAATTTGCCGCCCAGTCCAGATCGGGATCAGGGGCAATATACTCGCCATCGCGGTATTTAAGGTTATAGATGAAGGCTGCCAGTGATGGCAGCCTGGCCGTCAAATTGAGGCTATCTTCGAGGTAAGCATCCCAGTAATCCGATTTAGCAATGCCGTCGATATAGAGCGGTGAAAAGACTGACTCGTTGTGCATGGCCAGGATGGCCATTGAGAACATGGTCATGGGGTGAGTGGTAACCGGCAGCGCCTTCAACAAATCGAAGACATACCCCGGCAATTCACTGCGCTTTTGCCACTCCTGCTCTACCTGCAGTGCCTCTTCTTCCGAAGGGAATTC
>Ga0335069_10003164_pt1 | contig 25042 bp, 16 predicted proteins | sample Lox_Sample_11_FD_206714 | JGI IMG/M metagenome (GOLD analysis project Ga0335069, IMG submission 206714) | Soil microbial communities from Loxahatchee National Wildlife Refuge, Florida, United States - Lox_Sample_1.1 | ecosystem: Environmental > Terrestrial > Soil > Wetlands | place: USA... | reverse complement strand
CGGATCGTCCGCTTCGGCCTCACGCCCAGTTTCTGTAACGCCCGCGCCGCTTCCAGCACCGCCATCGAACCGGTGCCGTTATCCGTGGCGCCCGTGCCCAGGTCCCACGAATCCAAGTGCGCCCCCAGAATCACCACCTCATCCGGCTTCTCGGTTCCTCGAATCTCCGCCACCGTGTTGTACACGTCCACGGGCTTCTCGCTGAACGACCCTCCCAGATTCAGCTCCACTTGCACCGGCCCTCCCGCGTCCAGCAGCCGCCACAACTGTTCGTAATCCGCCCGTGCCACAAACGCGGACGGCACTCCCGTCGGTTTGTAATCGCCCCGTGAAGAGCTCCCCATGTTCAGCAATCCAAATGATTTCTCCGAAGCACTCAGAGTGGCCAGCGCCTTTTCGTCCACCAAAAATTTTGCCAATTCCATCCGCATCTTCATGTACGCCCGGTAGTCAAAATTCTCCTGCCCCTTGGGGTGATTGAGCGGCAGGCTGCCTTGGCCCCAAGGCGTCAAAATCGGATCCATCGGAGGCTCCATTTCTTTCGGCCGCCCCACGATCACAATCTTCCCGCTCAGCTTTCCCTTGTACTTCTCCAAATCCTCCGGCTTCTCCGCTTCGATCCCGATCAACTCGCCCTTCACGGTGCCGTTCGTCGCCGGCGACCAGCCCGCCTGCGCGACGGCCAGCACATGTTCTGCCGGCGAAACCACGCGCCCCGTCGCCACTCCGCGCGTCCAACTGTTCGCGATCGCCCACGATTCCAGATGCGCATTTTCCAGTCCGAGCCCCTTGAACTGCTGCTCCGTCCAGTGGCTCGCCGTGTCCAGTTGCGGCGAGCCCGTCAGCCGCGGCCCGATCTGCGTCGTCAAATAAGTCAAATCCGTCTTCAACTGATCCTTGTCTGCCTTTACCTGCTCCAGAATTTTTTTGTCCATCTCCACGATGGGATCCGGTTTCGGCTCTTCTTTCTTTTCCGCCTTCTCCACCACCAGCGTTACCGGCCGCCGCGGCATCATCTCCGGCAACTGCGCCGTGTTATACGCCCATGTGGCCAGCACCTGCGCCCCCTGCAGCAAATCGTCCTTCCACGCCTTGTCGAACGTGTCCGACTGGCTGTGATGCGTCCGGAAATATTCCGCAATGTCCTGCGCGCACCAGAATCCCGGTACGCCCACTTCATCGAACGACAGGCTGTCCGTTCCGTACTCCCGCGCCATCGTCGTTTCCAGCAGTTTCAACTCGCCCAGCGGCGCAATCACCTGATCCACAATCTGCCGGTCCTGATAATTGTCATGTAAACCGATCGCCAGCACGCGCCCTGTTCCGCTGTCATGAATCAGCGCCGCCGAAATCTTGTCCAGCTCGCTCTTGTGCGCCTTCACATACTCCTTCGAACCGATCAATCCCTGCTCTTCTCCCGTGAACAAAATGAACCGGATCGTCCGCTTCGGCTTCAGGTTCAGCTTTGCCAGTGTCCGTGCCGCCTCCAGCACCACCATCGAACCCGTTCCATTGTCCGTCGTTCCCGTTCCCAGGTCCCAGGAATCCAGGTGCGCCCCCAGAATCACCACCTCGTCCGGCTTTTCGGTCCCACGAATCTCCGCTACAGTGTTATTCACCTCGACTGGCTTCTTCGAAAGTGTGTTCGTGATATTCAGTTCCACTTCCACCGGCCCCTTCTTCAGCAGCCGGAAAATCATCCGGTACCCTTCTCCGGTAATAAACGCAGCCGTCAGCGGCCCCATCTCAAACGGCACCGTCGTTCCATCGGTCATGTTCAGCAGCGCGTGCGGCTTGTTCGCATCGCGCAGCACTGCCAGCACGCCTTCATCCTTCAGGAAATTGTTCCGCGCCTTTGCCAGCGCTAGATACTTCTCATAGGGATCGGGCCGCGCGGGCTGCCCCACGGCCACCGGAGGCTCCTCCATCGGGTGGTAAATCTCTACGTTCGGATCAATCTTCCTCGGCGGAGACAACGGCTGCGGCTCCGTCGTAATCACGATCGCGCCCTTCAGCTTCCCTTTGAATTTCTCGAAATCCTTCGGCTCTTTCGCATCGAAGTACACCACCGGCCCGTGCACTTTCCCTTTTGTTCCAGGCGTCCACGCCGCCGCCGCGATTGTCAACGGATGTTCCGTCGGCGCGATGATCCTGGCTTCCGCTTTGCCCCGCATCCACCCATGGGGAATCGTGTACGGCTCCAGATGAACGTTCGTCAGCCCGTATTTCTGGAACATCTCCGCTGTCCAGTCGTTCGCCTGTTTCAGTTGCGGAGTCCCCGTGAGCCGCGGGCCGATCTGGTCCGACAAATACTCCAGATTCGCCATCAACTCGCTGTGCTCGCGAATCTCTCCAATGATCTGTGCATCCGCCGCCGCATTCGGATTCTTCTCCTCATCCGCCCGCGCCGACCATCCTCGCGCAATTAACCCACACACGAACAACGCCACCACAACCGTGACTTTACGGTTCCTGTTCATTCCCACTCCCCCTGTTTCCAAAACTCATTTCCGTTTCCGCGGCACAGCCTCCGCCGCCCCATCGAGCAAAATCTGGCACATTGATTCTTTCTTCTAGCTGATCACTGTTTACTGATCACTGCTTCGCCGAGGCAACCTTTGTTGCTCTCTTAGACGTGCCCCGCCGCAAAACCGGTTTCTCCCCCCGTGCGCGTTCCCTCCCCCGCGGCGCACGCTGGCAATTCGGACAAAAATAGCTGCTCCGCCCGGCCACCACAATCCGCCGGATCTTCGTCCGGCACCTCGGGCACGCCTTCCCTTCCCGCCCATAAACCCGGTGGTGCAACTGGTATTCTCCCGGCTCCCCATCGGCATCCAGAAAATCCGAAATTGAGGAGCCTCGCAAAACAATCGCTTTTTCCAGAATGTCCTGTAGCGAGTGATACAACCGCTCCATTCGTTCCCGTGGAATTCGGGCCCCCACTTGCGCCGGATGAATCTTCGCCTTCCACAAACTCTCGTCGGCATAGATGTTGCCCACGCCGCGCAGCACGCTCTGATCCAGCAACAACGCCTTGATCCGCGCCTTTCTCGACCGGATCCGCTGCGCAAACTCCCCCAACGACACTTGCAACGGATCGGCCCCGAAGCGCACTAACTCCTTTTCCAGCGCGTCGCCCTGCAGCATCGCCATCCGCCCGAATCGCCGCGGGTCCACGTACCGCAACTCCCGCCCGTCATCGAGCAGGGCCACTAGATGGGTGTGCTTGGCATGCGGCTCGTCCGCCGCCTTCGGCATCATCGCCCCAGTCATCCCCAAATGCACCAGCAGCGCCGTCTCTTCCCCCTGCTCCGCTGGATTCAGACGCAAGAGCATGAACTTCCCGTAGCGTTCCACCGCGCGGATCACCGCTCCCGGTAGCAGCCGCTCGATTTGCTCCGGATTGTCCATGAAGTCCGTCTTGCCCAGCGTCACGCTCACCACGCGCCGCCCTGCAACTTCGCGTTGCAGCCCCCGCGCCACCGTCTCCACTTCCGGCAATTCCGGCATTTCCGCCCCAACGCAACAAGGGCACGGTTTCTCCGTGCCCTTTGCATTCTGATACTTGATTACTGATTTCTGATAGCCGTCTTCTTCACTGCTGATGATAATTCGGATACGGCGGATGATCTGGCGGCACCACCGTTCCCTTCTTCAGCGCCTCCATCGTCACCTGCACTGCTTTCTCCAGTTGTGGATCATGTCCCGCCGCCACCGACGCCGGATCATTCTCTACTTCAATGTCGGGTGCCACGCCATGGTTCTCCACTTCCCACTGCCCGTGCAGTCCGTAAATCGCCACGCGCGGAGAAGTCACTCTTCCCCCGTCCATCAGCGGCGGGTAGTTGTAAATCCCCACCAGTCCGCCCCACGTCCGCGTGCCCACCAGCGGCCCCACACCGTCCTGTTTGAACATCCACGGCAGCGCGTCGCCGCCCGACCCGGACATCTCGTTCGTCACCATCGTTTTCGGCCCATAAATCTGCATCAGCGGCGAACAGAACTTCTCTCCCTCCCGCGAGATCGCGCAGTTCCGTAGCGGCCGCTTCAACTCATCAATGATGTAGTCCGCGATCGCTCCGCCGTGGTTGTAGCGCTCGTCAATGATCGCTCCGAGTTTCCCTGTCTGCGCGTAGTAGAACCTGTTGAAGTTCGTATATCCACCGACCGCAGTATCCGGTACGTGCACATACGCGAGCTTCCCGCCGCTCAACTCCTCCACTTTGCGCCGGTTGTCTTCCTCCCACGCGCGATTCCGCAGTGGGAACTCATCGTCCACGGGAACCACCGTGACCTCTCGCGCATCCTTTCCATCGGCGTTTGGTCCCACCTTGATCTTCACCTGTGTGCCGGCCGTGTTTTCAAAGAAGCTGTACACGCTGGCTGGTGCCTTCACATCACGTCCGTTCACTTCGATCAGGTATTCCCCGACTTTCACGTCCACGCCCGGCTGCGTCAACGGCGCCTTCAAATCCGGATTCCAGTTCTCGCCGTTGTAAATCCGCGCAAACCGGTAGCTCCCGTTCTCCACTTTGTAATCCGCGCCCAGCAATCCGCCTCTCACCGCCGGGGGTTTCGGCACGTCTCCGCCGCCAACAAACATGTGCCCGACGGTAAGCTCTCCGAGCATCTCCACGAACAAATAATTCAAGTCTGCACGCCCCCCGGCCCCGGCCAGATACTCCTTGTATCTCTTCTCGGCCGCCGCCAGATTCAGGCCATGGAAATTCGGATCGTAGAAGAAGTCCCGCTGGATGCGCCACACCTCGTGATACATCTGGTTCCACTCCACCCGCGGGTCAGTGTATACCTGCATCCCTTCCAGGTTCAGCGCCCCTTCTCCTGGTTTTGGCGCTGCCGCTGTTCCGGCAATCACCCATTTCGTGCTCTGCTGCGGTCCCAGCCGGAAAAGCGCTTTCTCGCCATTCGCCGACACAGCAAAGCTGCTCACTCCGGCAGTGTACGGCTCCGTCTTCCTCGTGCTCAAATCAAACTTACTCACCGCTGTCAGCGTCGGCTCACCAAATCGCGGCACATCCACAACCTCGGACAAAAACAGCACGCCGGTCTTTCCGGCATCCATCTGCTGGTAATTCGCCGCTCGAATTGGCAGTGCCACGATCCGCTGCCCAATTCCATCGAAGTCAATTGTGACCGTCGGTGTTTCCTCTTTCTTCTCTCCCTCTTTCCCCTTGTCCTTATCGCCTTCCTTGCCCTTGTCAGTCGACTTGTCTTTCGGCTGGTCCTTGTCCTTCTTCGCTTCGGCCACCTTTTCTTCATCGCTCTCCGGCGCCACGGGGTCCGGATCGCCCTTCTTCAGCACCACCGCGTACACGCTTCGCAGCACGGGATGCTGAAAGCTCGAAAGGTCCAGCCAAGCTGCGGTCAAGCCTTCATCCGTGCTCGCCGTGAAATACAGTGTCTTCCCGTTCTTGTCGAATACCGGGAATTGCGAATCCGCGGTCCCGTCCGTGATCTGCGTTTCCTTCCCGGACTCGATCGAATACACAAAAATGGCGTGGAAGTGGTTTTCCAGGAACCTCGCGTACGTCAGCCATTTGCTGTCCGGCGACCAGGCCCCCGTCGGAAATCCCGTCGGAAACTCATATCGGTCCGTCGTCACCTTCACCGGCGTTCCCTTCTCCACGTCTACGTACCACATGTTCAGCCGTTTGTCCGTGTACGCGATCTTCTTGCTGTCCGGCGACCACACCGACCCGTAAAAATACGACGGCGGGGTCCCCAGGTTGATCTTCTTCACTTCTCCCAATCCGCTCTGATCCCGCAAGTGCAGCGCATACTCACCCGATTCATCGGAGAAATACGCAATCCACTTTCCGTCGGGAGACCACGCCGGATCGCGCTCCGCCACTCCCGTCGTCCGCGTCAAATTCCGGATGTCACCCTTCTCCGCCGGTGCCGTCAATATCTCTCCGCGCGCTTCGAATACCGCTCGCTGCCCCGTCGGCGAAATCTGCGCGTTCTCGATTTCGTCCGCTACTTTCTCCCAGTGTCCGCGCGTCGCCGGCAAATCCCCGCTCACGCGCACATCTACCTTCTTTGCATTTCCCGACTTGGGATCGAAGACAAACAATCCCCCGAATTGTTCGTAGACAAGCGCATCGGGCCCTGCCGATACGCTCTTTAGATCCAGACCCTTGTTTTCCACGGCTTGCTTTACGCTCTTGCTCTTTGTGTCATAGGCGAACAAGCTCACCGCCCCATTCCGGTCCGACAGGAAGTACACCTTGTCTCCGAACCATACCGGGCTCGAGTCGTTCGAGTTCTCCCGCGGAACTTTCGTCAGTTGCAGGTCGCGCAGGCGCACGATGTAAACTGGCGTCGTTTGTCCGCCCCGGTAGCGTTTCCACGCCGGTTGCCATTTCAGATTTGGCACATATGCGAACATCTCTCCATCCGGAGAGTAGCTTCCTTCTTCGCTCCGCCACATCGGCAGCGCTTCCGGCACTCCACCCTCCGCAGGGATCGTGTAAGCGCGGTCGAAATCGGCATAGGCGTCGCGCGGCGAACGGAACACAATCTTTTTCCCATCCGGCGTCCATCCGTCTACCACGTCTGTCCCCGGATGCCACGTCAACCGTTTCGGCGCGCCCCCGTCGGCGGGCATCACGTACACATCGGCGTTCCCGTCATAAAATCCGGTAAACGCCAGCCACTTGCCATCCGGTGAAAATGCGGGGTGCGACTCGTGGCCGCCGGTGGTCAACTGCCGCGCCTCTCCGCCTTCCCGAGGCACGCTCCACAGATATCCGCCGTACACAAACACAATCGTGCTCTTTGACATCGTCGGTTCCTGCAGCAGCAGCGGATCATCCGCCGCCGCGGCCACCCCGGCGCACGCCGTCGCCAGCACAAACACCACCACTACCGCCCACTCCCGCATTTTCTTCATCGTATCCCCCATATCCTTCGTCTCAAACTTCCCCGCCACTCAGAAGTCTCTGCGCCCTCCGCGCTTTCGTTCTTACTTTTCTCCGCTCCAGAATCCCGTCGCCGAAATCTCCTTCGTATCCTGCTTCTCCGCAAACTTCTTCACCACCGGTGCAATCTCCGCCGACTTGCCCACCAGCACAAACGTCAAATTCTCGGCGGGAAAGTGCTTTGCGATAACCTGCTTCGCGATTTCCGGTGTCACGGCGTCAATCCGCTGGTCCCTTTCGTTCACCTCGTCGTCGCCCAGTCCGTAAAACTCATGCCGCGCGATAATATTCGCCAGTTGCCCCGCCGTCTCGATCGATGGGGGAAACTGCCCCTTCAAATAATTCTTTGCTGAAGCCAGTTGTTCCGCGCTTACTCCGTCCGCGTGCAGCTTCTTCAGCACCTCCAGCATCAGATCGATTGCTTTTTCCGTTGTCTCATTCCGCGTGTAGCTGAACATCGCAAACGGCCCGGGCTCTTTCTCCATCGAGAAAAACGACGTCGCTCCATACGTCAACCCCGATTCCACGCGCAACGCCTCGTTCAGCATCGAAGTAAATCTCGACCCGAAGACGGAGTTCACCACCTGCACTGCCACGCGATCCGGGTCCGTCGCCGAGATGCCCACATTCCCAACCACAACGTAAGTCTGCGTCGCATCACCCTTGTTCACCAGCAGCAGCCGCTTCCCTTTTCCTGCCCACGTCGCCTCGCTCTTCACTGCGGGCGCCGCCTTCGCCGCCCATCCTCCGAAAACAGCTTCAATCTTTTTCTTCATCTTCTCCGTTTGAAAATCCCCGGCCACCGCCAGAATCGTGTTCCCTGGCGTATAGTACGTCTCGTAATACTTCAGGATGGCGTCGCGCCGGATCTTCTTGAGCGAAATCTCATCGCCGCCCGTTGGCCTTCCGTATCCTTTTCCGTTGTACAAATACCCTTCGTAATAGTCGAAAATCACGCTTTGCGCGCTGTCTTTCGCCGCCTTCACTCCATCAACGGACTGCGCCAGCAGCTTATCCACTTCGTCCTGTGGGAATGTGGGATGCAGCACCGCATCGGCAACCAGGTCCAGCCCCTTCTCCGTATCCTTCGACAGGAACTCCGCGCCAAAGCTCGAATAATCGGCTCCCGCGTCCGCGCCAAAACTCCCGCCGATAAAATCAATCTCCTCGGAGAACTGCTGCGCCGTCCGCGTCTTCGTCCCCTTCCGCAGCAGCCCAGCCGTCGTGGATGCCAGCCCTTCCATACCCGCTGGGTCGGCCAGGCTTCCCGTCTTCACAACCCCGGCAACATCGATCATCGGCACGCTGTGCTTCTCCAGCAACAGCACCGTCAACCCGTTCGGCAGAACCACCTTCTCATGCGGGGGCAGCTTCACTCCCTGGCCGCGCGCCGCGCACGCAAATGCCAGCATCGCCACCACAACCAAAACCGTTTGGTAGCGCCTGCTTCCAGCAGGCAATCGCGCTGAACCTCGAAGGGCAGGCAAGCGGCAGTGCCTGTCATCCCGAATCTCCCCGCTGTTTGCGGGGTGAGGGATCTGCTTTTCTCTTCTCTTCGAACTCCCTCGCCTGGCGCTCATGGCTTGCCCTTCTCCTCTTTCTCCGGCAGCAGTGTCGCCACTGTCCGGTTGTTCGGGCTGAAGTATTGCTTCGCCACGCGCTGCACGTCGTCCTTCGTTACCGCGTTATAGTTCTTCGCGGCATCAAACAATCTGTGGTAATCCCCAAAAAACACCTCGTAGGTCCCCAGAGTATTTGCTCTCCCGCTGATCGTCTGCACCTGCCGGTAAAATCCCGCCAGCCGGAAATTCTTCGCCTTTTGCAGCTCCTGGTCGGACACCGGCGTGGTCTTCATTCGTTCCAGCTCCTCGTAAATCGCCTTCTCGCACTTCGCCGGGTCCACACCTTCCTTCGGCTGCGCGGAGATAACCAGCAGCGTCGGATCAAAGCCAACTTCCGCGCTCCCTTCCACGTCCAGCGCGATCTGGTCCTTGTCCACCAGCCGCTGGTACATCCGCGAACTCTCCCCCGCGAACAAAATCGATTGCAGGATGTTCAACGCATAAAAATCCGGATTATCGGTCTTCGGCACGTGGTATCCGATCATCAGCAGCGGCAACTCCGCCGGTTTATGTACCAGCAGTCGCCGCTCTCCTAACTGCTCCGGCTCCACGGTTGTCACCGGGGGAGGCGGCGTGTGCGCGGGAATCGGCTCCAGATACTTTTCCGCCAGCCCGAAAATCTCTTCCGGCGTCACATCACCAACGACCACCATCGTTGCGTTGTTCGGCGAATATCCCATTGCGAAGTGGTGCTTCAGGTCCGCCATCGTCCAGTGCTCGATATCGCTCATCCACCCCACCACCGGCCACTCATACGGGTGCGCAAGGTACGCCGTGGCCCAGAGTTGCTCGTCCAGCACGCCCTCATTTTCTCCATCCACGCTGGTCCGCCGCTCGCTCGCCACCACTCCCCGCTCGCTCTCAATTTTCTTGGGATCGAAACTCAGGTTCTCGATGCGGTCCGCTTCGATATCGAAAATCAATTCCAGCGCCGAGCGCGGAAACCAGTCCTGATACACGGTCACATTCCGAGTCGTGTACGCATTATTCGACCCGCCATTTGCCTCCATCACCTTGTCCAGCTCGCCTGGCCCGTACTTCTTCGCCCCGTTGAACATCATGTGTTCGAAAAAGTGCGAGATCCCCGTCGTCCCCGGCCGCTCGTTCCGCGAGCCAATCTTGTAAAACGTGTAGAGCGCCACGTTTGGAATGCTGTGGTCCGGCTGCACCAGGATCTTCATCCCGTTCTTCAGCGTTTTGGTTGCCACAGGGTATTCCTGCGCCCTGACCCCGCATGCCCACACCAGCACAGCCGAAAGTGCCACCAGCGGTGCACTTCTCTTCCACCCTGTTTTCATTGGTTGTTCCTTGACACAGCCCAATACCTTGGACGCATTGTCCCGCACTTTTGTTCACCGATTTTGTGCAATCCGGGAGGCCCGGTGGGAACCTCAGGGCAGTGGCACTCCCGGGGTAGCCACTATTCCGGCCATCTTCAGGAGTTCCTGATACTCCGCCTCGGAAATCGGCGAAATAATCAGGCGCACGTTCTTCAGCATCTTCACCTTCCGCAGCGCGGAATTCGCCCGCATCTCGGCCAACGTCACCGGGCGCGGCAACTTCTCAAACGCGCGCAGGTCCGCCACCAGATTCTTCCCCTTATGGTCGTGCGGATCCGGATACGGGTCCCGTGTCACTTCGGCGATCGAATAGAGTGAACGTTCTGGAGCGGAGTGGTAACACAGCACGCGGTCCCCGCGTTTCACCTGCTTGAGTGCGCGAATCGCGTCGGGCTTCGCACCCGCCCCGTGCCACATCTCTTTGCCCTTCACGAAAAGTGTGTCCCAGTGATAGTGGTGCGGGTCCGTGCTGAAGATCCAATAGTGTCGTGTCTGAGGAGTCGCAGTCGCCATCTTCACCCGAAGCCGCGTGCAATATACACGGTCGAGACCACAAAACCAAACAAAATGTGAGGGATAGGGGGCAAACGGTGTGCAAAACTCTGCCCGAAAGGTCTAGAACGCCTCAAATACCAGACAAACCTAATCTTTTCTGTAGCTTAAAGTAACTTTCCTGCAGAAATTCCCTGTTTGTCCACCTTAACCAATATCAATGAAAATGTCCTCGCCCCGCACTTCGGTTTGATAACAATCTACCCCTGCCGCCGGGTTTTGCGCCGACTTCCCATTCGTCACGTCAAACTGCCATCCATGCCACGGACAAGTCACAATCTTTCCTTCCAACATGCCCTCGCCCAGCGGCCCTCCGCGGTGCAAACACGTGTTATTGATCGCGTAAATCTTCCCGCCCACATTCGCCACTGCGATTGCCTTCCCCTCCACCTGCAATTCCCGAATGGTGCCCGCCGGCACTTCCCCCGCCTTCACCGTCCTTACAAACGCCATCGCCTCTCTCCTCTTCCTCTCTTCCTCTTCCCTGTAGCGCTGGCTTTCAAGCCAGCCTCTCCATTCTGTCTTAAACTGTTGACTGTTGACTGTCGACTGTAAACTTTCGGCTATCAGCCTCTCATCTCGGCTCCGCCACCTGGGCAATCATCACACTCTTCTTGAACTCTTCTGCCATCTCCGGCCGCAGCCTCACTTCCGTTGGCCGCTTCGCAAGGCTCATATTGTCAATCTTGTCCTGCAGCTTCAGCAGTGCATAGAACAGCGCCTCCGGCCGCGGCGGGCACCCCACCACATAGACATCCACCGGCACAATCCGATCCACTCCCTGCAACACCGAATACGTATTGAACGGCCCGCCCACCCCCGAGCACGCTCCCATCGAGATGCACCACTTCGGATCCGGCATCTGCTGCCAGATGCGCTCAATCACCTGTGCCATCTTCAGCGTCACCGTCCCGGACACAATCATCAAATCCGCTTGCCGTGGCGATGGCCGGAACACCTCCGCCCCGAACCGCGCCATATCAAACCGCGCCGTCGTCGAAGCAATCATCTCGATCGCGCAGCACGCCAACCCGAATGTCAACGGCCACAGCGAACTCTTCCGGGCCCAATTGAACACGTAGTCTACCGAGCTGATCAGAACATTCTTCTCAAACCTCTGGTCAATCACTCCCACGTCGCTTCTCCGTCCTACTCTCTTCCCTCTTCATTTCTAGTCTCTTCTATGCAGCGCTGCCTCTTCCGATCCCGCGCACTCAATATAGCGCTAGGTTTTCATGCCAGCCTCTTTTTCCCGTAATCCATCCCTTGCTACCAACGGTCTCCCAACTCAAACCACGGAATCGGCAAATTCCTAACGCCCTCTTCTTCGCGCAGTATATTCTCTGCCTCCCTCTCCGTCAAAACCCGTCTATCCCGGTTCATATCGCCGCAACTAAAGCACCTCCCGTCTTTGCCGATAAATCTCAAGGCCGCTGGCGCCAAATAGCCCGGCCGCCCCCCGCTTGTCGTCGAATGCGTTCCAACCCTGAACAGTCCTCGACCTCGGTCTGCTGAAAGTCCGCTATGTTCGCGACAATAACCGAACAGTATTGACATCCTTTTTTACCTCATCGCATACTATCCCCGGTTTTCCAGAAACACTCTGGTTCACAGATTCTCGATACTCAGATCCTGTTCAGCGCACCTCCAGAAGCCTTTCCGACGCTCCCGGCGAGGAACTTTGGACGCAACAAAATCTTATCCGCCCTCCTCTGGGCTCGATTCCCTGGAACGCAAGGTCCGCTACGGCTTTGTGGTTGCTGCCATCTTGCTCGTATTGATCGGCCTTCTCTCCTACTACAGCGTCGTTCGCTTCCGCGCCGATGCCCGGCAAGTGGAACACACCCATCAGGTTCTGAATTCTCTGAAAGACCTGCTATCCGGCCTCAGTGCTGCCGAATCTGGTCAACGGGGATTCCTCATCACTGGCACGGACGACCAGCGCCAACAGTTCGACGATGCCTCCCAGCAAGTCCAACAGCAGCTTCGCCGCCTCCGCGAACTCACTCAGGATAGTGCCATCCAACAAACCAACTTGGACGCCCTTGAGCCTCTGGTCGCCAACCGTCTCAGCCTGATGCGTGGGCGCATTGACAAAGCGCACCGCGAGGGGCTCCCCGCCGCGCAAGCCACCATGCTCTCCAGTGAAGGAAAACTCCTTCGCGAATCCATCCGGAAAGTCGTTGGCAACATGGAAGAGCAGGAAAATCAGCTTCTGCAGCAGCGCGAGGCGCGCGCCGGACTCAGCAGTCTCGTAACCCAGTTGGCCATCGCAACCGGTGGCATCGTCGCTCTGATCTTGCTCCTGGCTGCTTTCTTCCTCATCGGCCGGGGTTTTGCCCGCAGTCGCCTCGTGGAAGCGGAGCTCTTACGTGCAAGAGACACACTGGAGACTCGCGTCAGCGAGCGCACCTCTGAAGTCGTCAAGAATGTCGCGGCAATCCGCGCCGGTGAAGAGCGTCTCTCCCGCATTATCGACTCCGCGATGGACGCCATCATCACCGTGGACGACCAGCAGCGCATCACTCTTTTCAATCCCGCCGCCGAAAAGATGTTCCGCTGCCCGGTCTCCGACGCCATTGGCGCTCCCCTCGACCGCTTTCTCCCCGCGCGCTTCCGCGCCGCTCACAGCGAGTATGTCCGTTCCTTCGGGCTGAATTCGATCACCCGCCGCACTATGGGAGGATTCACTCCTCTGTATGGACTCCGTTCCAATGGCGAGGAATTTCCTATCGAAGCTTCCATCTCTCAGGTTGAGATAGACGGCAAGAAGCTGTTCACCGCCATCATTCGCGACGTCACCGACACCGCCAAATCCCGGGAGACCAGCGCCAGGCTCGTCTCCATCGTGGAATCCACGGACGACGCCATCATCAGTAAAAGCCTAGATGGCTTCATTACAAGTTGGAACCCCGCTGCCGAAAAACTGTTCGGTCATTCTGCTTCGGAAGCCATCGGCAAGCCCATGGCCATCCTGTTTCCTCGGGAAATAGCCAACGAAGAGCCCGCTATCCTCGCCAGCATTGCCAGGGGACAATCCATCGACCATTTCGAAACCCAGCGGGTCCGCAAAGACGGCGAACGCATCGACGTCTCCATCACCATCTCGCCGCTGCGAGACACCTCCGGAAAAATCATCGGCGCTTCCCAGATCGCCCGCGACATTACGGAACGCAAGCACGCCGAAGAGGAAATCCGCCAGCAGGCTGGCCTACTGAATCTCGCCACAGCCCTCGTCCGCGATATGGACAATCGCATTATCGCCTGGACCCTCGGCGCCAGTCGTCTTTACGGTTATTCCCAGGAAGAAGCGCTAGGCCGCGTCTCTCACGATCTTCTGCAAACCGAATTCCCCATGCCTCTCCCCGAAATCGAAAAAGCGCTGAACATCAAAGGTGTATGGGAAGGCGAACTCGTCCACCGCACCCGCGATGGCCAGCGCCTGGTTACCGCAAGCCAGTGGGTTCTCCATCGTGACGCCAGGAATGCTCCCATTCGCATCCTGGAGGTCAACGCCGACATCACCGCCCTGCGCCGCGCCGAGATCCTCCAGATGCGCTCTCAGAAACTCGAAGCCCTGGGAACGCTCGCGGGCGGCATCGCCCACGACTTCAACAACATCCTCGCCGCCATCAGCGGCAGCGCTTCCCTCGCCGTCACCGAAATTCCCAAAGACAATCCCGTTCAAACCCTGTTGATCGAGATCGAAAAGGCTGGTGCCCGCGGCGCCGATCTCGTCCGCCGCATCCTCCGGTTCAGCCGCCCGCAGGATCAGAATCTGGAAGTCCAGGCCTTTGAGCCGGTTGTCGAAGAAGCCGTCAAGCTGGTCCGCGCCACCATTCCCACCATGATCGAAATCCGCTCCGAATTCGATCCTGATCTTCCGAAGGTGCGCCTCGATGCCACCCAGATGTATCAGGTCATTGTCAATCTCATCACCAATGCCGCCCACGCCATCGGCGACAAACCTGGCCTCATCGAAGTGAAACTCGATGCCCGTACCATCAGTGATGAGGAAATCCCCCTCTATTCCGACGTGCAACCCGGCCATTACGTGCGCTTGATGGTCAGCGACAACGGCTGCGGCATGGACTCCTCCACCATCCAGCGCATCTTCGATCCCTTCTTTTCCACCAAGGCTACCGGCAAGGGCACTGGCCTGGGCCTCTCCGTCGTCCACGGTATCGTCACCTCTCATCAGGGAGTCATCCGCGTCTACAGCGAGCCGGGCAAAGGCACCACCTTCTTCGTCTACTTCCCGGCCGTCCGCAGCTCGATCGCGGAAGCTCCCGCCGTAGAGAGCCAAGCCCCCTCAGGTCGCGGCGAACGGGTCCTCTTCGTCGACGATGAAGGCGTCCTTCTTTTCGTCGGTACCATGAGCCTCGAGCAAAACGGCTATAAAGTAACTGGCGCCCCCAACGGCGAAGCCGCCCTTCACGAGCTCCAGCAAAATCCCGCCGCCTTTGATGTCCTCATCACCGACCTCTCGATGCCCGGCATGTCCGGCCTTCAGCTGGCCCAGGAAGTTCGAAAGCTTCGCATCGACCTTCCCATCATTTTGACTTCCGGCTACATTAACCCCGAGGATCAGGTCAAAGCCGACCAACTCGGCATTCGCTCCATCCTCACCAAGCCCGTCAACACCAAAGAACTCCTCGCCAACCTCGCCTCCCTCTTCGCCGCCCGCCGCATCAACTCTAAACATGCCTCCTGAGTGAAAGCCTTTGCTCGCCTCTCCACCTCTGTTAGCATTCATCAATCCATTTCCGGAATTTTCATCCTGTTTCGTCGGTGACCAGAGAGGATCATGACTTACACCTCCGATCCCGAACCGGTCAGTCCGAAACTTCATTGGTGGCAGACGCTGCTTGCGGTCCTCATCTTAATTGCTTTCGCGCTTTCGACACGCTATTACGAACTGGATGCACCGATCTTGCGGGTACTCGGCGGTAATCGCTGGGTCGATGCGAATACGCTTCATCAGCAAGGCGAATTTGTCGAGAACAATCTGGGCACGGCGCGCGAAGCCGATGGTTCCTACACACTCCGCATGATCGCCCAGCAATACATGTTTGTGCCGCATTGTGTGCGCATCCCGGCCGGCATTCCCGTCCGCCTCCGAATCACCAGCGCGGATAATCCGCATACCCTCACGGCTACGGGCTTGGATCTCACGGTCAAAGCCGTTCCCGGGCACGTCACCACCACAGTTCTACGCGTTTCGGAGCCCGGTGTTTTCCCCATGCCTTGCAATGAATTTTGCGGCACAGGTCATTTCACGATGATTTCTCGCATGGAAGTCGTCCCCGCGGATCAGTTTCAGAATTTACAGCCCACCGACAGGGTGTCCTGTGGCGTACAGTAGGCAAGCCCACTACATTCGTACCGCTTTTGCGGCGTTCGCGTTACCCGCATTGTTCAGCGTTTTCTTCTCTCTTTCCTCTTCCTCCAACTCCCAGCCGCCTCCACGCATCCCTTCCAACGTTGCATGGACGCCCGCCACAATCAAAGAAGCCTCTCAAGGCGATGCTCTCCGTGGACTGCTCATCGCCAAGCGTTGCGAGCATTGCCACGGGTCGGAAGCCTTTAGCGCCAGCCCCGATATTCCAAATCTCGCCGCCATGGATCGTCTTTCTCTTTGGAAACAGATGATGGACTTCGCCTCCCGCAAACGCAATTCCGCGATCATGAGCCCCATTGCCGCCCCGCTCTCTCACGCGGACATCGCCGATCTTGCCGCCTACTATTCCCTGATGCCCACATCCGCTGATCCTTTCGATAAACGGGCCTTCCCTCGTTTGCCAATTCCTGCCGCCCAGTCCGCCCGTGCGGCGCAGCTCATCGTTCTCGGTGACGCGCAACGCGGCCTTCCTCCCTGTCAGTCCTGCCACGGACCGGTCGGCTTCAAGAACGGGGCTCCCTCACTTTCCGTCCAAAACGAGGATTACCTCTTCAACCAGCTCCGCGACTTCTCAACAGGCGCTCGCTCGAACGACATCAATATGCCCATGCGCACCGTGGCCGCCCTGCTCACCGAGGAGGACCGTCACGCGCTGGCGGCCTATTATGGCTCCGGCCTCGGTCAGCTCCCCGCCGGTACCGTCCTCGCAAAATAGTGCCCGCCATCCTCTAAGGCCAAGACACTCTGCTCTTCTTCTTCTCAATGAACAACGTGCGTGGCTCGCTTCGAGCGCTAGTCCTCCTCTGCGCTCGCTCCGCCTCTTCTACTCTGGATTAACATTCTCATCCGCAGACCGAGGTCAGGCCAAACTCCACTTGAACCGCTTAACCTCTACCCTTATATTCACCCCGAGGTGAACCGTGTATCGTGCTCGCTTCCATTTCTCTTTCTTTCTTCTCTTCGTTTTTCTGCTGTCCTCACAGCTCACTTTCGCCTCCGACCCGCCAACACTGATTCAAAAAGACGGCCGCTGGGCCCTTCTCGTCGACGGCCAGCCCTATCTCATCCTCGGCGGCCAAATTCACAACTCCAGCGCCTGGCCCTCGGAACTCCCACAAGTCTGGAAGAGCCTCACCGCTCTCCACGCCAACACCATCGAAGCTCCCGTCTATTGGGAACAATTCGAGGCCCAACCCGGCAAATTCGATTACACCAACGTCGACGCGCTCGTCCAGGGCGCCAGAGAGCATCACCTTCATCTCATCCTCCTCTGGTTCGGCACGTGGAAAAACGGCGCCTCCCATTACGTCCCCGGGTGGATCAAAACCAATCCCCAAAGGTATCCGCGCATGCTCAATGCCTACGGGGAACCCATTGACGTCCTCTCCCCCAACTCCCGCGCCAACCTCGAAGCCGACAAAGCCGCTTTCATCGCCCTCATGCGCCATCTCAAAACTCTCGACAACGACGCCCACACCGTCCTCATGGTCCAGGTCGAAAACGAACCCGGCGCCCTTGGTTCCGTCCGCGACTTCTCTCCCGAAGCCAACGCCGCCTTCGCCGCACAAGTCCCCGCCGATCTCCTCAAAATCACCAAAAAGCAGCCCGGCACCTGGTCCCAGGTCTTCGGCGCCGACGCCGACGAAACTTTTCAGATCTACTTCGTCGCCCACTACCTCAACGAAGTCGCCTCGGCCGGCAAAGCCGAATTCCCCATCCCTCTTTACATGAATGTCTGGCTCTCGTATCCACCGGCCGAAGTCCCCCAACTCCGCACCCCGGTTCCCGGCATTCAATATCCCAGTGGCGGCGCAGTGCAAAGATTCGCCGGCCTCTGGCGCACCCTCGCTCCCTCCATCGACGCGATCGGCCCGGACATCTACACCAGCGACTCCGGCTTCTTTCAGGAAACGCTCAATGTCTACCATCGCCCCGACAACGCCCTCTGGGTCCCGGAAATGGGCCGCAGCGACGCTTTCGCCAAACTCATGTTCTACGCCCTCGGCGACGGCGCCATCGGCTTCTCTCCCTTTGGCGTTGACGAAAAAGGCTGGAACATCCTCGGCGACGATCATCCGCAAGCCCAGGCGCACGTCTTCGAACTTCTCGGCCCGATGAGCCGCGAACTCGCCAAATTAAATTTCGAAGGAAATCTCAAAACCTCAGTCGAGGAACCCGGCAAAGCGGAACAAGAACTCGATTTCGGAGCCTGGCAAATCAGCATCGCCTACGGCTATCCGCAATTCGACGGTCGCCGCCCGCCCGGCACTAAAGACGCACACGGCGCCGCCGTCGTCGCCCAACTCGGCCCCGACGAATTCCTCGTCACCGGCATTGACGCCGCTGTTTCCTTCCACTTGCCCGGCCGTCTCCCCGGCCTCGGGATGCAAATCCTCTCCGCCGAGGAGGGCACCTACGAAAACGGCGCGTGGAAACCCCTCCACCTCTGGAACGGCGACGAAACCGACCGCGGCCTCCAGTTCCACCAATCCAATGAAGTCATCCGCATCCGCCTCTCCCGCTTCTGATCTCACTTGTGAGTCCTCGACATCAGCCGGACACAATTTCCGCCCCATGGTGTCTAAATGAAGTAACAGACAAACATGCGCTATGAGTATCACTTTCTATATCGGTCTATCGTTGCTACTGATTTCATCTTCTTCTTTCGACCAAGAAACTTATTTACCCCGTGTATCGAACCCGGCTCCTGTCGAAATCAGGCTTGCAGAATCTCCGTCTTGGCAAGGGAACTGCCTGAAAGTTAGCCTTAAGTTGATTAGCCGATCGAAAGATCCGATCTTCTTGTTGAACCAGCCATTCGAGGGAATCGAAGCGTATGTGAGCGTGATGGACTCTACCAATTCCTTAAAACGTGGAGTCGGAGAAATTTGGGTTCAGGTTTATGGCTGGACCGATGTTTTCTATCCAGGCTCGGGGAGTCCCATTCGCGGATCAATGACGAATAGAACGGTCTGCGTCGAGGGAACCTTTCCTGTGCGAGTGACAGGAAAGGATGCCCTGCGGGATGTTCCTTTGCAGGGCAGGCTGCGTCTGTACGTTAGCTACGGACTGCGACCCCCTTCGCGTGGTGCAAACAAACTCAAACACTCGGTGGGTTCGACATTAGGAACCTCTATGATCGAATTTCCGATTCCTTGCCGTAACCTGGGAAATAAGGATGACTGCCACTCTCCAGCCCCTGTTTTTCCAGGCGAACATCTCTTCTTTGATCCGCCGGAGCCGGTGGCACCAGATATTTCGTAATCAGTGGGTAACCCACGCGCCGATGTCACGGGCGATTTTGTCCAGCCAACGTCTCCAAATCTCCCCCTTTTACAGGCCCCTCTGCCCCCTCCTCTTCTCTTAACTCTGCGACCTATGTGTTCAAATCCTTTTCTTCCTCACCGCCGTTATTGACGCCTCCGCTCCCCGCCGCATACTATTCCCACCAATCTCCCTGCTCCAAAAGGAATCTATGTCCTCGAATCCGAATCGCCGCGAATTTCTCGGTACGCTCACTGCCTTCTCCGCCTTCCCTCTTGAGCAACAGCGCCCCGACCTCGTCCTCCACAACGCTACCATTCACACCGTCAATCCTCGCGAGCCTCACGCGCAAGCCATCGCCATATCCGCTGATAGAATCCTCGCCGTCGGGACAAATGACGACGTCCTTCATCTCGCATCCCCCGCCACCAAGAAAATCGACCTCAGCGGCAAGACCGTCCTGCCTGGCTTCATCGATGCGCACACCCATCCGGCACAAGCCGGCCTGATGCATCTCCGCATGGTCGATTGCGACCTCCGCTCGATTTCTGCCATCCAGTCCGCCCTCCGCGAGCGCGCCGCCAAAACGCCTCCCGGCGACTGGGTCCTCGGTTTCAAATACGACGACACCAAAACTTCCGACGGCCGCCCGCTCATCATCGCCGATCTCGACGCCGCCGTTCCCGATCATCCCGTCTGCATCGAACACCGCGGCGGCCATACGCGCTACTGCAATTCCCTCGCGCTTCAGAAAGCCAGCATCACCGAAAAAACTCCGGACCCGCCAGGCGGGAAAATCGACCACGATCCCGTTACCGGCAAACTCACCGGCCGCACCGCGGAAAGCGCCAATCAGCTCATTGAAAAAGTCATTCCCAACGAATTCACCCGTGACGATCATCGCGAAGGCGTCAAGCTCATCTCCAAAATGCTCGCCAAGACCGGCATCACTTCCGCCCACGAAGCTTATGGCAACCCGACCGACCTCGTCGCCTATCAGGACGCCCGTGACTCCGGCGAACTCCTTTACCGCGCCTACTGCTTCATCGGTTATCCCTACATTGACGCCATGATCGCCGCCGGTGTTCGCACCGGCCTCGGCGACGACTGGGTTCGCGTCGGCGCCATGAAACTCGTCTGCGACGGCTCCATCTCTGAACGCACCGCCCGCGTCTCCGTCCCTTACGAGGGCCGCCCCAATGACTACGGTATCCTGGTCATGACCGAGGACGAACTCTACACCTCGGGCCGCAAGGCTCATCTCGCCGGCTGGCAAATCGGCACGCACGCCAACGGCGACGTCGGCATTGACACCACCCTCAGCGTCTACGAACGCCTGCAAAAAGAATTTCCCCGCAAGGACCCGCGCTTCCGCCTCGAACACTGCACCATCATCAACGACGATCTCGTCCGCCGCATCAAAGCCCTCGGCGCCATTCCCACGCCCTTTTCCACCTACGTCTACTATCACGGTGAAAAGATGCGCTTCTACGGCGCCGAGCGCCTCAACAACATGTTTGCCCTTCGCACCTTCCTGGACGCCGGCATCCGCCCCACCCAGGCCTCCGATTACCCGCCGGGTGAATTCATTCCCATGATGGCTCTGCAATCGGAAGTCACGCGCACAGACACAAAGGGCAACGTCTGGGGTCCTAAGCAAAAAATAACGATTGAAGAAGCCATTCGCGTCGGCACCATCAACGGCGCCTACGCCTCTTATGAAGAAAATCTGAAAGGTTCTCTGGAAGTAGGCAAACTCGCTGATCTGGTCGTTCTTGGCCGCGACCCCATGAAGGAAGATCCATCCACGTTGATTACGATTGCCGTCGAACGCACCATGGCCGGCGGCCGCTGGACCTTCGAATCCTGACCTTCGCCCGCTCCCACGGCCCTCATCGTCAGTTCTTCCGGCATCCGCGAATGATCCGGAAAATTCCCATATAATTTCTCTCCGGGCTCGCCGGCTGTCACCGCCAGCACTAGATACCGCCCTCCGACAAAGCATCCCTTCCACGATTGCCCCACTCGCCCAAACACCTCTTCTCTGTCTCCGCGTGATTTCACCGAGTTGATCCCCACCTTGAATGCCCGCAACTCTTCCGCTACTCGCCGCGCAATCTTCATGTCGTCGCACGCAATCGAAGAAACCAGCGCCCCGTTGGATACGTTCATCTCCGAAATCAACTCCTCCAGGTGATCCACCACCACAATCGTGTCCAGCGGCCCAAACGGCTCGCTATGATACAGCCTGCAGTTCTTCGGAATATTCAGCAGCGCCGCAGGTCCCACGTACGCCGACGTATCCTGGTTCGGAAAAATCATGCTCTCCGGCACACCGCCTTCAAACAAACTGATCGCGCCCTTCGCCAGCGCCTCCACGTACAGCACCCGTAGCTCCTCCACCTTTTTGCTGTTGATGAGTGGCCCGAAATCCAGCTTCGGCAGCGCATCGGACTCCGTCTCTACCATCACCGGATTCCCGTATCGCAATCCCCGCAGCACCGGCAGGTACATCTCCAGAAATTGCGGAAACAGCTCCCGCTGCACCACGTAACGCACTTACGCCGTGCATCGCTGCTTCCCATAATCAAATCCCTTCTTCAACTGCTGCCCCAGCCCCGCCCAGTCCGAAAACTTCCACACGCCGTACGTATTCACTCCCTCCATCTCCAACAAGTATCGCTTGTTCTCGTCGTAAAGCGTCGAGGCAATCACCCCGCCGTTGGTCTTCCCTCCCACAAATGCCAGACAGTCCACAAACTCGTTCCGCACCAGCGCTTCGCTCAACTGTCCGCCCGATCCGCTCACTAGCGACACCGGCAGGCCGCACCGCCGTGCCACCGCGTGCGCCAGCGTCAGCGCGTACAACCCTCCATCCGTCGGCGTCTTCGAAATCGTCGTGTTCCCTGCCAGCAGTTGCACCAGCACCGAATGCATGAGAACGGACATGGGGTAATTCCACGAGGCGATATTCGAAATCAGTCCCAGCGGCTGCCGCTTCCCCAGCATTCCCTCAATATTCTCGACGTACCACTCCACCCCACTGATGCACCGCTCGATGTCCGTCATCGCCTGCGCGTGTGGCTTCCCGATCTCCCACATCAGCAGCAGCGCGATCAACTCCTTGTGCTTCTTCAATACGTCCAGGCACTCGTTCACGCGCCTCCGCCGCTCGTCCAGCTCCACCTGCGCCCATGCCCCGGCTTCTGACTTCGCGAACTTCACGGCCGTCCGCGCCGTCTCCAGGTCAATCATGGGGATCCGGCCAAGGCTCCGCCCATCGATGGACGACTCATAGTGCCGCCCGAATCCCGGCTCTTTCCACACCCCTTCCATTAAGTTGAGAACGCGCCCCTCGGAATCAAACGCCTCGGGCGCTTCGGCCTTCAATCGTGCAGACAAGCTTCCCCATTCGGCTGCAGGCGCGATAATCGGCATGCTCGGCCTCCCACATTCCTCTGAACCAAAGTGGCCGGATTATACCCCTCGCCGCTACCCCCGAATCTCCACTTTTTCTTATGCCCGCCAAAAGCGATTCGGTACCTAATCGCTCACACCGACGCTGAACAGGTTCGGCTTCACGTCCCGAAATCTCCCAGGTGCTTCTTATTCGAGCCCAGATTCTTCACACGAGAATGGAACGTTCCCAGCCCGATCACCTTTGGCTTCGCCAGCCGTCGGGTTGATTTTTTAACTTTACCGCCCCTGAGATCCTCTTTTTATTCCCCTCCATTTGCTCGTGCTCCACGATAGTCAAGCGCTTTGTTCGGCCATTCGTCATCCCGCACGCCGAACTTGCGGGCATCCCGAGTGTCGGTTTTCCATTTCTACTTTCACTTTTCTACTTCTTTGCCCCCGGGTCCTCGATCTTCTTCGCCAGGTACTTCCAATACCCCGCCGGCTTCAGCCTCTGCAAAATATCCACCTGCCGGCAATCCGGTCCGATAATCACCCGCGGCTCATACTTCTCCACCCCCTTCAGAATCCGCGCCGCCGCAGCCTCCGGCGTCGTAATCGCCACGCGATCAAATCGCGAGACGCTGTCCTTGTGCAAGCTTGCTGCCGCTTTCGCCCCCGGCTTTGCATGCCGCGCAATGTCCGTCCGGATTCCCCCCGGGTGCACGCTGGTCACGAAAATGTTCGTGCCTTCCATCTCGTGCCGCAGCGACTCCGTGAACCCCCGAACCGCAAACTTGCTCGCGCAGTACGCCGTCTGGCCCACCGCCCCTACCAGCCCGAAAATGCTCGACGTATTCACTATGTGTGCCCGCTTTTCCTTCTTCAAAATCGGCAAAAAATAATACATCCCGTAGATCACGCCCCAGAAGTTGATGTCCATCAGCCACCGGATATCGTCCAGTGACAGCTCTTCAAAGTTCCCCAGCAGCGCCACGCCGGCATTGTTGAAGAGCACCGTCGCCCGCCCGTGTTGTGCCACCACTTCGTCCGCGAACGCCTTCACCCGCGCCTCATCCGCCACGTTCACCACATGCTGTGTTACTTTGCCCTTCGGTGATCCCAGTTTCGCCGCTGTCTCTGCCAGCCCCTTTTCATTCACGTCCGAAATTGCCAGCGACGAACCCATCGCCGCCAACTGCTGCGCCAGGCATCGCCCCATGCCCGACCCCGCTCCCGTAACTACCGCCACGCCTTCGCTTAGAAATGACATAGCCTCACCCACAATCTGGATTTTTCTGCATGACCCTTGAAATCTCTTCGGGGGATCGGAGTTTCAGCTCCAACTTCTAGCCGCGCCAGCAAACAGGGCTTTGGCCCCTGAGGAGTTACTTGCAGTTTGCTATTACCACAGTTCAACTGGAGCGGCCAGCGCCGCCATCACGGCTGGATGTGTTCTGCGGGGTAGGAAATGCGCACTGCGTTGCGGCCCCCGCGCTTCGCTTCATACAACATCTGGTCGGCTTTCCGCACCATCGTACTAAAGTCCGGCAAGTCCTTTCCTGCGCAGCCTGCCACGCCAAAGCTCGCCGTCACACTGACACTCTGGCCCTGGAACGGAAACGACAGTGCCGCAAACTCCTCGCGAAACCGTCCGACCGTAGCCTCAATGTGGCTCGACCCCACGTGCGTCACCACCAGCAAAAACTCATCCCCGCCCAACCTCCCGCAAATGTCCGAAGCCCGGGTACACCGCTTCAGCAATTCCGCAAATGTCTTGATGACAATGTCGCCGGCGTCATGACCAAACGAATCGTTGATCGTCTTGAATGAATCGATATCCCCCAGCATCACCCACAGCGAGAACCCATGGCGCTCCGCCCCGCGCAATTGCTTGAACGCCCACTCCTCGATCGCTCGCCGATTCGGCAAGCCCGTCAGGGGATCGGTCCGCGCCGCCTCTTCCAGTTTCTGGCTCTTTGCTGCCAGTTCCCGGTTCAAATCGATAATCCGCCGCCCCACGCCGATCCGCGCCAGCATTTCTCCCGGATCAAACGGCTTTGTCAAATAATCGTCCGCTCCCGCCTCCAGCCCCTTCACCACGTTTCCTTTTTCCGTGTTACTCGTCATCAAGATGACGTAGGTGTACGGCCGCGTCTGGTCCGCGCGAATCTTCTTGCACAATTCCGGCCCGGAAAAATCCGGCATCATCCAGTCCGTCAGCACAATCGACGGCCCGTGCTGTTCATACATCAGCAGCGCCTCGCGCCCATTTCGCGCAAAGTGCAACCGCAACGGCTCTCCCTCTAAAACCTGCTCCACCAGCTTCCGGTAAACGGGTGAGTCGTCCACCACCAGCAGGTCATAATTGTGGCGTTGCCCATTCATTTCGTTTTGCCCACAGTAATCCGCGCGCTTGTCGTTGAGTTGCCTGGTAAGGAGTGCCTGCTACTAACCTACCAAAAGGTGCCCCTGTTTCCGCCCTGCCCCTCTCTCACTCCGCCAAAACGCCACTATCTTTCCAAT
>Ga0335069_10003163_pt1 | contig 25043 bp, 27 predicted proteins | sample Lox_Sample_11_FD_206714 | JGI IMG/M metagenome (GOLD analysis project Ga0335069, IMG submission 206714) | Soil microbial communities from Loxahatchee National Wildlife Refuge, Florida, United States - Lox_Sample_1.1 | ecosystem: Environmental > Terrestrial > Soil > Wetlands | place: USA... | reverse complement strand
CATCATGGACATCGAACGCGACAACATGCTGTTCACCAACTGGCCGCGCCCCCGTGCTGACGACCTCGGAGGGTGACGAGATGCAGGCCGCGGCCGGCGTCCGCACCTTGATCCATATGGACGACCCGCAGCACCGGGTGGTGCGTGCCATCGGCTCCGACTGGTTTCGGCCAAAGGCCATGCGAGCGTTGAAGGTTCGCGTGGATGAATTGGCCAGGATCTACGTCGACAAGATGATGGCGGCAAGTCCCGAATGCGACTTCGTGCAGCAGGTCGCCGTCAATTACCCGCTCTACGTGATCATGACGCTGCTGGGACTGCCGGAGGCGGACTTTCCGCGGATGCTCAAGCTGACCCAGGAGTTGTTCGGCAGCGATGATTCCGAATTCAAACGGGGTACCACAAACTCCGATCAGCTGCCTGCGCTGCTCGACATGTTCGGGTACTTCAACGCGGTGACCACATCACGGCGCGAGCATCCGACCGAGGATCTCGCATCGGCGATCGCCAATGCCCGCGTCGATGGCGAGCCGCTATCGGATATCGACACGGTGTCGTACTACCTCATCGTCGCCACCGCCGGACACGACACCACCAGCGCAACCATCTCCGGTGGCCTGCAGGCACTCATCGAAAATCCCGACCAACTGCACCGCCTGCAGGCCAACCCTGACTTGATGCCGCTGGCCACCGAGGAGATGATCCGCTGGGTCACCCCGGTCAAGGAATTTATGCGCACCGCCGCAAAAGACACCACCGTGCGTGGCGTGCCCATCGCCGCGGGCGAGTCGGTGCTGCTGTCCTATGTGTCGGCCAACCGCGACAAGGATGTCTTCGACGACCCGTTCCGCTTCGACGTCGGACGCGATCCCAACAAGCACCTTGCCTTCGGCTACGGGGTGCACTTCTGTATGGGCGCGGCGTTGGCCCGCATGGAGCTCCACAGCTTCTTCTCCGAGCTACTGCCCAGGCTGAAATCCATTGAGCTGACCGGTGCGCCAGAGCTCACCGCTACCACTTTCGTCGGTGGACTCAAACACCTGCCGGTTCGTTAGGCGTTGGCGTGAAAACGGCTGGCTTAAGAAACATTCGGGCCGCGTGAATTACCCAACCCTAAGTGTCCATTGGCGTCAGCGGTGGGGACTAATGGCCCTAGGACGCGCCGCACGATTGCATAAGCTCGAAGTGGCACTGTCCCGCATCATGATTCGGAAGATGTTGAGCATGCATCTCACTTTAGCGATCGACGAACACCACGGACGCACGTACGCGAAGGTTGAGTTGCGCTGCCAGAGTTCACGTTTCTTCGGACAGGGCGTGGCGTACCGTCATCCTTCTGATTATTTGAGCACCGAAACCGGCCAGCAGTTGGCGACGGCCCGGGCGTTATCGGACCTGGCCGATCAGGTCAATGCGCTGTCCCGCATCAAAAACTGAGGCCGGTTGGCGCCGTCGGCCAGCGCGGTGACCACCACTCCTCGCAGCCCGAGACAGGGACTAAAATCGCACTTCGTGCTAGGTGTTCACCACTCGGCGATTTGGACCGCCGACGTCGAGCGATCGCTGCGATTCTGGCGCGACGGCCTGGGCCTCACCCCGTTGCTCGACCATCAGTTCAGCGGGGATTGGCCAGAGCTGTTCGGCGCGAAGACGGACCGGCTCCGGTCGGTGTTCTTGGGCGACCCGCGGACACCCGACAGCGGATTGTCGAACTGGTGGAATTCGACGGCGCCGAGCAGCAGCAGCCGCCCCCCGGTCCGCGGCACGGATTCTTCTTGCTATCGCTACAGCGTGAGGTCGACGAGACGCTGTCTGCTTTGGCGGCCTTGGGCTTCACCGACGGTGTTCGTCGAATCACCGTTGCCGCCCCCGCCGGAAAGACGGTCGCGATGGCAGTCATCACCGCGCCCGACGGCGTCCTCGTCGAGCTGATTGCGCCCGCGCAATGACGGCCGTGGTGACAGGTGGTGCCTCCGGGATCGGGCGTGAAGTCGCTGCACGGTTGGGCGAAGCCGGCCACGATGTGGTGGTATGGGACCTTTCTGGCGGTTACATCACCTGCGATGTCAGCGATCCCGACGCGGTGTCGGCCGCGATGGAACAAACCATACGCGAGCACGGTGTGCCGACCCGGATCGTCACCTGCGCCGGAGTCGGTGCATCGGGCATGCTGCTGCAACAGTCATTTCAGGAGTGGCAACGAGTGCTGTCGGTGAACCTCACCGGCACCTGGCTTACCATTCGCGCCGCGGCGCGAGCCATGGTTGACGCCGGGATCGGCGGCTCGATCGTCGCCGTCTCCAGCATCAGCGGCACCGTCGCCGACCGAGACATGGGCGCCTACTGCGCATCGAAGGCCGGTGTGGACATGTTGGTGAAGGTTGCCTCCGTGGAGTGGGGCAGCTACGGCATCCGGGTCAACGCGGTGGGACCGGGCGTCACGCGGACACCCATGCTCGCCAAGCCGGAACAACTTCCCGGCTGGGTAGAGGCCCTGTCCGAGCGGACGGCCCTCGGTGGGCTGGGCAATGCCGCCGACGTGGCCGGGGCCATCGTGGGTGTCCTCGAATTACCCTGGGTGACAGGCCAAATCGTGCATGCCGACGGCGGCCTGGCGTTGCACAGCCCGATCGACGCGTACGGCCAGCTGCAGCGGGTGATGGCGCGTAAGACTTCTCCGTAAGCGATGCCGAAATCGATGATGCCCCTGATGATTTTCCCGTTGAGCAGATCGTCGTAGGCATCGTTGATGTCGTCGAGGCGGTAACGCCGGGTGATCATCTCGTCGAGTTGCAGCTGTCCGGTCTGATAAAGCCTGGCCAGCCTGGCGATGTCCGCCTTCGGGTTACACGACCCGAATATCGTGCCCGCCAGCGTCTTGTTCATCAGAATGAAGTCCTGCAGGTTGATGTTGACCGAACGGGTGAGCTGCGACGTCATGCCGGTGAGCACACAGGTCCCGCCCTTGCGGGTGAGCTGCACCGCATCGCGGACGTCGTCGGCGGTGATCAAGGACGGCGAGACCACCACAGCGTCGGCCATAACGCCGTACGTCAGACCCCGGACCAGGTCGAGTGCCTCGACGACCGTGGCCGCACTGTGGGTCGCGCCGAACTGCAATGTCGATTTCTGTTTGAAGTCCACCGGGTCGACCGCCACGATCTGCGCGGCACGTTGATCCGTGCGCCCTGGATCGCCCCGGTACCGATGCCTCCGACACCGATCACCACGACGGTATCGCCTGCGCGCATGTTAGAGCGGTTCGCGACCGAACCGTAGCCGGTCAGAATGGCGCACGACAGCAGCGCGCTCGGCTGCAGCGGCAGCTGCGGGTCAATCTTCACAAGTGAATTCGTGGACACCACAGTGTGTTCGGCGAAAGCGCCCACCTTGGCGATGTGGCCCAGTGATCGGCTCTCGACCGTGTAATGACGAAACGTGCCATCGGTGGGCATCCCCGGGACCATGGTGCCGATGCCGACGTCGCAGAGGTACTCCATTCCTGTTGCACACCAGCGGCATTGACCGCACACGGCGACAAACGACATCACCACATGGTCGCCCGGCGCGAAATCGGCAACACCGTCACCGACTTCGCGCACGATCCCCGAGCCTTCGTGACCGCCGATTGTCGGGAACATGGTTGGCAGCCCAAGCGATCGCATGACCTCGTTGGGCGCAGACATGTCGCCCTTGAGGATGTGGTCGTCGGAGTGGCACAACCCGGCGGCGGCCATCTGGACCAGCACTTCCCCGCCGCGGGGCGGGTCGAGATCGAATTCCTCTACAGACCAAGGCCCGCCGACATCGTGCAGGATGGCCGCCCGGCTTCTCACGCGGCCGGGGTGAAGGTGACCGGGAGCTTGTTGGGCGACCGGAAGGTCAGCCCGACGATTTTCGACTCCTCACCGGTTCCGTCGTCAGGGACGAAGGTCAGATCGCCGATGCGATCGAACAGGCTGTTCAACATGACCCGTGTTTCCAGCCGCGCCAAGTGCATACCGAGGCACATGTGGATCCCGCCGGCGAAGGCGATGTGGGCCTGGCGGGACCGGCAGATGTCGAATGTGTTGGGGTCGGTCCACCGGCTTTCGTCTCGGTTGGCCGAACCCATGCACATCCCGATCTGCGCGTCGGCCGGTATTGTCTTGCCGCATATTTCGACGTCTGCGGTCGTGGTACGCATGACCGCGGTGAGCGGGGTCTCGTAGCGTAGGCCCTCTTCGATCGCCGCCGGGATCAGTGACCGGTCGTGGTAGACCATGGCCAGCTGCTCGGGGTGGGTCAGCAGTAAATACAGCAAGTTCCCCGACGAGCGATAGGTGGTCTCCAGGCCGGCGGGCAGCAGCAGTCGCAAGAACGCGATGATGGCCTCGTCGGTGAGTTTCTCGCCGTCGATTTCTGCCGCCACGAGGTCGCCGATGATGTCGTCGGTGAGTTTGCGCCGCCGCTGCTCCACCTGGTTAAGGAAGTAATCGTGCAGTTGCGCCGCCGCATCGAGGCCGGCGACGATGTCGGTCGGAATCGAGATCAGGTCGAGCGACAATCGCCGGAACAGGTCGAGGTCTTCAGGGGGTAGTCCGAGCAGTCTGGAGATGATCCGGGTGGGGAACTCGAACGTCAGCGCCTTTACCAGGTCGGCGTGGCCGTCGTTCTTGATTTGGTCGACCAGCCGATCGCACACCGGCGCGATGACCGAAGGCTCCCAGCGTTCGAGTGCTGTGGCGCGGAAGGCCTTGGCCACCAAATTGCGGTGATCGTGGTGTTCCTTGCCGCCCATCGCCAGGATGGTGTGGCCCATCACCAACCCGATCGTCTTGTCATAGGCAGCTGAAGTGAAGATCCGGTCGTCGCGGAAGGCTTGGAAGACGCCGTCGTAACTGAACAAGACCCACTCGTCGTTGGGTCGCAGTTCCTCGGGCAGCGCAGAGGTGTCCGCCATGGAGCCGTGCCAGACCGGGTCGGTACGCCTCATGTATTCGAAGAACGAATACGGGCTGGTTTGACCGGTGAGCTCCAAGGTGACCGGCTGGCCAGTGGGATCGACGTGGTCGGTGCTGAGCGGCATCAGCGCTCCTCCTGAGCAGCCGGTAAGGCGGATAGGTACCGAGGGAATATAGCTATCATAGTATAAATAGCAATGAAGCCCAACGGCTTGTCGTGGCTCGGTAACGGGCCCAGTATTAGTACTTGCCCGTGTCACAGGGGCGGTGATTCAAGTGGAGCGTGGCTCCCTCCAGCCGGTGTATATCGGCGACGAGTACCCCACCCCGCTGATCGGCGTCGAGCAGCTCGACCGGCACTGGGCCCGGATCGGCAGTCGCTTGAAGTGCGCCTCGGTGTCGTCGCGGCTGTGGTCGGCCGATGCCCTGGCGGGCGGCCAGGCGCGATGCGTCCTGTTGAGCCGATGGAGCTTCATCGGCACCGAATCCGATTACGCGCACAGCGGTACCAGTTGGACTACCTGGTTGCTGACACCTCACCGCGACACGTACCGCATCTTCCACCACATGGAATCGCAGGTCTACCTTGAAGAGGGTTTTCCGCACGGAAGCTGAGAGGGCATGACACAAACCAATCTGACTCGGCCGCAGGGCCTTACCCGCATCGACCCGGTGCTGCGCGAGGCCGCCATTGAGCTCGGCGTCGTCGAATTCCGCGCCGAGACGCTGGCCGCCGAGCGGGAACGGGCGAATCTTGTGGCGGCGCGGCGGGCAGCAGCCGTCGAGACCAACGGCGTTGCCGTGGAATCGCGATCCATCCCCGGTCCGGACGGCCAGCCGCTGGACCTTCGCCTGTATCGCGGTCTGGCCGAATCGCCGCTGCCTCTCGTGGTGTACGCGCACGCTGGTGGGTTCGTCACCGGCAACCTCGATACCGACCACGCGCACTGCGCGGAGCTGGCCCGTGACGCTAGCTGTCTCGTGGTATCGGTCGACTACCGGCTCGCTCCCGAAAATCCGTGCCCGGCCGCGCTGGACGATATGGAAGCGGCCTTCCGCTACGCCGTCGAGAACAGCATCGACCTGAGCACCGATGCCAGCCGTATTGCCGTGATGGGCCGCAATGCCGGTGCCGCACTGGTCGCCGGCCTGACTCAGCGAATGTTCGATGCGGAAGGTCCAACGATCCTCGTGCAAATCTTGCACCAGCCAATGCTCGATTCGGACACCACGCCGTCGTGACGGGAGTTCCAGCGCACGCCGGGTCTCAACGGTCCAGCCGTGAGCCGCGCATGGGGCCATTACCTGGGGCACGCCAGCGCCAGCGGTCAACTCGTTCCCGCGCACAGAGCTAACTTGGAGGGCCTGCCGCCTACGTTCATCAGCTGCTCGGAGATCGATCCCTGCCGCGACGAAGCGATCGACTATGCCAATCGGCTGCTGCACGCGTACGTCCACACCGAATTGCACGTGATTGCAGCGACGTTCAATGGCTTTGACTCAGTGCTACCGGATTGGATTGTCTCGCAAGAGAACCGGGCACTGCACGGGCAGACGCTGCGCCAGGTGTTCGCCATGTAACTGGTAAGCGTCCACACCGTATCTCTTACAGTATTGCCCATTGCTACCATCAGAGTCGCCAGCGAACTCCGACGAGGACCGATCAGGCGGATGATCACGAAGCCAAACTTTCTTGCCTACCTGGTGCGCAGCGGCGAGCTGTCGCCAAGGAGGCTCCGGCCGGCATGACCGCTCTCGACTCTCCCGAAAAGGCGCTCTTTGCCTCCAACACCCAAGCCTTCCTGGAAAAAGAAGCCCCGCTGCGCCGGGTGCGCGAGCTGCACGCCGCGGGTGTGTCGTTTGATCCGGCATGGTGGCAGCGCGCCGCAGAGTTGGGCTGGACGAGTCTGCTCGTCCCGGAGGAATTAGGCGGCGGCAGCGTCTCCGACAGCGGCTTGACCGATCTCGCTATGGTCGCGGAACAACTTGGTAAGACGGTGGCGCCCGGACCGCTGTATCCGGTTAGCGTCGTGCTCTCCGCACTCGTGGAATGCGCGGACCGGCAAGCGCACACTGCGACCATCGAGGCGCTGATGTCGGGTCAACTGGTGGCGTCATGGGCGGTTTGTGAACCGGGTCAGGGCTGGGCGCCGCTGAATCCGTCGATGACGGCCACCCCAACGGACTCCGGCTACCGCCTCGACGGCACGAAGGACCGCGTCGAGGCGGCCGCTCAGAGCGGGGTGCTGGTGGTGGTGACGCGATCTGGCCCACATGCTGCCGACGTTCGCCAATTTCTCGTCCCCACCGATGCTCCGGGCGTCAGTATTGTGCCCCAGCAGTCAGTGGACCTGGTCAAGCAATACGCCCGGGTACATTTCGACGGGGTCGTGGTGGACCGCTCCGCGGCCGTCGGCTCGGCCGCCGGGACCGTTGCGCTGGTCGACCGGCAGAGCCAAATCGCGCAGGTCTTGCAGTGCGCCGAGGTGGTCGGCATCGTTCAGACAGTGTTCGACTTCACCGTTCAGTGGGCGCTGGACCGGCACACATTCGGTCGCCCGCTGGCGTCGTACCAAGCCCTCAAACACAAGTTCGCCGATATGAAGCTGTGGCTCGAAGCCTGCCGGGCCACCACGTCCGCCGCGGTCGCCGACGTCGCTGCCCGCTCACCGGCAGCGGGCTTGTCGGTCAGCATCGCCAAATCCTATGTCGGTGAGATGGCCGGCCAGATCGTTCAGGGATGCGTGCAGATGCACGGTGGCATCGGAGTTACCTGGGAACACGACCTGCACCTCTATCTTCGCCGAGTCACGTTGTACCGCTCCATGTTTGGGACGCCGGAGGAACACAACCTGCGCGTGTATGAATACGAGAAAGCGGGCCGCCACGTCAAATGACCGAATCCGTTGCCGACTTCGCCAACCGGGCCAGAGCCTGGCTGGCGGACAACATGCCCGCTATCGACCCGGAGTCCCCGCCACCGGCCCCGCGCGACGACGAGAAATCCTGGCTCAGGGCCCGGGAATTGCAAAAGCGGCTCTGTGAAGGCGGATTCGCCGGTATCTGCTTCCCCCGCGAGTACGGCGGGCTCGGTCTGGACTACGAATACCAGAAAGCCTTCGACGCCGAAACCGTCAACTACGAGATGCCGTTAATCCTCAACACGCCGACGTTCACCATCTGCTGCGCCACGCTGTTGGACACCGGCAGCGAAGAGCAGAAGAAGCAGCACATCGCTGCCGCGCTGCGCGGTGATGAAGTGCTGGTGCAGTTGTTGTCCGAACCCAGCGGCGGATCGGATCTGGCCGGTGTCATCACCCGAGCGGACCGCCACGGTGACCGTTGGGTGATCAACGGCGCAAAGACGTGGAGTACCAGTGCGTTCGCTGCCGACTACGGACTGTGTCTGGCCCGGACCAACTGGGATGTGCCCAAGCATGAAGGCTTGACCATGTTCTTGGTGCCCATCACTCATCCGGGAATCACGTTGCGGCGCATCACGATGCTGAGCGGTTCCACCGAGTTCTGCGAGGAGTTCCTAGACGGAGTGGACGTCGGTGACGACGCGGTCGTTGGAGAGGTCAACGGTGGCTGGGCGGTGGCGTCGCGACAGCTCTATCACGAGCGCCGAGCCGTGGGGCAGGGCTCCGAGTTCTCCAGCGGCAGCGGCAGCGAAGGCGGCACCGCCAACCCCGTCGACTATGTCGCCCTCATCGAGAAGACAGGCCAAGCCGACAGCGAGCGCGTACACGAGATGGCCGGGCGGGCACTGGTGTACCGGGCGGTCGCCGAGCAGTTGATCGACCACGTCTACCGCAAGGTCAGGGATGGCGTATTGCCGCCCGCCGCCGGAACGCTCATCCGGCTGTTCCATTCGGAAGCCGTGACCGTGGATATGGACACATCAATGGCCATTGCCGGAAGTGTCGGCGTGGTGGGGGAACCCGGTGAGGGACTACAGACGGGGCTGCGTTACCTGTCTCGGCAGAACGTCGCCATCGGCGGCGGCACCACGGAGATGGCTCGTAACGTCATCGGGGAGCGGGTACTGGGCTTCCCGCGGGAATACGCCGCCGACCGCGGAGTGCCGTTCAATCAAGTGCGGCACGGCAAGGGATCCGAGCGGTCTTAAGCTTCGGCGACGAGATTCTCGGCGAGGCTACTGACGACCGGGATCTGGACCAGTGAGAGGACATGGTGAGCCGGGCTGCCCGGCGGTGCCACCAACATATAGTCGGTACCGTGTCTGCGCGCTCGGTCGCGGCCGGCGCCCAGCGCGCTGACTCCCGCCGATCCGAGGTGGGTGACGCCGCTGAGATCGATCGTCAACGGCGCTATGCCGGAACGGCTTTCGACAGCGATCTGGCGGTCCAAGGTGGATGCCGTGGTGGAATCGACATCGCCGCTGACCACGATGCGGCCCGGTTCGGCGACCACCGAGACGAATTCGGAATCGATCGCCCGCCGGTAGCCGTCGCGGGTGACCAGTGCGTCGGTGACAAAGTTCGCCGGTCGCGACAGGCGGTGCGTGACAGTGGCAGTGGTCCCGCCCGGCCCATGCGCGACGTGTGCCTGGGACACCAACGCCTCAGCCATCGCCAAGCCGCGCCCGCGGCCCTTCTCGCCTTCCCGGTGGTCCTTCCATTGCCCGCGATCGGCGACCGAAGCGTGCAAGGTGCCGTCCCCGGACAGCGACGCTTCGACGACGATCCCGTCCGCGACCTCGGTGGCATACCCGTGCTCGACCGCGTTTTCGACGAACTCCGAGATTGCGTGCACAACGTCGGAGATGTCGTCAGAGTCGGCACCGATGTCCGACAACCATTGACGCAGGCGGGCGCGAACCGTACGTGCGGCCTGAATCGTCGCATCCACCGTCACTTGCAGGGGTGGCGGCGGCACGCGCCGTTGCGCCGCCAGCAACGTGACATCGTCTTTGTAGCCGCTCGAGCGCAGCAGTATTTCCAGCGTCTCCGAACAGATGCGGTCGATGGGCCGTGCCGAAGAGCCGATGACGAAACCGCCTTGGCCGGCAGCGATATTCGCGGCCAGGTCGGCGAATTCGGCAGTGCTCGCCCCCAGCGGCCGGCCCGGCCGTTCGATCAGACCGTCGGTGTACAGGAGGACAGCGTCGCCCACGTCGAGAACTTCGGTGCGCACCGGAAATCCCGTGCGGCTTCCGAGGGGACCTGCGCCAGACGGCTCCACGTAACGGGCGCCGCCGTCGGCGCTCACCAGTAGCGGCGGCGGATGTCCCGCTGTGCAGTATTGGAATTCGCCCGTGGTGAAGTCGAGGGAGCCGACACACATGGTCGCCGATCTCGACCCGGGCACATGGTCGTGGAAGCGGTCGACTGCCGCCAGGGCTTCGGCGATCGGGTAACCGGCAAGGATCTGCATCCGCAGCGCGGTGCGCAATTGCGACATCACCGCGGCCGCTTCAACCCCATGGCCGACGACGTCGCCGACGATGAGAACCAGCCGGTCCCCCAGCGGGACCGCATCAAACCAGTCGCCGCCGGCTGCGGTGTCCTCGGCGGCGACGAGGTACTCCGCGGCGACGTCGGCGCCGGGAAGGACGGGCACTGACGGTGCCAACAAAGCCTGCTGCATGACGGTGGCCGAATCGCGGACATTGCGGTACCGCTCGTACAGTTCTTCCATGCGCGCCTCGGCGGCCAGCCGTGTCCGCACCCGGTCGGTGACGTCGACGAAGGCGAGCTGCACGCCTTCGATCGAGCCGTCCGCTGCGCGACGCGCTGAGACGATGAAGTCGAAGAAATGTTCCTGCGCTTCCCCGGAGCCCTCGAAGTCCTCCTGCACGCGCCACTCAGTTCCCGACTGTAGCTCGCCCGTTTGATACACCCGATCGAACATCTGAAGGATCTGCTGGCTCTCGAGCTCGGGATAGACCTCTCGGACCAGCAGCCCGATGCTGTCGATGGGCGGACTGAGTGCGCGGTACGCGGCGTTGACCGCGATAAATCGGTGGTCGGGCCCTTCGAGGCCAACCAATAGCGCGGGGACGTTTTCGAAGATGCGGCGCACGTCGTCGGCCGCACCAACGGTTGTGTCCAAGTCTTTGTCGGCCGCCATTTGGCCGTCCCTCCTACGGACCGTTTGTCGGGCCGAATCCTGCTAGCCGCTTGAAATACTCTGAGCACTTGCCGGACGCGAACTCTAAGAATATCAACGAGAACCAGGTGCTCAATGCAACGGTTTTCGTAGCCGGGCGCCGGCTCCGCCGCGCTCGTACCGACTCAGCAATTAAACCAGTCCGGTTTATAATTACTCCGGACGGGTACTTCGCAGCCATGGCCGGTGTCGTCCCGCGACGTTTGATCCCGCTCTGGCACAGCGTCCTGTCCTCGCCGGTGCTCACCCTCAACGGCTGGCTCGCCTTCAACCTGCCGCGCACGGTGACCGCATTAGGTGGCTTGCTGCTGACGGCCCTGGTGGCGGCCCACATCTATGTCTTCCTTACCGAGCCGGATTTGCCGCTGTACTTCGCGGTCTACGCGATCTTCCTGGCGCTCTGGTGCCTGATTGCGGCCGGCGCCATGGTGTTCGGATTCAATCCGCGTGTGCCGCAGTTTGGTTGGTACCTCGGCAGCTCGGCCTGCTTCGTCTTTCTTGCCATCTACCTGGTCGGCCGGTGGGTCACCTTTCCGGGGCTGCAAGTGCTGACCGGTCGCTGGGACCTTGCGCCGGGCACCTTCGCGATGACGTTCGCCGCTGGATTCATCGCGGTGCACACCACGGTGCTGTCCGGCATCAACGTGGCATATCCGCAGCGGCAGCAGTGGTACGACTGAGTGGAGTTCAGCTATGACAACGCTTGACTACCCGGTGTGGCTGCGGGTGGACCACTGGCTCAACGTCTTATTCGTAACGCTGATCATCCGCAGCGGCATCGAGATCCTAAGCACTCACCCGAAGTTGTATTGGCACGATGACAGCAAACCCGGCAGCGAGTGGGCCCGCTTCACCCGAAAGGTCATGCCGCGCCACCGGCTTTACGACACGCTTGACGAAGAAGAGTCCTATAGTTCGCTGGTCGCCCTGCCCGGCCACAAAAAACTGGGCATGGGGCGGCACTGGCACTTTTTCTCGGTGATTTGCTGGATCCTGCTCGGCCTTTCGTACTACATACTGCTGTTCGCAACCGGCCAATGGCACCGGTACTGGCCATACTCTTGGTCGATCTTTCCGGAGGCCTGGAATGACATCGTCACGTACATGACTTTCAATTTGCCGCCGCTACTGCCCGGTGAGCCGCTGGACGCCATTCAGAAGCTCACCTATGCCGGAGTTGTCTTCTTTCTCGCGCCATTCCAGATTTTCACCGGTGCTGCCCAATCGCCGGCAATCGAGGCTCGGTTTCCGTGGTACGTGCGAATGTGGGGCGGACGGCAATGGGCCCGCAGCCTCCATTTTTTCGGTTTGTTGGCCTTCGTCGTGTTTATCGTCATCCATCTGTCGATGATTTTCTTCTGGGGTTGGGGCCAGTTGACGGCGTCCATGATCTTCGGCTCCGTCCGTAATACCAATTGGGCGACGGGGCTATCGCTGATCATCGTCGCGGTGATCATCGCCATCCACGTGGCGGCGACCAAATGGAGCCTGAGCTATCCGGTTCAGGTTCAGCGCATCCTCGGCGCCGTGGTCAGCGGCGCGCGCTTGCTCTTGCTGCGCCCCTTGAACTCCCGGCAGAACTATCCGGTCGAGAAGTTGTCGAAGGAGCATCGCGTCAACGGCAAGCCACCGGGGAGCACGGAGTACAAAGTGATGGCCGTCCACAACTTCGTCGACTGGCGGCTGCGGGTGGGCGGCCTGGTCGAAAACCCGGTGACGTTGGACTTGGAAGCACTGCGGGCGCTGGCCGATCGGCAAACACAGCGCACGATGCACAACTGCGTACAGGGCTGGACCAGCATCGGGGAGTGGAGCGGGATTTCGCTGGCGCAGCTGGCGGATTTCGTGCGACCACTTCCACAGGCCAAGTACATCTGTTTTCTCAGCATGCAGGAGACCGGGCGCGACGAACCCGCCGCCGAAGGGGTCGGTCAGTTTTATGAGGTGATGGATCTTGAACTCGCCTACAAGCCGCAGACCCTGCTCGCCTACGAGATGAACGGCCGGCCGTTGCCGATCAAACATGGCGCCCCGCTGCGGTTGCGGGTGGAGACGCAGGTCGGTTTCAAGATGGTCAAATGGATCAACCAGATCGAGTTCATCAACGACTACCGCGGCATCGGCTATGGCCTGGGCGGCTGGCGTGAGGACCACGTGCATTACGACAAGGACGTCGAGATCTGACATGGCCGAGCACGAGACGACGCTGCGACCGGAGCTCATCGAGCTGAATTCCGTTGCCAAGCACCGAGTTCAGCAGTACATCTCCGCGAAAGGCGGGCACTGCGAACATTGCGGCGCGACCGGATTCGACGTCGGTCACGGCATGTACCTGGGATTCCTGTTCCTCAACGAGGACGACGACGCCTACATGGTGGCGCTGACTTGCCGAAACCCGGAATGCCCCATGCCGCGCACCGGGATTGTCTTGCCGGAGAAGGAGTTTCTCAACTACGGGGCCGACGCTGCAGGGCGCGCCACCACGTCGCAAGATGGCGATGACCGCTGACGCTCGCGGCCTCGTCACCGGGTAGCACCGGGCGCACCAGGCTGAGCTTCTCGACCAGCCCGGACAGCTCGCGCAATTCATCACATAACTCGTGGAACCGTCGCTCGTCCGCGCCGTCGAGCAGCCCCAGTGAGTGGTAGTGCAACAGCCGGGGCAGTCGCCCCGCGAGCGCCGCACCCCAGCGGATGCTGAAGTCGTAGATTTCTCCGTCGCTCGGGTCCTTCTGGCCCAGCGCCTTGAGGGCCTCGACTTGTTCGGAAATGACCTCGGCGTCGTCGTCGATGTTGACCGGGCGCCGGTCCGGCGATACCACGCTCATCTGACCTCCCACATCGCAGGCGTCGCCTGGCCACAGAACGCACACCACTACCGCGGCGTATACCCCCTTAGGGCCGCGGCAACACCGCTCAACGGTCGCGGTCTGCCCATGCCGGGTTACCTGCCTCCGCTACGGGTACTTATCGGTGTTGTACCGCCGACGACGACCGTGGTCGGTGCTGTGTTCGGACAACGCCGCCGGTCGTTCTTCAGCGACACCAACTAGCGCGTGCAAGGAGCAATGCCATGGGCGAGCCGGACGCGATCATCGAGCGATTGCGCGACGTTCTCGGTAAGGAGGACGGGCTCGCCGATCTGCTCGAGCGGTCATAGGCAGTAGCCCGGCAATCGGCTGAGGCCGAGTTGAAGCCGGACTTGTTCGAGGCGCTGGAGTGGCCCACCACGGTCGACGAGTACCAGCAGTACCTGAAGCGCTACATCAGGTGGGTGCCGCGGCAATCCGACGCAAACGCGTGGCAGGAGCAGGGGCAGGCCAAAGAGATCAGCGACCGGACGGCTCATTTCTTCTACCTCGTGGACCAGGAGGTAGACGGGGAAGCGCCGCAGGGCCGCGACGCCTTTCGGGGCTGGATGACCGAATTCGCCCGTGAGTGGGGCGGTTTTCTCGACACCGCCGAATCGTTCAGCCCGGAAATCTTGCAGTCGTTTATCGACAATGCCCCCGAGTACCGCATCTACGAATCGCTCGTCAACGGCGTCCCCAACGCGCCCAGCGGCTGGTTGACCTTCAATCAGTTCATCGGCCGTGAACTCAACGGCGGCCTGCGCCCGATCGCGGAGCCGTCGAACAATCTGGTCGTCACCTCGCCGGCCGACTGCATTTACCAGCAGACATACGGCATCGACGCCGACTCGAACATCCCGGCCACCACCATCAAGAGCACCCACAAATACGGCAACATCAAGCAGCTCGTCGACGGCAGTGACTACCGGGAAAGCTTCGCCGGTGAAACATTCGTCCACTACATGCTGCCGCCGTCGGCCTACCACCGCTACCACCTGCCGGTGGCCGGACAGGTCAAGGAGTCATTTCAGGTTAGCGGCAAGGTTTTCATGCGCGTCGCCATCGAGGACCATGAATTCCAGTCCAGCGACAGTGCCACTTCGGGTTTCGAATTCTCCCAGAACCTTGGGGTGGTCACCGTCGACACCGCTGCCTCGAGTTGCGGCGACATCGGGGTGGTCGCGGTCATCCCGGTGGGAATGGCGCACGTTTCCTCGGTGATGCTGACGGCGGTTGAGGGTAAGCACATAGCCAAGGGAGAAGAGTTCGGGTTCTTCCAATTTGGCGGATCGGACATCATCATCCTGTTCCAACAAGGTGTCGACCCGCAGATCGACACCAGCGAGGACTACCGCCTGGTCGGCAGCCCAATAGCCCGCTGCACGCACATGGCCTGAGCCGAATCGCAGCCAGATGAGCGATCTGCTACTCCAATTCGTGGACGGATGGCGACCCGCAGCTTACGCAGCACTCAAGGCGCTGGCGTTATTCGTCACCGCCGCAGCCGCTTTCCGGCTCACGCAGCGGCGAACGATCGCCGAGTTCACGCCGTTCGAGGCGAATCCGCGGCGTTGCCGGATCACTCGCGAGGACCTGGATGCGATCCTGCGCCAGCATGGTCACCGAACACCCGCCGACGTCGGCCTCGCGCTGTTCGAGACCAAGGGCGTGGTCTCCGTCTTCGACGAAGCCGAGCGATCAGGCTGAGACTGGCTTCTTCGAGGGCTCGGAGACCTTCATCAGCTTCATCAGGTTGCCACCCATGATCTTGGCGACGTCTTCCTGCTCGAAGTCGGTGAGCTCGTCGACGAAGGAGATGGGGTCCTTCAGGCCCTCGGGGTGCGGCCAGTCGGATCCGAACAGCACCCGTTCGGTGCCCACCATCTTGACGATCTCGGTGAACCGGTCCTCCCAGAACGGGGTGATATAGATGCAGCGCTTGAACGCCTCGACGGGGCCCTCGCTGAACGAGTTCGGCATCTTCTTATAGACGCCCTTGAGGCCCTTGAACAGGTCCGGCACCCAGTCGGCGCCGTTTTCAATCGACAGGATCCGTAGCTCCGGGTTGCGCGACAGCGCGCCGTGGCACACCAGCGCACCCATCGCATCCATGATCGGCCGGTGGCCCATCGCGAAGCTGCGGAAAGCGGTCGGCCTGAACGGCAGGAATTCGTCGCCGGGCTCCCACACGTTCGCGAACTCCGAATAACCACTGTCTGAGGCGTGCATCGAGACCGGGATCTCGGCCTCGATGCAGGCCTGCCAGAACGGGTCGAACTCCTCAAGGCCAAACGACCGACTGCCCTTGTAGCCGGGCACCGGCGCCGGCCGGACCAGCACGGTGCGGGCGCCGCGCTCCAGGCACCATTGGAGCTCTTCCAGGGCGCGGTCGACGATCGGGAGGGTGATCACCGGGGTGGCGAAGATGCGGCCCTCGTAGTTGAACGTCCACTGCTCGTACATCCACTGATTGAGCGCATGGATGACGTCGTGTGTCATCTCCGGGTCGTCCTTCATGCGCTCCTCGACCAGGCTGGCCAGGGTCGGGAACATCAGGGCGTAGTCGATGCCGAGCTCGTCCATGACCTCCAGCCGCGCGCCCGGTTCACGGAAGGCGGGGATGGCCTTCATCGGCTCGCCGAGAATCTCGCGGTAGGTCTTGCCCTGCGCGCCGTGGCGGAAGTAGTCCTCCTGGGCGCCGGGCCGTGCGACCACCTCGAACGTCGGGTTGGGGATGTATTCGCTGATGTGCCCGCGTACCACGATCTTGGTGCGGCCCCGGACTTGTACGTAGTCGATCACGTTCTTGCGGTTGTCCGGGAGGAACTTGGTCAGCGCCTCCTGCGGTTCATACATGTGGTTGTCGGCGTCGAATACGGGGAAGGGAAGTTCGCGAGACGGCATGGCGATCTCCTTGGGCGAAGCTTGATCTCACTGGGCGGTAATGACGTTACCATTTCTGCGCAATAAGGTGTACCGGCGCCTACCTGTCCGTGGGCAGCCCGGTAGGCGTCGCTCCGTTGATGATGGCGAAATTCACGGTCGCCGTCGCATGGAGCTCGTCGTCGGCGTCGCCGTAGATGTCCACCTGCAAGACCATTGCCCGTCGTCCGGCCCGCAGCATCCGGGGCACGGCGAATACCGCACCCTGCCGCACAGGTCGCAGGTAGCGGACGAACATGTCGGCCGTCGTCATCGTGGTGCCCGGCTGCAGGTAGTCGAGCCCGAATTGTCCCCCCGCCACGTCCACGAGCGTGGCGATCAGCCCGCCCTGCAGCGCACCGGACGTATTGACCACCTGAGGGCTGACGGGCATCGTCATGGCGAATTCGCCATCGCGGGTGCCCGGACGCATGCCGATCTGCGCGAAGAGCTCGCCGAGGGAGGGTGCGCTCGCCTCCTCGTCGGTTTCCCGGATCCCGAGGGCACGGCTGCAGAAGTCGTACAGCTGGCCTGCGTCGACCGGCGTCCCGTTCAATTCCGTTCCCAGCCAATGTAATCGCTGCGCACCCATCACCGTTTGCATCACGATGGCGGCTGCCGCCCCGACATCGAGGCCCGGGTTGAACACTCCCTCGGTGATGCCCTGCCCGACGATGTCGCGAACCAGTCGATGCAATGGGGAGAGCACGCGGGCATATTCCCGCGGCCGGGTCTCGGCCAAATGCTGGTTGTAAAGCGTCAGTGCTCGATTGAGGCTGTCCTGGGTGCTTGACTCCGGTTGTTGGCTGACGCGGTCGATCACCAGCTTCAGTGCCGCGGTGCTGTCCAGCCCGGTGGTTTCGGCGCGCCAAGCCTTGACCGACTGGGCGATCGTCCTCTCGAACAGCGCCAGCAGCAACTCGTCCTTGCCGCTGAAATGCTGGTAGAACGCCCGCAGGGAAGTCTTGGAGCGGGCCACAACCTCTTGCACGGTGAAATCGGTACGTCCGGTTTCACCCAATATCGCCACGGCGGTCTTGATGAAGCGGTCGCCGCGGGGCACTTCGACGTCGTCGCTGGGGTCGGCCATGAGCGCTTCGTCCCCTTCCGTTGCGCAATGGTCTGCGCTTCGAGAATGAGGTTACCGTGCGCCGTGCCCAAATGTTGATGCAGCTCGTCGGCGACTAAAAATCAACATTCTTCTCAGTTGCAATTACCGAGCGGTTTCTTGGTCATCCACCACGTGCAAGACCGCTCCAGACGGAGCCCGGACGAAGAAGTCCCCAAGGTTGTCTTGGACGGCGTCGGGGGTCGGTTCGACGGGCTGGTCGAGCAGTACCTGGTAAACGACGAAATCAGGATGTCGTGCGACGATCGCCGCGCTACATCTAGCCGCGTGGTCGCGTACGTGTACTCCTTGTGATCGAGCGGGTCGAGCGTACGGGTAGCTGCGTCTCCGGGATTGAAACCTTGCCTATCGGCCCGGTAGTAGGTCGGGTCATTACTCATCATCAGCCCCTCGGTCGCTGCTCATTCACAACCAGTCGGTGGCATCGCTCTTCAGCCCAGCGATTCGGTTTGCTGAAGCTGCCAGATTGCCAAACGTCGGGCAGGTGCAATTCCGGCATCAAGGCAGCGGCTACGGTGCGCGGCCGGCTGTCCAGCCATCGCGAATTCCGTTGGCGGCGCCCTGCAGACCACCCAGGACGCCCCGAACCCAGGCCCGTCCCGGCCGGCCCGCCACCGACCGACTACCTTCCCGCCAGCCCTCGCGCAGTCCACTGCCGGTTCCCTGTAGACCGCCGATGACGCCCTGGGCCGCGGCGCGGGAAACCCGGGTAGCCACCGCGGCCGTGGCACCGGTTACCCGGGACCTCTTAGACGAGCCAGGCCCCGTCATGAGCTGCTCGATTTCAACGGGGACCATCCATTCGCAGTAGCTCCTTGTCGCATCGCTAACCTCCTCGGGCCACGATCATCGCCGAGCGATTGACCTTGGTTGCCGCCGTGCGGGGAATGGCGTCGACGAACTCGACGGTCTTGGGGGCCTTGTAGTGCGCGAGCCGGCTCTTGGCGTATTCGATGACTTGCTGATCTGTCAGATCCGCGCCGTCGGCCAGCTGCACCACCGCGTGCACTCGGCGTCCCCACTGCGGATCGGAGAGCCCGATGACCACGACGTCGGCGATGCCGGGATGGCCCGCGAGCGCCGACTCTACTTCCGCTGGAAAGACATTGGCGCCGCCGGTAATGATCATGTCGACGCGGCGGTCGACGATGTAGAGATAGCCGTCGTGGTCCAGGTACCCGATATCACCGGCGGAGCGGAAGCCGTCCTCGGTCGACGGCACCGGCGGCGCACCGCCCAGATAGCGGGATCCCGCGCTCATCGGTGCGCGGAGGTAGACCTCGCCGTGTTCGCCGGGGCCGCAGGGTCTCGTTCCGGCGTCGAGAATCCGTATTTCGGTGTCCCGGAAACCGCGGCCGACGCTGCCCGGATGAGCGAGCCACTCGTCGCCGCGCAACGCCGTGAGTCCCAAATTCTCGGTCATCCCGTACGCCGAGACGATCTGCTCCGGCCTCAGCAGCTCGAACCACGTGTGCATCAGCGACGACGGCATCACCGCGGCGCCCTGCAGGATGAAGACAATGCTGGACAGATCTCGCTGCCGGACGTCGGGGCGGGCCGCGATGCGCGCCAGCATCGTGGGCGTGGCCGTGAAGTTGGTGATCCGGAAGCGTTCGATTACGTCCAAAACCAATGCGGCATCGAACTTTTCGAGTATCACCAGGTGATCACCGGCCAGCAGGAAGAAGAAGGTGGCGAAGCCATTGGTGTGATACATCGGGGCGGGCACCATGATCGTCTGCGGTTGCGCGACCGGGGTCCAGTTCGACAGAAACGGCTCGCCGTGCTGAAGTGTCCAGAGCGACGGCGCCAGGCTGAGGATCACTTTTGGTACCCCGGTCGACCCGCTGCTGCAGATTCCGTTGACATTGGGCGAAACGGCGGCGGGCAGCGGGCTTGCCGACTCGCCGGCCGCGCGGGCGTCCAACTCCCAGCGCGTCGTTTCGTCGACGACCACGGCCGGGTCGATCACCTCGCGCACCCGGCCTCGCTCCCACGTCGGCAGGTCCCAGTGCATGGGAACGGGAACCGCGCCGATCTTCCAGCAGCCCAGCGTGGCGAGCACCAGATGCTGGGAATTCGGGATTGCCAGCGCGACAAGCGAGCTCGGTTCAGCACCGCTCGCGGCCAGGGCGCGCCCCCACTGGTTGGCGCGGGCGTCGAGTTCACCAAAGGTCAGCGACGCCGCGGCACCGTCCAGCGCGACGATGGTCACCGCCGGGTGGTCGCGCCGCTGCTCGGCGAGCTCTTGGAGTTTGGTTCCGAACGGGATGCCGTCTTCGAGCGGATCGGGCGCCGCTTCGGAGGCAAGGGGGCCGGCGCGGCTCATGCCGGTACCGGCCCACTGAACAGTGTCTCCAGCGAGCCATCTGGCACGCCGGGTATCAGGCGCAGCGCCAGCGCTTCGGCGCCCAGCGGCAACCGGATCAGCGGTTGGGTATGGCGGTCGAGCACGCTGATGTCGGATTCATCGCAAAAACCGAAGGCGCCCAGCAACTGGTGAGAGGTGCGTAGCACCTGGCGTGCGGTGTCCGATGCCTTGAGTCGGAGAACCAGCGCGTCCGCGGAATGCACCTCTGGCGGTAGCGATTCTGGTCGGCAGATGGTGTACTTCGCCAGTTCGTGAAGTCCCCGCACCGCGACGGCGGCATCCGCGACGGCGAACCGAACAGCCTGGAAGTCCGCCAGCGGCTTGCCGAACTGGATGCGGACGCGGACGTGGTTGGTGACGATTTGCAGCGCCTGCTGCGTCGCTCCCAGAATCCGCCATGATCCCAGCACGAGATGAAGATTAACGTCCGTGGCCGGAATGGATCCATAGGGAGCGCTGAGTGACGCGGGCACCAGGAAGGGGCCCAATTTCGCGTTGGTTCGCGAGCCCTGTCGCGGGTGGTAACGGTTGCCGTCCAAGTCGGCGGCGACCCAGTCGCCGGGCAGGTCGCCATGGTCGATGCGCGGCGCCTCGGGATTGACCAGGGCCAGGCGGGCACCGTCGAGGGCCAGCAGTTCTTCGACGAGGGGATAGGGCAAAGCCGTCGCGCCGGCGGCTTGGCACAGCACCCCGGCGGCCAGCAGGTCGTCGGGGGACGAGCGGACGTCGAGCTCAAATGCACCGAGCTCGCTCAGGGCGGTACGTGCGGCGTTGCGAAGGCCGTCGTCAGTCTCGGCGCGCAGCGCCGCCTGCGGCCCACCGAGCCGCCCGAGTCGCTTTGCGGCGACGGCGGCAAAGTCGCTGATGTCTTGTGGCAAGTCGGTTTTCACCGGTGCTCTCCCAGTACGTCTCGTGCCACCAACATCTTCTGCACTTCGATGGTGCCCGATGCCACGGTGGCCGCCTGTGCATAACGCCAATGGTCTTCGATCGCCCCGTGCAGCGGTGCGCCGGCGCCGCTGTCCAGTGCGGTCGGACCCAGCACATCAAATAGCAGCTCAGCGACCTGCTGATCACACGTCGTGGTGGCGATGCGGGCCGCGCTGGCCGCCGCGCCTGCCGCCGGATCGTCCTGTAACGACACGGCCCGATACGCCAGCAGTCTGGCAACCCGTAGGTCGACGAGCGCCTTCACCCACCGGCTGCGAATCGTTTCCGGAAGCTTGGCCCAGTCCTCGCCGAGCTGGGCCGCCGTCCGGTCGAGCAGTGATTCGCAGCGTGCATACCGTGCGATGCCCACTCGCTCGAAGGCCAACGCTTCGCGCATCACCCGCCATCCGTCGCCGACCTCGCCGAGCACGTCGCCGGGGAATGCCTGCACCCCGTCTAAGAACATCTCGTTCAGGTGATGCGGTCCCAGCATTGACGGAATGGGGCGGACGGTAAAGCCGGGCCGGTCCATCGGAATCAGAAAAAGGGTCAGCCGCTTGGGCTTTGGAGCGTCTGGATCCGTGCATGCCGCCAGCACGCACCAAGACGCCATCAGCGCATAAGAGGTCCACACCTTCTGGCCGGTGATTCGCCAACCATCCGCGTCGGGTACCGCGCGGGTGCGCAACGATGCCAAATCGGTGCCGGCCTCCGGCTCGGAAAAGCCTTGGCACCAGATCACGTCCCCGGCTGCGATGGCCGCCAGGTGCTTGGCCTTCTGCTCGGCTGTCCCGTAACGCATCAATGCCGGGCCGACCCAGTTGATCCCCATGTACTGCGGACCGCGCGGTTCGTGCTGAGCCCACATCTCCTCGCGCAGCACCGTCTGCTGCCAGACCGAACCAGCGCCTCCGCCATGCTCTTTCGGCCAGGCCAACGCCAGCAGCCCCTCGGCGGCCAGCAGCTTGCAGAACGTCTCGGTGGTGGCGAGGTCTTGAGGGTTCTCCGTGCAGGCGCCGAGGAAGTCGGCGGGGATGTGGTTGGATACCAGCTCGCGCAGGTGAATTCGCAGTTCTGCGGCGTCGTCGCCCAGGTCGTAATCCATCGTCGTCATCCCTTCGGCAGCCCGAGCAGCCGCTCGGCGATGATGTTGCGCTGCACCTCCGACGTTCCGCCGTAGATGGTTGCGGCCAACGCGTCCTGACGTTCGAAGAGCAGGTCCGGGTCGCTGGTCGACTGCGGTCCGGCCGCGACCGCGGCGAGCTCCCAAACACGCTGCAAGGTAACCGAACCCAGGAGCTTGAGAACGTCGGCCTCCGGGGTTGGCCGGCGGGCCAGCTCGTTGGCGAGCGCGCGGTATCCGGTAGCCCGCAGCGCCTCGGCGTCGGCGAGCAGTGAGCCGAGTTCGGCCCAGATATCGTCGCTTGGCCGCGCGGCGGCTACCGCGTCGAGTCCGCGCTTGATCTCAACCCAGTTCATGATCCAGATCATCTGGCGTTCGTGCTGCAGCGATGACAACGCCACATTCCACCCGCCGTGCAGCGGCCCCAGTAGGTTTTCCGCCGGCACCTCGACGTCCTCGAGGAAAACCTCGCAGAACGTCTCGTCGGAGATCGAAGCCATCCGGATCGGCTCGATCCGCACTCCCGGCGCATGCAGATCGAGGATGAGGCAGGAAATGCCTCGGTGTTTCGGCGCCTGCGGGTCGCTGCGCGCATACAGGGTGCACCACCGGGACTCGTGGGCTTGGGTGGTCCAGATTTTGTGACCGTTGACCCGGAACACGTCGTTATCGAGCTCGGCGCGGGTACGCAGCCCGGCGAAATCCGATCCTGCTTCCGGCTCGGACATGCCCAGCGCCCACCATTCGTCGCCGCGCAGCAGGGGCACCAACAGGCGATCGACCTGTGCGGGCGTGCCGAACTGACGAATGCCGGGTGCGGCGACGTTGGGGCCGGCGATGTTGGGCAGCTTGGGCGCCGAGCGCATGGCCGCCTGCAGCCGAACTTCCATCGCATCGCGCAGGCCCAGCGATCGGCCGCCGTGCTCGCGCGGCCAGGTCGGCTGTATCCATCCGGCCTCGAAGGCGGCCCGTTGGTAGTCGCGCCGCAAGGTCAGATCCCAGCGATACCGGCGATAGTTCTCGTAGTAGTCGTCGGGCAGGAATTCGCCCAACCACGCGCCGAATTCCTCGACCACTGCGCTCACCCGGCGCCTCCCGAGAATCGGCAGCCCACCTGGTGGTAGAGGGCGCGACTGTCTCCGAGCATTGCCGCGCCCTGCCAGGCGCGGCGGACATAAAGGTGGGCGTCGTGCTCCCAGGTCTGCCCCAGGGCGCCGTGCACCTGTACTGCGGTGCGCGCACACGTGGTCGCAGCGTCACCGGCGGCGGCTTTGGCGAGCGCTGCGGCTGTCCAGGCATCCGCCGGCATGGTGGCCGCATCAGCCAACCGAGTCGCCGCCGCGTAGACAAGGCTGCGGGCGCGTTGGACGCTGACGTAGTTGTCGGCCAACGCGTGCTTGATCCCTTGGAAGGTGCCGATCGGCGTGCCGAACTGGCGACGTGACTTCGCGTGCTCGACGGAGCGGTGCAAGGCGGCGCTCGCCACGCCCACCAAGTCCGCGGCAGCGGCGAGCAACGGTCCCGTCAACACCGAGTCGACTTGGGCGGGCGCGGTGGCCAACGGTTCGGCGTCGATCTCGACGTCGGCCACCGGTTGCGCGGGATCGATGGACTCACCAGCCGGCACCAGCCTCACGCCCTGGCCCGACCGTGCGACCGCCACCACGACGCCACCGTCCTCGGTGCGGGCCAGCGTGACGATCAGCTCCGCACGAGGCAGGTTGGGGACAGCCGCCGCCTGGCCGCGCAGGCGTCCCTGACGCAGCGTCATCGGTATTCCGGGCAGCCGAGATCCGCGCGGATGGACGGCCAGGGTGGCGACGACACCGCCGGCGATCTCGGCGAGCACCGCGTCAAGACCACTGCCGCGCAATGCGCCCGCGGCCAGACCGACGCTGCTCAGCAACGGAATTGGGGCGAGGGCAGCTCCGCATTCCTCCAGAACCACGGCCAACTCCATCGGGCCGAGGTCGCCGGAGTCAGCGGCCAGGTCCGTCCAGCCAAGATCGACGACCGTCTTCCACAGCGTGTGCCAGCGCTCGGGGTCCGTCATCGCTTGGCGGGCGGCGTCCGGCGGACACTCCGTGCGTAGGATGTCGCGCACGGTGTCGCGCAGCGACAGCTGCTCCGCGTTCAGCCCGATATCCATAAGACCCCTAACATAATAAAAATAGTAAACTAGCGGTCCTGTCGCAATCGCACGGGAACCTACGTATAGGTGGCTGCATGGTCGAGTGGTATCTGTTCCTGCCGCAGGTGCGGTTGTCGGCGACCGACATCACCGAGCGGGCACGGCATGCCGAGGCCAGCGGCTTCGACGGGCTGACCTTCATCGATCACCTCGAGGCACCCGGTCTGCCCGACGAAAGCATCTGGGAGGCAATGGGCATTGCCACCTGGGTGGCGGCCAAGACTGAGCGGCTGCGGATCGGACACCTGGTCTTGTGCGACGCCTTTCGACACCCTGCCGTGCTCGCCAAACAAGCCGTCACCTTGTCCGACGCATCAGGCGGTAGGTTCGATCTGGGCCTCGGCGCGGGGTCCTGGCCCACGGAGTTCGCGAGATTCGATGTCGGCCAGCAGGATCCGCTGGCCAGGGTCGAACAGCTCGGCCGTCACCTGGCCCTGATCAGGCAGT
>Ga0335069_10003162_pt1 | contig 25051 bp, 33 predicted proteins | sample Lox_Sample_11_FD_206714 | JGI IMG/M metagenome (GOLD analysis project Ga0335069, IMG submission 206714) | Soil microbial communities from Loxahatchee National Wildlife Refuge, Florida, United States - Lox_Sample_1.1 | ecosystem: Environmental > Terrestrial > Soil > Wetlands | place: USA... | reverse complement strand
CTTCAACGCATTCAGGCAAACGTGAAGCGCATTTCAGAAATTTATCCAAAGAAGGTTGAGGAGCTTGCTGTGAAGTATGCAATCGACCTGAAGACTTGGGCCTTCGATGGAATGGAACTCGTGTTCCGTAAGAAGTAACAAAACAGAATATGAATATCAGGGCGTCACTCGAAAAGGGTGCCGCCCTTTTATTTTGCTGTTATGGAGATGAACGTTGTGGCAGATGACTCAGCAGAGAAAACAGAAGTAACAGCACTCGCCCTTCCCAACCCAAACGGTAAAGGAATGCGGAAAGCATACAAGGGCAAAGACGGAAGGTTCGTAAGCGGCCCGAAGAGAAAGGTCACCACTAGCGAGATCACTAGGATGGGCAGGAAGCTGATGAACATGCCCGTACCTGAGAAGATCGACGGGAAAACTGCTAACAGATTTCAAAAGATTTTTCTCACACTCTACGACATCGCCACCAATGAGGAAGCTAAAAAGGATGCCAAATTTGCTATGGCTGCGGTGCAAGCTGCCAAAGAGTTGATGCTCCGCGTTGCAGGTAAACCCTCCGCGAGTGATGAAGAGATGGACGCACTAAAGCACTCAGGTATTCAAATCGTCATGGTTCCTTTACCGGAACTAATGCATCCAGAGCCGGTGGAGGAGAAAAAGAGTCGGCCAGTACTGAAGCCCTCTTTTATAGACGCAGAAATCGTCAGTACCAATGAGGCTCAAAAATGAGATTCCCTCAGTCAAAGGTTGGACAATTCAGTTTCATGTTTTTAACTGAAATGGTTTCGTTCTTTATCATCTGTGCGAACACAAGAGCGATTGCTCAAGGAACGTATTTTTGGACAGCCGTGACTGATACATTATTTTCTGCGCAAGGATTCGTGGTTGGAAAGCTTATGATCGATGACAAGAACGCGAGATCATGGGCTTCTGGCCTAGGTTGTACTTTGGGTGGAACCTGTGGCTCCCTACTTTCCATCTTTGTAACAAAACACATGTACGGAGCTTAGCTCTGGGAACAGCTAAACCAAGACCCGCTCGTAGCTCGAAAGACCATAGGTCGGTGAGCAACGGAGCAAAGTCATGGACCCGATGATTGGCGATTCATTGCAAGTTTTGTGTGACCCGTATCATTTTTGTGATCTGGTCGAATGTGCGTTGAACCCTCAGGAAATTCAAGGAAGGCAACTCAGATGCCACGAAAGGTCAGCAAGGAAGAAAAAGAACGTCCCGCATATCTAGATGGAAAAGGGACGATAAATTTTTCCAAAATATTCAACCTCCAGCCGAAGCAGACAGAACTTCTTCGTCCTTTAATGCGTGACGGGATTATGTACATACAACCCAAGGCGCATCAGTGCTTGAGTGTTGGAGGCATCAGAAGTGGAAAAACTGTGGGTTGGTTGCTGTACTTTATTCAGCATTACTGTTTTAAATATCCACATTGCGACTTCTTAGTACTTCGTCGTACGTTCAAGGAATTGGAAAGTGGTGCTATCGCAGATTTCAAAGCTTTCATGCCGGAAGAACTGTATGAATACGATAGCACCAAGCACGTCGCTACATTGATGAATGGTTCTCGTGTAGTGTTTGGTCACTGCCAGAACAACAAGGACAGAGACATCGAGCAGTATTTAGGACAGGCGTTCGCTGCAATATTGGTGGATGAATGTGGTCAGTTCTCTCCTGATGCATGGGAAATGCTCTACTCTCGTAATACTCCCAATGCATCTTGTCAGCCAGATGAACATGGGCACATGCCTATACCTTGCATTGTGGGCTGCACAAACCCCTTGGGTCCTCATTACGAATACTACAGAACTAAGTTTGTGGAGAAGGAACCTTGGAATAAACCTGACGATGCTCGTCAGGACTTGACCAACGGCACATGGTGGGTACAGGAGGCAGGAGAATGGCGCTGCATCCATAACCCGGAGGACTACGCATACCAAAGATCGACCCTATTAGACAACCCGGAAATGACGAGAAGAGATCCTCTCCTTCTGGGAAGGTTGCAAGCCATGCCCAAAGCCAAGCGGGATAAATTACTCCTTGGTTTAGATGGAAAATTCGAAGGCCAATACTTTGATGTCTGGGACCCTGAGTATCATGTAATAAATCTCAGAGAAGATCCAGAAGCGATCATATGGCAACCTTGGCAACCCGTCTGGGTTGGACAAGACTGGGGCATGGGACACGCCAATGCGTGCTACTTTTTTACCAAAGCGTTGGTGAAAAAGTCAGTGGGTAACGACTATGTTTTGAAGACAGTGTGTTTTCAAGAAATAGTAGTCACCGGAGGGAAGACGTATTTAGAACTGGCCTCAATCTTAGCGACCAAGGCAAAACTGCCTAATGGAGACCCAGTAAAAATCAAGGCGATTTATTTTTCTCACGAAAAATTCAGTCGTCAAATGGACAAGCATTCTCCAGCCGATGATTATTCAAGGGCACTGAGAGAACGTGGCTTGCCTGTTGTAACTAGAGCAACGCAAGACCGTATTGGTTCTGCGTCTTTCATGTACAATAAACTGAAAAACGGAGAGCTAGTAATTCTGGACGTATGCAAGGATATTATTTTGTCTATACCGGGATTGATGAGGAATCCCGATCTTATAGACGATGTCCTTAAGACAGACGCCAAAGGCGATGACTGTTATGACGGTTTCAGATATGGCCTATACGGAGAGCACAAATCTAGCCATCAACCCAAGGAACAAAGAATAGAAGACCACGCCAAAACTCTGGACCCAATCGCCGCGCACTTCTATTTAATGAAGATGCAGGCAGAGTTGGAAAAGAAAAAGGCAACCTTTGTTCAAGACAGGGTCCCGGTATGGATGGTGAAAGGGAACCTAGTTCAGTAGGAGACTCAGTTGGGAGAAAAAATAAGGATGTTTTTTCGCAGTCTTTTTGGCTCCAGATATATCGAGCATCTCGAAGAGGAATTGCTCCGTGTCAGGCAAGACTGTGAACTTCGGTTGAGAGACCGAGAGGATGTGATTGTTTCTCTGCGACAAGAAAAAGCTCAGTTGCAGGCCAGAATAGTCACATTAGAAAGAGTAGTTATGCCAACCTTAAACCGCGCCAGCGCGGAGACGGTAGGAGAACAAAAAAAGCCTAATTTCCTCGACGTTAAACTATTCCCTCCCATGAAAACCGCTTGGCAGCAACTGCAAGAGGAGAATGAGAGACAGATAGCCGAGGCAGATGCGGCTGAAAAAGCCGCTGTGGGGGCGAAAGGATAGCGTGTGGCTAAGATGAAGGAAACGAGCCGTAAAATTTCTCTTCAGGAAATTGAAAACGGCTGGAAGGTAGTACTCGATACTACCAAAGAGACCCTTTCTAGCAAGGCTGGATGGGTTCCGTGCAAATACGAGTGTAAAGAATGGTCCTTTAAAAATCTGAAAGAAGCTTGCGAGTTTCTCCAGAAAGAAATTAAGGACAAGTAAAGACGGCGAAGGCCGAGGAGAATGAACAATGGCATTTACATCAAAAGACGGAAAGAAACGTTTTGGTTCGGCTTACGTCGCAAAGAGGTATGATGAAAATCATCCCTCAGAAGAAAAGAATGCGGGCGCTGAGCACGAAGAGATGAAAGAGACCCCAGAGCAGGAGATGAAAGAAACTCCCATGGAGGAAAAGAAAGAAGAAAAAGAAGGTACTGAGGAACATCCGGTAGTTACGGAACACGGCCCAGCGCATACGGTGCACATCAAGCATGACCACACTGCCAAGAGGCACCATGTGACGAGTCATCATAATGATGGTCACGTCCATGAAAGTGAGCATGCTACCCCAGACGAGGCGCACTCCGAAGCAGCAAAGCTTGCAGGAATCACCGAGGGAGGTAGGGATCTGGAACAGGAGCAGGAACCAATGCATATGTCTGGTTCTACTCACGATGAGGAAGGGTTTCCGAATCTGTAAGGAGTAAAGATGCCGTTCAAAAGCAAGGCGCAAAATGCTTGGGCACATACTTCAGAGGGAGAAGAAAAACTGGGAGGAAAAGAGGCCGTAAAGGAATGGGAGTCGGAAACAAACTACTCCACTCTTCCTGACAAGGTCTCTTCCCCAGATAGTGGGAGAAAGAAAAAATTCAGCTTTGCTGGTCCCCGAGAGAAAAAGAAAGCTGGATATACCCAGTCAGAGAGGTTAGCTTAAGATGACGCGAGGATTAGGAAGAAAGAAAAAGTGGGCGCAGAAGGCCGCTGAAGACATAAAGAAAAAGGGCACCGAAGGTAAGTTGACGGAAAAAGCCAACGCTGCTGGTTATGATTCTGCTTTGGAATATGCGCGGCATGTGATGAGCGCTCCCAAAGGCAAATACAGCGGTGAGACACGCAAAGAATCTAATTTTGCGCGTAATTTGAACAAGTAATAGAGAGGAATAGGATGCCTGAGATCAATGAAAACACGGTGCCCTCGGCAGCGTCTACACCAACACCGTTCAAAGATGCTACAGAAAATCCCAATGAGTGCCCCGTAGGTATCTTGGCACCTTTTCCTTACAGTCCAGAACCGTTTGCCAATCTCACCCCCGCAGCTAAAGCGGCTTTAATGGGGCTAGATAACATTGCAACAAAGACAGATGTGGCTGCGCGTCGTTTAGAGATTGAGCAAGCATGGGAAGCAATTCATTTTGATAGGGGATATCAGCATCTACTTCGGGCAAGACAAGGTGGATGGCAGCTTCCGGGAAATGGCACAGGGTTTGGTCCTAATCAGCAGCAGAATAACTCTGCGATTTATGAGACCAATGTGTACGGTCCAAAAGGTGACATCATTGTAGCGGCTTTATCTAGGGAAATACCTAAGCAGGAATTTTTCCCAGTCAACCCAGAATATTCTCCCGATATTATCGCGGCTGAAGAAGCAGATCGATTCAAATTAATCTGGCAGCGTAATGTCAATATGCACGCCCTGCTGGTTGATTGTGCCAGAATTTTCTGGAATGAAGACCGTGCTCTTTTATGGACGCGATATGAATTGAACGGTCAGCAATACGGGTTCGAAGAAGAGGTCCCCGAAGCAGAAGAATTATTCGACGCTGATGGAGCACCCACGGGGCAAGAGGGGCAAGAAGATTTACTGGATGCCATCATTTCCCCTGAAGAAGGGGAAGTCCCAGAGAAAGATCAGGAAGAGCCTCCAGAGGATGGAACAGCCAACACTATAGAAAATTCCACGTCTAGTAGAAAGCCTCTTGGAAAAGAGATCACTACTTGCCACGGAAAAATTGACCATAAGTGTCCGATAGCTGTGGATAATCTTCAAGATATGCCGTGGGTTCAACTCAGGTTTGAGGTAGACGTAGCGGTAGCCAGAGCCACCTTCCCGTGGATAGCAGACAAGATCAAGGTTGGATCAGATGGGAACTCTGAGGCACAACTAGACCGTATCGCCAGAGAGAACGTTAGGCAAGCAGTAATTGGGGCCTTTGTTACAGGTGATTCATTAGCCCGTCACACAACTATTGGGTATACTTGGTTTAGACCATCGTTCTTCCTTGATGACAGCATTACTGATGCAGTAAAGGCTGAGCTTCTAGAAGAATTTCCTGATGGATGTTTGCTTGCAAAAGCTGGGCCAGAATTTGCCTTCGCTCGTAATGAAAACATGGACGACCACCTTGTCATAGGTCATCCTTGGCCGGGAAAAGGACAAAACCGAAGAGCCATGGGTCAGGCATTGATTGCGCTACAGAAGCGTATCAATGACTGGGTTGATCTGATGGATGACTTTTTTAAGAGGACAGTACCTAAGAAATGGTACAACTCTGATGCCTTTGACGTAGAGGCTTTAGCTAAGCAGCCGAATATGCCGGGAAGTTCCGGCCCATTCTTACCGCAACCGGGGCTTACTGCTAGAGACCAGTACATCATGGTAGAGGATACTCCTCAGCCACAGGCTGCATTGCCTGATTTCATCAAATGGTTTGTTTCTGGTTTGTCTGAAGAGATCTCTGGAGCTATGCCTTCCTTGTTCGGGGCAGCAACAAATACTGATACAGTGGGTGGTATAGAAATCCAAAGAGATCAGGCTCTTCAAAGAGTGGGATGTCCTTGGAATAACGTCCAAGACATGTTCGCAGACGCCGCTAGACAGGCAGTGAAGTGCGCGAAGGAATGCAGAGAAGGAAAACAAATTTCTCAGAACATCCCAAACGTAGGCAATGTCACTGTCAACACGTCTAACTTAGCGGCAGGGAATGTTCTTTGTTATGCAGAGAGCAATCCAGCCCTTCCCGAATCTTGGGAGCAAAGACAAAATAGATTGATGGAGATGGTGCAAGAGAGCACCAACAATCCGGGAATTGCTCAATGGTTGTTCTCTCCGTCTAACTTACCTATCCTCGCGGACGGGATAAGGATGAAGCAGTTTAAAGTTCCGGGAGCTACCTCGGTAACGAAGCAAAAAGCAGAATTTGAAGCCCTGCTTCGTGAGGCACCTGTAGATAATCCAAAATTGTTAGAGCTTAAAAACACGCTCCAACAGTCTCTGGAAGGAATTCAACAGGATGAGACTCAGGGGAAAGAAATACCTCCTGAAGCTCAGCAAGTTATTGAGGTGCTTACACAGCAGGTTCAGCAGCTTCAAAACTCCCAGCCTAAAATGAGCAGCGTACCAATTGCTCAGGATGAATCTGAGTTGCACGCCGTAGAAGCAGATACATGTTTCCAATGGATGAACTCAGCCGAAGGCCAGAAGTTTAAGCACGGAACACCAGCGCAAAAAGCATCTTTTGAAAATGTTTACTTGCACTGGAAGGAACACACGGCGATGGCTAAGAAAATCGCCGCAGAAAACGCACCTCCACAAAAACCGCCTTCCGAGAGTATTTCTACTACAGTAGATAAGCTCCCGGTTAACGCGGCAATTCAAGCCTTGGCTAAACTTGGTATCACCGCTACTCCAGAAGACTTTGCTCAGCATGCGAAGGACCAACTGCAGCAGAAGGTGGCCCAGAAGACCATACCGGATGCGTTGAAGAACAAGTAATGCCGATACGGGGCCTTAATATAAGGCCCCTATCGTTGACTCAGGACTCAGAAGACTCAAGAGGAGACTCATGGCAGATGCAATTTTAGACTTCGCGGGATTGGACTCAGCCGCAGCAACAACCGAAAGCTCCGTAGATGCAGAACAGAATTTGGATAATCTCGGAACGGAAGAGGTTGTAGAAACCACAGAGAATACAGAATCAGAAAATAAAGAGGGAACAAAAGAAGTGGACGCTGATGCTTCTGAAGGCGTCAGTAAAGAGGGGGAAGAGGGGCAAGACGTAAAGCCTGTTGAGGCTACTCCTGATTCTATCCGTAAAACCCTTCGCAGTTGGAGAGACGCTGACAAAAAGAATTCTGAAGTAGTAAAATCACTGCACAATTCTTTTGAGCGTTGGAATGCTGCTAAAGAAATCTTCCCGACCGTTAAAGAAATGAGGGAAGCTCAGGAATTCATTTCTTTGGTAGGAGGCCCTGAAGGATATGAAAGACTCAACGGTATGGTCAAAGCTGTTGAGGCCAGTGATCAGAAGCTGTATTCAGGAGACAGCACTCTTTGGGACGATGTTGTAGAGGATTTGAGAAGCGAGAACAAGCTTGATTCTCTTGGTAAGCTTGCTCCGGGATTTTTTGAAGCCGTTAAGAAGCACGATAAAGATGGGTGGTATGAAGCTTTTGCTCCTCAGTTTTTAAGTGGTATTGAAGAGGTCAATCTTCATGGCGCTATCAATGCTGTTATGACGGCTCTGAAGGTGGAAGACAACGCCACCCCCGAGCAATTGAAGGCAGCCATCGCATCTGTCTCCAAAATTGTTGGGGGAATGAACGAGTGGTACAAAGGTCTGAAACAGACATCAGAAGCGGCCAAGAGCAAGCAGCTTGACCCAGAACGTGTTAAGCTCTTGGAAGAGCGGAAAAAGTTCCTGCAGGAACAGGAGCAGTTTAAGACCAGCAAGTCAGAGGAATTTCAGAAGGGCGTAGCTACTGAGTGCAGCAAGGTTGACAACACTGCTCTCGGGGCCGAACTCAAAGGTTACTTGAAGTTGGATTTTTTCAAGGGATTTCCTAAAGAAACTTTAAAGGACCTAGCTTCAGGGATTAAAGACCGGCTGTTTACCACACTCAAGAGCGACAAAAATTATCAGGCCCAGATGAAAGCCTTGTGGGGAGCTAAGGAACCAGATCGTAACAAGATCATTGAGTACCATACCTCCAAGCTCAAGAGTATTGCGGCAGATGTTGTTCGTCTCACTGTTCAGCAGCGTTACCCCGGATATGCTAAAGGTGGTTCCGCTGCAGGAAGAGTAGCAGCCAAGAGTCAGAAAGTTGAGGCACAGAAAAAGGCCGATCAGAAATCGGTAGATACTGGAAAGCCTCAGTATGTTCCACAGAAACCTGCGTGGGACGCTATCGACTGGGATAAGGACCCGAAGCAGTTGCTTTATGTTACGGGCAAAGCTTATCTCAAAGGTAGTAACCGCTTCGTCACGTGGCGGAAGTAGGCTCAGAGAAAGAGTAATAAATGTCTCAAACTTTAGGCCAACAGGCGAACAGTCTATCAGGCAAACCGATGAACGTTGGAGATCAGGTAACAATTGTTGGGAGCATCACTGCTATTTCTGGTTATGGTCCCACAGCTACGATTTCTGTCAAAGCGTTTAACAGTGGAAACTCATTGTCGGTTCAGGCTAATGACTGTGGGGCTTCAACAGAAACAGTTTAACAAATGGAGAGCAATGTCTCTCCTCAGTATTCATCTTCTGAGATGGATACTAAGGAGATGTATTTATCTCGAAATAGCAACAAAGCTCTATGATTCTCTATCAAAGTGTCGGGCACTAGAACTCGTGGAGATAGTAGAGATCGTAAGAAAATGCATGAAGGTGTTTATTCAAGAGGAACGAGTGTGGATAGCCAACCACGCATCAAGGCTTTACTCGTACTTTGAGATGCGATGCTGGAACTGTGTTTGTCTTGCAGGATATGACTCAGCGTAGCGTAAACAGATCACTCAGAGATTTGTTAGGCGACTTTATTCTGTAAGAGGTAATATTTTTATGGCACTTTTAGAAGCCGCTGTGGAAGCAGTGGAATTGGAAGCTTTTGCAAAAGAGATTCCTGATCTGGTCTTCCATGGTACTACCGCCTACAGCCTTTTTAAGGCAGAGGCAACGAAGGTCCCCGTTTCTAACCAGACTACTGCTGGTGGAACAACTCGTGCATCATTCCGCGTCCCGTTCCGGGTGCAGGCTGGTGCGGCAATTTCTCAGGGAACTGGTAACGCCGACTCTATGGGTCGCGGTAGCGGTTCGCAGTGGGCATCTTTCGCGGTAAGCCCGATCTATCTGTTCAACGTCTAAAAATTTCATGGGCGTTTAAAAGTTGTCCATAACGGTGAAGACCTAGCATTCCATGGAGGTAAATATGGGTGTAGAAAATACCGTGGTAAGAAATCCGAGATTATCAGATTTGCAAGTTGGATACCTCGCAGGAATTATGGATGGAGAAGGAACAATTACCTTTGTCTACCATAAATCAAAAACTGATGTGAATGTAATTCATTCTCCTGTGGTTTTTGTATGCGCGGTGGCAAACTCCAACCCACTGATAATTGAAAGTGTAACATCTCTTCTCAGAACTTTGTGCATTAAGCATAAAGTGTTCACTCCTAAAAAAGAGTGGAACAAGAAAGCCAAGAAGCGTCCTTATGCAGTGCATGTGCAAGGTATGGATAGCGCAAAGGCTTACTTGAAAGTGGTTGGCGAGTTTCTTAGTGGTAAAAAGGAACAAGCCACTCTGGTCCTTGAGTATCTGGAACGCAGGAAAGAGGGACAACGAGTAAAAGAAATCACTGAAAGAGATTTACAAATCATCAAGACTGTTCGAGATATGAACAGGAACTATGGTGCGGATTTTACCGTAGAGACTAAACGACAACCTTCAGTAACGGCTGAAGAAGTTATAGTCCGAACTTCGTAGTGATGCGGAGAGGGTACAGAAATGCTACCCCGTGTGTAAAAGGTTGCTTATGGGGCAATGTATTTTACACAAAGTAACATTTTGGTGAAATCTCTTGGTTGGCGCAGGCATCGACGGATAGCAAGCAGAAGGGCTTGTTTGCCGTGAAAGCGCAAGAAATGAAGAACAGCCTTGATGCTGCAATGCAGGGTATTGAAGGTCTGATCAACGCCGATGGTTCTGGCATGATCGATCAGATTCCTTCGACAGCGACTATTGTCCTGTCGGGCGGGTCTCCTGCCGCGCAGACTGCAAGTATTGCTGGTATGAACGTTGCAGTGGCGTTCAGTGATCAGCAGGTTGTTCAGTTTTACAGCACTGGTGGTGTGAAGCGTACAGGTGGTGGTGTCTCTTCGTCTACGATTTCGTATGTCGACGGTCCCAGCAATACCCTGTATTTTAGCACCGCGCTTCCCTCTGACGTTGTGGTCACCGACTACATCGTTGTGTCTGGAGCAACGTATGGCAGCGGCGCATCGCTGCTTGGTATCAAGGCATGGGACGTGAACTCAAACGTTGGCACTATCGGCGGGTTGAATCGCGCTTCCTATCCGGGACGTTTGAGCACTCCGACCATTAACTTGGCTGGTGCGGCAATTACCCCCGGTCTGTCGCAGCGTGCAGAAGTTCTGCTTGGCCGCGCACTTGGTCCCGATGCTGAAAGCATCAAATCGGCTGTCTGGTACGGCCCGCCCGAGCAGGCGTTTGCGCAGTCGAACCTGCAGTACAACGTTCAGATTGCCAATGCTCAGGACATCAAGGGTGACAAGACCCTCGATATGTCCAAGAAGTACTTCAGCGACACCTTCGGTGGACGGCGCTACCACAAGTCGTGGACGTTCTCCCCGAACCGCATGGACCTGCTTGTTCTCGACAACTGGTACATGGGTGAGTTGTCTCCTCTGGAGTTGTATGACTTCGGTGGTGGCAATGTCGTGGCACCAGTGCCGGATGCGGCCAACGGTGCTTCTGGTTCGTATTTGACGAGCCACATGTTTGCCTAGACAGATGGTTATGGGCAAGTAAAATCTTCTCTGATTGACTTGAAAGCTTAAAAGCTAACAAGGGGCAAGCGAAAAGCAGCCTGAGAGACTAAGTGAGAGGACGCGCCTTAGCAAAGCGTGATGCGATAGTCCGACCTTACGGGTACAAACCGTAAGAGATTGGCAGAAATGACCAACCACACAAGAGTGTGTAGAAAATGCAAGCAAGAAAAACCTCTTACCGAGGAATTTTTTCAGAAAGAAAAATTTGGTTTCAATTCTCAGTGTCGAGTGTGTCGTTCCGAGTATTTTAAAAATTGGAGAGACAAAAAAGATCCAGAGTATCTTCGTCGTAAGGCGATGAAAGAACTCTATAACACTACGATAGAGTGGTATGAAACCAAGCTGAAAGAACAAAATAATCGCTGTGCTCTTTGTGGATCTACACAAGAATCTCATAGAAAACGTATGGGAGTAGATCACGATCACAGTTGTTGTCCAAAACGAGGGTGTGGGAAGTGCAACAGAGGAATACTTTGTCCTACATGCAACTATAGAATTGGGCAGATAGAATTTGTTCTAGAATCGGCAACAATTGTTCCCCAAAAGGGTACGTGGATGGAAAAAGCTCTTGCATATATAAACCACTACAAAGTGTCAACAAAATGATAACACCTGCTTTAACTTGGTGAACGCGGCACCTCGCGCTGGATTGTACATTCAGAACGCGGCAGTACCGACCGTCTAACGGTCTTTGGAATAATCAAGACTGATCACCTTGTTTATTCCCACCTTTTTGTGAGGAGACCTGATCAATCTCCTCACTTTGAGGTGTTATTTATTGGCGTGTAGCTCAGACTGGTCAGAGCAGGAGGCTGTTAACCTCTTTGTCGCAGGTTCGAATCCTGCCGCGTCAGCCAAAGTTTTAACTTTGGTCCTTTGCTTCCGAGGCATATAGGGCCAATATACGCTCAGGGACCTGATACATCTCGGTAGTGTAATTCAGGTCCCGATGAGCTACGAAAGACCCCTATGTCATCTCCATATGATTTTTATGAGCCTGTTACTGACTACTTGAAGTTAGCTCAGTTCGGTATGCCATCGGCATTGTCTCAGAATATGGATATTCTTGATGACGCGATTTCAGATTTGAACAACGCTGTACAAAGTATATATCTTACTGGTTTACCATCGATTGTTGATTTGGGGACCTTTTAGGTTGAGGAATTATGGCCCTGAATGTTGCAATACAAATCTATCGCGGATTGAGAAGTAACCTAGCGGCCCTTGCCTCCACAGGTAAAGCTGGAGTGCTTGCTTGGACTACTGACAGCAATGAATTGTTTGTTGATTCCGGTACAGGCACAGGAATAGGCTCAGCATGGATTCCTGTTGCAAATGATATCTCCTTGTTTACTGCATCAAGCCAATCAGCGATGATTGCCTTGGCTGCAAAAGTGGGAGATATATGTGACCGAACTGATTTAAAGCAGAACTTCATACTGACTGCATACCCTGCATCGACAGCAGGTAACTGGGTAGCAATTTCTCCAGACGCATCTGTCACGGGTATTCAGGGGTTGGTATCTGGTGTTGTTCATCAATGGGTGAGCTACATCGATAATTCTGGAGTACAGCATCTTACTCAACCAGCCTTCTCTGATATTTCTGGTCAGCTTTCTCAGACCCAATTGCCTACTACGATTGGTGCAGGGTCTTCTTTGACTGACGTAGACGCAGGGACGTTCTAAAAATGCCAAGAAACGTAGCCATAAGAACCTTGAGAGGAGTCAAGGCTAATATGCCTACTCTTATGCTGGGGGAAGGGTATTTCTGTACCGATACCTTTGAATTCTTTGTGGGCAATTCTTCAAATGGAAATTGCCCATTAAACAACCCAGTATATAACACCTCTGGAACTATACAGAAGAAATGCCATATTGTGATTGGGACCGCCACTTTAAGCGGTGGAGGTACAGCAACCATAACCTTATCTGGCTCCGCAGTATTCACAAATTCTACCAGTTACAGAGTAGTGGTCACTTGTACAAATGCAAAGCATGCCCCACAAGTGGTGCAGACCAGTGGTAGTCAGTTTACGATAAACGGCGCAGGCAGTGATGCCGTACAATTCATTGCCATAGGAAACTAAATCCTTACTCAGAAGGAGACTCAGAAGATGTCATTGCACGGTGGAGATCAATTAGCATCAGGAGCGCGTTCGGCTCAGTTTTCGGCGGGTAGTTCCTCAGTTAACGACCCCGTTGAACTAAAGAATGTGGCCCCAGAAAAAGAAGAGGAAAAGTTCACGGTAACAGATCGTCGTCCCTCATACCTGTCTCTCCCTTCAGTGGATAAAGCGGCCAGTGAAGAGACACAAGTTGTAGATCCCAATACGTATGGTCCAGCAACCCCAATCCTCGACAGGATTTTGGTACGCAGAGTCTTGGTTAACCCATACCTAAGGGAGCTTGAGGATGGAAGCGCCATCGATACCCGCACAGGTTTAGTCACAGCAGCGAAATACCGCCAGCATTCTAATACTGGAATTGTTTTGGGTGTCGGTGACTTTGTTTGTATGGGAGGAATTAAGCACGACCTAAAGAATCTAGTGAACGTAGGAGACAGGGTCACTTTCGGTGATTACAACTCTGAGGTATTCCCAATGGAAGAGTCACAGATAAAGGCTCTTTGTGCAGCCGTAGGTATCTTGTACACTGGAGATGAGGAAGCTACTAGAATCGTTCGCATTCAAGATGTACGTGTGATTGAACGAAGAATCAAGTCCTCTAAGGGTAGTGAAGAGGGGTTGGTAGACAGCACCTATACGGAGGCTCGATGAATTTTAAGAGCCGACTCAAAATCACAGATCAAAGCGGTCTGGTTCAACAGCCCCACGATCCGTATTGGGACGCCCCAATAACTCGAAGAGAAGTTCAATTGGCTGTGAATGATCTCTGTGTGAACGAGGCAGAACTCATGGCCCGAGGAGATACGGCCCACATAGTTCTTAATCTTCTCTGCGAAAAACTTAATATCACTAGAGGTGAAATAGATGTTTTCGTAGCAAGGAAAAAAGAAGAAATGAGAGAGGCTAAGGAGGCCGAAGAGAAATCTCAGAATGTGGAGGCTCAGGATGGCCGATCCAACCCTTAGTTACAAGCAATATGTGTGCCCTGAAGAATTCCAAGAAAGACTAAATGAAGTAGGTGGGTTTAATCGATATGATGAACCCAACTTCATATTGGTTTGGGGACAGGGAGGAGATGACAGGGGTTTGTATCGTGCTGGAGGATTTTGGCACTCACCCGATCTCCCTACTCACAAAGGGTACAGAGATCTGTTGTTGGGAGGAGGTACTCCATCGTGGTCGCTGCTTCAATGGCAAGATCCACGAGAGTACGGTACTCCAGAAATGTACTACATTCAGAATTTTGATGAGGAAACAGGACTTCAAACCCTAGGAGAGTATCCCTACTCTGGACGTTATCGACTTTTATACAACCTGAGATGGATGGGAAAAGTAGGTAATGAAATGAAGTTTGAAGCCATGCCTCTAAACTCTTATCTGATAGACTCAATTGTTCCCATAATCATGGCAGCAAAAGAAATCAGTTGGGAGAAGACCAGAGCAGTTCTGAAGGATATAAAAGAAAGAGAAGACTCTGCAGATATTGCAAAGATCGAAGATGTCATGAGAGCTAGTGCCATGCCCTTCAAGGGAAACCCTGTTTCATACACCAAGCAGGGATGCCGCACCGCCCTCGTAGATAAAAAGATCGAGCAGATGCAGCGCAATTGGAATTTCATTCAACGTAATGCTCAATCACTCGGAGGAAGTAAAGGTAGAGGATTGATGCAGCGTTCGCTGTAAGACTCAGCGACTCAGAAGACTCAAGGAGATTTATTCATGGCAGAAGCAACTGTTACAAACCCCGTTTCACGTCCAGATCTTAGCGCAGGAATGTCCCGCGCCAACAACATTGATTTTAACCTCTTTTCGGCCTCGAACTATATGATGAGTCAGCCTCCGCAATACTTCGTGTATATTTACACGATTTCTATGCAGAGTTTTGAGGTTTCTCGTCCCCCTCTTTTTCGGGATGTGAAAATTCCTGCCCGAGCAAAGGGAGAGCGCTATAAGTTGGTTACCAGAATTTCTCAGCCTTTTATGGTTCCCAAGGGAAATGTCGATTCGAATGATATTGACATCATCCCCGCCGATGCGCGTAGGGTTGCGATGGATATCATTAACCCAAATACCTACGGCATCGAGCAGGATTTTGTTCTTGATCCTAAGTTCGTATTCAGTCAGGGTAATGATCTGGGGGCACGAGGTTTGTTCTGGTCCTACAATGGTCCCGGAGCCTCTGAATATGGCCACAAAGAAGAGCCTACAGAGCAGGAAATCAAGGCAGCTTATGCCCGTCTGGAAAAGCACTATAACAAAATTTTGGATGAAGCCCGTGCAGTAGAAACGTCTGATCCTGCTAATCTCAGCAAATTTCTTGCTCCTGAGCATCACTTTGCTGCTGATTACTTCGGCCTAGAATTTCAGTGGCATGGCAAGAAAATTCGTCCTGCTGAATGCCCGATTTGTGGTGAGCGTATGCGCGAGGGCGCGGCCTTCCACAAGACAGAAGACGGGGCACTTTGTATCAACGACTGGAGGCGTGCTGTGGCCGCAGGCGTTCGTACCCGTGCACAAGCTTACGAAGCGACAGAAGACGCATTCTTCGCACCCAAAGCTCCTCAAGCTCCGCAGACTCCGGCTACGCCGACTGCGAAGGGTTCAACAACCATTCCTCTTGAGAGCTAATTGACCTTGAGGGAGATAAGGTTCGCCCAGTAATTCGTTCTGAGTCCGAATGAAACGCGAATACTGCTCCCCCATGTTATTTGTAGTAGAGTGCCCCGCGCCTAGTGGCGTGGGGCGCTATTTCCGTTTAGGGAGAAAACAATGAGCAGCCCAACAATAAACCTTCCCGGCCAAACTGGGGGAGGGACAGACCTTGAGACCATCATGAATTTGGTGCGCTCCATTGTCAATGATACACAAGCCGGGGCCACAGACACTCCGGGAGAAGGACAGATACTAACGGATAACAGCGCTATATCTCCCTTTACCCAGCCTTTTCTTAACAGTGCGATCAGAGAAGTTTATCGAGAGCTAAGAAATGCAGGGCAACCAACTCTTATAAAGGACAACGTTATCATCAGTGCCCTTTCTCCTGCACAAAGCCCCACTCAAGGAGTGGGAGCACAAGATCCAGCGGTACAGGTGTCATTGGGGTTCGGTGGATATTTTGACGGCACGCAGATTTACTCTACTCAAGTTCTACCGAATGATGTGATCACAGTAGAGCGAGTTTGGGAAAGACAAACAGGGACGAACGATGTGTTTATTCCCATGGAACAGGTGCAATTCGGCCTTCCGTCTAGATATCAGACCCCACGTCTTAGACAATGGGAGTGGAGAGGTGACCAGATATGGATGGTAGGGTCGACTCAGACCAATGATTTGAGACTTCGTTATTGGTGTGCTCTTCCACAATTTTTTAGTCCTACTTTGGACTTTTCTTCGACGTATGTTCCTATCATAGATTGCGTGGACGCGGTAGCTTACAAAACAGCTTATAAATACGCCACCATGCTTGGAATGCCGGGAGCAGAACTTCTTAAAGGCGAGGCCGCTGAGCAAATGTTCCAATTGAAGCAACAGCACGTTCGTAGGGCACAGTCGGTCAACTACTACAGGATTCCTTATGGAACTGGGACCTCTGGTATGGGAAGCGAATCTGGATATCTCATAGGGTGGCAATAGGAGGAATATGTCGGTCACTTATTTCAGGTCAGATGGATGGGTGAAATCAAGCACTGGGCCAGCAATTCCCGGTGCTCAAGTTTTTGTATGCACTCAACCAGCGGATACCGCAGATTATCCTCCTACCCCTTTGGCGTCTATTTACTCCGATCCGGCAGGTTTAATACCCCTCTCTCAGCCTATCTTAACAGATGGCTTCGGGCACTATGATTTCTATGCTCCTTCCGGCACGTACACTTTGGTAGTGGCGTTCGGAGGTAGTATACAACAGGTGTATCCAGACCAATCTGTCGGAGCAGTCATTGCTTCTGGGCTTTTGGTTCTCAACAACCCCATTGTCAACCCGAATTTCAACGACACTATTCCTTCTGCCCCTCCGGGGTATGTGAACGTCAGTTGGCAGTTCTCTGGTGGATACGTCTCTGCCTGCGTGCCTATATCGGCTAGCGGAGCAACCATTGAGATCAACGGCTCTGTGATTACTGGTGGAGTGCCAAATTTTAACAACACCACTCCAGCGGCCCCTGCCGGAAACACCAATGTGTTGTGGCAGCATGACAGTTCAGGAAACATCTCTGCTTATGTACAGACTTCCTCCATAAGCACCTCGGTTAACAACCAATCAGGAAGCTATGTAGCGGCCTTGAGCGATAACAATAATTTGATTGTGATAAGCTCGGCCTCTTCCAACACCCTAACGGTTCCTCCCAATTCTAGTGTGTCTTTTCCCGTAGGTTCTACCTTAACCATTATACAGGGAGGAGCAGGGCAGACGAGTTTTTTAGCTGGAGCAGGAGTTACAATCAACACTCCATCTTCTCTTCTAGCCAGAGCGCAGTATTCCACCATTTCAGTTATTCAAGTAGCTACTAATGTCTGGAATGCCGCAGGAGATTTGCAATAATGATGAGCGTGGGCCTTCGGGAATCTGGAATCATCCCCTACAGGAATAAAGTCCTTGCAGAATGGATTCCCGGAAATGAGGCTCAGCCGTGGTGGAACACTGTGCATGATTCCATGCAGCAGTTTCCTTTCGGAGGAGCTACAGGGGATTATGGATGGACTCCCGGAAATTTAGCTCCAGAATTTGTCACCGGAGGAAACGGTACAGACTACACTTTTCATCTGGGTTTTGCTCTGGTGGGATTCAGTACTAATTTCGAGGGCACTACTGGGTTTAATCTTGGGATATCCTATGAGATAGACATGGATATCACGGCTCTCAATCCCGCATACAATAGCTACAACATGCAGATTGGGTTGTCCAACGATGGTAATTGGGCGGGAAATACTACGTACATAGGTTTTAAAGCATCCCTACCCCCTTCCTACACAAATCAAAACACTCTCCTATGTCTATGCGCCAATTTTGATGGGTTCACTACCACATCTTTTTCTTTTGACAGTGGTGTTCCAGTATTAGGTGTTGGTGGAACATCTGGACCCATGGACTTGAAGATCATAGTGGCTCCCGATGGTAGCAGCGCTGGTTGGTATTTGAACGGCACCCAAATCGCTCGGTGCACTAATGCAGCCGCTATACCTCATTCTAATCTTATACCCATGACCATGCAGCTTGCAGGAAACATTGCTTGGTACTCTGGTGGAGACTATGTGTTATTCACCACTGGAGGGGGAACAGTAAAGCCGAATTCCTCTATCTTCCCATGAAAATACTCATAGCAATAGCGAGTTGTCATAGTCTCAGGCACCTCCAAGACTCTCAAAGGCAAACGTGGATCAAAGATATCCCTAAGGAAGTAGACTTGAGATATTTTTTGGGAAATCCAAACACTGAGGATGCAGATAGTGACGAGGTATTTTTAGATGTTGGGGACGGCTACGACTATTGCACCGCTAAGACTATTGAGCAGAGCAAATGGGTTTTGAAAAACGGGTATGACTTCGTTTACAAAACCGATCTTGATACTCTGGTAGTCCCTAAGAATCTCTTGGCCAACGACTTCTATCTTTACGATTATGTCGGAGGGAAGAACGGCCCAGTATCTTTGGGAGGCAACGGCTCTGAGAGCACAGGAATTTTTGCAAGTGGAGGAGCAGGATACTGGCTTAGCAGAAAGTCGGTGGAGATTGTGGCTTCTTTGGAGCATCCAGATCCTCCTCGTCCAGAGGAAGATGTAATTGTTGCTCAGGCCTTAAAAAGAAAGGGAATAGAACTACACCCTGATCCACGGTACAAATGGGAGCCTAGGGCGGTATTTGACGGTAACACTATTTCCTACCATTTGACGAGCACTCTAGGGTATAATACTACAGTGCAAACAGCCGCAGGAGTGCAGAGAGAACCTTACACTGCAGACATTATGCGGAGAGCGTACTTAGAAGGTCCTGCGGGATTGTCTCTGTACAATCGAGTCCCTGTACTATCCCTTGTTGGTACCGGGAGACCTCTGCGGAGATTTAGATGAGAACCCTGAGAAGATTCAGACCAGACGCCGTTCAAGTGTGCAGTCCTTCTCCTTTTAAGTACCCGAATCAAGATCCGAATAAGGTCATCCAAACGCTTTGGACACACGGCAAGTTGTCCATCATGGAAAAGCTGTGTATGAGGTCGTATATAGATAATGGGCACGAAGTTCATCTCTATGTGTACGATGAAGTAGAGGGTATACCTGAAGGGGTAGTTGTTAAAAACGGAAATGAAGTTCTTCCTAGGGAAGAGTATGACTACCGCAGGTTTATAAACAATGGAACCTTCGCAGATTATTTTAGGATCAAGCTGCTATTGGAAAAAGGTGGTTGGTGGGTAGATACCGATTTGATTTGTCTTAAAAACTTCTCAATATCGGCCCCATATTCTCTCGGCAGGATGGGTCCTTGGTCTGCAAATGAAGGCTCGGTGGTATGCAACAATAGCATGAAGTTTCCTGCTGGAAGCAATCTGATGCTAGAGGCATGGAACCGCTGTAAGGGCTATGATCCATCCAAGGTTAACTGGTCGGTAGAAGTAGGGCCGATGCTCATTGATTCTCTCGTCAACAAATACTCTATGGGAGAGTTTATATTGGGCACAGAAGCGTTCAATCCAGTGGACTGGAGAAGAGTGCGAGACTTTTCCAACCCAGACGTGGAGTGGCATTGGTCAGAATCTACATTTGCTGTTCACTTATGGAATGATATGTGGTCAGGAAGAACCAACTGGAAGGATGAGCATACGTGGAAGATAACAGGATGCCCGCCTATACTTCAAGACAAAGAAATTGTCATAGAAGGTTCTCTTTATGGGGACCTGATCAAAAAATATCTCAAAGGGGGTATGTGAGGAACAGTGATTTGCTGATAGCTATTTCCTCTTGCGAGTATTTTGAGGCAAACAAGATCAACGATGCCCAAAGAGATACATGGTTGCCCGAGGCCAACAAGTTAAGGGTGGACTACAAATTCTTCCATGGTCAAGGAGCCACTACAAAGGGGGATGTGATAGTCCTTGATGTTCCTGACGACTATTCTCATATGTCCCATAAGACTAAAGAGAGCTTACGTTGGGCCTTTGATATGGGATACAACTTCGTTTTCCGATGTTTTCCCGATACCTACGTGTGCGTAGAGCGTTTGATGACTTGTCAATGGGATAAAGCTGATTACTGGGGAGATTTTAGGCCGGGGTTCTTTTGTTGTGGAGGTCACGGATACTGCCTAAGCAGGAAAGCCATGGAGTACTTGATAAACGCCCCCATAAAAAGTGATAGAGGCCCAGAGCATCCCAATTGGAATGCGGCTAACGCCGGGGCCGAAGACATCTGGGTCGGCTTGATTCTGTCCGAGCATCCAGACATAGTGAGGGCAGACGCCAGAGAGGTATTAGAGTTCGCTGGTCAAATAATGCCGGGACCAGAAAAAAGAAACACCAAGGTGACTAGCCATCTGTCGGACGTGGTTAACGTGAGGCCGAGACCCCATAACTACGACCCAATAAAGATGCACGAAGTACATGCACGATGGTTGAACAGCTAGGAGTGACTCAGATGGAAAGACGCATCATGATCTTCGGATGTGGAGGAATGCTGGGAGACGCAGTATACAAGCATTTTTCTAAAGAAAATATTGTAGACGCCACAGACATTGACCTCTCATCCCCTTGGGTCAGATATCAAGACATCACAGATTACGCAGGGGTAGTCTCTCGTATCAATCAGTTTCATCCTACAGAGATCATAAATCTCGCGGCTAAAACAGATATGGAAATGTGTGAATTGAATCCAGACGAAGCAGAAGACGTTAACTCTTTTGCAGCCTCTTTTTTAGCCGATATGTGTTCAGAGTATGATCTTCCGTACGTCTATATCTCTACTGCAGGTATATTCGGTGGAGAAAAGGAGTACTTTTCAGACGAGGATGAACCGAATCCGTTATCTGTGTATGCTAGGACCAAGTACATGGGTGAGCTATCGGCTCGATCTATTCCACAACACTACGTTATCAGGGCAGGTTGGATGATGGGTGGAGGTCCAGAGAAGGACAAGAAGTTCATCAACAAAATTTTCAAGCTCATCAAGGCTGGCTCAACTGAGTTGAACGTCGTAGATGACAAGGCTGGGACCCCGACGTACACTGTGGACTTTGCTAAGGGGATAGATGCCCTCTTAAAGTCCAAAAAATTCGGAGTTTATAATCAGGTTTGCTCAGGGTCTTGTACTCGATATGATGTCGCATGTGAATTCGTACGGCTTTTGGGGGCGAACGTGACAGTGAATCGAGTAGATTCATCGTTTTGGTCTAAAGAGTACTTTGCTCCGCGCCCGTTGAGTGAAAAGCTCCTCCCAAACAGGCTCATAAAAGAGGGTCTGTATGTCATGCGAGACTGGAAAACCTGTTTAGCAGAGTATGCAGAGGAATTTAAATGCAAGAATCCAACCGAGTGATACAAAGTGCGTGGATAGGAAGCCATATAGGAATGATGGAAAGGCTGTGTATAAATTCCTTCCTCAAAAATGGCCATGAATTCCATCTTTACACGTACGGGGATGTAGGTCCTCTCCCTTTTGGGACAGAGCAGAGATCCATCACCGATGTTCTTCCGTTGGATTTGATCAACCCGGAAGTTTTTAAAGACAAGTATGCCGTGTTGTCAGACATTTTCCGCTACCACCTGATAAAAACCTTGGGTGGATGGTGGGTGGACTTGGATACATACTGTTTGCGTCCTTTTGATTTTGATTCTGACTATGTTTTTGATGCCGACAGAATGAAAGTCAAGTCTTTGTCTGGTCCTCTATACGAAAGTGGAGAGGTACCAATAAGAACTCAGTCGGGTGACTTCATCTACATCATCAACGGTACGTACAAAGCCCCAAAGAACTCTCCGTTGATGGAGGAGATGGCATCAAGAAGTTTGAGATGCTTTGACTGGAAAGATACTGGTCCGTCTTCGTTTACTGGTACCATAGTGAGTAAATTTCCCGACCTTTTGAAGTATGTTTTGCCTCTTCCTCTTCTCAACCCTTTGTCGTGGTGGAACCTGAGTAGGTTGTGGGATGATAACCAGCCCCAAACTCTTCCCGAGGGAGCATATGCTATCCATCTGTACCGTTCAAATTGGATAGCGGCGAATGCTGACATGGAGACAGACAGGGGGATGTATGGTCTCCTAAGAAAAGGCAAAGAGAGTGACATTTCTTATGTGTCAGCTAATTCTTGGTTTGATGAGGAATGGAAAAAACTAAGGCCGCAGGCCCCGCAGCGCAGGCTGAGGATAATTAGAGCATGAAGGCCCTAGTTGCCGTGATTTCTTGTCACAAAAGATTGCCGTGGAATGTGGCTATAAGATCGACGTGGTTACCAGAGATAAAGAGTAATGTCGACGTGGTGTTTTTCTATGGCAGAGGAGAGCACCAGCCTTTGTTGGAAGACGAAGTAATTTTAGACTGCGGGGATTCATACGATTGTCTTCCCGAAAAAGTAAGGGCAGTCATACGCTGGGCAATTGATCACGACTATGATTTTTTACTGAAGTGCGATGACGATGTCGTTCTTCGACCAGACTATTTCCTCAAGTCTGGGTATGGTAATAGGGACTTCGTTGGTCCGTCCAACGGGTACGCTATTGTCCAAGGAAATCTCAGGGATAAAGTATCTGTACCTTGGGGTTTTTGTTATTGGCTTTCGAGGAGAGCTATGGAGGCAGTGAAGAATGCGCCTCTTCCGCAAGACAACAATGATGAGATGTGGGTGTCACTGACTTTGGCACCTCTCGGCATGAGGTTGTGTGTGGACAACAGGTACTATATACATCGTGGATTTCCTCCACCCAAAGAAAAAGGGCGAAGGCCTTTAAGAAGGGCAGAGATACCTGACAAAAAGGCCGAGGATGGAGTTGCATTCTGCATTCACGTGCTGAGTGATGGCTTCAATAGAGCGCCCATGGAAATTTCAGTGGAAGAATTCTACAAAGTATTTGCTCGTTACGTGGGCAAAGCAACCAAACCAATAGTATCCGCCTAAAGCGCGGGGAAAGGTTACAAATATGTCCGTTTCAGCATTGACTCTTTCGCCTCTGTGCGAGAATGACATCACAGGCAAGACAATCAGCGTTTATATGCAGATGACTTTTGGGACAGGCTCGTATGCTACGGGTGGTCTCTCGGTCGGTATCACTGCTTACGCCGATGCCCAGACTATTGATGTCACGAACTTTTTGCAGGCTCTGATTCAGGGTGAAGCTACAGAAACCACTACGTACGACTTTAAGTACAACCCCACCACAGATAAGGTTATGATCTTCTCTGCCGGGACTGAGTTGGCTAATGGTTCCAATATTCCTGCTGCCATCACTGGCGACACGATTATCGGCAAGTTCACATTCAACAGGCTGTAAGAATTATCCCGGAGGAATCGCTACCTTAGGGACGGTCCTTGCTGAGCGGAACGTGCAGATATCCGCCGACCAAAAGCTGCACACACTTTTTAGGGAGATGACGCAATGCATAATCTTACTTCGTTGGGCACAGCATCTTTGGATACGATGGGTGGCCTCATAACGTTTGCAAATGCTAAAGATTTGCCCGAGGGCGCATCTCCGCGTAACTGGGATGTAGACTACATCATTGGATCGGTCATCACTCGTCCCGGTCTTTCCTCAGTATACTCGTTTACTCAGGTGTACGACATTACCGCTATATCGTTTAGCTACGGGGTAGGAACGTTCACCTATTCTCCTTTGCACGGTGCTCCCACCCCTACGGTGAATGAGACATTTGTTTTGTCGGGATTTATAGGGACTACATATTTCCTGAACAACGTTATTGTGGTTGTTGAATCAGTGGACCCAGTAACTCAAACTTTTCAAGCGCTTGTATCGGATGCTCCTACTGGAACATTCACGGGGCTATCTGGTACCGCTACCTCTACCGTTGGAAATTTTGTAGGACCCAACGTAGGTGATCAAGCAGTCGGTATTAACTGGAACAATCCTACAGGAGTTCTGGGAAATATTTCTTACGCCAGTTCTATTCCGGCAGGAGGTTCCTCTTTAGTCGGTGTACCTACCACAGAAAGCAATGGATCTGGATCACAGCCGTGGTCCTCGACATCTTTTATCACGTCCACAGGGAATTCCTTTGCTCAGGTAGTGGTTAGCCATGGCACTACATCAAATCAACTTTTTTGCACTGCATGTAACTTAGCAGTGCCAGTCAGCGCCACTATCACAGGGATATCTATTTCTGGGCAGGGGTTTGCATCACAGCCTAGCGCTGGATTGATCGCTCAGTTGGTCTCTGCTGGAGTTCCCGTTGGAGTTCCACAGACTGTTACATTAGCAACCTCTGTTAAGCAGCCAGTGTCGTTTGGTTCTAGTTCCTATTTGTGGGGAGGAGGAGCGTTACTTACTCCAACGTTGGTGAACGCAAGTGGGTTTGGAGTTTTGCTGAGCGTCATAAATTCTAACCCTTCAGTATCTTCCACTGGAAATCTAAATTCTCTTGCGATTACAGTGTATTTTACTACGCCAGCATCGTCATCTCCTCTTCAAGTGACTGGGTTTGCATTCGCTATCCCTTCGACTACAGGTGTCTCTGGACTGGCAACAACTTTCCAAGCCTATACAGATAGCTCGGCTACCGCAATTGTTCAGTTGCTTAAGGATGGCATTCCCGTTGGAGATCCAAAAGAGGTTGTTCTGACTACTTCCCCGACGATATATACTAGAGGAGGAAGCACGGATTTATGGAGCAGCCTTTGGACCTACGCTGATGTGAACAACA
>Ga0335069_10003161_pt1 | contig 25054 bp, 24 predicted proteins | sample Lox_Sample_11_FD_206714 | JGI IMG/M metagenome (GOLD analysis project Ga0335069, IMG submission 206714) | Soil microbial communities from Loxahatchee National Wildlife Refuge, Florida, United States - Lox_Sample_1.1 | ecosystem: Environmental > Terrestrial > Soil > Wetlands | place: USA... | reverse complement strand
GGAGAGGCCCGTAAGGGTCCTCGGATTGGGAACCACTGGCTATTCGAAGGACTTGCTGAAGAAAGTCCTCTCGGCGGATGCCGCCCTGGTGGAAACAGTCGCGCACGCCAAGTCCTCTCTCCGCCTGTTCCCCGATGTGGACGCCATCATCGATGTCGGCGGGCAGGACATCAAGATCATCGTGCTGCAGAACGGAACCGTAAAGGATTTCAAGCTGAATACGCAATGTTCGGCCGGCAACGGATATTTCCTGCAAGCGGCCGCGGAAGCGCTCGGGATTCCGGTCCAGGATTTTGCCGCCACCGCGTTCTGCGCGAAGCGAGTGCCGAAGTTCAGCTACGGTTGCGCAGTGTTTTTGCAATCCGACATCGTAAATTTCCAACGCCTGGGCTGGAGGCCGGAAGAGATCCTCGCAGGCCTGGCAACCGTTCTTCCTAAAAACGTATTCCTGTACGTGGCGGGAGTGTCGAACGTGGCCAGGCTTGGCAGGCGTTTCGTGCTCCAGGGCGGAACACAGCGCAATCTAGCGGTCGTCAAAGCCGAATTGGACTTCATCAAGGAGCACTACCACGGGGATGGAGTTCCGGAAGTGAAGATCCATCCGAACTGCTGCGAGGCAGGCGCGATCGGTGCGGCACTGGAAGTAAGTGAGCATTATCGTACGACACAGCGCACCGTGTTTCCCGGCTTTGCATTCCTCGATACGATCGAATACTCTATCCGGCGCGACGAATCTACGCGCTGCCGATATTGCACAAACCGCTGCCTGCGCACCTTCGTCGAACTTCGCCCGGGAGAATCAGCGGAACCCGCGAAACACGTTGTGATCGCCAGTTGTGAACGGGGTGAAGCCGAATCCGCCGATGAGGTGCGCAAGATCAATGCCGGATGGAGCCGGCTTCGCGAAGCCTCTCCCAACTACGTGCGAATTGCCGCCGAACAGGCGTGGCACCCCACTCACCCTCCCTTGTCCATCGCGAACCTTGCCGGCAGGCGCAAATTGTTTCCCCCCGCACGCTCCGCACACAAATCCCAGCTTCGCGCGGGAATCCACATCGGAATCCCCAGAGCTCTCAACCTGTTCACCTATGCTCCGCTGTTCTCGGCCTATTTTGAGAGCCTTGGCGTGCGCCCCGAGCATTTGCACTACACGCATTTTTCCAGTGCGGAGAAATATCAGCAGGCCGCCGGGTTCTCGGCCATCGATCCGTGCTATCCCAGCAAGATCGCCGTTGCTCATGTCTTCGAACTATTGCAGCACTGCGACAGAGAGCCGCTGGACGCGATCTTCTTCCCCATGTTTGACGTCCTGACCTCGCCGCTGAAGGACTGTAGTGGTTCCAACGCGTGTCCTTCCGGTTCGGCCACGCCGGAAGCGGTGAAAGCTGCGTTTTCGCGTACGGTGGACTGGTTTGCGCAGAGGAAGGTCCAATACCTGAATCCGGTGGTCGATCTCGCGGATCGCGACCTGTTCAAGTACCAGATGTTCTCCTGCTGGAACAGGATTCTCGCACTCGATTGGGAAGAGAACTCCCGTGCCGTCGACATCGCATTCGAGCAATGGCAGGAATTCGAGGATAAGCTGCGACGCCAGGCCCGCCGGACGCTCGATGACCTGGAACAGAGCGGAAGAGTCGGGCTCGTGATGCTCGGACGCCCCTATCACCACGACCCGGGCTTGAACCAGGGGATTCTCGATGAGTTGCAGAAGCTCGGATATCCAGTCTTCTCGCAAAGCCTGCTTCCTCTCGATGAGGATCTGCTCGAGAGCCTGTTTGAGGGCCAGCTTGCGAGAGGTATCATTCGCAATCCCCTCGATATATCGGATGTGTGGAAGCAATCGTTTTCGGCCAGTTCAAACCACAAACTATGGGCAGCCAAATTCGTCGCGCGTCATTCCAACCTGATCTCTGTAGAACTTTCCAATTTCAAATGCGGACACGACGCATTTATCAGCAGAACTATCGAAGAAATCATTGAGCGTTCGGGCAAGCCCCACTTCTCCTTCCGTGATCTCGACGAAAATCGGCCGCTGGCTTCGATTCGCATCCGGGTCGAAACCATGCACTACTTCCTGAAGCAATACCAGGAACGGCTTCGGCTCCGTTCGCGACTGACAGCCCTCCCAATTACCGACAGAAACATGCCTCAACCATCCGTTCGTGAAGAACAGATCGGTTACGGATTCCCGGGATAACGGATGCGACGAGCGCCGCATTTATTCGGCCAGCACTCAAGCTTGAGAATGGCAAAGCGAAGAGCGCAGAGGAAGTTGACATGGCGCCAGTTGAAACCGGCATAGGCCAGCGAACTCGCGAATGCAAACTGACGGGCGCGCCGGCGTCGTCCGATGGCCGTGTCTTCCGCAGGTCCGGGACTGGCTTATGCTTTGCGTGGCTCCTTCTGGCCCTGTCTCCAATGGTTCAGGCCCACGATCGGCAGATCAAGATCTCCAACAGCGGCGTCCTGGTTCTGACATCATACGTACTGGTCGAACGTGTCGCCGGCACATCGGACGCTCCGTTGTATGCGGTTGTTCTCCAAAAGAATCCGTTCATCGAAATTCATCTCCGGAATCCCGTTCCTGAAAGTCGCCTGACCAGACGCCGGCTTCGGTTCTCTTGTGAGAAGATCGGAGTCTTTACGGACCAAAGGTTGCAACAGACCTGGACCATCGGCAAAGCCTGCAAACCGCTGTAACAACCTCATTAGAACGCCGGTAAGCGCCAGAGGCAATTATGCTGCGAATCACAATCTCAAAACGCAATGATCATCCCATGTATGTGCTCGAGGGCCGGCTGGCAGGAGAGTGGGTGCAAGAACTGGTGTGGGCCACCCGCGATCTCGGTCCCGGGACAAAGGCGGTGGTCGATATAGAACACCTGCACTATGCCGATGCACTGGCCGAGAAAGCGTTGCATTGGCTCAGTCGCCTCGGAGCTGTGTTTGTCGTGCAGAATCCATACGGCGTCGACTTATGTGAGCGGCTTAAGCTACGCCGGTTGACGATGGCCGAAAGCGATCCGCAGAAGCAGGAGCGCAAGGGGAGGAGCGGGAAATCGATACCATCCGCTCCTTCCCACTCTCCCCGCCGGCGTCCCTCCAGGGGCAAGAGCTGACACTAAGAATCAACGGCGAGCGCGCGATAGCAACAGAACAGAGATCCCATCCCACTGGTCCCGATCGAGACCCGCGGGAGGCTGACTTCCAAGCGCCTCGACAACGATCGCCTGCCCGTCAAGGCGGTAGCGACTGCGGATATATTCGCGCACCATCAGGGCGCGATTGCGCGCAAGGGACATCTGGTCCGCGGCGGTCCCGTTGGCAGCATAGCCTTCGAGAATCAGCGGAGAAGCCCCAAACGAGCCAGCCCACGATGTCAGCAGGCCGTCTATTCGCGCCTTTCCCGTGGCTGAAAGAGATTCAGTGTGATCCACATCGGGTTGGAAGAGGTCGCTCCCTCTGAGCCACTCCCTGCGGTTTCGAGGAGCAGAGAAGAGCCGGTTCTTCCTGTACTCGTCAGCAGACAGATGCGCCAGATTGAAATACCCCTGGCGCTTGAAGTACCCGCGGAGAAAGAAGTTGTGCTTCACCGCCTCCGTGTCTTCCACCATGTTCTCGGAAGCTTGATTCAGGTTTGCGATCGTCTGACGCAGATTGGTTGCCGTCTCTACGCCCTGTTCATTAGGCCCCAGCGTGGCATTCACGGTTTGCCGAATCTGGCCCGTGGTTGCCCGGACATTGTCCGTTGCAACCCGGGCGCTCGCCAGGAGTTCGTCGGCTCTTGCTCCAAGTTGACGGGTATTCAGATCGGAGACGAGCGCGTCCGCCTGCCTGGCCGCGTGGTTCAGTGAATCTGCGGTTTCCTGGATGCTCGCCACAGTCTGGCGAATGCGGGTCGCGGTCTCCTCGTCGCGAAGCAGCATCCCGGCCGTTCCTTTCCCCTCGTTAAGGCCGACGATGAGATCGTTCGCATTGCGGACTGTGGTCGTGGTCGCATCGAGAGTGCCATTAAGCTTCTGGCTGGTTGTCTTGATCGTGTTGCTTGTCTCGTCGAGGAGCCTGGCGCTCTTTTCCATCATCTGGTCCATATCGACGCCGACTTTGCTGGGGAGGGTCGATCCCGGAGCTGCCTCCGCGACCTGCGCGCTGCCGGGGCGTATCTGAACGAATTTGTCGCCAATGACGCCCTCGGTGGCAATCATCGCGACGGAGTCGGCTCGCACGATCGAATGAAAACGCTCGTCAATCCTGAGCCGGATGCGAAAGCGGGCGGCAGGAGATTCGGGCACAAGAATGTCCGTCACTTCGCCCGCGCCCGAACCCGCCACCTGAACCTTTGCGCCTTTCATCAGGCCGTCGAGGTCCGCGAACTCCGTGTAGACTTCAAAGTTCCGCGAGAATGTCTTGCGCTGGCTTCCAATGAGGAAGACGCCAACGCTGAACAGGACCAGGCCGGCGATGAGGAATATTCCGACCGTCATGTCTCGATTTCGCATGTCTCAGCGCTCCGCCATCAGATTGCGCACAACCTCGCTCGGGTGACGTTCGAGTTCCGGCGGCGTCCCAAAAGCGATCAGTCTTCCTTGGTCGAGCACGGCAAAACGGTCTCCTGTGCGCCGTGCTCCCTGCGGGTCGTGCGTGACGATCACCATGGTCGTGTTCTGTCGCATCTTGCGCCGCAGCAGAAGTTCATCGATTTCCGAGGCCGTGATCGCGTCAAGGCCGCTGCTCGGTTCGTCCACCAACAGAATCTCCGGTTCGAGCACCAGCGCCCGGGCGAGTCCCGCCCGCTTCTTCATGCCGCCGGACAGATCGACGGGCATGGTTTGCGCATCACCTGCCAGGCCTACCTCGCCAAGTACGTTATGAACAATCTCTTCGATTTGCGCCTTCGACTTGTCTGTCATCCGGCGGAGAGGAAGAGCGAGGTTGTCGTGCAGGTTCAACGAGTCGAACAGGGCCGCGCTCTGAAAAAGAAACCCTATCTTGCGACGCACCCGAGAAAGCTCCTCCCGTTCCAGCCGCGAGATATCCCGGTTCCCGATCCATACATGCCCTTTGTCCGGCTTAAGCAGGGCGATCATGAGCTTAAGTGTCACGCTTTTTCCCATGCCGCTGCGCCCCAGCAGGCAGACGGCTTCTCCCTCCTGGATAGGCAGGGAGACATCGCGAAGCACATGTTTCTCCCCGAAAGACTTTGTGACGTGCTCCAGGTAGATCGCGGTTTGTTTCTCCTCTTTCATAGCGCGGTCTCCGGAAACACGATAAAGATGCAACGCACAAGAATGATGTCAGCTACGATCACAAGCAGCGAGGAAAGCACGACACTGTTGGTCGCGGCGCGTCCCACGCCTTCGGCCCCCTCGTTCGTCGTGTAGCCGAAAAATGCAGACACCGTGCCAATGATGAAGCCGAACACTGAAGTCTTGAGCGTGGGAGGAATGAAGTTCTCCCACGTCAGACCTGAAAATGCTCGCTCGATATACAGGGGTCCGGATATGTGCGCGGCGGCAAATTCCGAAAAATACCCGCCCAGGAGCCCGGAGAAATCAGTAAAGATCGTCAGCAGCGGGAGCACCAATACGCAGGCGAGGACACGGGGCACCACAAGGTATTTGAACGAATCGATCGATAGGGCTTCGACGGCATCAATCTGTTCGGTAGCCCGCATGTTCGACAACACCGCGCCTATACCTGCACCAACACGCCCGGCCGCGAGCAATGCTGTGAGGAGCGGACCGATTTCGATGAAGAACCCAAGGGATTGGACCATGGGCACCATGGAGCCGGCGCCAAAACGTACGAGGGTGGTGCGCGAGTGGAGCGTCATGACCACGCCGCATGCCAACCCGGCGGCGGCGCACAGCGGGAATGAGCGGGAACCAACTTGGCCGATCTGTCGCCACAGTTGCTCCCATTCGATCGGGGGACGAAAGACATCGAGTATGACGGTTCCGGCAAACCGCGCAAATCGCCCAACGCTCTCGAAAAATCTCTTCACAAGTATCTCTGTCAGCTCTGATCTTCGGGGCGAGAGAGTCTCCGCAGATTTGCTCCGCTCTCTTCGCTATCCAAGCAGGGCGCGACAAATTCCGCATTTGCGATTCAAGGGAATTCCATGCTCGCAGTGAGTCGGCACCTTATCTCCATGTTCCTCGACTAAGTGCTCGTAGGTCATGGTCTTCTCGAGTCCCTGCTTCTCCTGCAAATAACGGATTCTCATTTCGCAATCGAAATCCTCTAATAATCGGATATCTGCTGCGGTGAGGAATCCTATGGCCCACTCTTTGTTTCCGATCACATTTTTCTCGAGCATTTTCGTTCTCCCTTCTATCAGCCGGCTCACCACGTTCATAGCAACTCGTTCGCCACTCGCAGATCTGGCAAAGCTCACTGATTCGAAAGAAGATACGAGGGTAGTTTGAAGGCGGACGGGCCGCTGCTGCCGCTCCCGCGGCAGAAAGGACGCGGCAGCAGCATGCGCTGCCATCCCCGAGAGGACGGATATCCCCATGTTCAGCGTTCATGAAGAGAAATGCCTGCATGAACCAGCACGCGGTGTTGCAGGCCATCGCCCAACGATGCAAAACGGCGGCGGCGGCCACTGTTCTGAATTTCGTCCGGCAGAACAAAGAGGACCTGGTTGTCCTCGGTCTCGACCATCATCCATCTCCTCAGTGGTTCTCCGCTGTTGCACGTCTACGAAATCGTGCGCCAGTCTGGGCGCCCGGTGCTGAGCGTTCGTTGACAAGCGCGTTCATCATTCGCACGGAGATTGCTTTTAGAATGTACGCAGCCGACTCAATCGAGATGGTGCCGATTCTCGAATCTCCCATCCCACGCATATCATTCGAAATCTCGCGCACAGCAATAATCTGGCGAGTGCAATCCGCGTCGATTTAAAAAAAGGGGGATTACGCCTTCTCTCCTGGAGCCGGTCAAGCGAGGAGGTCCGGCGTAATCCCCAACGTGGTGCAGTTTGCTCCTACCTCGATCGCTTCAGGCTGGGCGTGAAGCGGGGAATGATGAACTCCTGCGCTACGGCTGCCATTATCCGTTCAGCCGTGCTGATGCCGAATGTGGTAAACACTTCGCCGGCCCCGCGATTGGATTGCGGGTAATACGTCATGGACAGCGCGGTGGATCCCAGATCGCCTCCTATGCTCGAGAAATTGATCTGCCGATGGCCGTTGTCGCCCAGGCAAATAAAGGGCGAGGCGACCGCGTGTTTAAGCCGCGACCGCGTTCCTCCCGTGCCCTGGTAAAAGTAGCGCGGATCTTGGTGGAGCAGAGAGGGCAGAACGGCTCCGCCGATCAGGATGTCACTGAATCCCAGGGCCGCCTCGGCCCCAAAGCGTTGCCCGTATCCTTTGGCGCCTTGCTGATAATCCGGCCTGTTTGCGGCCTGGTTGATGCCGGCCATCGTTCCAACACCCGCTATCGTGACGGCATCCGTTGAAACTTTCATTGCCAGCTTGAACTTCAATTTCGCGGTCAGGGGCACCGCGTTGGCGGAATCATAGACGACATAGAAATTAGGAATGAATCCAAGCACGCGCTGCTGCTCTTCAAGATGCACCTGCTCGACTGCGATCTGCTCCCTTGAACTATACACGGTGATCGAAGTCGATTCGCCTTCCATCCTCAGGTGAATGTCATCGAGGATGAGGAATTGCGATGGCTCCAGTACGATCGCCGGAGAAGTCCACGTTGAGAAGCCTTTCACCTGAACGGTGACTTCATAACGAATACCGGACTTGACGGAATCGAATTTAAATGCTGCGTTATCATCGCTTGTAACTTCGCGCCGATCGTCAGAAGACGCATCGTCCAACATCACGGTCGCTCCCGGGACGAGATCGCCATTCACGTCCAGAACCGTTCCGGTAATCGTAGCCGTCGCAGCGCGTACAGGGCTGGCGACGGAGCTGCTGGCTGTCCCGGCGTCTGACGTAGAGCGGGCGACCTCCGGCAAATCCGCACGCGCGGCATTTGGCTCTGTTCCTGCAACGACGGTCGCATGCGCGGCCTCGTTCTGGACCAGTGCAAAGATCGGCTGCCGCACGATAAGCACCAGGGCGGTTGCAATAACGGCCCGGACGTATTTCAGCGCGATCCTGGAGCAAGGTTCGAGCCGCCGCGCCGAAGACGGGCCTTCATCCGGCAATGTTGAGGAGTAGGAGGAGCAGTGCATTGTGATCTCGACTTTGTGATTGAGGGTCATACATTCTCTGCATTTTTCAGGCGCTCTGTCACCGCGCCCGCATGGTTTGGAGGTTCCGTCTTTTAACGAGACCGCGTCTTTCGAATGAGTCGGACACTCGGCGTCGTGCGCGATAGAGACTCGACTTCGCCGAACCGATCGTGAGTCCGAGAGACGAAGCTGCATCGCCAATCCGAGTTTCGTTGAAGACACATTGTTCAAGAATGGTTTGGTGTGTTCGCGACTGCCCTAGAAGCACCGTCTGAAGAAACGCGAGCAGTTCCTGCTGCATGATCTCCTCTTCCGGACTGCGGCGAACATCGGGAATATCCCAGCGGCTCTGGCCGGTAATCTCTTCGTGCCCGCTATCGAGAGACACAAAGTATGTGTTCTTTCCCTTTCGCTTCATCGAGAGTGCCGCATTGTTCACGATCGCTATCAACCAGGTTGAGAAGTGCGATTCCTTTCGGAATTTGCGCACATTCACAAATGCGCGCAGCATCGCGTCCTGCACCAGGTCCTCGGCGTCTTCGTGGCTCCTCGTGAACCGCCTGGCCGCGCGATACAGGGCCGTCTTGTGCCTGACCAGCAACTCGTCCATCGCGTCTATCCTTCCGTCCTGGGCTGCCGCAACGAGGGCCTGTTCCCCTGTCCGGTCGTAAAGACTCGTACGCGCATGGTGGCCTTGGTTAGATTTGTTGGTCACGGTTGCTTGATTCGTAATCATGGCTGTTCCTTAGGTGTTTCTGTCACAAAGGCTCCTGGGTGCAGAGGATCAGCAGCGCAACAGCAAGGAGGAGGCACCAGAGCAGAACCTTGCTGGCCATCTTCACTTCATAGGTCATGGCGCCGTCCGTCAGCGTTGATACTTCGGTTGCGCCCTATGCTCACGTTCGCCGCGAATCCCGGGTTCAGTCGATCGATTACTGTCAGCAAGTCGCCAGGCTCAATGTTCGACGGCACTCGTTCGTCATAAAGCGGATGGTCCAGAGCCATGTAGCTGTCTGCCACCAGAACGATTGCGGCATCAGGCCACCTTCGCCGGATGCACTCCGCCCTTCGCCGCAGCTCACGTGCGGAACTTGGCTCGTTCAATACCGCAACCTGGAACTCTTCTCTCTGGAGCGACAGCGAGCACAAGTCCCAATAGTTAGTTGCGACGGCCAGTTTGCATCGGGGCCGAAGCAACAATGCATCGCGCACCAAAGCGGCCAATTCGCTCAGCCCGACCGATAGAACTTTCAACCTGCACATTCCGTCACCCCTGGTGAAATGAAGGAATCGACATCCGCAAAGCGGTCCTGGCGCGACTGGTCAACCCCGACGATCTTCGCCAAAACACACTCACAGGTGGATTCAATCCAACCGCGCGGACATCCGAGGAGCAGCGCGCAGTCAAGAACCGGGTACTGCAAATACGCATAGAGAATGAGGCAGGCTCTCTCAAGCACATCGAGCGAAGCGATGATCCTTTGCGGCGGGATGGAGCGAAGCTTTTGCCGGTCACGGGCATTCACTCCCGCTCCCGCCGGTGTCCCGAGGCTCCCAGGTCCGGCAGGGGGCAAAAGCTCTCGGATTTCGCCGCTGATCTGTTTCAGGCAGGCATGTACCAGCAACCGCTTGACCCAGGAAAGGATCCACTCTCGTCCGACGTACTGTGCCGCCTCCGCAAGCGCAATGGCCTCGGCAAGGCACTGTTCGCCTGCCGGCCGGCTGCCCGTCATCACCTCGGCAACCCAGAGCAGTTCTTCCGCGTTGTTGTCCAAGACCTGCTGCAATGCTCGGGCATTGTTCTGCCCCGCCGATTGTGGAAGTGTCGGACTCGCGTTCCCGCTGGCCTGATTGCCTCTCCTGTTCATCGTGCTCCTCTCCCAGTCCGACACCGGTACGCTCACGCTCCGCAGAACCCCTGCTTCACACCGCCGCATCGGCCTTGGTTGAGAATGAGTGCAGTCAGGCCATGACCCGAGCGCAATGTGAACCGCAACTGCTTCCTTGATCTGCACGAGCTGTACCATTGAGGCGAACCTCCCAACCGCTTGAAGGCAAATGACATAGGATTCTCGTGGAGCGCATCCCGGACGAAGGTGCTGCCGCGATTGCGGCGTTTCGCCGCGATAGTGGCAAGAAACTGGATCATGGGACGTGTTCGAGCGCTGGGTGGTCAGCCAGCTCAGCACCGGGCAGCGTTCATTTCAGGCGGAGATCGACAGACAGGGGGAAATGATCCGATGCGCCAATTGAATCGTGGATTGACGGACAGCACTCGGCCAGTGCTCCCCTGGTCAGAATCCAGTCGATAGCCACCGGTCGCCCGTTCCTGCTTTTCAGTACGGTGCGGCGTCCACCGAACGATGCGAACAAGTTATCCATTCCCGTGCCGTCGATGAGCGAAACTGCAGGTCCGCGAGAGAGGTCGAAATTGAAGTCTCCCGCCATCAGCACTGGACTATCGTCCGGATGTTGCCCGATGTCAGCGAGGACCTCGGAGAGTTGGCCGATCCTGAGTTGGTCACTGCCCCGGCTCTCCAGGTGCACGTTATAGATGACGAGCGTTCTGCCCTTGACTGTGATTTCGCAAATCAACGCCATCCTGCCTCCCAGTCGTCTCTGCAGGAATGGCAGCGGCGGAATAAACCAGCGCGGACTCCAGAATGTTGACTGCTCGCGAAATCTGAGGATGCGAGCATTCGATAGCGGCAGGCGGGACAAAGTGGTTTGCCCATGATAGGCAGGATCGGTTGGGCTTCCCTGGGCTAATTCCTCGAACTCGCGTCCGAAGATGTAATCCATTCGCAAGGCTTGCGCGATTTCACGGGCAATATTGCGGCGCCCCGTTCGACCGGCGTTGATGTCCGTCTCCTGGAGCAGAATCAGATCGGCAGACGAGCTCGCAAGAAACTCGATAACCCCGTCCAATTGAAGGCCGCGATTGATATTCCAGCTGACAACCCTGACGGTCTCGGGCCACACGCGCGGGAAGGGTCTATTCAAGAATGAACCAGATTCCAGCTCTTTCATCGCCCCGGCTCTTGCAACGCGCAGCTTACGCGATCAGTGGCTTTCTTGTCGATCCTCAGGCGCCTGCTTCTGCCGCCGCGGAATTGCTCCTCATCGAAAACGCGACGAGAGAACGGAGGGAAACGATCCAGGCCACGTTGGCGCCGATCGCAGCCATGTAGATGAACACTTCCGTGAGATTACACATGGCGAGCACCAGAAGCAGATAGGGCAGGAAGCAGCGGCGAACGATAAACTCCGTATGACGCGCCATCCGCATCAGCGGGCCTGCCGAGCGCTGCTCCGCGTTCTTCTGCCACACCTGGAGATACTGCTCCGGTCGATTGCCCGAGAGCCGTTTGCGCCCAATCCCGGCCATGATGAACGTCATCAACGCGCCGGCAAAGACGGCCACACCCCAGCCGACAATGCTCGGCTCGTCCTTGCTGCGCACCAATCCAATCGTGATCCCGGCGAACGTAACGATGTAGTAGAGATAGTCGCAAATGCTGTCCACCCAGCATCCGAAGTCCGATACCTGCAGTTTGAGCCGGGCCACTTCGCCATCGCATCCGTCCAGGATGCTCGTCAACACCCCCAGCACGGCGCCGGCCAGGCAGTTCCAATATCCGCCTGCCGCGAAACAAACACCGGCTGCAAGGCTCAGGGCCAGGGTGAACAGGCTCACCATGTTTGGCGTAATAGGAAACTTGATGAGTTGACGGCTGATCGGAATCGACACACGCCGATTCATCCTCGCAAAGACGCCGTCGGTAGGCTTGACCAGCCACCGGTCGAGTTTCTGCTCCGCGGCGATGCAATCCTCAGGCAGCGTGATGGCCTGCCAGGAATCCGCGTCCACCTCCCGGTAAGAGCAATGCCCCTGTACATGGACGGCCAGCTTCTCTGTAATCCAGGCATGCAGATCCTGGTGGTTCATTACCTTTGATACCGAATCTGCGGCCAGTCTTGCGGCAACGTCCGGCGCGAGAGCTACGAGTCCGATAGGCCGGCCTGCGCTTACGAACTCGAGGGCGCCCCCCTCTCCATCCCAATCGTGCAACGCGCGGAGGAGATTTGGGCGATAGCTGCAGTTTGCGCTGATGAGGGCAACCCGGCCCCCATTCAAGCCCGCGGTCCGAAGGATCGTGGAAAGTGCTGTTCCCGCTGGGGTCTTGATCCATTCGATCTCCGCCGGCACGCGACCGGTCGCGAGGAGCGCAGTCCTGATCTCGGCAGCGTTGTCAGCGTTGAGCACTAAAACCGTGCGGACACGTTCCTTGCCTCGAATGCCGAGAATCGTACGAAGAAGAAGCGGAAGAGTTGCGATCCTGGCCAGGGCAGGTTCAAACTGCTCCGCATGGGGAATATCATGGGCGAGAATGAAGACCGTTTCGCATATAGAGAGCGACTGGAGGGAATGTTCAGTCGGCGTTGCTGTTTTGCTCGCCTCATCGTTTGTGGTGAATTCGGCCCCGTTACGCCTCCGCTTTTTCGAGAGCCAAACAAGGCAGATCCCGCCAATGATGGCCCAGAAGATCGCCCGGGCCCGGCGGCACAGCGCAAGCAAAAGGCCCTGCGTTCCTGTCAGGCGGACAAGCTTGCCGATCGCCATGTTCCCGGCTTCGTACGTGCCCACATTGCCGGGATTGATCGATCCCGCAACGTTGATGAGCTTGGTCAGCGATTCCATGACGAGCGCTCCGGCCAGGGTCGCATGCGCGCCGAGTATCCTGAGACAGATGAAGACTTCAACGATCGCCAGGAAATGGCAAAAGAGGTTGAGAATCAGGCTGCACCAGAAGGCCCCTGGCGCCTCGTGATAGAAAGCGACGATCCGCTGCTCCGACGCAATGAGGGTCGATTCCCTGGATCCCAGCCATTTCTTGAACCCCGGGATCCAGGCGATGGCACGCGCACTTGCCGACAGCACCGGCCATTTGCGCTGGATGGCGATTGCGCCAGCCGCCAAAAGGCAAACCAGGCCAACCACAAGGGCCACGGCGTAGAGCCGAAGTGTGTGCGGAAGCGGGACCGCAAAACCAATTCCGGCAATCCCGGCCAGCGTCACGAACGCCCCCGTGATGATGAATAGCCCGCGATCCAGCGTTACCGAGCTGATAGCTGCCGGAACAGACACTCCCGACCCGAGCAGGGAAACCCGCGTCGTTTCTCCTCCCACCATGCCGAGGAATCCCAACTGCCCGATGGCCTCGGACGCCAGCCTCAATCCGAATGCCCGGACAAATGAGACATTGCGACGTTCGCCCCGCATGGTGAGCAGCCACGCCCACGTTTTCACAACGTGCGAAAACCCTGCCAGCGCGATGACCAGCAGCAATCCCCACCCAATCGCTTTCGCATTGGCTGCCAGCGCATGAACATCCAGCTTTGACATTAGATACGCCAGCAGACCTATACCTAATAGCGGGACCAGGCGTAGGAGAGTGCCGTTGCGTCGCGACGAATCAGGCATAGGCAACCCTCGGGCCGTCGCCGATGTTCCAGCAATTTGCCGGGAACACTTGTTGGGCGTAGTCAAGAGCCTCCGGCGTGTCTACATCCTGCCAGTGTGCATCTCCGATATCGAACCCTCTGAATTTCCCCTCCGCTGCCATGAGCCGCAACCCGTCCGACAACGAGCAATTCCCATGGGCCGCGGCTTTTTCGAGCCAGGTGAAGAGTGCCGGGCTACACAGGAACATCCCCGTATCCAGGGCGTTGTAGGTCCGAAGCCACTTCCCGATCTCTACGATGCGGTCCTGTTCAAGCATCACCTTGGTCGCATCATCCAGATCAAAGATACTCCCTATGTTGCGGTCGACCGCGAGAATCACCTCTTGCTTCCCAACAGGCTGATGAAGCAACGACCGGGCTGTCTCTGTTTCGAAGATGTGATCGGCCATCAGCAGCAGAAACTTCTCGTGAATCACCTTTCTTGCGCACAAGACCGAGATGCCGTTGTCCTTTCGAAAATCGGGGTTCTCGATCCAGGTCACCTGCACACCGGGGAGAGGATGATTCTCGTACCACTCCTTGATGGTCTGGCCGCGGTACCCCACGACAATCACAAATCGTTTGATGCCGGCCTCTCGTGCGTTGCTCATCACGTGTTCGAGAAGCGGTTTCCCGTTCAGCGCGACCAGCGGTTTAGGCCCCTCGCCCGATCGGGCAGCGATGCGGCTTCCATTGCCCGCCGCAAGAATTAGAGCAAGCTTAGCGCCTGGCATAATGCGCCTCCATCAGTGAATAGTCCCGGGAAGTCGTTGGGATTTCGGAGGCTGGCTGGTAATCGAAGTAGCGGATGTTCACGTCGGTGGTACCGAAGATTCGTGCATCGGTAACGCTCGTGGTCAGCATCGGAAACCAGAAATCTCCGGTCTTGTGGTATTGCTGGACGAAATGCACCTTGCGCGTCCAGAACGATGGATTCTTTGCTGGCTCGCCTTCCACGCGAGCCAGCGCGTAGTCTTCCGTGTCCACCCAGATCCGTCCCCGAAACAGCGACTTATCTTCCCGCTTCGGGATCGCTTCAATGACATAGGCCTTTCGGCCATCGAGCGGCTCGGCGTCGATCATTCGAAACGTATAGTTGTCCGCGGTGATGCGGCTCCGGGGACGCGTGTCTGGGCGCGAACTGTCCGACTCCGTTACCAGCATCGGGCGCAGAACATGCTTGTTGGCTGACTTCCATCCATCCTCGGACATCACTTCGAACTGCTTCGTTCCCGTTGGGTCGCACTTCACCCGGGCCAGCATTCGCGAGCGTTTCTGGAACTTGTGGTTCTCGAGCACGTATTCGCGGCTTCCCGTGTATCCGCCGCTTGCCGCCTCCCGCAGAGTGTCGTGTGCATACATATTGGCCACGACTTCGTCAGCGGTGGGCGTGGAGCCCTGTGCGGCCAAGACGCAGGCCGCGCAAAGCAACATCGAAGCGAAGATCAGATGAGCTCTCATGGTCAAAACTCAAACACCAGCTTTCCGCGATATTCCCTCCAGGCATCGTTATAGAAAGAGCCGAAGCTGGAGCTATCGAGATTGTTTTGAACATCGCGTGGATTGTCGTGATTAAAGACGTTGAAGACCGACCCGCCAGCGCGCAGGTGCAGTTGCTTATCGCGAATGTGCGTCGTGAATGGCCTCGTGATCTGAAGGTCAGCGGATTGGTAACGTGGAAATCGCTTCGAACTGCGCGGACCTACGTAGTCGCGATATTGATTCTGCACGGAGTACGGGAACCCGGTGTGCACGTCGTAGACAGGCAGGATCGTCAGTTTCCACGGTGCCTGAATATCAGACCAGAAGAGAACGCGGTTAGGAGCGTCGAAAGACAGACGGCCTTTCTGATCCGGTTGAATGACCGCCTGCGGGTAGTTGCCAATGAAGAGAAACGGATCGTTGAGGTCTCCGTACGCCCGCGAACGGACATACGATCCATTCAGTGTGGCGCGCTGGAACTGGTATCTGCCCGATACCGTGAATTCCCGGTAGGAATCGCTCCCCCCGTTGGACAGGGCGATGACAGCGGATTGCGAATCGTGAGCGGGGGATATGATGAAATCTCTTGCCGTGACGCGGTTCTCATATTCCGCGCGGACAGCCAGCCGCTCTGTCACCTGCCGCTCGATTTCGACATTCCACGTCGTGCTTCGCGGATTCTCGAGAGAGCCGGCAATTCGATTGTCGAATGCCGTCGAACTCGAAACCTGGCCCCCCGGGCCGATGAGCGTTACTGTTCGGCCAGGTAACTCCGCAAACGGGGGCAACATCAGCGGGACGCGGTCGTAAAAGATGCCCGCGCCCCCCTTCAGGAGCGTCTTGCCGTCGCCGGTTAGCGACAGCAGGACACCGGCCCGGGGTTCAAAGTGGACTGAACTTGTGATGGTGTCGCTGTCAACGCGAACACCGTAGCTGAACGAAAGCCGGGTGGTGACTGTCCATTGGTCCGCCGAATAGAATGCGGTTTCGTTCTGGTTGACTTCGAACGCGGACGGTTTGGAAAAGTCGATGCGCTCAATAACGTCGCTCGATGCCCCTACCAATTCGGCGGAACGAAACGCTTCAACCCCGGCAAGTTCAGAGTGTGCGTAGTCCCAGCCAACCTTCATCTGGTGGGAGCCGAGCAACTGCCGCGGAGCGAACTGATAGCTCTCCACTGACTCGTACCGGGTGGTCCTGCGGCGTTGCTGATTGAAGAATCCGCCTTCTGTGGTGTCAATCAACAGGCGGTATGGTTCGTCACTCTGCGGGTTGAGATCGGCGTCATAGGTCTTGTAGCTGAACTGTGATACGAGCGCGGTATTCTCGCGAGCGAAGTATCTGTGCTGCGCATAAACCTGGTACCCGCGCTGCTTGAAGTCCGTGGTGGAGGGTTGCGGGGTGAACGTGTTCAGCCCCATGTAGTCCAGTTTTTGCGGATATACAGCCAGTGAGACGGTGGCCGTCTGCCTGGAGCTGGGGGAGAAATCCCCTTGGGTATATGAATTGAAGCCCTCCAGCTTGCTGTCCCGTTCCAGAGGCGGCAGGCTGTTAACGGGTGTCCGGATGAACCGGTACTCGAATGATTGCGTGAGCGCGGCCTTGTCACGGACCAGCGGACCGGTGTAGGTCATCCTCGGTGTGGCGGCGCCGATTCCGGCAATGGTACCGGCGCGGTCACGCCATCGGGGGAGGACATTTTGAATGGAGAAATGCCGCTTTTCGTAGCTGCCGGTCTTGGTCTCCACCGTGGAGAGCGCTCCGGTAAAACGTCCGTACTGCGGATCGAACGGATTGGAGACGACCTGCACGGACGAAACAACATCAATTGGCAAATTGATGGCCAGCCCGCCCAAAGCCGGATCCGTAACGTTGGCGCTGTTCACGAGCGCCCCACTTTGCGTGTTGCGCGCCCCCTTCATATTGATTCGTCCGTCCGGGCCCCGCACTACTCCAGGTATCAATGGGAGAAGCGTCTCGAACTTCTGGTCTGCGTTGGGAGCGTCGTCAATGGTCTTCTGTTCAACCGTCTGCGTCGTTGTGCTGATATCGGCATTCGCCGAGCTGGCGGTTACCGTAACGTCGGTTGTCGTCTTGGCAACTTGCAGCTGCAGAGAAACATCGATCGTCTCGTCGGGATTGACCGTGACCGACTGCTGCGTCTCAAGCCCTGGAGCAGAAGCTTGAATGGTGTAAGTACCCGGGAGCACGGTTGGAAACGCGTACTGGCCGCTGGTGTCTGATTCTGTTTCAAGGTTTACAGGGCCGATCAGAAGAATCTCCGCTCCGGGGACATACGAACTCCCCGTTGCATCCATAACCAGCACCTGACCCTTAATGCTGCCGGGATTGGGGCTGGCGTGTGCCATAACACCCCCCGAGTGCAGAAGCCATGACGCACTGAACAGGATTGCCAGGAGAGTTCCGCGGCACTTCTGTGAGCCCGGACATCTTCCACTCGCTTGTCTAAGTTCCGTCATGTTCTTCCTACTCGGGAGGTGCACTCGGGGACACTCCCTCTGCCCCTTGCTTATGGTGTTTTCGCTGCGCGCTCGACACGCAGGCAGCGGGTTGGTTGCAGCTCAGTATGAGCCGCGATGTATTCGTCGTATTCCCGCACGTTGCCGAGCGGAGTAGAGGAAAACCCATCGTCCCAGCGGATGAAATGGGACCCGTCATCGAGCGATGCGACCACTCCGGGTACCGTCGCGGGAACTTCAATTTCTCCGAACACGCGCGTACCAACCGGGAGAGAGAGAAGTTCTTCGATATGCATTGCCCGCCTCACTGTGCACAGCTTGACGAATGCTGGTTGGCATCTGTCGTGGCGCATTCATCCACGCTTCCGGTATTGGCGATATGGCGGTGCCTGCGCTTGCGACAGCCTTCCAGGCTCTTCCCGCTGAAGCTGTCTGCCTCGGAGGGCCCTACCCGGTGCAGCTTGAGCCTGTTGCAAAGGTCCTTCCCATATGCCGACTCGGTGATGAACCTCGCTCCCCTTCCGGCGAGAAATCGCAAGGCTTCCTCGCCCTCGCAATCGACATAGAAGACTTCCTGAAGATCGAAGGTATGGCCGTAGCCCTGATCTGCCGCTCGCGCGACGCGAAGGAGTTCCTTTGCCCACAAGCCAGTCAGTCTGCCTTCGAGGATGTACAACCCGGAGTGGTTCGCCGTTGGCAACGTAATTCGCAACATGCCCCCATCAAGTGCATGCGGTCTGCCAAACGCAAATAGTCGGAAGAGTCGTTGAATTACAAGCAGGTTGCGAGTTATCTGCAGAGGCTTGATGACGTGACAGGGCTGCCGCGCTTGCGGCAATGCCGCCAAAGCGGCAGCAGGAGCGGCCTAAGAAGAACGGCCGTCAGAAGCCCCTGGACTATGCATCGAGCCGGAGGATCTATAAGGTTCCAACATGGCTATCCATATAACAGGGCCCGAAGATGCCCGTTCACAAGCGCGGGAGATCAAAATAAGACCACATCTACAAGTACATAGCGCAACCACCTTCCGGTCCACGCTAATGCCGCCGTGATGGTGGCAGTGCTAACATCCTGGCATCCGGACATGAGCCCATCTGCCGAATGTGAAGGCGATGGTCAAACCGGAATTTGGCACATCGTTTGCACTAAGTCGTGATTGAGAAACGTCCGAAAGCCAACTGGCGCCGGTGTCGAACCTCGCATAGCGTTCCAACCCGGCTCCGGCGCCGCTCGGGCACTTAGTCCCATTGCCGACTCTTCGGCGCACGGGACGGGAGGAGCTATAGATGGAATCGCATCGATCCTGCAAATTGGTCTCTCTTGCATCACTGGCTCTCGTTTTCTTTGTTGCCGGATGCAGAAAGACACCGCACATCACTCTGGCGTGTGAAGCCACGCCGCCCGCCATCTTCCAGGGTGAACCGGTCACTGTGAATGCCACAGCCGGTTCAGTGAGCACAAAGAAGCACACGAGCGTGTTGTACAACTGGTCGGGGACCGGCGTGACAGGCGAGGGCCCAACGGCGCACGTATCCACCGGCGACCTGAATCCAGGCACGTATACCGTCAATGCCGAGGTGAAGGAAGGCAAGCGCGGAAAGGAAGGCCGCAAGCCGGAGCAAACCGCGACGTGCTCGGCCAGTTTCAAAGTCAAAGAGTTCGAACCTCCAACAGCCAGTTGTTCGGCTAACCCCTCAACCCTGCTGCCCGGCGGGACCAGCAACATCACCTGCACCGGCGTAAGCCCGCAGAACCGCCCGCTCACGTATTCCTACTCCGCGAGCGCCGGGACCATCAGCGGCGCCGGTACGGCCGCGGTCTTTTCCGCAGCGGGCGCGCCCGCCGGCCCCGTAACCATCACCTGCAACGTTCAGGATGACAAGAACCACTCAACCACCGCCGAAACGGGGCTGACCATTCAAGCCCCTCCCCCGCCCCCGGTCCCCCATGTGCAAGCGCTCTGCAGTCTCTCCTTTGAACCGGACAAGAAGCGCCCAACACGGGTCAGCAATGAAGCCAAAGCCTGCCTGGACGAAATCGCGCTCAACCTGCAGGCCCATCCGGACGCGAAGGCCGTTTTAGTCGCCGATTCCACTGCGAAGGAGAAGGAGACCACGGCCAAGCAGGAAGAGCGTGCGGCAAAACACAAACATGCCAAGGTCGAGCACTTTGCCGAGCAGCGCGCGGTGAATGCCAAGGACTACCTGGTGAAAGAGAAGGGCATCGACCCTGCGCGCATTGCTATCGCCACGGGAACCGGCGATGACCAGAACGTCCAGGACTACCTTGTACCGGCGGGCGCGAGTTTCTCGGCCGACGTGCAGGGGACCTCGTGGATCAACGAAACAGCATTCACACCCGAGGAACGTAAACCGCTTCCCTTGCGCCATAGGAAGCGCTAGGCCGGCGGAGTGAAGGCTGTCGACCACGGCGCCGGCTGGGAAACTCGCACGCCGGCGCCGGTGCGACGTGCAAGACAGGTGAGCAAAGCGTTCGTGTCCATCAAGTGTGTGACTTCATCCGCGTTGGGCGAACATGGGACGGCAGGCGAGGGCGACAAAGATGCTGGATCGGATCCTGGCTGCGATTGATCCCTCCCGGGAGGGCGCCAGAGCGCTCCAGCTGGCGATCGAGCTGGCACGCGAGATCGGCGCCGACCTGAAAGTCATCGTCGTTCTCAAGCCGGTTCCCGCCTGCTTCTCGTTCGCGGTGTCCGCCGTCTTCGCCCAGGTTTGGAAGCACGCGCAGATGCAGAAATGTTCTGCGCTTCACAGCCACGCAAAACAGCAGATGGCCAAAGCCCGCCTGTATCCGGATGCCGAGCTGGTCACCGGCAGTGAAGTACATTCCATCCTGAGATGCGCGAAACAATTCCAGGCCGACCTGATTGTCATGGGTATGAGAAACCGCACGATCGTGACTGATCGTACCGCTCAGGATGTGGCGGAGCGGTCTCCCTGCGCTGTGCTGGGGGTGCCATAGCCGTGCGTCCGGCCGGCGTCAAGGTCCTGTGTCTACCTCGCCTGGCTACGCGTGGCCATCAGAAGGCCACGCCCGCAGGTTCGCGACTGTAATCGGAGCGGTCGATGTTGAGGCGGCTCATCTTCCTTTGCAGTGTGGTGCGCTTCAGTCCCAGACGCTCGGCCGCACCGCCACGACCGGCGAGTCTGCCTGAGCAGGCGCGCAGCGCGTCGATGATCGCCCGCCTCTCCGCCTCGTGAAATGTCGATGCAGGCACGGGGCGCGCCGCTGCCGGACCCGCCAGTTCCTCAACCGGAACGAATAATTGGTCTCCTCGCGTCAGGATCGCGCAGCGCTCGATGAAATTCTCGAGTTCCCGGATGTTACCCGGCCATGGCGCGTTCACCAGGACGTCCATGGCGCGCGCGGGAATCGTCTCGATCCGCTTCTCCATCAGGCGCGCGAAGCGTGCGACAAAGTGGTGGACGAGCAGCGGTATGTCTTCGCGGCGCTCCCGAAGCGGCGGCACTTCAATCGGAAAAACATTCAGGCGATAAAAAAGGTCTTCGCGGAATTTGCCTTCGCGGATCATCGCCCCGAGATCGCGATGCGTAGCGGCGATCAGGCGCACGTCCACGCGGATAGTTTTCGTGCTGCCAAGGCGCTCGAACTCTTGTTCCTGCAAGGCGCGCAGAAGCTTCGGTTGCAGGTCCAGGCCGATGTCGCCAATCTCATCCAGAAACAGCGTACCGTGATCGGCGAGTTCGAAACGTCCGCGCTTCTGGATCAGGGCGCCCGTAAAGGCTCCCTTCTCGTGCCCAAAGAGCTCGCTCTCCACCAGCCCGGACGGAATCGCGGCGCAATTCAGCCGCACCAGGTTCCGGTCCTTACGCGGACTCAGGTTGTGCACCGCGCGCGCCACAAGCTCCTTGCCGGTGCCGGTCTCGCCATGCAGAAGCACCGTGGAGTCCGTTGGCGCCACAATGGCGACCTGTTCCAGTACCTTGCGCAGGGCACTGCTCTTGCCGACGATGTCTTCGAAGTTGGGCTCGCACGGCGTCTCCCTGGCGATGTCGAGACTTGCCTCTTCAAAGTCCGCCGTACTCTGCTCGATTGCGTTCAGAAGCTCTTCATCGTCGAATGGCTTGGTCAGGAAGTTCACCGCGCCCGCTTTGACGGCGCGCACCGTCGTGGGGATGTCGCCATGGCCCGTGAGAAAGATGATAGGCATGTGGACAGCGGCTTTGGCGAGTTCCTGTTGGACCTCAAGTCCGCTCACCCCGGGGAGATTGACATCGAGCACAAGGCAGCTCGGCCTTCTAGGCGGCGGGGCCGCAAGAAAATCCTCCCCTGACGCAAACGTCTTCGTTCTAAGCCCGGCGGAGCGAAGCAGACCGGCGACCCCTTCGCGCGCGGACGCGTCGTCATCCACCACGTACACCAATGTCCCTGTGTCGCTCATCGGTTCTCCTGGTTTAGCTGAATTCACTGCGCGGCTGCCACTTCAGAGCAGCCTGAACGGCGTCAAACAATTCGTCCTCGCCGAACGGCTTAGTCAAACAGGCCACCGTCCAGGCAGAATAGGTCTGCGACCTTGTGCGGTCGTCGTATCCATGTGCCGTGATGAAAATGGCAGGCACCTTACAACTGCGAGCCATGAGTTGGCGGTGGAGATCAACGCCGCTCATGCCAGGAAGGCGAACATCGAGGATGAGGCAGTCCGCCTCGCGAGGATGGACTGAGTTCAGGAACTCCTCCGCGGAGGCAAACAGTTTTACCTCCAGCCCCGCCGACCTGATCAGGCTCTCGAGCGATTCCCGAACCGAAACATCATCGTCGACTACTGCTGCAAGAGGTGCCATCGCGCGCTATCCATTTACTCTCTAATGGATACCACCAGGCGCGGAGAGAATCTATTACACCTTGGCACTAGGTTGGGGTCTGGGTTGTTGTCGCGAAGACTTCTTCTGACCTTGACAGGAATTCGCAGACGTTGGGTCTCGGTTCGCGCTTAGCGCCTTGTTGTGCGGATCCCCAGGCCCTCCGCCATCCTCACCAGGTCCGCCAGCGAATCGGCGCGCATTTTGCGCATCACCTGGCCGCGGTGTATCTTCACTGTGAATTCAGTGATGTTCAGCTCTGCCGCAACTTGCTTGTTCAGCAGACCGGAGATCACCTGCTGCATCACTTCCCGCTCACGTGCGGTCAGCGTGTCATATCGACTTTGCAGGTCATGGATCTCTGCGTGCTGCTGCCGGATACGCCGGTCGCGTTCTATTGCCTCCTGGATGGCCCGCAGAAGGTCCGCTTCTTCGACCGGCTTGGTCAAAAACTCAATCGCTCCCGCTTTCATCGCCTGCACCGACGCGGGAATATTGCCATGCCCCGTCAGAAAGACGATTGGAATCTCCAGGTCGGCCTCGGCCATGCGCTTCTGCAGGTCCAGCCCGCTCAGCCCCGGCAATTGCAGATCCAATATCAGGCAACTTGGCGCCTCCGCGCCGCGGTTGGCGAGGAATTCCTGCGCGGAGCCGAACGTTTTCGCACGCAACCCCGCAGACCGGATGAGACTCTCCAGGCCTTCGCGAACCGACGGGTCATCGTCCACAATCGCGATCACCGGGCTAGACGCGCGTGCGCTCTGCATTGGCCTCTTCCTTTTCCATTGGCAGAGAGAAGTGAAAGGTTGTGCCTGGGCCGTCGTTGGCCGTAGCCCATAGCCGGCCGCTATGGGCCTGAAGAATGGAGCGGCAGATAGAGAGTCCCATGCCCATGCCCGTTGGCTTGGTGGTGTAGAACGCGTCAAAGATTCTCACGCTCTGTCCCGGGTCGAGACCAATACCCGAGTCCTGGATCGTGACCTCCACCTGGTCCTGCTCGGCGTTCCGGCTGGCGATCACCAACTCCCGTGGCCGGTCCGTGACGGTGCTCATCGCCTCCAGGCCATTCATCACCAGGTTGAGGACTACCTGCTGCAATTGCACGCCATCGCCAACTACCGGAACAACCTCCTCCGCAAAACTGGTTCGGATAATTACGCCTCTTTTCTTGGCTTCATCGCCAACCAGCGGGAGAACTTCCCGGATGGTTGCATTCAGGTCGAGCTTCTCTCGATGCTCCGCCGTCCTTTTGGTCAGCGCTCGAATACGGCCGATGATTTCGGCTGCTCGCTTTCCGTCCCGGACGATGCGCCGCGCTGTTTCCCGGGCTTCCTCCACGTTCGGGGTATCCGCAGCCAGCCAGCGCAGGCAGGCGCTGGCATTGCTCACTACGCCAGACAGCGGCTGATTGACTTCATGCGCGATGGATGCCGTGAGTTCCCCCATCATGCTTACGCGGTTGATATGCGCGAAATCCGCTTCAAGTTGGTGCAGTCTGGCACGCTCGTCCTCGGCGCGTTTACGTTCCGTTATATCGACAACGGTGCCCACGACCTCAACCAGGTCCCCATTCGCATTCAAAACGGGATGACCTATGCCATGGGCGTATTTGACTGTTCCATCCGGCCACAGGATTCGGAATTCAATTTCGGCGTCTGCTTTCTGGCGGATCACTTGATCGAAGGCCTCGAGGAAGCGGTCCCGGTCTTCCGGATGGATTCGCTCCAGCGCTTCGTCACGCCCGGGTAAACCCGGCCGCGGATCGAGCCCCCAGATCCGGTACAGTTCCTCGGACCAGTACAGGGGCTGGGTGCTGGGATAGGCGGCATAGCTGCCCGTGCGGGTCAGCCGCTGGGCTTCGGCCAGGTAGGCTTCGCTCCGGCGAAGAGTCTCCTCTGTGCGCTTGCGTTCGGTGATATCGACCGTGGTACCCACGATTTCAACCAGATCCCCATTCGCGTCCAAAACGCGATGCCCAATGCTCTGGGCGTATTTGACCCTTCCATCCGGTAACACGATCCGGTATTCAACTTCGCAATCAACTTTCTCATGGAGCACCGTCTCCAACGCCCGGAGGAACGCGTCGCGGTCGTCAGGATGTATCCGCTCGAGCGGTTGATCCCGCGTGGGCAGGCCCTCACGCGGGTCAAAATCAAAAATCCGGTATAGTTCCTCAGACCAGTACAACGGCCGCCCGTTTCCATCGTCGGCCCAACTCCCCGTACGGCTCAGCCTTTGGGCCTCTGCGAGGTAGGCTTGACTCCGGCGCAGAGCCTCCGCCGTTGCCCGCAACCGATCTTCCTCCTGCTTGCGCTGCACCAGCCGCCACATGCCCGCCATGAGCAGCATCAGTTGCCGCACATCGTTCTCGTCGTATGGCGTTTCTTTGTTTCCCATGCCGGCCACCGCCACAGTCCGTTCGCCGTCGAATACAGGCACGTCCATATGGCGCACTACTTCCACGTCCTCAGGCGTACTGTCTCTGAAGGACTCGGGCGCGGCGTCGTGATTCACGATGACCGGGTGGCGCTGGCGCACTGCTTCGGACC
>Ga0335069_10003160_pt1 | contig 25060 bp, 16 predicted proteins | sample Lox_Sample_11_FD_206714 | JGI IMG/M metagenome (GOLD analysis project Ga0335069, IMG submission 206714) | Soil microbial communities from Loxahatchee National Wildlife Refuge, Florida, United States - Lox_Sample_1.1 | ecosystem: Environmental > Terrestrial > Soil > Wetlands | place: USA... | reverse complement strand
CGATTCCAGAACGAGATATTCCCTTCCGGCCCCATCAGCGCAAAACCGTTGGGAAGGCAGTCGAGCGCGGACTCCAGCAACTCCGTTCGATCGGTCATCGAAGTCCTCTTCAGTCCGTTTATCGGCGAAGAAAGGGGCAACTTGATTGAAGAAGGCAGAGGGAAGAAACGAAGAGGCGCCGCGGTCCGGGAAAACCGCCTGCGCTTCAGACCTGGGGCTGGGCGCTCTCTTCCGAGGCATTCATCGGCAATCGCACAATGAACTTTGTATCGCCGGGCTGGGATTCGACTTCGATCGTCCCGCCGAACTTCTGCGTCACGATGCGGTGCACGATCTCCAGGCCGAGACCGGTGCCGGAGCCCTGCGGCTTGGTGGTGAAGAAGGGCTCGAAGATGTGCGGCCGGACTTCATCGGGAATGCCGGAGCCGTGGTCACCGATGCAGACGACAAGAGAAGCCGGGCCGGCGCCGTTTTGCTGCGCGGGCGGCGACTCGGTCCAGGTGGCGATCTCGATCTGAGAATTCGCCGGCGCCGCGTCTACCGCGTTGTCGATCAGGTTGGTCCAAACCTGGCTCAGCGCGGATCCCCGTGTGCGAATGGTCGCCGGCAACGCATTGAAGCGCTTTTCCACGCCGATCTGTTTGATACGCAGCTTGTGCCCGAGCAGCGTCAGCGTGCTCTGCAGGCTGTCGTGGACGTTGACTTCCTTTGCCGCCGAGCGATCGTCGTAAGCGAACTTCTTGACCGCCATCACCAGATCGGTGACGCGCGAGATGGCTTCTTCGATCGAGCAGACCAGGCCCACGCTGGCCACCAGCGCGGCAAGCCAGTTCAGCGCGTCGGAAAAGCCGGCGGGCTCGAAGGTATCGCGGGCGCAGTCGAGCTGGTGCGGATCGAATCCGAACTCGACCAGCGCAGGGCCGATCGAGTATGCGTTTTCTACCCCGGCCGATTCAAGCCATGCTCCCATTGCTTCTTCCGCATCGGCCTGATCGATCGAGCTCTGCGCCGGGGCATAGCAGCTCTTCATGGCGTGTTCCAGCAGGGCATGCATGCATTCGAGCTGCAAATGGGTCTTCGGCTGCGAAGATTGCCGCAGGCTGAGTTCCTGGAGCCGTTTCAGGTTTTCGCGCAGTTGCGAGGCGGCGCGTTTGGCGGCGGCGCCGGGATTGTTCAGCTCGTGCATCAGGCCGGCAGCCAGCGTTCCCAATGAAACCAGCTTCTCGCGATGCAAAGCCTCCGCCTGGTAGACCTGCAGGCGCTGCGCCATATTGGCCAGCGCCGCCTTTCGCACCGCAGGGCAGCACGCCATCAGGGACCAGAAGCTCTCTTCAGTAAAGCGCAGCAGCACCGAGTCGCTCACAGCGACGACTACAAAGGCTGTCCTCGACTTTCCGCTCAAGATCGGCGTCTCGCCGAAGCCTTCTCCCGCCGCAGTGTAGCCGACGACAGTGCGCGAGCCATCCTGCTCATTGCGCTCGGCGCGCGTCTCTCCTTCGAGCACCAGCCAGTATGAGAGCGGTTCGCCGGGCTCGACAAGCACGGTGCCGGCGGGCGCAACGATGCGGTCGATCCGCTCGATACCATGAATCTGATCGAGACCAGTTTCCGCGAAGGGCCGGGTCTGGCGCAGTTGATCGGCGACATCCTGCAACGGCACCGACTCGACCTCAACCCGCCGCTGCCCTTCGCCGAGCTGCATTTCCGATTTCACGTCCAACCCCGTTCAACCCTCTAGCTTCAGAATCCCGCCAGATACTGATGCGCAAACTGCACCGCGATCGATCCCTCACCCACCGCGGACGCCACCCGCTTGATCGAGCCGTGGCGCAGATCGCCGGCGACAAAAACCCCCGGCACGCTGGTCTCCAGCAGGAAGGGCTCGCGTTTTTCCCGCCAGCTTTCGGGCAGCTTGCCGTCCGTGCGCAGATCCGGCCCGGCCAGAACGAAACCGTTCTCATCCCGCAGAATCTGCCCCGGGAGCCAGCTGGAAACCGGCGCCGCCCCGATGAAAACAAAAAGCGACGTCGCGTCTCGGACCGATTCCCCGTCCGGACCGCGAAGCTTCACCGCCTCCAGGTGCCCGTTGCCGATCGCCTCCAGCACCTGTGTGCGCGGCTCCAACACTATATTCGATGTGCGTCCGATCTCATCGATCAAGTATTTCGACATGGTCGCGGATAAGCCCTCTCCGCGGACCAACATGGTTACCTTATCGGCATATCGAGAGAAATAGAGCGCCGCCTGCCCGGCGGAATTCGCTCCGCCCACCACAAAAACGTCCTCTCCCTTGCAGGCCGCGGCTTCCACCAGCGCCGCACCGTAATAGATTCCACGACCGGTCAACTCGCCGGAGCCCGGAATTTCGAGCTTGCGATAGCGGACTCCGGTGGCGAGCAGTACGACGTGGCTTGCGATTTCGCGGCCATCGGCGAGACTGACAAAGCGGTATTGGCCGTCAATGCGCAGCCCCGTTACCCGCTGGGTAAGGAACTCCGCTCCCAGCCGCGCGGCCTGTGCATGCGCCCGGCGGCCGAGTTCAGCGCCCGTGATTCCCGAGGGAAACCCAAGATAGTTCTCGATCCGTGAGCTCGATCCCGCCTGACCACCCGGCGCTTCAAGCTCAATCACCAGCGTTCGCAGGCCTTCGCTGGCGCCGTAGACACCCGCGGCGAGGCCGGCCGGCCCGGCCCCGACAACGACCATCTCGTAGAAGTCCTGCGCGGCCTGCGTGCTCAGGCCGACACGGGCAGCCAGCTCTTCAATATCCGGCTGCGCCAGCCACTTGCCATCCTGGAAAAGCACCACGGGAAGCTCATCGGGCTTGAGGCTTCGCTCCTGCAGCAGCTTCGCCGCATCTTCGCTCACCGCTGCGTCAATCCACCGGTAAGGAACGTGGTTCCGGGAGAGAAAGTTGCGCACCTCGTGATCCTTGAGCGACCACCGGTGGCCGATCACGCGAATGCCCTCGAACGGCGGCTGGTAGCCGAGCTTCCAATCCTCCAGCAAATCGCTCAGGACCGGGTAAAGCTTTTCTTCCGGCGGGTCCCAGGGCTTGTTGAGGTAGTAGTGAATGCGCGCAGTATTGATGGCGCGGATGGCCGCCTCGGTGTCGGCATAGGCCGTCAGCAGCACGCGGCGCGCTTCGGGATATAGCGGCCGGGCGCGCTCCAGGAATTCGACCCCCGTCATTCCGGGCATGCGTTGATCGCTCAGAAGCAGCGCCACCGGCTCCTGGCGGGTCTTCAACTGGGCCAGAGTGTCGAGAGCCGCCTGGCCACTGGCGGCGCGCATTACGCGGTATTCTGCCCCGTACTGCCGGCGCAAATCCTGCACCACGGCTTCCAGGACGCTTACGTCGTCGTCAACTGACAGGAGAATCGGCCTCGCCATACGCTTCCTAGTGTAGAGCCTAGTAGTAAGTTTCGCGCGTACGGCGCAGGGAGCCGATTATTCGGGGTTTTGAGAACGTGGGGCGATGCCGACCGGGCTCCCGGACCGACTTCGCCGGCTTCGCCAATATGACCCAAAAGAGGTATCCCGATGCAAGAAATCTCTTGATGTCTTTTGCCGAATTGAATGTAAGCTGGTTACTAGCGGCATTACTTAGGTGTAGTCACGTTACCCCAGGAGAGGCAGTGGACGATGGCAAGCGGTGTCGCGATACGAAACAACGCCAAGTTTCTGCAATCTGCCGCCGATAACGCCGATAGATGGGATGCATCAGGTAGGGCGCTCATTATGAACAAGATCATCCTGGCCGATTCGCAGGCCATCTTCCGGGCCGGAACCGCGAAGGTTCTGGCGATGGACGAAGAGATGCGCATCATCGCGCAATGCACCGACATTGAGCGAATGCACCACGCGATCAGTACGTTTCCCGGCTCGATCGTGCTATTCGCCGCGTCATTGCGGCCCGAACTCGGCCGACTGCGGTCGATGCTTGACTCCGCGGGCAGCCGCGGAATCGTCATTGCCGAGCACGACGATTCGGCCTCCACATTCCTTCAGCAGGGTTTCCGCGGCGTGGTCTTCCGCAGCGTGACCGGTCCAGCGCTGGTCGAGTGTGTGCGGCGCGTTGCCGCCGGCGACACCTGGGTGCCTCCGCACCTGATGCAGGCCGACTCGCCGGAAGAGGACATGGTGGGCACGCGGGTCCGCGACCGGCTCACCCCCAAAGAGATGCGCATTGTCGCTCTGATCGTGCAGGGCTGCAAGAACCGCGAGATCGCGCACCGGCTGAAGACCACCGAGCAAGTGATCAAGAACTACCTGCGCTCGATCTACGACAAAACCGGCGTCAGCGACCGCCTGGAGCTGGCGCTGTTCACGATCCATCACCGCGTGCTGGCGCAGGCCGCCGCCGAGATGGGAAGCCGCCTGGACGCAGAAGAACAGGCTGCACCGCCCGCCGTGGCGTAAGCAGCCTGCCGCTTCGCCTGCCGCACGTTCCTCAGGGAACAGTAATTACGACTTTGCCGATCTGCTGGTTCGACTCGAGGTATTTGTACGCTTCGACGGTCTGCGCCAATGGAAACGTCCTGGCGATCTTGGGCACGAAGCGGCCATCCGCGAGCCGGTCGTAAATGTACTTCTTCGCCGTTGCCGACAACGCAGGGTCCCGGTTGATCTCATGCAGCGTGTAGCCGCGTAAGGTGAGACCTTTGCCGATGGCAGAGCGCAGCGGAAAGGGCGTCGCCTCGGTGGACAGCAAACCGTAGAGGAAGATGATTCCACCCGGAGCTGCAGCCTGAGCGAGCTTTTCGACAAACGGCCCGGCGACAGGATCAAACGTCAGCCGGACTCCTTTGCCGCCGGTGATTTCCTGAATCCGCGCGACGTAATCTTCCTCTTCGCTGGCAATCGCCGCGTGTGCGCCGAGATCGAGCAGTTCCCTCTGCTTGGCGCTCCGGCGGGTGACGGCGATGGTGGTCGCGCCCGCATCCCGCGCGATTTCCATGGCCGCCAAGCCCACGCTCGATGAAGCCGCGGGGATGGAGACAAAGTCGCCGGCACGGACGCCGCCGTAGTGCACCAGCGCGCCCCAGGCTGTGAGGTACTGCATCCAGATGGCGGCGGCCTGCACCGCTGTGAGGTTCGGCGGATACTCGCCGAGGACGCCGGCCGGCACAATCGCCTCCTCGCCCAGCGTGCCGTATTGATTCTGCGAGAAGCCGGGCACGGTGGCGACCGGCTTGCCCAGCCAGCTCTCGTCGACGCCTTCGCCAACGGCCTCAACAACACCGGCAACCTCGTAGCCAATTCGCGAGGGCAGCTTCGGCGATTCCAGATAAAAGCCGTGGTAGTACATCGACTCGGCGCGGTTCAGGCCCGACGCCGAAACCTTCAGCTTGACTTCACCTTTGCCGGGCTTGCGCGACGGTTCCTCTTCGATCCTGAGAACCTCAGGACCGCCGATCTCATGAAAGCGAACGATTTTCGTCATCGCGAATTCCTCTGGCCTTTGGATGTCGGCCAGGGGAGGGGGATGCAAATCGAATCGGCTGGGTGCCAGCCGCTAGCGACCGCCCGCCGCACCCAGCTTCTCGGCCACGCTCTTGGCCTGTGTGAAGAGATACAGATAATCCGGGCCGCCGGCCTTCGAATCCGTGCCGCTCATGTTGAATCCGCCAAACGGATGAGCGCCCACCATCGCGCCAGTGCATTTGCGATTCAGGTAGAGGTTGCCGACGTGGAATTCGCGTCTGGCGCGGTCAAGATGCTCGCGATTGGCGGTATAGATCGCGCCGGTCAGGCCGTATTCGGTGTTGTTGGCGACGCGCAGGCCTTCTTCGAAGCTGTCGACCTTGATCACCGCAAGAACCGGTCCGAAGATCTCTTCCTGGGCGATCGCAGCGTCGGGCGCGACGTCGACGATGACCGTCGGCTCGAGAAAATAGCCGCCGTCCTCGGTCTGCGGCGCGTTGCCGCCGGCGATCAACCGGCCTTCTTTTTTGCCCGTCTCTACGTACTCGAGCATCGAGTCCATCGCCGCCTTGTTGATCACCGGGCCCATGCTCGGGTTGCCGGCGGGGTCGCCTACGGTGAGCGCCGGAACCTTGCCTCGGAGCCGCTCTACAAATACATCGTAGATCGGCGCTTCGACGATGGCGCGCGAGCAGGCCGAGCACTTCTGCCCGCTGAAACCGAACGCCGCGGCCACAACGCCGTCCACCGCCGCGTCAACATCGGCATCGGCGCAGACCAGGATCGAGTCCTTGCCGCCCATTTCGAGAATCGTCCGCTTGATCCAGATTTGGCCGGGCCTTGCCTTCGCCGCGCGCTCGTGGATGTCGAGACCCACGGCCTTCGATCCGGTGAACGCGATGTAGCGCGTTTTGGGATGCTCCACGATCGCGTTGCCGAACGTCGCGCCCGAGCCTGGGCAGAAGTTGACCACGCCGCCGGGCATGCCGGCCTCTTCGAGTACTTCGATGAACTTCGCTGCAATCGTCGGCGAGTCGCTCGACGGCTTCAGGATCACGGTATTGCCGGTGACAATCGACGCCACGGTCATGCCGGCCATGATGGCGCACGGGAAGTTCCATGGCGGAATCACTGCTCCAACACCCAGCGGAATATAGACCAGTTCGTTTCGCTCACCGGGCAGTTGGATCGGCGTGGTTGCGCGCGAAAGGCGCAGCGCCTCGCGCGAGTAGAACTCGAGAAAGTCGATAGTCTCGCCGATGTCGGCATCGGCCTCGGCCCAGTTCTTGCCGACCTCGTAGGTGAGCCAGGCGCAGAATTCGAGCTTGCGCTCGCGGATGATCTCAGCCGCGCCCAGAAGCAGCGAAACGCGTTCTTCGACGGACGTCCGGCTCCAAAACTCGAATGCCTTCAGCGCCGCCTGCATGGCCAGCTCGGCGTGCTCGGCGCCGGCCTTCTGGTGCACGCCGACCACCTGCGCGGGCCGCGCCGGGTTCAGCGACTTGATCTTGCCCTCGGTGCGGATGCGATGCCCGCCGATGATCAGGTCATATTCACGGCCGAGCTGGCCGGCGACGTGCTCCAGCGCAGCCTGCATGGCGCGGACGACATCGGGCTTCTTGAAATCGGTGAAGGGCTCGTTCGCAAACCCGCCCTTCGGCGAGCGCGGCACAATTTGCGTGGGAAGTGTTGCGGTTGCCATAACCCATTCAGTTTATCCGAAATGCTGCGCCCGCCGCCCTTCCGCCGGCCGCCTCCCGGAACCTACTGAATCGTCAGCGTCGCCGTCGCCACCTGGCTGTTCGCAAACCCCGTCGCAGTGGCCATCGCGTGAATCGTCACCGTCTTCGTCACCGCGATTCCCGCATTGGTGTACTTGTGCGAGGCCTTGGTCGGCGTCGACCCATCCAGCGTGTAGTAGATCGTTGTCGCCGCCATCGCGTCGCTGATGTGCACCGTTTGCTTGCCTTTGTAGGTCCCCGTACCCGGCGAAATCACCGGCGTAGCCGCCAGTTGCAGGCTGTGCAGCGAGAAGAATGCCGGCGCCGTCACCCCGCCCACCTTTGCCGTTCCCGTCAGGTTGCCGGCCGCGCTCGAAAACACTACGACCGCCGCCTGTCCGTTAAAGCTCGTCGTCACTGACCCTGTGCTGTAATACAACCCCGCGCCGCCAAAGGAAACCGGATCGTTCGGAATCGGATTCCCGTCCGCGTCCTTCACCACCACCACCACCCGTGCCGGGAACGCCGATCCCTGCCCCGTGGTCTGGTTCCCGCCCGAGAGCACCGCGATCGTCGCCGCCTGGCCCACCATCACTTCGTTCAATGATCCGCTGCTGCCCGCGTGATGGCCATCGCCCAGATACTTCGCAGTCACCTTGTGCGCCCCGTCGCTGAGCGAGCTGATCGAATAGGTTGCCGTACCCGCCGCATTCAGCGTTCCAGACCCGCTCGTTCCCCCAGTTACGTCGAAGTCAACCGTGCCGGTCGGAATGCCGTTCCCTGACGTCGACTGCACGCGCGCCGTGAACGTCACCGCCTTTCCGTCGCTCTGCGGATTCAAATTTGACTGGATCGTCGTCAGCGTCGCATCGCCCTCCGCCGTCGCCAGGTTCAGCTTCGACACAAACGCGCTCACCTGCGAGGTCTTGGTGGTCTGGTACGCCCCCGCCGTCACCGGAAAATCGTTCGACTGCGCGATTCCGGCCACGTAGACGTTGCCGGCCGCGTCCAGCCCCAGGCTCGATCCGAAGTCCGCCGCATACGACGCATCGAATGGCGGCAGCGTGGGCCGCGTGTTCACGCCGCTCCCGCCCAGATAAGTTGAGAACACCAGCGCGCCTGTCGTGCTCAACTCCGTCACATAAGCGTTGGCGTTGGCTTTCGCCCTTCCTCCGTGCCCTGCCGAATTGTTCACCGCCTGCACCGCGTTCGAGCTCACCGGAAAATCTATGCCGTAGGTCGCGCCCGTCACATACACGTTGTCCTTCTTGTCCAGAGCGATCATGTGCGTGCCCGTCGCCGGGTATTCGCCGTCCGAGCTACCCAGATACGTCGAGAACACCAGCCGCGTGCCCTCCGGATTGATCTTGGTCACGAACGCGTTATCGAACGTCGCCGGCTCGCAATGGCACGTGTACACCTTGTGTGCGGTTTGCAGCGCCCCAGGGGTCGTCGGAAAATCGATCGATCCGGTCACGCCCGTAACATAGGCGTTGTACGCGCTGTCCACCGCCACCCCCGTTACCGCGTCGCCGCCGTGGTTGGTCCCGCCCGCGCCGCCCAGGTACGTGGCATACGCCAGCGCCGATCCCTTCGCATTCAGGCGCGCCACAAACCCCGCCGGCACATGCTGCGCCACTTCATTGAAATTGGTCGTCTGAAACGCGTTGCTCGACACCGGGAAGTTGGTCGAGTAAGTCAGCCCGCCGACATAGGCTTCCCCTTTTCCGTCCACCGCGATCGCATTCCCGAATTCGTAGTTGCTGCCGCCCAGGTACGTCGAATAAACCAGCCCTGAACCAGCCGGATTCAACTTCGTCACAAACACGTTTCCGAAGCCCTGAAGCGTCGTCTCGAACGCGCCCTTGGTCACCGGGAAATCCTTCGACGGCGTTGTTCCCACCACGTACGCGTTGCCTGCTGCGTCCACCGTCACCTGCGCGCACTCGTCCTCAATAGCCTCGCCGAGCCGCGATCCGCTGCCCCCCAGATAGGTCGAATACACGATCCCGTTGCCCTTGGCATTCAGCTTGGTTACATAGCCGCTCGTGCCGCCGTTCAAATTGCTCTTGTTGGTCTTCTGGAAGGCCGTCGCGCTGACCGGGAAGTTGGCGGAGTAAGCCTGCCCCGCCACATAGGCATTGCCCGCCGCATCAATGGCAATGCTCGACACCGAATCGCTGTAACTCAGGAAGCCGTAGACACGATTGAAATACACATATCCGCTGCCGCCCAGATAAGTCGAATAAGTCAGCTTCGAGCCCGTCGGATCGAGTTTGGTCACGAACGGATAACTCGACACCTGGTTCAACGCGCCGTCCGCGCTCTGCGTCTGGAAAGCACCCTTGGTCACCGGGAAGTAGATCGACGACGTCACCCCCGCGATGTACACATTCCCCTTCGCATCCACGGCAATCGCTTTCGCCTCGCCGCCGTTCGAATTCGTCGGCCCCGTCACCGCTCCCATAAGCGTCGAGTATTCCAGCGTCGGGTCGATCACCAGCGGCAGGCCGCGGTCAAATGCGCCCAGTGTAAAGCCCGCCGTTTTGCCGGCCATCAGCTCAAACCGCCCATCCACCGGTTCGCGCCGCCCGTCGCGCACCTGGTAGACCACCGGCCGCCGGAACTTCACCGTGCCATGCGGCGTGGCGATCTCGAGGCCGCCATCCTCGCTAAGGCGAAGACCCTTCGCACCCGCAAAGCGCAGCCGGATCCGCCCCGGATCTGCCCCCGCCTTTACCGCAAAGTCGTACTCCAGTTGCCGCTGGTTCCCGTAGAACACCAGGTCCACGCCCGGATACACGCTCGCATACCGCACCTTCGCGAAGGTCGGCACGTCCGAGTGCCACTTCGCGGGGTCGTTGCCGATGAAATAATTCGCGGTCCCGGGCAAAGGATCGAGGCCCGCCGGTTCGGCTGCCGGACTCGCGCCGGCCAGACGCATCCACACCACATCGGTCTTCGGCACCGTGTTCGACGGAATGTGGCGAAGTGCCTGACCTACTACGGAGGTAACTCGCTTTGCAGCCGGATTTGCACGCGTCAAGGCCAGGACCGCACCAGCGTCAGTGAGTGCGAGAGAGTAACCATCCCCTCTGGACAGGAATTTGACACTCTTGTCGACCTGCCCGCGGTTGGTCTCAAAGCTGAGCGGCAGTTTCCCGTAGTTCTCAACGATCTGCGCCGAGTTCGCGGCGTTGGGCAGCGGCGCCGGGTCCGCCAGCCCTTTCGATTGAGCAAAGCCGCCGATAACGGGGAAGGTCGCCATGGGAAGAATAAGCCGGGCCAATCGTGCCATTCGAAACGACGGCGCAACCGAGACAGGCAGTGGGGGAAACAGCTCGCCAAAGAGCATGGGATTCTCCTGCTCTGAGTTTTCGGGAATATTTGGTCCTTGGGCCCGGGTTTCTTCGGAAGGAAGCCGCGCTCTACAAGCCACTACAGTAATGGAATCTGAGGACGTATCGCCACAACAAATTCCACGATTCATTCCGTTTTCATGTTTCGGGGCCCATGAGCACTGGCCGGATGCGCAAAACTCGAAGCAGAATCCGAACTATCGTTAGTTTGAATCCTCGCTCCCCCGTGAGGAACCATGAAGCGCAGAGACTTCATTTTCAACGCCGCGCGCGGCTTCGGCTCTGCGTGGCTTGCTGCAAGGCTCGGCGGAAAACGCCTGGCCCTCGCCGGCCAGTCCAAGCCCCCGGGCAAGTTCAACGCTCAGGATACGGTCGTGCTGGGCATGACGGGAATCAGGACCAGCCGCCTGGCGCTTGGCGCGGCTGATTTCAACCGGGATGGTCAGAAGTTCCGGTAAGGTGTATTACGCGCTGTAATTCGCGACGACCCGGATCACTTTCCCATCGCCTCCAATTTCCATGAATTCGGCCGTCTTCGTGCCCTTCTGGTTTTTGTAATAGAGGACAATCGATGACACTCCCCAAAGCACATCCAGCAAATCGAATTTGAGATTCGGATACGCGTCAAGGCCGCGCTTGAAGTAAGTCCGCAGCGCCTCTCTGCCGGCGACCGTGCCCGATTCGTCTTTCAGAATCGCTGCCGCTGCCGGCGATGTCAGCTTGACGCCGTCGTCATAGTGAGACAGGATTCTGTCCAGATCGTGCGCATTCCACGCCTCGATCCACTCCTGCGCAATCTTCCGCACTTCACTCTCCGCCAGCATCGAATGTGGGCCTCCGCTACAATTCATCACGATTTTACGGCCGTTCCCTTCGATCTGGTGCGCACCAATTCCATCGGCCCGCATATCGCATATGGACGCCGAACCGGAGACCGTCGTCGGCGTCATCCAGCAGATGCGCGCCTCCGGCAAGGGAATCCTCGGCATGAAGATCCTGGGCCAGGGCGACCTGCGCCATCGCCAGAGCGACGCCATCCGCTACGCGCTCGGTCCCGGCACGCTCGATGCGTTCACCATCGGCGTCACCAGCCAGCAGGAGCAGGCCGATCTGATGAGCCGGATTGAGGCGGCGTAGGGGTCGAGCCGATCGATTCAAACCCGCGGCGCTTGCACCACTTGAACATCCATCTCAGATCCACGTGGATTTGGCGCCGGATCGGGCGACGATGACGGCGAGCGAAGAGTGGGAGATGCTTACCGCACCTCGGTCAGCACCTCGGTCTGCTTGCTCATCAGCGCGGTGCGGTCGAGCTTGTCCCAGTTGAATGGCTTGCCGTCGATGGCGCGCTTCAGCGTCTTGAACAGCACGATCGAGAAGAGCTGGCGATAGGCGAAGCGCTGCAGCCAGATGTGGAACAGCAGCCAGCGGTCGCCCTTGTTCGCCGGGTGGCGGCGCTCCAGGCTGAAGGCCACGGTCGAGGTGATGAAGTCGATGACGAGAAAGCCGAGGAAGTACACCAGCAGCCTCTCGAAGCTCTCCGGCGACGCGGCCTCGGGGTGGTAGTAGCGGTCGAGGAAGTAGTGCCCAATGCCGGCCAGGAACATCAGGTCGATGAATGGCGAGACCAGCGGCAGGAGCATCTGGAAGATGAGAATGTTGGGCAGCGCGAACAGACCCATTGCCTTGTTCTTGGTGAATGCGCCGCGATGCTTCCAGATCGCCTGGAGGATTCCGAACGACCAGCGGAAGCGCTGCCGCATCAGGCCGCGCGCATCGATCGGCGCTTCAGTAAAGGCGAGAGAGCGGTCTTCGTAGTCCACCTTGAGCCCCTGCTCGAGCAGGTTCATTGTCAGGTCAGCATCTTCGGCCACGGTGTTCAGCGGATATCCGCCCGCGGCCTTCACGGCATCCGTGCGCCACGCGCCGATCGCGCCCGGCACCACCGTAACCACGTGGAACAGCGCCAGCGCGCGCCGCTCGAAGTTCTGGCTGGTGATGTATTCGAGCGCCTGCCAGCGCGTCCACAGGTTCACGCGGTTGCCGACTTTGGCGTTGCCGGCCACGGCGCCGATGCCCGGATCTTCGAAATGCGGGATCAGCTTGCTGATTGCGTCCGGCGCGATGACAGTGTCGGCATCGATGCCGACGTAGATCTCTTCGTCGAGCTGTTCCAGGCCCACGTTGAGCGCTGCCGCCTTGCCGCCGTTTGGCTTGGTGATCACCATGACGCGCCCGGCGGCGATCTCGCTCCTGTAGGCCTCGCGCGCGATCTCGGCGGTGCGGTCCTTCGAGCCGTCGTCGATCACCAGCACGCGCAGGTTCTTGTAGTCCGAGTGCAGCACGGAGCGAATGGTGCGCACGATGACCTTCTCTTCGTTATAGGCGGGGATCAACACGGCTACGCGCGGATTGAAGCCCGGCGAAGCCTGGCTGTGCGGCCGGCGAAGACGGTCAATGACGGCAAAGACGCCGACAATCAGCAGCCGCGCGCTCATCAGGATGTCACCGATGAAGAAGATCATCACGATGAAGCTGCCGATAAAGGCGAGGCCGCTGAAGGCGATCGAATCGGGAATCGCGCGGAGGTATTGGTCCCAGGTCAGCGACGGCATGACCTCCGCCGTCGTCTTGCCCATCAGCGCCGACACGGGCACGATGGTGTAGCCGTGCTCGCGCAGCGAATCGATGAGCACCGGCAAGGCGGCCACGGTCGCCGAGCGGTCGCCACCGCCGTCATGCAGCAGAATCACGGAGCCGCGGAATTGCGGCTTGGTCTGCATGGTCTTCAACTGCGCGAGCACCGACTGCGCGATCTCGGCGGGCGTCTTGCGCGGATGCTCGTTCCAGTCGTCGGTGTCGATCTTGTTGCCTACGATTGTGTACCCGTCCTGTTGCAGGCGGACCACCGGTGCGGCCTGGTCGTCAGTGTCGGGCTCTTCGTCGATGTCATAGGGCGGCCGGAAATACAGCGGCTGCACGCCCAGCTTGCTGGCGAAAAGGCGTTCGGTGATCTTTACCTCGAGGTCGAGCTGGCGCGGCGAAATTTCGCTGATGTCAGGATGCGAGTAGGTGTGATTGCCGATCTCATTGCCCTCGCGAACGATCCGCTTCATCAGGCCGATGTTCTCCTGCGCCTCCTCGCCGATCAGAAAGAATGTGCCCTTCACGCCCTTGCGGCCAAGAATTTCGAGAATACGCGGCGTCCACTTGGGATCGGGCCCGTCATCGAAGGAAAGCGCAACTTCGTTGGGATGGTAGCCGTACTGCTGGATGGTGTAGGCGCGCGGATACACATCCATATGCTCGTCGACAATGAGTTTCTTGCGCGGATCGGTCTCTTCCGTGTCGAGTTCGACCGTGCGCTTGCCGGACTGGGGCAGGCCGGTGACGCGCAGGATGTCGCCGTCGCCCTCGGTGTCGACGTCGTGGCCGGGCTGCACCTGTCCCAGCGCTTCCAGCGAGTCAGGACTGCTCGGCTTGTCCCAGACGTTCCACAGCGAGCTGTCTTCCTGGCCCAACCGCCAAAGCGCAAAGGTCTGCACCCCAAGCGCGCGCGCGCCGCGCAACTCGTTCAGCAGCGTCACTCCATCGAGAAACCACACGACGTGCCGTTGGTTGTTGTCCTCGTCGATGTATTCGAAGTGGGGGTTGAGCGTGTTGTAGTCGAGGTCGAGATCGGCGTCGGCGTCGGAAGCGTGCTGCCAGGCATCGGAGACCGAAAGCACGTCGGTGTTGATCACCTTCGGCTTGGCGTGCTTGTCCTTCTTTGTGTCGGGGATGGTGAGCGTCCAGTCGTAGCCGTAGTTGCCGACCGCGCAGATCAGCTTCTCCTTCGGCACGTCTTTGAGAGCACGACGGAGGTTGTCGAGGAACCAGTTCTGGCTGGCGATGGGACCGGGTGCGCTTGCCACCTCGTGCTCGTCGTAGTTCATCAGGATGACGCCGTCGGAGCCGGCGGCGACCTGCTTCAGGTCGTCGTCGTCGAGGGCGGCGGGCACATCCACATAAAGCTTCAGGTTCCGCGAGTGGAGATCTGCCGACAGTTCCGCAATGAATGACATGTAGGCATCGTTGGCGCTGTCGTCCAGGCTTTCGATGTCGAGCGAGAGACCGCGATAGGCGGGGAATGCGGTCAGAAAGCGGACAATCTGGAGCCGCAATGCGCTGCGATTGCCCGGGACCTTCAGCAGATCACCGACGGCCGCGTCCCAGTCTTGCGTGTGCGGGTTGTAATTGTTGAGCTGGGGGAAGATCTCGGTGTCTTCACGGGCGGCCTGGATCACGCGCCGCACCCGATCCGCGTCGTCCGGCCCATGCACCACGCCTCGATCCACTACTGGATATTCGCGGATGTTGTCGCCACTCATCGCCATCAGTGTGGGCGAGGGCGCATTGACGTGCAGCCACTGCGGAAAGAGCAGGTCGAGCTGATGCACATGCTCCTTCAACGAGGAATAGGACGCCGCATCATCCTGCACATAAAACGCGGCGCGCAGCCCTTCGCCGCTGTTGAATGGAATCTCGGACGCCTTGCGGCCGGTTTTTCGGCGCGCCGGCCTCGGCGGCTTGGCGCCGCGCAGCAAAACCGGATGCTCAGGCAGCGCCTTATAGTTGTGCTTGACAGTGGGCAGCAGAAGCTCGGGCAGCGCCTGATGTCGCAAGACGTTGAAAAGAAACGTCGCCACGACCAGCGTCGTCAGCACGGCCACCGCGTCCAGAATGCGGCGCAGCCGCTTCCAGCGCTTCCGTTGGGGGTCATAGAATATCTGGCTGTCCGGCATCTTCGGGCCTGTTTTCCGGGGCGCAGAGCGCGAGAAAACAATCTAACTTAATAGTAACGAATTGCATGAAGACTGTTCCCGCAAGCGAACTCGCGGCGGCTCGCCGCAATGACGGAGACACCCGGCTTGGCCTCGGAGTTGCGGTGTCGATCGCGCTGGCGCTGACCGGCGGCTTTGCCCTGCGCGCCTGGATATACTGGAAGTTCCCGCAAAACAACGGCGATCCGCTGATCTATGGCGATCTGGCCAAGAACCTGCTCCTCCATGGCCGGTTCGCCACAACAGACGGCGCAGGCGCCATTCACTCCACACTGATCCGGCTGCCCGGCTATCCGCTCTTTCTCGCGGCCTGCTTCCGCGTCTTTGGGGTGGAAAACTACGGCGCCATTGGTTGGCTGCAGATTCTGCTTGATCTTGCCGGGTGTCTGCTGCTCTACGATTTTGTCCGCCGCGTCGCCTCGCAACGCGCCGCACAGTGCACCCTGTGGCTGGCTGCGCTTTGTCCGTTCACCGCGGTTTACGCCGGCGCATCGCTGACGGAGACGCCGACACTTTTCGTCATCGCGCTGGCGCTCTGGTCGGTTGAGCGATTCAGGGCCAAACCTGCCTGGCCCGCTGCGCTTACCTTCACCTTCGCTGTCACATTCGCGGCGCTCCTGAGGCCCGACGGCGCGCTCGTCGGAGTCGCACTCGCCCCGGCCATGATTTTCGGACTTCGAAATAGCGGACCGGCCATCTCGCGCGGCCGGCTTCTCCGTATCGTTACGGTCTGTTTGCTCCTCGCCATTACTCCATTCGCCGTGTGGACCGCGCGCAACTGGCGCACGTTTCATGTCTTCGAGCCGCTCGCACCGCGCTATGCAACCGATCCCGGCGAAGACACGTTCCCCGGCTTCCAGCGCTGGACGAAGACTTGGTGCCTCGATTTTGTTTCGACCTACAACGTTTATTGGCATGTGGCCGGCGAGCCGATCGACATCCACGACCTGCCCATTCGCGCCTTCGACTCGCCCGCGCAATACGACGAGACCGTCGCTTTGCTCAAAGCGTATGAAGACAACGGCGAAGACCTCTCGACGGAGATCGATGCCGGCTTCGCCCGCCTTGCCGCGGAGCGCATCGCCGCGCATCCGCTGCGCTATTACTTGTGGCTGCCTCTGGGCCGGCTGGCCGACATGTGGCTTCGCCCGCGAATCGAAAACCTGCCCATCGATCTCGACTGGTGGGTCTACAAGCATCACTACGCCGAGACGCGCTTCAGCTGGTTTTACGCCGGGTTGAACGCGTTCTATGTGCTGCTGGGTTTCATCGGGCTTTGCCTGCGGCCGCGCTACTGGCCCTGGATGATGGCCTACTTCCTGTTGCGCAGCGCTTTGCTCGCCACCATTGAAGCGCCCGAGGCGCGCTACACGCTCGAGTGCTTCCCCATGCTGTTTGCGGTGGGCGGAATCGCGCTCTACCGCACGACGGTTTGGGCCTGGCTATCGTTGATGTCGAAAACCCCGGGGGGCAAGGGCTGATTCGTTCTAAGGTTCTTATAAGTGCAGGTCCGCGATTGCCCCTGGCCTTCATCGAAAATCTGCTTCAGACTCACCGCGCGATCCAGATCCATCCAGATAGTCACCTTGGGAAGGTTCTTCTTGACCGTCGGATCCTTCGCTACCAACTCGAGCTTTTCTGTTTGCACGCCATCGATAGTCTCCGGGCCCAGATCCTTGATATCCCACTTGTCCTCCAGTTGCCTTCCGCTGGCGCCGAATCCAAGCATGATGTAATCGGCAAATTTGCTGGCCCGCGTAAATACAGTGATCTGGTGAACTCCGGGCTCGTAAAGCTTGAACTGACCTTTGCTGAATGAGTAGACTTTGGGAGCTTTCCGGCCGTTGTCGGTCTCGATGTGCGCCGCCATCTGAAAATCCTTGCCGGTGCGCTCGTAGTAGGCTCTGCCCTCCATCGTGTCGGTATCGGGCACCGGATCGGTCTGTTCGGTCACGAATTTGAAGTCCGTCGACGTTTTCTGAAACCTTGCCGCGGCCTGATCCAGCCTCTGCAAAGTCGACTGCAAATTATCCGCTGCGAAAGCGGACCGCACCAGCGGCGCGGCCATTACCGCGATCGAGGCAACCACAAACAATCTTCTCAAAGACATAACCTTCCTTCAGCCATTGGATGCGACTTGAGGACCGAATACGGCCGCAAAATTTCTCTACCGGTGCGCCCAGATCTTCCACGCCAGCGGCTTGCCTTCCGCGTCGCGCGAGAGTTCCCAGTACTCCACGTATTCGGCGTCGCCGGTCACCGGCTCGATGGCCTTGCGCAGCGCCTTCCTGACCACGGCATCCGACGCGTCGAGCGAGACATTCACGTCAGCCGCCGCCACCGTGATAATCAGCCCCCGCCCGTCGTTGCCGACGATCCGGATTGGCTGCGACGGCCCGGCCAGATTCGACGCCTTGTCGCCGAAATTCCAGAACTGCGGCGTGACGAAGATGAACAGAAGGATCAGCGTCACCATCACGTCGTAGTGAAAGCTGCCTCGCGGGTAAGTCCAGTAGAAGTAACTCTTGAGAATGCTCTTCATGACCCGCCTTTGGGCGCGGATGCCGGCCGTTCGATCCGCTCCAGGCCGCCCATCCATGGCCGCAGCGCTTTGGGGACGAGGACGGAGCCGTCGGCCTGCTGGCAGTTTTCCAGAATCGCGAGCCACGTGCGTCCCACCGCCAGTCCGCTGCCGTTCAGCGTATGGACAAACTCCGTCTTGCCCTTGCCGCCGGCGCCGGACCGGTAGCGGATGTTGGCGCGCCGCGCCTGGAAGCTCTCGAAGTTGGAGCAGGAAGAGATCTCGCGATAGAGCTCCTGGCCGGGCAGCCATACCTCGAGGTCAAAGGTCTTGGCCGACGAAAATCCCGTGTCGCCCGCGCACAGCAATACGCGCCGGTAAGGCAGCTCCAGCGCTTCGAGAATCTCTTCGGCGTCGCGCGTCAGCCGCTCGTGCTCGGCATCGGATTCTTCCGGCCGGGCAAACTTCACCAGCTCGACTTTCTGAAACTGATGCTGCCGGATGATGCCCCGCGTATCCTTGCCTGCCGCTCCCGCCTCAGCGCGAAAACATGGGGTATACGCGGTCAGCGAGATGGTCAGCCGCGCCTCGTCCAGAATCTCGTCGCGATAGAGATTCGTCACCGGAACCTCGGCGGTCGGGATCAGCCAGTGATCCGCATCTTTGAATTCGCCACGGGCCGCTGCCTCCGCATCCGTATCCGAGCAGCGAAACAGGTCGTCGGCGAACTTGGGCAGGTTGCCCGTGCCGAAGAGGCTCTTGCTGTTGACCATGAACGGCGGCAGTACTTCGGTATAACCGTGCTTCAGCGTGTGCGTGTCGAGCATGAAGCCGATCAGCGCCCGTTCCAGGCGCGCGCCTGCTCCCATGTAGACGGCAAACCGCGCGCCGCTCAGCTTGGCCGCGCGCTCCAGGTCGAGAATCCCCAGCGCTTCGCCGATCTCCCAGTGCGGCCTGGGCTCGAAGTCGAAGTTCCGCTTCTCGCCCCAGGTCTTCACGACCACGTTGTCAGTCTCTGAGCTGCCCGTGGGAACCTCGTCCCTTGTCAGGTTGGGAACGCGCGAGAGCGCCTGGCGCATCTCGTCATCGAGCGCCGCAGCCGTCTCGTCCAGTTCGTCGAGACGCTCCTTCAGCGCACGCGTCTCGTCCATGAGAGCCGTCGCGTCCTGGCCGGCCTTCTTCAGCGCGCCTACCTGCTGGCTGAGCTCGTTGCGGCGCGCCTTCAACTGTTCCGACTGGGTGATCGCGTCGCGGCGGCTCTGGTCCAGTTTTCGAAAATCGCCCAGCAGCAACGCTGGATCGGCCCCACGCGCACGCAGCTTTTCTTCAACTCGTTCCAGGTTGCCCCGGACAAACGCCATGTCAAGCATCGCTCTTCAAGTTTACTAGACAAGCGGCGGCCGCCCGGCGAGCCGGAATCGCCTATCAGGCAACGGATGGCTATGCCTTGAGATGACCTCTGTTCTCCTCACCGGCTCGCCACGATCTCCGCCGGTTCGCTTCCCGCCGAATTCGCAGGCGGCTCGGCCTGCCAGCCCGGCAGATGCTGGTCTCCCGTAATCAGCCGCGCGCTGCGCGTAAAGGTGAAGTACGTCCATACCCACGTCCAAAACACAAACAGCCGGTTACGGAACCCGATGAGGAAGAAGATGTGGATCACGATCCAGGTGATCCAGGCCGGAAACCCGCTCCAGTGGGCCTTGAACGGCCACTCGATCTTGGCCACCGCGGCCAGGCGGCCAATGGTCGCCATGTCGCCCTTGTCGAAATAACGGAAACCGGGACGCGGCTTGCCAGCGAGGTCCGCGGCAATCGCCTTGCCGACGAAGTCGCCCATCTGCATCGCTGGCTGGGCCACCCCGGGCACCTGGTGGCCGTCCTGCATCACGTGGGCCAGGTCGCCGAGTACGAAGACTTCCAGCATCTCCGGCGGATTGAGCTGTCCATCCACGATCACGCAACCGCGTTTGTCCGTCGGCGCGCCCAGCATCCTGCCCAGCGGCGAGGCCTGCACACCCGCGGCCCACAGCGTGACCACGGAATCGATCCTCTTCCCGCCAGCCTCCACCCAGCCGGGACCGATCCCGGTCACCTGCGTGTGCGTGTGCACTTCCACGCCCAGCTTCTTCAGCGCTTCTTCCGCCTTGGCCGAGAGATCCTCCGGATATGCCGCCAGAACGCGGGGCGAACCCTCCAGCAGAAGCACCCGGCTCGTTCGCGGGTCGATGTGGCGGAAGTCGTGTTGCATGTAGAGTTGCGCAATATCGCTGATCGCGCCGGCCAGCTCGACACCGGTGGGTCCGCCGCCGATGACCACGAAGTTCAGCGGCGTCTGCCTGCCGAATTCCTGCATCTGACGCTCGGCCAATTCAAAGGCCAGCAACACGCGGCGGCGGATTTCAAGCGCGTCTTCGATCGTCTTCAGCCCCGGTGCAAACGGCTCCCACTCGTCCTTGCCAAAGTAGGAGTGAGTGGCACCGGTAGCAAGTACGAGATAGTCGTAGCCGAGCGTTGCGCCGCTGCCTAACTTCACGCACCGCGCCTTCGCATCGATGCCAACGACCTCATCCATCAGCACTTCGGTGTTTTTCTGATGCCGGAAAATGCTGCGGATGGGCTGCGCGATGTTGGCCGGGGATAAAACGGCCAGAGCCACCTGGTAGAGCAACGGTTGAAACGTGTGGTGGTTGCGGCGATCTACGACCGTTACATCCACCGGCAGGTGAGCCATGGCCTTGGCTGCATGGAGCCCGCCAAAGCCGCCTCCCACGACGATCACGCGCGGCCGGCGATTCTGCGGTTGCTGAGTCGTTTGGCTCAATGTCAGATCCCTCCACGTTATGGATGCGGAACCCTGCGCGGGAGTAACAGAACCTGGCGGAGGCCGGGCAAAGACGGGGTTGCGGATGGCGGCGCGGAAGGAGCCATCGCTTGTGACCCCGGCGCCTGCGACCAACTTTGGATCGCAATCACAATCCAGGAATCGAATTTGAGCGACTCTCCCTGCGGTGCACGCCCGACATGCTGCTTGAAGTCAGCGGCGATCCGCCTGCTGACGCTGACTGACCGGCCGACGAAACAGATCGGACCGCCTCAATAGTGGCGTTCCTGTACGACCCATCACACTGGCCGAAATGAAGCTGTGCTAGATTCCCGTTACACAGGAAAGAGCCGGTTCCTGCGCAACGAAATTCCGTGACCGCGGATCGGCAAAGCGAGGGAGACCAGTGAATTACGTCGGAACATCAACCAAGTCCATCGCCGTCGCACTCTTCATGGCATGCTCCGCCACTCTTGCACAGGAATCCGTGCTCTATGACTTCCGAGGAGAGACTGGGAACATGGGGAGTCCTGTGAGCGCCCTGTTACTCGATTCGAAAGGCAACTTCTACGGAACGGCTCTCGTCGGCGGCGTGAATGATGTCGGGGCCGTCTTCGAACTCTCGAAGGGAGTGGATGGCGTATGGACGGGGAAGATACTGCACAATTTTTCCCCCGATACATCCGACGGTTTCGAGCCGAATTCTGCGTTGATTTTCGACTCGAAAGGGAATCTCTACGGGACAACAGCGGACGGCGGCCGACATGGCGGCGGAACAGTGTTCGAATTGATTCCGCAGGCCAGTGGCACCTGGACGGAAAAGACCCTGTACAGCTTTGGCGTGAATCCCTCGGACGGATTTGAACCGGTAGGTGGCGTGGTCTCCGATGCCAACGGGAATCTCTTCGGTGTCACTGCCGGGGAAAAGGGAACAGTGTTCGAGCTTATGCCTGGTTCCGGAGGGACCTGGACCAAGAAGGAATTATTTGTTTTTGCCGACGAGGCAGCGGATGGAGCGATTCCTTTAGCCAGCCTGGTGTTTGACAAGAATGGAAACCTCTACGGGACCACAAGCATGGGCGGCGCGCAAGAACTTGGCACGGTGTTCGAGCTTTCACCGCAACCGGGCGGCACGTGGAAGGAAACGGTCCTCCACAACTTTGGAGAATCAATCGACGACGGAACCACCCCAGTCGCGGGTGTGGTTTTCGATCACGCGGGAAATCTCTATGGTACGACGTGTGGAGGCGGGAATATTTGCGGTATCGGCGACCACTTGGATTTCGGGACAGTCTTCGAACTCTCGCCAGCGAATGGTGGCGCCTGGGAGGAGACGATCCTGCACAAATTCAGCCTGAGCAATCGCGATGGAATCGCCCCGCAATCAGGAGTGGTCCTGGACGCCAAGGGCAATCTGTATGGAGTGACCGGCTCTGGCGGCGTAGAAGGCTACGGATTGGCCTACGAGTTGGTTAAGCCAACCACCGGAAGCTGGACAGAGGAGTATCTTTATAGCTTTTTCTTCCTTTACCAAGAGGGATATGACCCCACGGGCGGGCTCATTTTTGATTCCTCTGGGAATCTCTACGGCACAACCTCAAAAGGCGGAAATGGAGGTGGCACCTTTTTCGAAATCGCCAATCCCAACCGTACGCAGACGCCGCAGTTCACGCCCGCTGCCGGCACCTTCACGGCGCCGGTCAAAGTGAAGATCACCGAGGGCTCATCGGGCGCAGCGATCTACTACACCACCGACCGCTCCACGCCCACGGCGTCGTCCACGAAGTACACCGTGCCCATCGCGGTCGGCAAGACCGAAGTGATCAATGCGATAGCCGTCGCCAAGGGACTGGAAATCTCCAACGTCGCTATGGCTAGGTATGTCATCGAGACTCCCACCGCCGACCCGAATTTCTCGCTGGCGCCGGGCACCTACGACCGCATCGAGACACTGACGATTACCGACGCCACATCCGGCGCCGCGATCTACTACACCACCAACGGCGCCATGCCCACAAGCACCTCGAAAAAATACGGCCGGCCGTTCAAGATATCGGCCAGCGAAACCGTGAAAGCGCTCGCAATCGCCAGCGGCCATACGCCGAGTGGAGTCACGACGGCGAAGTACGTGATTCATCTGCCACCAGCTCCCGCACCGACGTTCTATCCCAAGGCGGGGACCTATGCTGCCGGCCAGAAGGTGAAGATCCTCGACACGAATGCCGGGGCGACGATCTACTACACTGCGAACGGCTCGACGCCGACCACGTTATCGACCCCATACCCCGCAACCGGCCTCGTGCTCCAGAAGAGCGTGACCATCAAGGCCATCGCGATCGCCCCGGGCTACTCAGCCAGCAACGTCGCCTCGGCCGCTTATACCGTTCAGTGATTGGGACCCGCCTCCAGTTCTCGCCGCCTACGGGTGTTTCTCGACCGTCACCGGCAAGCTACTTGTATTGCCGGTGACGGCGAGCCCGACGAGGCTGGTTGCTGTGCCCGGCAGCGACGCCGGCGCAAAGGTGACGCTACCGTCGAGCGCGGAGACAGCAGTGGCCGTCTGCGTCGCCAGCAACTCGCCCTGCGCGCACCGGCCGTGCGGCGGGCAGGGCGGCGCCCACGCGTAGATTGCCTGGTAGAGGCTCACCAGGCCTGCCGCCATGGGGTCGCCGTCCATGTCGAGGACGCGCAGCGTAATCAGCCCGGGCGTATCCGAGATCGCAACGCTCTGCCGCGTCCCGGCGACCGGCACCACCACCGCATATTCCGGCCGCGCGCCTAACGCGGAAAACGTGACGCACTGGCTGGTGCCGTTCAGGCATGCGTTGATGGTCTGCAGCTGCCCTTCGGCGAGCGGGCCTACGGTGAGTTGCTGGGTCGCGATACCATTCGCATCGGTGACGGCCGAAGCAGCCGCGACCGACTTGATCCCCGCTGCCGGCTGCCACGCGACAGACTGGCCCGCCACAGGATTGCCATTGTGCTCGACCAGCGCCTGCACCGTCCACGCAATGGTCGCGCCCGCGGCTACGGAGAGACGCGGCGTCACGGCGGAGAGCATTGGCGGCGTGCCGCCGGTGAACTGGGTTTGCACATTGGCGCCGTTGGTTAGCGCCGCGGTCACGATCGCGAGGCTGCCGCTTACCGCGGTTACGCTCGTGCTGGCGTGGCCGTCGCCGGTAGCCGTCACGGAGCAGGCGCTAAGGCCGCAGCCAAGCATCGCGCTTCCTCTGCTGACCGCGAAGGTTACCGTGACTCCGCCGGCCGGGCTCAGGTCGGGCCCAAGCGCGAGCACCGAAAACGGCATCGGAACGCCAATCGGCACCGTGTTGAGCGGCGCAGTCACCAGGCTCAGGGCATCGCCAGTACCCGAGTCATAGCTCACGCCGCCGGAGATGATTGCGGCTGCATAGAAGACCGGTTGATCGTCGACCTCGACGTCGACTGAGCCCGAAACCCCCGGCGGGGCCGGCGGCGCGATGGCCGAAATCTCATTCGGCGAGATGCTCACCACGATCGCCGGCTGGCCACCGACAAGCACCGTATCGGACAAATGAAACCCCATGCCTTGGATGACAATGGGCCCGCCCGCTGCAGGCAGCCGGCGCGGCAAGACTGTGTCGGCATAGAGCACCCAGCCGAAATACGCGTAGTCGGGGCGGCCGTCGCCGCGCTGATCCGCGATGCCGATTCGCACCACATCGGCGGCGCGCGTGCTCACGCGCAGCCACGTTTCGCCGGCGGCGTTGCCATTCAATGCCGGAGCCGCGCCGACCGCACCCGTGCCGGCCGCATCGAATGCGTCCCATGCGCCAATCGCGGGCATGGCCTTGGTCTCGCTGGGCGTCCCGGTTTCGTCGACAGCCTGGGTGACCACCGTAAACGTCCGCCCGCCGCGAACGGGGAAGTTGAACCAGTCGGCCTGCCCCACCTGGCTCAAGCGCCCGCACCAATAGCCGCTTCGAGGGATCATCCGCGGCAACGCTTCGGTGCCGATGGCATCCAGAAAGCCACCCGCGGCGGAGTCAGCCACATTCACGGTCAGTGTTTGCGCGCTGCCGGCCGTCATTCCCGGCAATGTGATCGGCGCCAGCGAGCCGGACGGGCTCGGCGAACCAAGACTGTATGGTCCCACGGAGTCTTCGAGAATGTTGTTTGGATCGACCGCCTCGAACGTGATCCTGTAGTCCGCGGACTTCATGTGCGGCGGCAGCGGAATGCCGCTCAAATCGAAGTATCCCCTTAGCGCGGGGTCGTTCGATCCCCACATCGCCAACGGGTTTCCGCTCCAGTCGCTCCAACCGGTCACCGGATTGCCGTGATTGCCATTGAAGAACGCGCCCGAGACAAACGTTACAGTATACGGGTAGAGCGGATTGCCGCCGCCG
>Ga0335069_10003159_pt1 | contig 25070 bp, 19 predicted proteins | sample Lox_Sample_11_FD_206714 | JGI IMG/M metagenome (GOLD analysis project Ga0335069, IMG submission 206714) | Soil microbial communities from Loxahatchee National Wildlife Refuge, Florida, United States - Lox_Sample_1.1 | ecosystem: Environmental > Terrestrial > Soil > Wetlands | place: USA... | reverse complement strand
AGGACGGCACCGTCGTGATGGGCGCGGAGGCGACGGACTCGGCGGACACGCGACCCGGCATGATCGGTGCGGCTAGTAGTCCACCGTCCGGGGCAGGCGCAAGCCGCGCGACGCCGCACCCGAACCGATGCCAGCTATTCGCGCGTGAAGACGTCCCAGCCTTCCAGGCCCGGCACGCTGCCCGGGTGGGTGAAGCCCGGCATGTGGTGGTTGGCAGGCGGCAGCCAGGTGAGGTTGCCGGTCGGCGGCCGGGACGCGACGATGCGGACGCCCGCGGGCAGATGCTGCCGCAGGTGAGCGGGCGTCGGCTCGATGCCGGCCAGCTCGCGATTCCACATCCCGATCTCGCTGTGGAAGAGGACGCCGTCGGCGAGCAGCGTCGAGAGCGGGTTCCAGGGGAAGTAGGCCTCCCCCGGATGTGCGCGCGCGAAGTCGTACGCCTGCTGCTGCGGATTGTCGGACCAGGCCGCGGCCCGCGCCCACGCCTGGCGGACGAGCCGCGCGCTGAGCGGCGCGGTGACGAACCTGCCCATCAGCACGAGCAGCAGGGCGGCGAGCGCCAGCGTCGCGGGACCGCCCGGCCGGCGCGCCGCCAGCCGGGTGAGCCCGACCGTCGCCGCGCCGAGGACGAAGTAGGTCGTGTAGCTGTGCGTGTTGAGGTACCCGCCGACCTTGGCGCCGCCGAGGACGCACATCGGCACGTTCAGCACGCCGATCGTCAGCAGCAGGAGCCAGGGCGCTGCGCGCGTCCAGTCCGTGCGCTCGTCCCGCCCGCGCGCCGCGAGGACCGCCACCAGCGCGACCAGCAGCGCCGGGACGCGGTTGGCGATCGCGAGCAGCCGGAGCGAGTTGAGCGCCGCCGGGAGCCGCCCGTGTCCTTCCGCCTCGCCGTACCACGGATGGTGCTGGAGCAGCGTGAACATGTTGAAGACCATCGGCTCGTACCCGAACCAGGCCACGAACAGCGCGGCGAGACCGAGACCGAACGCGGCCGTCCACAGGCAGTGGCGCACCGCGGTCGCGCGGCCGTCGGTCGCGAGCAGGAACAGCGGGAGCGCGACCGTGATCGGCACCGTGGTCTGCTTGGTCCACACCGCGAGCGCCGCGCACGCCGACGACAGAATCACCCGCCCGTCGCCCTCGCGCGGCCGTCGCGTGAGCAGCAGCGCGGCGGCGGTGGCGCACAGGGCGAGCGCCGGCGCGTCGATGTGGATCGTGAACGCGGAGTACGAGAGCCCGCCGTCGAGCGCAGCCAGCAACCCGAAGCAGAGGAGACCCGCGAGCCCGATCGCCCACGGCGTCTCCCGCCCCCGGAGGTGCAGCCACGCCATCGGCGCGAAGAACAGCACGACGTTGAGCAGCGCCGCGATCAGGAGCGCGCCGCTCGGCGTGGCGGCGAGCGCCGCGGGCAGGAACGCGAGCGCACCCACCGGCCCGTACATGAAGTCGATCACCGGGCCGTCGGTGGCACCGGCGTAGATGTCGTAGCCCTTCACGAGCGCGACCGGCGGGACGACGCGCGAGGCGTTCATGTCGACGTGCGGGATGGTCGAGAGGGGGATCAGGGCCTGCGCCCCGAGGACGACGACCGCGAGCGCCACCAGGACCCACAGGAGCAGCTGCGACGCGACGCCGGCGCGCCCTCGCCCGCCCGGACCGCGCACGTCCGCCCTAGCTCGTCCGCCGGGCAAAGATCGCGAACTCGCCGAGCGGCAGGAGGAAGCGGCGCTGCGCGACCGACAGGCGGGCCAGCGTCGCGGTGAGGACGCGGGACGCGAACGGGTTGTAGGCGCGCACGCGGCCGCAGAGGTACGCGAGCGTCACGATCTTCCCCGAGCGACGGGTGCCGAGGACCTGGAACCCGGCCTGGGTGAGCAGCCGGGTGAGCGTCGCCGGCGCGAAGTAGTAGAGGTGCTCCTGCGGTTTGTAGTGGAACCAGCCCCGCCCCATCGCGTGGCGGAGCCAGCCCGTTTCGTTCGGCGTGTTGATGGTGAGGAGCCCGTCCGGCGCGAGCAGCCCGTGCAGCGTCCGGAGCACCTTCCGTGGATCGGCGAGATGCTCGATGACGTCGTCCATCACGATCACGTCGTAGCCGCCGGCGGCGAGCTTCACGTGCGTGACGTCGCCCTCGCGTACGCGCAGGCCACGCTCACGGCACCGCGCCGCCGCGAACGCGGAGACCTCGACCCCTTCCGCCTCCCACCCGCGCGCCGCCGCGACCTCGAGCAGGACTCCCGTCGCGCAGCCGACGTCGAGCAGTCGGCCGCGTTTCGGGTGGTACGTCTCGATCTCCGCGAGGCGCGCGACGAACGACTGCTCGAGGAGCCAGTGGTCGCCGATGTAGTCGCCGTAGCCGAAGGCGCACGCGTTGGCGTTCCGGTAGTAGGTCTCGTCCTGGTACACGCGGACCGTCTCGGCGCCGACCGGGCGCGGCGACACGAACGCCAGCCCGCAATCGCGACAGCGCACGATGGTGAACCCGTGGCGCTCGAACAGCGGCCGCGTGCGTCGCCCGCCACACACGTTGCACGGGACGTCCTCGAGTCGACGGGAGGGAGCGGCGGTCGCGGCCTCAGCGGGTGCCACGAGGACCCACCCCGGGGCACGTGGCAGTCATCCGACGGACATCGATGCCCCGGCAGGGCCCCGGCACGCGCATGCTGGCGACAATCGTCCGCTCCTCCCGCCGTTGTCAAGGAAGCCGGCGCCGACGGGCGCCTCGCGCGCGCTCACGCCGCCCGACGCGGGGTGTCCCGGTCGCGTTCGCCGGCGGCGGCCCCGGTCGCCCCGCGCCGCGACAGCCAGCGACGCGTGCGCTCGCCCAGGAACTTCTCGAGCGCCGAGGTCTCGCGACCACGGAGGGCGTTGTACACGACGCGGAATATCCGAGCCGGATGCGTGGCGAGCGCGGTCAGATAGAAGCTCGCGAGGATGCGGTACTTCCAGCGCGTGAGCTCCGCCGCGGAGAGATGCTCGCAATAGTTACGGCTCTCGACGAGCCGTGCCTGGTGCACGAACACCGGGTCCATGAGCTGGTCGTCCGAGCACGTCACGCGTCCCTGGCGCTCGAGGTACCCGAACAGCTCGGTCGCCGGGATGGGGAAGAAGAAGTTCACCGCGACGTCCTCGCCGCCGCGTCGCGCCAGCTCGCGCGCGAGGCGCGCGGTCTCGCGCATGTCCTCGGCAGTGTCGTGCGGGAAGCCGATCACGAAGAACGTCTCCAGCCGCAGATCGGCGCCGACCGCCGCGTCGACCGCCGCGAGGAGGCTCTCCGTCTTCATCTTCTTCTTGATGAGCGCGCGGGTACGCTCCGACCCGCTCTCCGGGGCGTAGCACAGCAGCCGGCAGCCGGACTGGCCGAGCAGCGCCGCGACCTCGTCGTCGACCACCTCGCAGCGCGTGCCGGACGGGAACTGCCAGCTGATGTCGAGGCTGCGGCGGATGATCTCCCGGCAGAACCGGACCACCCAGTCCTTCTTGATGATCATCGTGAGGTCCTGCATCGGGAAGTTGGTCGCCCCGTACCGCCCGTGCAGGTGCTCGATCTCATCGACGACCCGGATCGGGTCGCGCGCGTACCAGCGCGTGGTCCACATCTTCGGGCTGGAGCAGTAGGTGCACTGGTAAGGGCACCCGCGCGTGGCGAGGATCGGGAGCGTCGTGCCCCAGCGCAGCCCCGACACCAGGTCGTGGCGGTTGTAACCCTCGACGTCGAAGAGGTCCCAGGCCGGCCACGGCAGGTCGTCGACGTCGCGCCGCCGCTCGGCGCGCGGGTTGAGGACGATCTCGTCGCCGCGCCGCCAGCACAGCCCGGGCACCGTCGACGGGTCGAACGGCGCGTCGGCGTCGAGCTGCGCGAACAGCTCCACGACGACGTCTTCCCCTTCCCCGAGCACGATGTAGTCGATCGGCGCGCTGCGCATCGACAGCTCGGGGAGCCCCGTGAAGTGCTCGCCGCCGCAGACGATGAGCCTCTCGGGATGGCGGGCCCGCACCTTCCGGATCAGCTCGCGGAGCGTCGGCCAGTTGAAGCTGAACATGTTCGTGATGCCGAGGACGCGCGCCGTCGGGTCGATCCGGTCGAGGATCTGCTCGTCGGTGAGGCCGAGACGGTGCAAGCGACCCGCGGGCACCGTCTGCTCGGGCGCCTCCGCGATCGCGTCGATCACCGCGACGTCGTGTCCCGCGGCGCGGAGCGCGGCGGCGACGTAGGCCAGCCCCAGCGGCTGCGAGGGGCGCACGTTCTGCAGGTTCCCGGGCGCCACGAACGTCGGCGGGTGGAGCAGCTGGACTCGCATGAGCGCCCGACGGCAGAGCTGTACCGTAGGCCCGGAAGCCCGGTCAAGGTGATTTCCGGCGCGCGCCCCTCACGCCGCCCTCGCCGCGCGCCGCCATGACGGGCGGCCATGCGTCCGCTGTGCTCGCGCGCGGCGCGTCCGTCGGTGCGACGAGGCGCGGATCCCCCCAGCCGGCGCTGTCGGGGCGCAGCGGCGCGCCGCGCGGGCCACGCACGCGGAGCACCACGTCGACGGCCTGCCCCGCCCACGGGGAGAGGTCGACGCTGGCGAACGCCCAGCGCCGGTCCGCGGCGTCGAGCGTCGGATCGACCTCCGCGCTCCAGATCTCGTGCTCGCCCGCGACGTCGCACACCGCGACCGCGAAGCGCGTGCGCGGCGGCGGAAGGTCGATCCAGCGGTCGGGATTGATCCCGTAGCGGGTCTCGAGCCGCTGTCCGGCGCTCGGCGTCAGCCGGTAGGCAACCGACACCGCGCCGTCGGGCAGCGTGCTCGTCCGGAGCACGGGGAGGAAGGGCCAGAGCGCCTCGCCGACGAGGTCCCTGCCATCACGCGGCGGTCCCGCGCCGTCGTCGACGGTCACGCGCGCCCCGGCGAGCGCCGCGCCCAGCAGCGACGTCCCGGACGCCGGCGCGCTCGGCGCGAGCAGCATGAAGGAGAAGCCGCGCGGATCGCCGCCGAACACCTCGCCGATCGCGTAGTGCCGGACCAGGTACGCGAACAGCGACGGCGCGAAGGTCTGCAGCCGCGGCAGGAACGGCGCCTGCGTCTCGCTGTAGACGACGAGCGTCGACGGCATGTCCGTGAGTCGCCGGATGATCTCCTCGTCGCGGATCTCCGGCGGGTCCGCCGGCCAGACGACGCCGAAGCGGGTCGGGCTCGGTCGGGCGGCGAGGAAGTTGATCAGAGGGTGATACGGCAACGCCACCAGCGGCGCGTCCGGCGGCGCGGCGGCGAGACGATCCAGCAGGGCTTGCAGCGCCTGCGCCTGCGGGGCCGTCGCCCACAGCTCGCCGCGCGCGCTCCGGACGGGTGTGTCGAAGTGGCGACGGAGCTCCACGGCGAGCACCGCCGATCCGACCAGCACGAGCGCGATCGCCGCCGCGACCACGCCGCGCACGGCGCCCACCCGCGCGAGCGGCGCCGTCAGCGCGACGAGCAGCAGCAGCGGCGGCGGGTAGAGCACCAGGCAGTGCGTCCAGTCCTGGGGCGGGTTGTAGGCGAGGACGCTCCCCAGGGAGAGCAGGACCAGCAGCGCGAGGCGACGGGTGCGCACCGCGCCGAACCCGCTGCGCCCGGCCCGCGCGACCACGACGCCCGCGCCGACGAGGCAGAGAATCCACGGCAGATGGAAGACGAGCTTGAGCGCCGCATCGACGACCGGCGTCTCCGTGTAGAGCCGGCTGCCGACGATCGCGCTCCAGTGCAGCTCCGCGAGGATCGGCGGGGCGTAGCTGAACGGGCTCGCGCGGATCGTCGGGTCCTGCCGCCACGCGAGCCAGAGCGACGGGCGCAGCGGGTAGTCGAACCGGAAGTTCGTGCTGAGCGGCCGGATGATCGCCTGCTCGACGAAGTCGTGGCCGGCCCCGGCCGCGACCAGCGCCGCGACGCAGCCGCCGACCACCGCGAGCCACCCGCCGCCGAACGCCAGCACCGACGGCACGAGGGGCCGGCAGAGGAGCAGCACGGCCAGTCCCAGGACGATCGTCCCGACCCCGCCCGAGTCCTGCTTCGCCAGCACGGCGACGCCGGTCGCCACGCCGGCGAGCACGACGTCGCCCCGGCGCGCGCCCGCCAGCGACCTGCCGAGCGCGAGCGTCGCGAGGAGCAGGCTCGTCATCGCGAGCGTCGAGTAGTGGACGAGCTGCCACTGTGGATACGCCCACACCCGATACGCGACGAACAGCACGCTCACCGCGAGCCCCGCGCGCCTGCCGACGAACCACCGCGCGATCAGGTACGCGGCGCCCGTCGCCGTGGCGAAGATCAGGCAGGCGAGGACGCGCGCGGTGTCGACGGACGTGCCCGCGAGACGAAAGGCGGCGGCCGTGAGGTAGAACGAGCCGGGGAACACGTAGTGGAAGCCGTCGCGGTACGGGACCGCGCCACGCGCGACGTCGGCGGCGACGTGCACGACCGACCCCTCGTCGAGGAGGCTCACGCCGAGGTTGCGGAACGGGAGCTGCACGAGCAGCACGACCGCCGCGACCGCGACCGCGATCGGCCGATCACGCGGGTCGGAGCGGTCCTCGGGCGCCGGCGCGTTGCCCGAACCCATCGCTCAAATCCGTCGCGCGAGCACGGCCATCTCGTCCCCGGGGTCGATCGTGAACCTGACGCGTCCCGCGAGGCGCACAGGCACCACCGCCTGCACCACGCGGCTCAGCGTGCGGCTGTAGGTCGCCAACCGGTCGAGGACGAGCGCCAGGCTGCGGACGCGGCCCATAGACCGGCACTCGACGATCGTGAAGCCGACCTCGCCGAGCAGGCGCGCGATCGTACGGCGGTCGAAGTAGACGAGGTGCTCGCTCGGCTTGAGATGCACCCAGCGCCGGCCGCTCAGCCGCGCAACCACCGACCCCACGTCGGGCGTGGTGACGAACAGCACGCCGCCCGGCGCGAGCAGCTTCCGCACCTCGACCAGCGCCGGCCGCGGGTCGACGAGGTGCTCGAGCACGTCGTTCAAGACGACGGCGTCGAACTCCATTCCCGCGAACGCGGGGTGTGGAAACGAGCCGACGATCGCGTCGAGACCCTGCGCCCGGCAGTGCGCGACCGACGCCGCGTTGACGTCGATGCCCCGTCCCTGCCAGCCGCGCTCGCGGGCGAGCGCCAGCAGCGTGCCGGAGCCGCAGCCGACATCGAGCAGCCGGCCGGGGCGCTGGTGCCGTTCGATCAGCTCGAGCCGCGGACGGAAGCTCGCGGCGTCGGCCGCCGCGTGCTGCACGTAGTAGTCGGTCGGCGACATCGCCTGCGCGTTGTAGAGACGCACGAGCGCCTCGGGCGACGGCTGCGGGTTGGTGAAGACCAGCCCGCACTGTGCGCAGCGCACCACGCGCAGCCCGTGCTTGACGAAGCGCGCCTCCGATTCCGTCGCCCCACACAGCGGACACGGGATCGCTCGCAGCTCCTCCGGCGCGATCACGACTGCGAGGCCCGCACCGGCGTCCCGAGGAGCCGCACGGCCTGCTCGAACACCTCCGCCGCCGAGATCGCCTGCAGGCAGCGGTTGTCGGTACAGGGGCTGTTCCGGTGGTTGAGCGCGGTGAGGCACGGGCTGCACGCGAACCCCTTGTCGATGTTCACCGCGTTCCGCCCCAGCGGGCCATACAAGCGTGCGGTCTCGGGCCCGAACAGCGTGATGCACGGGATCTCGGTGAGACTCGCGAAGTGCGCCGGGCCGCTGTCGTTGGTCACCAGCAGGTCGGCCTGGTGGAAGAGCTGGACCAGGTCAACGAGCGTGCGCGTCCGGCCGACGAACTCGATGCAGCGCGGGCTGTCGACGCCGCGCACGATCTCGCGCGCCGAGGCGGCCGCGTCGGGGATGCCGACCAGCACCACCGCGACGTTCGGATCCCACGCGAGCAGCAGCCGCGCCAGCTCGACGTAGCGGGCCACCGGCCAGGAGCGGATCGGGAGCAGCCGACCGGCGTCGTGGTTGAAGAGCACGAGCCGGCGGCCAGGGCGGTCGACCTGCCGTGCGATCGCGTCCCGGACGTACTCGTAGGCGTCGCGCTCGACCGGCACCCGGCAGGTCATCGCCGGCACGTCGATCGCGCGCTTCACGAGCGGGATCGCCGCCGGGTCCTCGTCGAGCGCCTCGACCAGCGCGAGGAAGTTCTGCGACATGTGGAAATAGGGGTTGTACTGTACGCGGTGCGTGAGGTGGTCGCCGCGATAGAGCCCCTCGCCGAGGAAGTTGTCGAACCCGACCCGCGTCCCGGCGCACGACAGCAGGCTCAGGATCGACGAGACGCGCGTGAACAGCTCGAAGTCGATCGTGGTGTCGATGCCGCGCGCGCGGCAGAAGCCGACGAACCGCACCACGTCGACCGCCAGCGAGACGAGCGAGTCGTCGCGGATCGTGAAGACGTCGGTGGGCGCAAACAGGCCGAGCAGCCGGAGGCTCGGCGCGTTCTTCTCGAAGATGACGAAGCACGGCGGCCGGGCCGGGTGCTGCGCGCGCACCCGCTGCACCGCCGCCGACCCCACGATGGTGCTCCCCATCTCGGACAGCTCGATGAAGAGCACGCGTCGCTCGCGCCCCGCCGGCACCCGCCACAGCCAACGCCCGAAGAGCATGAAGCACAGGCTCAGCACGAAACAGAGCGGCCGGCCGACGACCCCGTCGATCCAGCGCATGGAGGCGAGCGTCATGCGGTCGGGCGGTCCATACGACGCGCGCGCGCGGGCCGTCAACCTAGCGGCGCGCCGCGGGTTTTGCGTCGCGCGCGGTCAGATCCCGTTGACATCCAAATCGACCGCGTGGGACACTCGCGGGTGCCTCGGATGCCTGCCAGCCGCCCCGTGTCGAGAGGACCTCGCCCGTGAAGTGCACGCTCGTGCGCTGCCCGCAGACGTTCGGGAAGTACGTCTCCGCAGCGTATGCGTTGCCGCCTATCGGGCTCGCGTACGTCGCGGCCAGCCTGCGCGCCGCCGGCCACGAGGTCACGATCGTCGACACGACCGGCGAGGCGCTCGACCGGTTCACCCCGATCGACGAGAGCGGCATCCTGCTCCGGCGCGGGCTCTCCGACGAGGAGATACTGGCCCGCCTCGGGAACCCGGACCTGATCGGCTTCGGCCTCATGTTCTCGCAGGACTGGCTGCCCGCGCGCGCGCTGATCCGCGCCGTCCGCGCCGCGCACCCGACGGCGATCCTGGTCGGCGGCGGCGAGCACTTCACGGCCGAGCCCGTCGGCGCCCTCACCGATTCCCCGCTCGACTTCATCCTCGAGGGCGAAGGCGACCGCTCGATCTGCGCGCTGGCCGAGCACGTCGAAGGACGCCGCCCGATCGAGGAGGTCCCCGGCTGCTGGTACCGGGACGCCGGCGGCGAGATCCGCCGCGCGGCGGGCAAGCTCCGCGTCACCGACGTCGACGCGCTGCCCTGGCCGGCGTGGGACTTGGTGCCGGTCGCGCGCTACCTCGACGACGGTTACGGCGTCGGCGTCGACCGCGGCCGCAGCATGCCGATGAACGCGACGCGCGGGTGTCCGTACCAGTGCACGTTCTGCTCGAGCCCGACGATGTGGACCACGCGCTACGTCGCGCGCACGCCCGCCGACGTCGTGGCCGAGATCAAGAGCTACGTCGAGCAGTACCGCGCCACCAACTTCGACTTCCAGGACCTCACCGCGATCGTGAAGAAGGAGTGGGTGCTCGACTTCGCCACCCGGCTCCTCGACGAGAAGCTGAACATCACGTGGCAGATCCCGAGCGGCACGCGCTCCGAGGCGCTCGACGCGGACGTGCTGCCGCTGCTGGTGCGCTCCGGCTGCACGAACCTCACCTACGCGCCCGAGAGCGGCGACGAGGAGACCCTCCGTCGCATCAAGAAGCGCATCAAGCGTGACCGGATGCTCACGTCCATGCGCACGGCCGTCAAGTCCGGCTGCAACGTGAAGGCGAACTTCATCTTCGGGTTCCCGGGCGACAGCGTCCGCTCGATCCTCCCCACCTTCGGGTTCCTCGCGAAGATGGCGGTCGCCGGCGTCCACGACATCTCGATCGCGCCGCTGCGCCCGTACCCGGGCTCGGAGATCTTCCGAGACCTCCAGGCGCGCGGCGTGCTCCCGAAGACGCTCGACGACAACTACTACTACAACCTCGCGGTCGGCACGGAGAACCTCCCGGGCGCCATGACCGCGGTCGAGAGCTACACGGAGCACCTGTCCTCCCGGAACCTCGAGCGGCTGCGCGTGGCCGCGCTGGCCTGGTTCTTCCTGCTGTCCTGGGCGCTCCGCCCGCTCCGCCTGGTCCGCCTGATCCGCAACTTCTTCACCGAGCAGCAGGAGTCGCGTCTCGACAAGTCGCTCATCGAGATGAAGCGCCGGGTGATCAAGAGCTGGAAGAACAAGCCCGGGCTGCAGCTCGGGGAGATCAACCCGTACTAGCGTCGGGCGCCCGCGGCGGGCCATGAACCTCAACTACGCCCGCTACGTGGACAAGTGGGTCGGGTGGCTCCTCTGCCTCCTGTTCTTCGCATGGGAGCGCGCCACGCGCGGGCTCACCGGCCGCCGCATCCCCTCGCTCCTCGCAACGACCCCGCCGCGCGCCGATGACGCCGCGCCGGCGCCGCGCCGGATCCTGTGCATGAAGTTCTACGGGCTCGGGAACGCGGTCATGCTGATCCCGGTGCTGGAGGCGGTGCGACGCCGCCACCCCGGCGTCGAGATCGACTTCATGACACTGGTCGGGAACGCGTCGCTGCTCGCCCGGAGCGGCGTCGTGACCACCGTGATCCCGGTCGACGTCGGCCGCCTCGGCCGCTTCGCGCGGAGCCTTCTCGCCGCGATGCGCGTCATACGCGGCCGCCGGTACGACACCGTACTCGACTTCGAGCAGTTCGTGAAGGTCTCGACGGTCATCGGCTTCCTGTCGGGCGCGCCCGAGCGCATCGGCTTCAACACCGACGGCCAGCGGCGCGGCTTCATGTACACGCGGCGCGTGGTCTACACCGACAGCGACCACATGACCGGCATCTTCGCGCGCCTCACCCGCGCGCTCGACGTGACCGGACCGCTGCCCGCCGTGACGCTGCCCGTGACCGACGCCGAGCGCGCGAAGGCGCGCGAGTTCCTTGCGCGGCACGGCGTCTCCCCCGGACAGTTTCCGGTGGTGGCGATGCACCTCGGCATCGGCATGAACTTCTACCGCGTGCCGCTCAAGCGCTGGGCCCCGGAGAACTTCGCGGCCCTCGCCGACTCGCTCGCCGCGCGGTACGGCGCGGCCGTCGTGTTCACGGGCCAGGGCGCGGAGGAGCGCGGGCTGATCGCCGAGGCCCGCGCCCGCATGCAGCACCCCGCGATCGACGCCGCCGACCAGTTCTCGGTGACGGAGCTCGCAGCGCTGCTCGCGCAGTGCCACTTCGTGGTCGCGAACGACACGTCGGTGATGCATCTCGCTGGGCTCGTCGGCACGCCGGTGGTCGCGATCTTTGGGCCGACGGCGCCCCTCCACTACGGCCCGCGCGGCGCCCACGACCTGGTCTTCTACCGCGACCTGTTCTGCAGCCCGTGCCTCACGAACTACAACCTGAAGACCAGCCGCTGCCTCGACCCCGTGTGCATGCGGGAGATCCGCCCGGAGACGGTCGCCGAGACGATCGCGGCGCAGTACCTGGCGGCGACGGCGACCCACCGCGACTGGCTCGAAGGGCGCGCGCGCGCCGCCAGCGCAGCCTGAAGAGCGCGGCATGCGTAGTCTCGTCACGGGCAGCTCCGGGCTGCTGGGGGGCTGTCTGGTGGAGCGGCTGCGCGCCCGCGGCGGGCCGCTGCGCCTCCTCGACATGGTGCCCCCGCCGGACGGCGTCCCGCCGGGCGCGGAGTTCCTCCAGGTGGACATGCGCGACACAGCCGCGGTCGCCGCCGCGTGCCGCGACGTCGACGTCGTCTACCACCTCGCCGCCGGGCAGCGCATGAAGCCGCAGTTCGGCGGGATGTCGGAGCAGGAGATCTTCGACATGAACCTCGCCGCCGTGCGCCACGTCCTCGACGGCGCGCGGGCGAGCGGCGTCCGCAAGGTCGTCCATCTGTCCAGCTCCGGCGTGTACGGGATCCCGCGGACGGTGCCGGTCGGCGAGGCCCACCCGCAGCAGCCGCTCGGCGCCTACGGCCACAGCAAGATCGCCGCCGAGCGGCTCTGCCAGGAGGCGCTCGCCGCCGGACTCGACGTCACGATGATGCGGCCGATGAGCCTCTTCGGTCCGGGCATGACGGGCGTCTTCGCGCTGCTCTTCGAGTGGGTGCGGCTCGGGAAGAACGTCTACCTGCTCGGCTCCGGGCGCAATCGGGTCCAGATGGTGAGCGCGTGGGACGTCGCCGACGCCTGCGTGCTCGCGGCCGACCGGCCGGAGAGCCGCGGCGCGGTCCTCAACCTCGGCTCGGGCGAGGTGGTGAGCGTCCGCGAGCAGGTGGCGGCCCTGATCACGCACGCGGGCTCCCGGTCCCGGATCGTGCCGATCCCGTCCCTCCTGCTCAGGAACGCGGGGCGGGCCCTCAACCTGGTCGGGCTCTCGCCGATCGTGCCCGAGCACTACCTGCTCGCGGACTCGACGTTCGTCCTGGACATCACGCGCGCCCGGACGGTCCTCGGCTGGGAGCCGCGCTTCTCGAACGTCCAGCTCATGATCGACGCGTACGAGTGGTACTGCGGGAACCTGGAGCGCGCCCGCACCCCTCCGGGGCTCGTCCTGCGGCTGTTGAATGCCCTCTCCTGACGCCGCGCATCGGCGGACGCCGTGCGGTCCGCGGCGGGAATGACAAGGCCTCGCGCGCGCTGGTATGGTGCTCCCAGACCATGCGGTTCACCTCGTACGCCGCGCTGGCGCTCCGGGCCGCCGAGGCCAACTTCCGGCGCCCGAGCCACCCGTTCAAACTGACCTTCTGCATCACGTTCTGGTGCAACTACAAATGCCAGACCTGCAACATCTGGCAGATGCAGCCGCGCGACGAGCTCAAGCTGGAGGAGATCCAGGAGTTCTTCCGCCGCTCGTCGCGGTTCCTCTGGGTCGACCTCACCGGCGGCGAGGTCTGGCTCCGCAAGGACTTCGTCCAGGTCTGCGAGGCCGTGCTGACCAATTGCCCGCACCTCGTCCTGCTCCACTTCCCGACCAACGGCTACCTCACGGACAAGATCGTCGCTGGCGTGAAGGAGATCCGGAAGATGGGCTCGCAGAAGCTCATCATCACGGTCTCCACCGACGGCGACGAGGCGATGAACGACACGATCCGCGGCGTCGAGGGCGGCTGGCGCAGGCAGATCGAAACCTTCCGGAAGCTGCGCGAGCTCCCCGGCGTCGACGCGGTGCTCGGCATGACGCTGTCGGCCGCCAACGTCGACCACTTCCCGCAGGCGTTCGCGGCGGCCAAGAAGGAGCTTCCGTGGCTCGGCTACGAGGACTTCCACGTCAACGTGGTGCACGAGTCGTCGCACTACCTCGGCAACGACGCTCTGGGGCTGCGGCGCAACGTGTCGCCCCTGGCGCTCGCGCGCGCGGCCGAGCAGTACGGCACGCTCCGCGGCCGCGCGCTGCATCCGGTGGCGTTCCTCGAGCGCGCGTACCTGAAGCGCGTGCGCCGCTACCTCGAGACCGGCGAGACGCCGATGCGCTGCCACGCGCTGCGCTCGTCGTGCTTCGTCGATTCCTGGGGCAACGTCTTCCCCTGCACCATCTACGACAAGAAGGTCGGCAACCTGCGCGAGTCGGGCTACGACCTCGCGTCGATCTGGAACCGGCCCGAGACCGCGGCGCTCCAGGCCGAGATCTGGGAGTCGAACTGCCCGAACTGCTGGACGCCGTGCGAAGCGTACCAGAGCATCCTCGGCAACGTGCTCCGTCCGGAGCTGGGTTCGCCCAGACGGCGCACCCGGCCGGTGGTCGAGCCCACGTAGCGAGCCGCCGCGATGCCACGCCACCTCCCGTCCGCGCCCGCGGCCCGCGTGCCCCGGTGACGGGCGGCGCCGACCGCGCCGGACCGGCCACCTCCGGACGCCCCGCGCCCGCAGCGCTGGCGGACGGGCCGCTCGAGCCGCACTGCCCGCTGTGCGGCGGCGAGCAGCGCGAGGCGCTGTTCACGAAACGCGGCTGGCGCTTCGTCCGCTGCGCCGGCTGCCGGCTGGTGTCGATCCGCCCGCTCCCGCGCGCCGAGGAGCTGGCGGCGCACCACGAGCAATCCTACCGCGAGGGCGCGTACGCGACGTTCGCCGCCGCCGATCAAATCCGCAGCATGGTCGCCCGTCGCCGTCTCGACGCCGTCCGGCCGCTCGCCCCGCCGGGCCCCTGGCTCGACGTCGGATGCTCGACCGGCAGCTTCGTCGCCGAGGCGATCGCGGCCGGGCTCGACGCGGAAGGGCTCGAGGTGTCCGCGGCCGCCGTCGCCCAGGCGCGCGCGCGCGGGCTCGCCGTCCGTCAGGGCGCCGTCGAGGAGACGGAGCCGACCCGCACCTACGCGGCGGTGAGCGCGTTCGACGTCCTCGAGCACCTGCCCGACCCGACGGCCTTCGTCCGCCGCGTCGCCGGGTGGCTCGCGCCGGGAGGCGTACTCGCCGTCACGCTCCCCGACATCGCGAGCCCGGCCGCCCGTCTCCTCGGCCGGCGATGGTTCTACTATGCGCCGCCGGATCACGTGCACTACTTCACGCCCACGACGGCGCGCCGCCTGCTCGAAACGGGCGGGCTCACCGACGTCCGCGTGAAGCCATTCCGGAAGCCGCTCACCCTGGACTACGCCGCCGCCCAGCTGGCCGCGCTGACGCCGTTCCTCGCGCCGCCGGTGCGCGCCGCCGCGGCGCTGCTACCGCGCCGGCTGCGCGATCGCGCCTGGCCGCTGCCGCTCGGCGAGATACTCCTCACCGCCCGCCGGGCGACGACATGACGCTCACTCCCGCGCCCCGCGCTACGCCGCTCGCCCAGATCCGACGCTTCTTGGCCTCGTACACCGCTGGCCAGCTCGCGACGTTGTTCCTCGAGGACTGGCTCGGCTGGCTGCTGCGCTCCCTGCCCGGCGGAGTCGGCTTCCTGCTGCGCGCGCTGCTCTACCGTGGGCTCTTCGGCCGGCTGGACGGGCTCTGCTTCGTCTATCCCGGCGCCCGGCTGCTCCATGTCTACGGCATCCGGGCCGGCGCGGATCTCCACGTCGCCGCGGGCAGCTACCTCGACGCGCGCGGCGGGCTCACGATCGGCCGGCACGTGCTGATCGGACCCAACACGGTGATCGTGACGTCGCAGCACCACTGGACAGACCCGACGCTGCCGATCACCGCGCAGGGCCACCAGATCGGCCCAGTCGACATCGGCGACGACGTCTGGATCGGCGCCAATGTCGTCATCACGCCCGGCGTGCGGATCGGGACCGGCGCCGTCGTCGGCGCCGGCGCGGTGGTGACGGCCGACGTCGCGCCGTACACGATCGTCGGCGGGGTGCCGGCGCGGCCGATCAGCGAGCGCCCGCGGCCGAAGCGCTAGTTGTTGCTGCCCAGGACGTTGTTCATGCCGAGACCTGCTGGAGCCGTGTGATCGGCGGCCGGTAGCCGAGCGCGGTGTGCGGCCGCCGGTGGTTGTAGTAGCGCAGCCACGGGCCGCGTGCCCGGCGGCGCCGCGTCGAGGTAGGATAGGCGCGGACGTAGGCCCACTCGTGCAGCAGCGTCTGGATGAAACGTTCGGCCTTGCCGTTGGTGCGCGGCGTGTACGGCCGCGTGCGCAAATGCCGGAGGCCGAGCGCGTGGCACACCGTCGCAAACGCCCGCGCGCGATACGCCGAGCCATTGTCGCTCATGACGCGCTCGACGCGCACCCCGCGCGCCGCAAACCAGGCCACGGCCCGCGCCAGAAACGCCACCGCATCGTACTGCTGGTTCGTGGCCAAGACCTCGACATAGGCCAGCCGCGTCGCATCATCGATGCAGACGTGGACGTGCTCCCACCCAATCCCGCGCACGCGGGTCGCGCGATCCCCGTGGATGCGGTGCCCGACGCCCGCGATCCGCCCCAGCGCCTTGGTGTCCACGTGCACCAGCGCGCCGGGCTGTGTCCACTCGTAGCGCTGTACCGGTGGCTTCGGCTCCCGGGGCCCGAGCTGCCCGACCCCGTGCCGGCGCAGCACGTTGCCCACCGTCGCCCGCGGGATCCCCGTCCGATACGCGATCGCCGGGCCGCTCAGCCGCCCCGCCCGTAGCGCCAGAATCCACCGCTCCTGCCGCGCCGCGGTCCAGTGAGGCCGCCGGTGCGGACTCGAGCGCCGATCCGCGAGCCCCGCGGTGCCTTCGGCACGATAGCGGGCCAGCCACTTGTAGCCAGTGCGCGTGCTCACCCCGGCCGCGCTCGCCGCCTGCGCCATGGTCCAGCCGAGCGCGGTCACCCGCTGCACGAGCCCCGCTCTCCCTCTCGGCGTCGTCTTTGCGTTAGGATGCAATCTCACCCGGGTGCCCTCCTTGGCGGTGGATTCGTAGGGGTACGAACCCTCTGCCCCAGGAGGCCCCGGGTGAACAACGTTCAGAGCAACGACACCTAGCGCGTCGGCGCCGGTCCGCGGGACGGCATCGGAGTCCGACGCCGTCCCGCTCGACCCCGAGCCACGCGCTCCCAGGAGCACACTCCGCTGGTGCAGGTCCCGGAGCAGCAATCGGGCCCCGACGAGCACGTCGCGCTGGTGTACCGGCAGCTGCTCGTGACCGGGCATCCGCAGCTCGGGAAGCGGTTCGGGACGATGTTGCCCGGGCCCGACGCCGGGGTGACGCTCGTGACCTTGCAGCCCCGGACCGTGCCGACGTCGTCCGCACCGGCCGTCCCGGTCGAGTGGAAGTTGTTGTAGAAGCAGTCGGCATTCCCGGACGCCGGGGGCCTGATCCGGTCCCGCATCCGTGCACTGGTGGGAGTTTCAGGACGCCCCGCCACGAGGCGGCGTCCCGCGCCCGCCGAGGACGGCGTCGACCGCGCGTCGGGCGCGGAGCTGCTGGCCGGCGTCGTTCAGGTGGACCAGCTTCTCCGTGTTCCAGGCATCCAGGCCGGCGTAGAGGTCCGGGCCGAAGCCGGTCCAGAAGTCGACGAGCTGCGCGGGCGGAAACGCCGCGCGCAGCTCGTCGTTCAAACGCTCGACCTCCGGACTCGGCGTCCCGTCCTTGGCGTAGATGGGCGGCGTGAGCGCGATCCAGACCGCGACGGTCGTCGGCACACGCGCGACGATCGTGCGGTAGCACGCCACCACCTCGGCCGGCTGCCTGTGCGCCCTCCCGAGGTCGTTGGTGCCGAACGCCAGCACGATCCCGTCGGCGTGGCGGACGAGCGCGGACTCGAGCTGGACGCCCGCCCACACCCAGCCGTCGCCGGGATTGCAGACCGTGGCGCCGCCCACCGCGACCTCCGTCCACTCCACCGGCCTGGCACGCCAACCGGCCTTTGGCCGTGGCATGGCCTGCGCCATTTCGACCCACCGCACCGTGTCGGGCGTCGGCCAGCCCCTGGCCGTGTTGGAGTCCCCGAGCACCACGATGCGGATCGTGCCGTCGTGGTCGGCGTCGGGAAGCCCGCCGCCGCACGCCAACAGACCTCCCACACCGGCGAGCGCGACTGCCACGCGGCCCAACCGCGCGATCCCCCGCCGCCGACGGCGTTTCGTTTGCGGGACCGCCGCCGTCGCATCACAATCGCCGCCGCTCTCAGCGGTGACGGTCGTGGGGACGGGGGGATGCATCGCAGCACTCTACTATCGCCGGAGTAGCGGAGGCGAGGATACCTCCTCGTGAGCCCGGCCACGCACACGCGGCCGATCGCCGCCGACGCGGCCCTCGCGCTGACCATCGCGGTCGCGCTGGGCGCGGCGATCACCGTCGGCGGGGGATTCTGGAGCCACACGTTCGGCGGCGACCTGCACGGCCTCTTCCTCCAGCGCTACGAGTACGTCGGCCGGCTCGCCAGTCACGGCCGGCTCGGCTGGTGGGATCCGTACCAGTTCTGCGGGATGCCGCTCCTCGGGCAGATGCAGGGCGGCGCACTGTACCCGCCCGTCCTGGTCGCGTTCGCCCTCTTCCCGTCTGCGACGGCGCTCCAGGTCCTCCTCACCGCACATCTGGGCGTCCTCTCCCTCGGCATGCTCCTGTGGGCGCGGCAACACGGCGCCGACGCGGCAGGCGGGATCCTCGCGGCGCTGGTCGCGTCCGCTGGCGTCATCCATCCGCTGGCGGTCACCAACAACCACCCGAGCTTCCTCTTCTGCCTCGCGTGGACACCGTGGATCGTCCGCGCCGTCGAGCGCGCCCTCGCGGACGGCGGCAGGCGGCAGATCGCGGCGGCCGCCGTCTTCGTGGCGCTGCAGTGGCTCGCGGGATACCCGGACTTCCCGCTCGACGTGGCCGTCTTGCTTCCGGCGGTGATCGCGGCAACGCCGGGCCGCACGCTCCGCGTCCGTCTCGCGATCGTGGCGGCCGTGCTGGCGCTCGGAACGGCGCTGGCGGCGATCCAGCTCGTGCCGCTCGCCGAGGCGGTGCGCGAGAGCCCGCGGCCGGGCGAATCGGGACAGTACGCGGAGATCTACGCCCACCTCGCGCCGACGATGGCGCAGGCCGCCCGCCGCCGGTGGGACGTCCACGGGCCGGCCGTGCTCGCGTTCGTGCTGCTCGCGGTCTGGCGCGACGGATGGCGGGTCGCCGGCCCGCTCGTCGCGGCGGCCTGGTGCGCGCTCGCGTTCCGTATCCCGTTCCGCCTGCTCTACCTGCTCCCGCCCTTCTCGAGCGTCCGGCTGCCCTTCGGCTGGCAGTACCTCGAGTTCGTCTTCGTCGGGCTGCTGGCCGCGGTCGGGGTCGCCGCGGCGACGTCGAGCCCGCGCCGGGCGGTCCGCGTCGCAACCCGGGTGACGGTCGCGACGCTGGTCGGCGTGCGCGTGCTGGTCGTGTTCCGTGCGCCGGGCTCGATGCCCGACCGCGTCCCCGACCCGGCCGAGCTGGACGCGCGCGGCGCGCTGCTCGCGCGGGTCGGCGCGCGCCTCCCCGACGCGCGGATCGTGTCGCCGAAGGACAGCGCTTTCGGGCTCTGGCTCCGCCGGGGCCTCCGCTCGGCCGGCGGTTGCGATCCTTCCGTGCCGCCCGCCCGCGTGCTCGAGCTGCTGGCCGCGGCCGGCATGTCGGCCGCCGAGCCCGCGGTGGCCCCGGCGCGCCTCGCGCAGCACGCCGCGCTCGCGGCGCGCCTCGGCGTCGGAGCCGTGGTCGTCCCGCAGGCGTCGGGCGCGGTCCTGGGCGCCGCGGGCTTTGCCCCGATGGCGACCCTCCCCGACGGCGACCTCGTCCTCGCGCGCAAGCCGGTGCCGCGCGTCCGCCTCGTGCATCGCCTGCTCGTCGTCGACGACGACCGCGCCGCGCTCACCGAGATCGCCGGCGCACCCGACGCGGAAACCACCGCGGTCGTCGTCCGCGGCCCAGATCTTCCCGCCGTCGACGAGGCCGGCGGCCCGGGCGAGCGCGCCGCAATCGCGGCCGAGTCGCCGGAGACGATCGACGTCGACGCGGTCGCTGCGAGCCGCGCGCTGCTCGTCGTCCGCGACACCTTCTACCCGGGGTGGACCGCCAGCGTCGACGGCACGCCGAGCCAGATCCTGCGCGTCGACCACGCCTTCCGCGGCGTCCTGGTCCCGCCGGGACGCCATCGCGTGCGGCTCGCGTACCGCCCCGCCTCGTTCCGGCTCGGGGCGGCGATCAGCGCCGTGGCCGCGCTGGTGCTCGTCGCGCTCGGAGCGCGCACAGACCGAGCCCGAGTACGCCCGCCACAGTGAGCGCGAGCCCCGTCCGGGCGAGCGGCGGCGCGTACGTCAGCGTCACATCGTGGCGGCCGGCCGGCACGACGACGCCCCGCACGCCCGCGTCGACGGTGTAGAGCGGCACGGATCCGCCGTCGACCTCGGCGCGCCAGCCGGGGTGCGCCAACTCGCCGACCACCACCAGCGCCCCCGCCGCCGGCGCCGCGCGCAACCGGACGACGTCCTCGCCGTAGGCGACGACGTCGACGGGCGGGCACGGCGGCCCGGCCTCGACGCCCGGAATCGGGGCCGGTGCGAGCGCTTCGCGCGCCGGGTCGAAGTCGTCGCCCGGTTCGAGGCCGCGCACCAGCCGGAGCGCCACGTCGTCGGGCACCACGCGCACGGCCGGCACGCACCATGCGAGCGGGGCGGCCCGCCGGTTGCGCCACACGTCAAAGTCGCCGGCGCGGCGGTCGAGCCGCGTCCAGCGCTCCGGACTCGCCCGCATCGCGTCCTCGAACGCGCGGAGGACCGGATGGTCGCCCGTCGCGACGACCACCAGGCGCGCCCGCAGGACGTCGAGCACGCGGTTGCGCGCCGAGACCAGCGCGGGGTCCGCCACCAACCCGCGCTCGTCCTCGGGACGCGCCTCGCCGTGCAGCAGCTCGGAGAGACGCCGTGGGACCAGCGGGTTGTAGCCCTGGAGGAGCGGCGTCGCCGCGAACGGCGCCCAGTCCGCGTCGAACGACAGCGGCACCACCAGGGTCCGTCCGACCCGCATCGACTCCGATGGCTCCGCCGCGAGCAGTTCGCGCACCGCCGTGAGCTCGGGATGGCGCTGCCCGACCGGCACGGCCGGCTCGTCGAACGGGAGGGAGGTCGTGAGGAGCAGCAGGTCGGCGAACAGCACCGCGACCGGCAGCCAGGCGGCGCGACGGCCGCCGCGGCTCCCGAGCCACCATGCGCCGGCGCTGACGGCGAGCAGCGCCGCCGCGACCGCCGCCGCGCGGCCCGCGTCCGGCCCGGTCGTGCTCGACCAGGCGATCACCCCTGCCAGCAGCGCGGGCACGACCCATCGCCCCGACCGCGACGTGCCGGCGGACGGCCACGCGAGGCCGGCGAGGGTCGCCGCCGCGACGCTCCACCACAGCAGCATGCGCGACGGCCCGCGCACCCCGCGCAGACCGAGCACGGCGTCGAACGCGCCGCCCGCGAAGGCGACCGCGAAGACCGCGACCGCAGCCCAGAACCGTCCCCGCGACGAGCGCAGCACGACCGGCAGTCCGGCGAGCACGAGCAGCCACACCACCATCCCAGGATACGACATGCATGCGATCACGCCGCATCCGGGGAACCGCTCGAACGTCCGGCCGTACGCCGGCCCCACCGCACCGCCGTACGCGAACGGCACGACCATGGTGTGGAGCGTCGCGCGGCTCAGGGTGTCCATCGGGTCGAGCGGGCCCAGCGCCCAGCGGGTGCTCTCGCGGATCAGCACGACGGACGGCAGCCACATGCCGGCCGTCGCCGCGACGGCGAGCGCGGCGCCCGCCACGAGGGCGCGGCGCCGGGCTCCCTCCCGCAGTCGGCCGAAGCAAAGCACGTAGACCCCGAGCGGCGCCGTCGCGTACACGACCGTCTGCGGATGGCCGCCGGCGACGAGGAGCGCCAGCGCCGCCCCGAATCCCGCGGCCAGCGCCACACCCTCGAGCGACTCGACCGCGAGCAGCACCCAGGGCACCGCCGCGGCCGTGCGCATGAGCGGCGGATGGACCGCGTGTCCGGCGATGAACCCGCCGAGCGCGAACGACAGCCCGCCCACGATCGCGCCCGCCCGGGCCGCGCCGATCCGTCGCAGGTAGAGCAGCAGCCCGATCCCCGCGAGCGCGGGGGTGAGCGCCGCCTCGATGCAGGCGGCCGTGAACGGCGGGGCGAGCGCGTAGAGCAGGCCCGCGGGATGGAGCTGCCCCAGCTCGGGATCGGCGTCGGCCGGGACGCCGCCGAACACCCACGGGTTCCAGCCATGCCCGAGCCTCGGGCGGCTCCACCACCAGCTCAGGTTTGGGACGAAGAGCGTGCCCAGGTCGAATCCGCTGCGGACGAGCCCGCGCCCGAGGGCGAGGAGTCTGCCGACCGCCGTCGCCAGCACGATCAGCATGGCGTCGACGAGGAGGCTGCGGCCGGGGGGGGGCGGGTCCGGGCGCGACACGTCCGTCAGTGGAGCGCGGCGACCGCGCGTCGGGTACGCTCGGTCTGCCCCGCGTCGTTCATGTGCGTGCCGTCGGGGGCGTACAGGTCCCGCGTCATGCCCGAGTGGAAGTCGATGAGCTGCTCTGCCGGGAACGCCGCGCGAATGGCGGTGTTGAGCGCATCGACCCGGACGTCCGTCCTGCCGTCCGGGAGATACAGCGGCGGCGTGAGCGCGACGAAGAACGCGCGGCCGCCCGCCACCTGCGCCGCGAGCGCGCGGTAGCAGGCGACGATCGCTGCGGGCGGCCGGTCGAGGACCCCGATGTCGTTCGTCCCGAAGGCCGCCACGATCACGTCGGCACCCTGCGCCAGCGCGCTCGCGAGCTGCGGCTGCGCCCAGGGCCAGGTCAGGCCGGGATCGCACACGGTCGCGCCGGCGGCGCCGACGTTCATCCAGGTCACCCGGTGCGAGCCGCCCGCGGCCGACGCCAGGGCGCCGGCGCGGGTGCACCAGCGGGTCTCGACGCCGGTGGGCCAGCCGTCCTGCGTATTGGAGTCCCCGAGACACGCGATCCGCGTGACGCCGTCGTGGTCGGCGTCGGGGAGGCGGGGTGCGAAGAACAGACACAAGCCGACGAGCACCACCGCCGTCACCGCGACTCGAATCGCGGTCGTCACTGCCGCCCTCTTAGCGCGAACCACGCGCGCCCGGCAAACCACCGGCTCGCGCCGGATGACAACCCCGACGCGGCGCTGGTACAGTCGCGCCCCGATGCGCGGAGCCCCGGACTCGGAGCTGGCAGGACCGGCCGACGTCCGCCCGCGATGCGTCGGGTGACGGAGCGCCCGGCGTGCGGCACGACGTCGGCGGACGTCGGAATCGCCACGACGGTCGCGCTGGTCGAGGTCGCGCTCGCCGCCTGGCGCGGCGGCTTCGGCGCGACCGTCGGCGGCGAGGACCTGTTCGGCATGTACCTCGGGAAACACCGCTTCATCGCGGACGCGCTCGCGCACGGTCGCCTGCCGCTCTGGAACGCCGACGAGTTCTGCGGGTTCCCGCTGCACGGTAGCGCGCAGGGCTCGGTCTTCTACCTCCCGATCCCGCTCGCCAACCTGGTGCTCGCGCCCTGGACGGCGATGCAGGTGTTGTACGCCCTGCACCTCTGGCTGATGGCGTTCGCGCTGACCCGCTACTGCCGCAGCGCGGGTCTCGGGACGGCCGGCGCGACGGTGGCCGCCGTCCTCGGGACGGCGACGGTCTTCAACGGCGTCGCCGGGGTGGCGGTCGACCATCCGCACACGCTCTTCGAGACCGCGCTGCTGCCCCCGATCCTCCTCGGTTGGGAAGCGACGCTCCGCGGGCGACCGTGGGCGGCGGGTGCGACCGCGCTGCTGCTCGGCGTGCAGTGGTGGACCGGCTACCCGGAGCCGATGCTCGACACCGCCGTGCTGCTCGGCGTGATGGCGGCGCTGTCGCCGGGACCGCCGCTCGTCCGCCGCGCCGCCGCCGCGGTCGCCGTCGTGGGGCTCGGCGCGGCGATCGGCGCGCTCCAGATCCTGCCGCTCGCCGAGACGCTGGCCGAGAGCACCCGCATCGCCGATATGCGCGTCTTCACGATGAGCCGCGGGCTGTTCGCCGTGACCGGGCCGGGCGCGCTCGCGTCGGCGAGCGTCGAGCGCTACGGCGCGGCGGCGGTGTTCCTCGTGCTCCTCGGGCTGGCGACGCCGGGCCGGCGGCGCGCCGCGTGGGCGCTGGCGCTGGCCTGGTCGCTGTTCGCGGCGCATCTGCCGTTCCGGCTGCTCTACCTGGTGTGGCCGTTCGCCGGCGTCCGCTTCCTGTGGGGCTGGAGCCTGCTGGCGCCGGTGTTCGTCGGCTGCCTCGCCGCCCTCGGCCTCGACGGGCTCGCACGCGCGACGCCGCCCGCTCGCCGCCGCCCGCTCGGACTCGCGACGGCGCTCGCGGCGCTCGCGCTCGCGAGCGGCGCGTGGACGCCCGCCGCCGTCTTCGCCGCCTGCGCGCTCGCGGCCGCGGCGGCGCCGCGGTTCGAGCGCGCCTGGCTCGTGCCGGCGGCGCTGGCCGCCGCGCACGGCGTCGTCGTCCTGCTCGAGCTGGGGACGCTCGGAACCTTCAAGGCGGCGCCGGATCTGCGGGCGCTCACCCCCCGGGTGGACGCGCTCCGTCCGCTTGTCGCCGCGGGCGACGCTCGGCTCGTGACGCGCCCGGAGCTCCAGACCGGCCTGGTGCTGTCCGAGCATCTACCGTCGCCGTGGGGCTACGAGCCGGCGGTGCCGCCGCGCCGGGTGACGCGGCTCGGGCAGCTCGTCGGGCTGGACGACCTCATGTCGCCGTTCGTCGACCGCACGTGGCAGAAGCTCGGCGAGCGACCGCAGGTGGCGGCGCTGCTGGGCGTCGGGTACGTGGCGCTGCCGGCGGCGCGCGCGCCGGCGCTCCTCCAGGCCGGGTACCGCCAGGTGCTCCAGCTCCCGGACGGCGACGTCGTGGTCTTCCGCCCGCCCGTGCCGCGCGTCCAGCTCGTGCACGAGGTGCGCCGGGTCGCCGACGAGGAGGCGGCGTTCGCGGCCATCGCCGATCGGGCGTTCGACCCGCGCGCGGCGGTCGTGGTCGAGGCGGACGCGCCGACGGTCGCGGCCGCCCTGGCCGGAGCGCCGGAGCCGGTGACGGCGTCGACCCCGGCGCCCGAGCGCTTCCAGATCGACGCGACCGCGACCGCGCCCGGGCTGCTCGTCGTCGGACAGAACTGGTTCCCGGGATGGGAAGCGACAGTCGACGGCGCGCCCATGCCGGTGCTGCGCGTCGACTACACGTTCCAGGGCATCGCGCTCGGCGCGGGGCGGCACGCCGTCACGCTCGCGTACCGGCCGCGCTCGTTCCGGCTCGGGGTCGCGGTCTCGGCCGTGGCGCTGGCGCTTGCCGCGGCCTGGATCGTGACCGGCCGGCCGCGGCTCGTGTGAGCCGCTACGCCGCTTCGATCCGCGGCAGCGCCGGACTGGTGATCGGCCGCGCCGGCCGCTGCCCGCGCAGCGCCTTCCACGCCATCCGCAGCGTGACCTTGATCCCCTCCATCCCGAGGAACGGGAACGTGAGCGGGATGAGGCACACGTAGAGGAAGAGCGCGGT
>Ga0335069_10003158_pt1 | contig 25073 bp, 17 predicted proteins | sample Lox_Sample_11_FD_206714 | JGI IMG/M metagenome (GOLD analysis project Ga0335069, IMG submission 206714) | Soil microbial communities from Loxahatchee National Wildlife Refuge, Florida, United States - Lox_Sample_1.1 | ecosystem: Environmental > Terrestrial > Soil > Wetlands | place: USA... | reverse complement strand
CGTGAAATGATTGAGCGATGGCAGCACATTGCCGAAGGGCTCAAAGAAGCACGACGAAAGCGCAAAACCCAAGCGGAGGCTTTCCTTTCAGAAACAAGTTAGCGCTTATGGGGGTGCGCCGCCGGAGCCGCAACCCCGGCCTTGCAGTGTGCGGACCCCCTGGGGCGATTTCGCGTAATCCCCTTATCTGCCGGCGCTTACTAATCTGACGTCCCAGCTCGGCTTCCCGCACGTTCATAGTCTCACGCCAGCAGAGGTCAGCATCCGCTTAGAGCCTGGATTCCCCATTGTTGCTGCCGTGTATTCGCGATGATTGCCCCGTGTATCTCCCATGTGGGTCGACCCACATGGGAGACACACGGGGCAATTACTGGGAACACACCGGGGAATCCAGCCTGGCACCCTGCCAGAAGACCGGCACGGCCAGAGCAGAGGAGCCTGGGGGCATCCCAGTTTCTGAGGAGCGCGCACGTCTCCCTAAGGCGCTGTGGCTCCGCGAATTTCATTAACACCCCGCTTCAGCGGGGTGGAGGAGCGGCCCACGCCCGGCAACCGCTTTAGCGGTTTATCGCGTGCGGGTAAGCCGCTAAAGCGGCTGTGGCGCCGTTGCACCCGCTTCCACCCCGCTGAAGCGGGGTGTTAATGAGATCAGCCGTGCCGGTGCGCAGAAAGTGAGATGCGCCCGAGGAGCCTCCGAGCGCCGCTAAGTACTTGCTTTAGGTACGCATGTCTAAGACTCTTTCGCATACGCACCGCCTGGCCTGCTCCGGGGCCGCGCCGATTGCGGGAAGAAACCGAAGTTATGATCAACAATCTCGTGCGTCGAACGCTTTTGGTCCCCTTAGCCATCTTGTTCGCAGCGGCGATGTCCGGCTGCAAGGAAAAGGAGGCGGCGGGCCCCCCCAGGCCACCGGATGTCGAGGTCTTCACCGTCGCGCAGCGGGACGTCCCCATCTACCGCGATTGGGTCGGCAGCCTGGAAGGCGACGTCAATGCGACCATTTCGGCCCAGGTGGCCGGGTACCTGATCAGCCGCAACTATACTGAAGGCACCGTCGTCACGAACGGCCAGGTGCTGTTCCAGATAGATCCCGGCCCATTCCAGGCGACGCTCGACAAGGCCAAGGCCCAGGTGGAGCAATCCGAGGCCCAGCGGGACAAGTATGCCCTGACCGTAAAGCGCTACCGTCCTCTGGCGGCCACCGAAGCCATCAGCCAGCAGGAGTTGGACGACGCCGTGCAGAACGAGAAGACGGCTGCGGCGCAGGTCCTAGCCGACAAGGCGGCCGTCGAGCAGGCCCAGCTTAATCTCAACTTCACCACCATCCGCTCTCCGGTGGACGGCCTGGCCGGGCTGGCCAAAGCCCAGGTCGGCGACCTGATCGGTCCCAACACGGGGCAATTGACCACGGTGACGAAGATTGAGCCGATCCGCGCTTACTTCTCCGTCTCGCAGCAACTGGTGACGCAAATGCAGGAACGGCGGATCGCGGAGGGCAAACCTACCGTGCGAGCCGGTGAGGGCCCGGAACTCGAATTAGTGCTGGCCTCCGGCCTGGTCTATCCGATCAAGGGCCGGCTGCGGTTCGCGAACAATCAGGTGGACGTCAGGACCGGCACGATCATGGTCGTCGGCGAGTTCGCCAATCCGCAGATGCTGCTGGTGCCCGGCATGTTCGTCCGCGTGCGGGCGCTGATGGATACCGAGAAGAACGCCCTGCTGGTCCCGCAACGCGCGGTCACGGACATGCAGGGCCAATTGCTGATTGCCGTGGTCGGCGCGGACAACAAGGTGAACATCCGGCCTGTCCAGGCGGGCGAACGAGTCGGCCAGGACTGGGTCATTACAGGCAACGTGAAGGCCGGCGACCGGGTGGTAGCGGAAGGCGTACAGAAGGTGCGCGATGGCTCGGTCGTGAATCCCGTCCCCTTCCGCGAGGAGTCCCTCGCAGCGGCGGAGAAACAGTAACCGGCCGCGATCCTTTGTCCTGCCCATAACACTCATGGCCAAGTTCTTCATCAACCGCCCGATCGTGGCGATGGTCATATCCATCCTGATGGTGCTCATGGGACTGGTCGCGATGTCCCGCCTGCCCATCGCCCAGTTCCCGAAGATTGCGGACCCGCAGATCCAGGTGAACGGCACCTATCCGGGCGCCGACGCCGTCACGGTGGACCAGTCCGTGGCAACGCCCATCGAGCAGCAGATGTCCGGCGTGGACAACATGCAGTACATGTATTCGCTCAACGCCAACAACGGCTCGATGAAGCTGACGGTGGATTTCGACGTCGCCACGGACCCGAACACGGACCAGATCCTCACCCAGATGCGCCAGGGCCAGGCGAATTCCCAGTTGCCCACCGCCGTCATCAACCAGGGCGTCACGGTCCAGAAGTCCACCGCCTCGCCGTTGATCATGTTCTCGCTCTTCTCCCCGAGCAACACGTACGACGGCATCTTCCTAGCTAACTACTCCTACATCAACATCAACGACCAGATGACGCGGGTGAAAGGCATCGCCAGCGTGTCGGTCTTCGGCGCGGGCCAATACGCGCTGCGTGTTTGGGTCCGCCCCGACCGCCTGGCGCAGATGGGCATCACGGTGCCCGAGATCATCAACGCCATCCAGGCGCAGAACAACGTGAACCCGGCGGGCAAGATCGGCGGGCAACCGGTGCCACAGGGGCAGGAATACACCTACGCCGTGCGTGCCCAGGGCCGGCTGCAGACCGCCGAACAGTTCGGCGAAATCGTACTCCGGGCTTCCCCGGGCGGTGCCATCGTCCGCATCAAAGACGTGGCCCGGCTCGAACTGGGCTCGCAGAACTACGACATGCTGGCCCGCCTCAACGGCAAGCCCGCCGCTTTGATCGCGCTCTACCAGTTGCCCGATTCCAATGCCGTCCAGGCCGCGGCCGACGCCCGGGCCCTTATGGCCAAGCTCAAGCAGAGCTTCCCACCGGACATGGATTACGTGGTCTCGCTCGATACCACGCTGGCAGTGACCGAGGGCATGAAGGAAATCGAGCACACGCTGGTCGAGGCCATCGTCCTGGTCATCCTAGTGGTGTTCCTGTTCCTGCAAGGATGGCGGGCGACGCTGATCCCGCTGTTGGCGGTGCCGGTCTCGCTGGTCGGCACGTTCGCGCTGTTCCCCCTCTTCGGCTTCTCGATCAACACCCTGTCGCTCTTCGGTCTGGTGCTGGCGATCGGCTTGGTCGTGGACGATGCGATTGTGGTGGTCGAGATCGTCGAGCATCATATCGAGCACGGGCTCTCGCCCAAGGAGGCCGCCCTCAAGGGCATGGAAGAGGTCTCCGGGCCGGTCATAGCGATTGCCATCATCCTGGCCGCCGTGTTCATCCCGACGGCGTTCATCCCCGGGATCACCGGCCGGCTGTATCAGCAGTTCGCCGTCACCATCGCGGTGTCTGTGGTCATCTCCGCCTTCAACGCGCTGACGCTCTCGCCCGCGCTTTCCGCCCTGCTGCTGCGGCCCAAGAAAAAGAGCCGAGGCCTGCTGCAGAGATTCTTCGACTGGTTTAACCGGGTTTTCGCCCGCGCCACGGACGGCTACGTCGGCACGTGCCGGTTCCTGGTGCACAAGAGCTTCGTGGCACTCCTGCTGCTGGCGGGGGCCATGGTGCTTGCCGGCGTGCTGGGCAAATCCATCCCTACCAGCTTCCTGCCGGACGAAGACCAGGGCTACGTGTTCGCGGGGCTGCAGTTGCCGAACGCCGCCTCGCTCCAGCGCACCGACGATGTTGTCAAGCAGGCCGAGGCCATTCTCGCGAAGACGCCGGGCATCAAGTACTACTCCTCGGTTGTCGGTTACAGCATGCTCAGTGGCGTGAACAACACCTACAGCGCCTTCCTGTTCATCACCTTCGAGGAATGGTCCAAACGCAAGGCGCCCGAGGAGCAATACACGGCGATCAAGAACAACCTGAACCGGCAGTTCGCGGCGATACCTGGCGCGGTGGGCTTCGCATTCCCTCCGCCGGCCATTCCCGGGGTCGGCACGTCCGGCGGCGTGACCTTCATCCTGGAGGACCGCACCGGCAAAGGGCTGGACTTCCTGGCGCCCAACCTGAAGACGTTCCTCGCCGCGGCCCAGAAGCGCCCGGAGTTCGCCAGCGTCTTCACCACGGCGCTGCTGACCACGCCGCAGGTGTTTGTGGATGTTGACCGCGACCAGGTGCTCATGCAAGGCGTCAGGCTGCAGGACGTTTACCAGACCATGCAATGCTTCATGGGGGGCGCCTTCGTAAACTACTTCAACCGCTTCGGCCGGCAGTGGCAGGTCTATGTCCAGGCCGAAGGCGACTACCGTAACCAGGCGCATAACCTGGGGCAGTTTTACGTGCTCAACAGCGCGAGCAACATGGTGCCGCTGGCCGCCCTCACCAGCATTACCAACATGATCGGGCCGGAGTTCACCATGCGTTACAACCTGCACGAGGCCGCCCAGATCAACGCCTCGGCCAAACCGGGCGTCAGCTCCGCCCAGGCCATGAAAGCCATGGAGGAGGTGTTCACGCAAACCATGCCCGCGGGCATCGGCTACGATTACCTGGGCATGAGCTTTCAGGAGAACCTTGCCGCGCAGGGCATCTCGCCCATGGTCATCTTCGCCTTCTCCCTGCTCTGCGTATTCCTGATTCTCGCCGCCCAATACGAGAGCTGGAGCCTGCCCTTCAGCGTGCTGCTGGGCACGCCCGTGGCCGTGTTCGGCGCCTTTGCCGGGCTGATGATAGGCCACTACGAAAACAACATCTATGCGCAGATCGGCCTCGTCATGCTCATCGGCCTCGCGGCCAAGAACGCGATCCTGATCGTCGAGTTTGCCAAGATGGGCTCCGACCAGGGCAAGCCGCTCATTGATGCCGCCCTGGACGGCGCGAAGCTCCGTCTGCGCCCCATCCTCATGACCAGCTTTGCGTTCATCCTGGGGTGCGTGCCGCTCGCCAAGGCCAGCGGCGCCGGCGCCCTCTCGCGCCAGGTCATGGGGTTCGCCGTCATCGGCGGCATGTGCGCGGCCAGCTTCATCGCCATCTTCCTCATCCCCGTCACCTTCTACGTCGTGGAAAAGCTCAGCGGCGGCAAACACCCGCCCCCGGCCAATGCCGCGGGCCAACCGCCGGCGCACTGACGCATGATCTGGAAGCACAGAACCCACCCACCGCCCCCCGGGGCGGCCTGGAACTCGAACTGATCTACAGAATCCTATGAATACAAGCCTCTACACCCTCATTATCGCCGGCGCTCTCGCGCTCGCAGGTTGCTCCTCGGTCAAGACCCACGTGGATACCGGTCCCATCCACGCGCGCACGTTCTCCTTCATGGACACGGGCGGCCGCAAGGTACCCAGCTACGCCGAAACCCGGAGGCAGGCGCACGAAATGGTGCAGCAAGCCATAAAGGACGATCTTGCCGCTAAAGGGCTCGAGTATGTCCCACAAGGCGGCGATGTGGTCGTCGGCTATCTCATCATCGTGGGCAACAACGCCACGACCACCGCCCTCGACGAGTACTTCGGATACACTCCCGACGCGAGCGCCTTGGCTGACAAGGTTCATAAGTCGCAAGCCGTGACGGCGAATGACCGCGGCTACTTCGAAGCCGGCACGCTGGTCATTGATTTCCTGGACCCGAAGACTTCCACGCTGCTCAAGCGGGCCACCGTTCACGCACAGATTCTGCGCGAGCTCCCGCTGGAGGAGCGCAAGGCCCGCTTGCAGAAGGTGGTGGATGAGGCACTGGGAGATCTGCGCATTGAGAAATGACCGGAACCCGGAGGAATGCCAAATGACGCATAACCAATCCGAAGAGTGCCAAGCCGGGCACCGAGCCGTTAAGAGCGGCCGGACCCGTGTGAATCAGAGCACAATTAGCCCAGCCTGGCAGCCATCGGGCCTTCGGCATTCGACATTCTGTCGTCCTTCGTCATTCGTCATTCTGTCATTCTTATTGCTGGGCGGCTGCGCTCTCGGTCCCAATTACAAGCGCCCGCCGGTGGCGGTTGAGGAGAATTACCGCTTCGCCACGAGTCTCACCACCAACTCGTTGGCCGACCTCCCCTGGTGGCAGGTGTTCCAGGATCCCGTTCTCCAGGGTCTAATCGGCACGGCCATCACGAACAATTACGACCTGAAACAGGCTGTGGCGCGCGTTGAACTGGCCCGGCAGCAGTCCCTTGCCGTCCGCTCCCAGCTTTTCCCCCAGGTCGGCTACAACGGGGCGGTGGGACGGGGCCGCAACGCTGTGTTCAACACGCCAACGGCCCTGAACGGCGCCGTCGAGAGCTCCGCGCTGACGACGCTGAACGCCGCGTGGGAAATAGACATTTGGGGCCGCATCCGGCGCCTGAGCCAGGCCGCTCGCGCCCAGTACCTCGCCACGGATCAGGCGCGCCTGGGCGTCACCATCTCCCTCGTCAGCGACGTCGCGACGGCTTACTTCCAGTTGCTGCAATACGACCAGGAGCTGGAGATCCAACGCGCCGCCACCAATGCCTACGCAGGCACCTACCGGATCTTCAACGAGAAGCGCATCAACGGCGTCTCCTCGCGGCTGGAAACGGACCGGGCTATGGCCGCCTTTGCCGACGCGGCCGCGGTGATTCCGCAGCTTGAGTTGCAAATTGCGGCAACCGAGAACCAAATCAGCGTGCTGCTGGGACGAACCCCGGGCCCGATTACCCGGGGCGCTCCGCTGGGCAACGCGCAACTGCCGCCGGAAATTCCGGCCGGGCTGCCCAGCGCGCTGTTGCAACGCCGGCCTGATGTGCTCGAGTCCGAGCAGACGCTCATCTCCGCGAGCGCCAACATCGGCGCCAACCTGGCCAACTTCTTCCCCCAGATCGGCCTGACCACCTTCCTGGGCAAAGTCAGCCCCGAGCTGTCCAGCTTCACCGCCGGTTCCGCCAATGCCTGGAACGTGGGGGCCACCATGGCCGGCCCGATCTTCCAGGGCGGCCAACTCCTGGCCAACTACCGCGGCGCCAAAGCGGCGTTCGACCAAGCCAAAGCTGCCTACGAGCAAACCGTGCTGACGGCCTTCCAGGATGTCTCGACGGCGCTCGTTTCCCGGCAAAAGCTGGCCTCGGTGCGCGAGTTCGATGCCCAGGCCGCCGCGGCGCTGACCTCGTCCGTGCAAGTGGCCATGGAGCGTTACATGAACGGCCGGTCCAGCTACTACGAGGTGCTCGAAGCGCAGCAGCAGCTCTATCCCACCCAGCGCGCCCTGGCCCAGGCCCAGGCCAGCGAGTTGATCGCCATCGTGCAGCTCTACAAGTCGCTGGGCGGCGGCTGGCAGTTGCCGCCTCAATCACAGGCGAGCGCGAAGTAGCGCTTTCGGAATGGCCCAGCGGGCATGGCTTGCTTACAATGACGGCTGCCATGAGCCGGCGTTCCGCGAACCAACAGCTTCGGGCCGCACGTAGCGGCCCGCCAGGGTGAGTCATGACTATCGCCCGACGCGTCACCATCCTGCTGGCAATACCCCTGGCCGCACTGCTCGGCCTGGGCGTCTTCATGCGACTCCAATTCGCGGACCTCGAGTCGCGCACCCGATTTGTCTCGGAGACGCAGATCCCGAGCCTGGCTGCGCTGGGCAACATCTCCCGCGATGTGGAGACCATGCGGGTGGCTCTGCGCAGCGATCTCCTGGCCTCCGATGCCGCACAGCAGCAGAAGGCCAAGGCCGCCTTTGGGGCCGCCGAAGCTGACGTCAGCCGGCTGCTGGCCCAGTACGGGGACTCGCTGGTCGCCGGCGATCGGGACCGCCGATTAATGAACGATTACCGCGCCTTGACCCGGGAGTACGTTGCCGGGGCCAACCAGGTGATGGAGTTGGCCGCCGCCGGACGCCGGGCAGAGGCGGTGGACCTGCTCAATGGTTCGCTGGCGCTCACCGGCAACCAGCTCAGCCAGACATCCGCCGAGTGGATTCAGCACAACGAGGAGCTGGCGCTCAAGGCTGGGAATGGGGCGCTCCAGGCCATCAGTGAGTCCCGGTGGAAAATGCTCCTCGCCAATTCCGCCGCTGTCCTGATCACGGCGGCGCTGGGGTTCCTGACCCTGAGGACGATCGTAAGGCCCATCCACGCGCTCGAACGCTCCGTGAAGACCATTGCCGGGGGCGATTACACGGCAGAGGTGCCCTTCACCACCGCTACCGATGAGACCGGCGGGCTCGCGCGCTCGATTCACATCCTCAAGCAAGGGGCCGCTGCCATGGATGAGCAGCGCTGGGTCAAGTCCAATGCCGCCACGCTGGCCGGCCAATTGCAAGGCGCGGCCACCCTGGCCGAGTTCGGGCAACGCCTGCTCTCCGGCCTGGTTCCGATGCTCGGAGGAGGCGTGGCCGCCTTCTTCGTGAGTGAGGAGAATCCGGCACGGCTCATGCGAATGGCGGCCTACGGGCTAGCCGAGGACACAAGCCCCACTGACGGGGTCGCGCCCGGAGAGGGCCTGGTGGGCCAGTGCGCCCGGGAGCGCAAGCAGGTCAAGTTGACCAATCTGCCCGAAAATTATCTCCGCATCGCTTCCGGGGTGGGCGGCGCCAAACCTTGCCAGGCCACCGCCCTGCCCCTGCTCTCCCGTGACGCCGTGCTCGCCGTCCTTGAGGTCGCGGCGTTCCGGGCCTTCGATTCCCGCGAGCAGTTGTTGCTGGACGAAGTGCTGCCGGCCGCCGCGCTGAGCCTCGAAGTCCTGCAGCGCAATATCCGAACCCAGGAGCTGCTGGCCCGCACCCAGGAGCAGGCCAAGCTGCTGGCCGCGCAGACCGACGAGTTGACCGCCCAGCGCGAGCAGATCAAGGCCAGCGAGGAACGCTCGCGCCTGCTCCTTGAATCCAGCGGCGAAGGCATCTTCGGCGTGGACACCGAAGGCCGGATCACGTTTATCAATCCCTCCGCCTGTCGCATGCTGGGCTTCAGCCGCGAGGAACTCATCGGCCAACCCTCTCACGCCGCCGTCCACCACCATCGCCCCGATGGCAGCGACTATCCCAAGGAGACCTGCCCCATGTTCGCCGCCTACACGCGCGGCGAGCCCAGCCGCGTTGACGACGAGTTCCTCTGGCGCAAGGACGGCACGGGCCTGCCCGTGGAGTATGGGGCGACGCCGATGATGAAGGACGGGGTCGTAGTCGGCGCGGTGGTCAGCTTCGCCGACATCACCCTCCGCAAACAGCAGGAGAAAGAGATCATCGCCGCCAAGGAGCGAGCCGAAGAGGCCACGCAGATGAAATCCATGTTCCTGGCGAACATGAGCCACGAGATCCGCACGCCGATGAACGCCATTATCGGCCTATCGCACCTCGCGCTGAAGACCCAGCTCAGCCCCAAACAGCGCGACTACATTGCGAAGGTGCACAATGCCGGCACTTCCCTGCTGGCGGTCATCAACGACATTCTTGACTTCTCAAAGATCGAAGCCGGCAAGCTCGACCTGGAGACGACCGACTTCCGGCTCGATGAGGTCATCGGCTCGGTCACCACGCTTACCGCGCAGAAAGCGCACGAGAAAGGACTCGAATTCCTGGCGCATGTGGCGCCCGGAATCCCTGAATACCTGTCGGGTGACCCGCTGCGCCTGGGGCAAATCCTGACGAACTTCGTCAACAACGCGGTGAAATTCACCGAGCGCGGCGAAATTCGCCTCGAGATCGAGCAGCTCGAACGCACCGGGGAAAAGGTGAAGCTCAAGTTCTCGGTGCGGGACACGGGGATCGGCATGACCCCGGAGCAGTCTGCCAAGCTCTTTCAGCCCTTCACCCAGGCGGATATGTCCACCACCCGCAAGCACGGCGGCACGGGATTGGGCCTGACTATCTGCCGGCGGCTGGTGGACCTGATGGGCGGACGCATCTGGCTGGAAAGCCAGCCGGGTGTGGGCAGCACCTTCTTCTTCACGGTCTGGCTCGGCGTGGGCACCGGCACAGGATCGGGCAAGGTCATTCCCAAGCGGCTGCACGAGCTGCACGTGCTCGTCGTGGACGACAATCCCGCGGCCAGGGAGATCCTGCAGGAGCCGCTCAGCGCCATTGCCCGGCGCGTGGATACCGCCGCCTCCGGCGCCGAGGCTATCGCGGCCCTCAGAAGCCAAGATGCAACGGATCCCTACGACGTCGTATTTATGGACTGGCGCATGCCGAGCATGGACGGGCTGCTCGCCAGCCGTCATATCAAGAGCGACGAGACGCTTCACCGCCAGCCGGCCATCGTGCTCGTTACCGCCTTTGGGCGGGAGGAAGTCCGGGAAGAAGCCGAGCGGCTGCAGCTCGACGGGTATCTCGTAAAGCCGGTTACCAAATCCATGCTGGTGGACACGCTGGTGAATGTCTTCGCACCCGCGGAAGGTGAAACCACTGCCGGTGCCGAGCGGAAGCACGAAGCCGGCCTGCTAGGTGCCCGCATTCTCCTGGTGGAAGACAACGAGATCAACCAACAGATCGCCTTGGAGTTGCTCCAGGGCGCCGGGGCGGAGGTGCAAGTGGCCGCCAACGGACGCGAGGCCGTTGAACTGCTGACAGTGGACGGGCCACCGCACGTTGACGTGGTGCTGATGGACCTGCAAATGCCGGAGATGGATGGCTACCAGGCTACGGCGAAGCTGCGCGCCGACCCGCGATTTAGCCGCCTCCCGATCATCGCGATGACCGCGCATGCCACTGTCGAAGAGCGCCAGCGCTGCCTGGCGGCGGGCATGAACGATCACATCTCCAAGCCGATTGATCCCGCAATGCTGTTCGAGACCGTCGCGCGCTACTGCCGATCCGGCGCAGCGCAGGCACCCGGGCCGGGTGCGGCCCAACGGCCTCAGACCGCCGGGTCTGAGGCGGAACTGCCGCAGATCAAGAATCTTGATATGAAGGACGGTCTGGGCCGCGTCGCGGGGAACCAGAAGCTCTACCTGAAGCTCCTGCGCCAGTTTGCCGAGCAGCAGGGCCTCGCCGTATCGCAGTTTGCCGAAGCAGTGGCCAAAGGCGAAACGGTGCTCGCCGAACGCATCGCTCACACCCTGAAGGGCGTCGCCGGCAACATCGGCGCTAAACCAGTGCATGCTGCTGCCGGCGCGCTGGAGAAGCTCATCCGGGAACGGGGCCCTTCCGCCGAGGTGGAAACGGCCAAGCGCAAGCTGGCGGCGACGCTCGACCCGTTGGTTGCGGAGTTGCGTAGCGCGTTGCACCCGTCGCCGCCCGCCCCCCCGGCGCAGCCAGCCCCAATGGCCGACCCTGCAGAAGTTCGGCCCGCGGCAACCCAGTTGCTTAAGCTGCTCTCGGAATTCGATGCCGGCTCGGCTGAGTTCGTCGAGGCCAACCGGGCGCTGCTCCGCACGTTGTTCACCGCAGACGCGTGGCCTCCATTCGAGAAGTTGGTGCAGAACTACTCCTTCGCCGAGGCGCAGGCGCAGCTCGAACGGGTTTTGAAAGAATGAGTCTGCAACCTCAACAAGAGACAATGCTCCGTCCCGCGGCTCGCACTCCCACCCTGCTTCCTGTTCCCGCATGAAGAAGCTCTCCGACTGCCGCGTGCTCCTGGTGGACGATACCAAGGCCAACCTGGATATCCTGGTCGAGGGCCTCAAATCGGATCACAAGCTCAGCCTGGCCCTGAACGGCGACATGGCCCTGCAGATCGCCGGACGCACGCCGCCGGACCTCGTGCTGCTTGATATCGTCATGCCCGGCCTGGACGGGTATGAGGTCTGCCGGCGTTTGCGCCAGAAGCCGGAGACCGCGGAAGTGCCGATCATGTTCCTGTCGTCCCTCGAGGAGGTGCAGAACAAGACCCGCGGCTTTGAAGCGGGCGCCAACGACTATCTGACCAAGCCGTTCGACATGCTCGAGGTGAAGGCCCGGGTGCGCTCGCTCCTCAAAGCCAAGGCTTACAACGATGCTATCAAGGAGCAGATCGCCAGCGAACTGCGGGTGGCCCGGGAGATCCAGATGGGCATGCTGCCGCATGACTTTGCGGCGGTGGAAAAGGCTTACCAGATCGGCCTGAGCGCTGTGCTCGAACCCGCACGCGAGGTGGGGGGCGACCTCTATGGGCTGTGCGCGGCGGCCCCCGACCGGCTGGTGCTTTTCCTGGGCGACGTCTCCGGCAAGGGCATTCCGGCGTCCATGTTCATGGTGCGGGCGATCAGCCTGGCGCAGTTGCTGGCGCGCGAAATCGCCGAGCCCGAGCGCATCCTGGCCCGCCTCAACAACGAATTGGCCGCCGACAACCCCTCCGGCATGTTCGTTACCTTCTTGTGCGGCGTGTTCGAACCCGCCTCCGGCAGCCTGGCGCTGGCCAATGCGGGTCATTGTCGCCCCGTGCTCCTCCCGAACACCGGAGCACCACGCTGGGCGATCAACAACCTGGGCACCGCCCTGGGCTTCGAGCCCGGCCTGGAGTTTGAGCGCACCCAGCTCAAGCTGAGCCCCGGCGACGCGGTTGTCTTCTACACCGACGGCGTCAGCGAGGCCTTCAACCCGCAGGAGGAATGTTACGGCACCGAGCGGCTCCTGACCGATGCGGCCGCTTCCACCGGGCAGCCCGCGGGGGCGATCACCTCAGCCCTGCTCCACAAGGTCCGGGCCTTTGTGGCCGGCGCGCCGCAGTCGGACGACATTGCCATCCTGGCGATGCGCCGCGGCAATGCCGCGCCGGCCGCCGCTCAGGAGGTCCGGGCGTGAGGCTCGAACTGAAGGCGACCCCCGAGGAAGTCATGCGCGCCGTCGAGGCCCTCCAGGCTCTTGGGCAGGAACATCAAATCCCGGAGAAGGCGCTCTTTGCGTTGTCGCTCGCCCTTGAGGAATCCGCCAGCAACATTGTCAGCTACGCCTTGCGGGCCGACCCTGGCCGCACCTTCAGCGTCAGCTTCGAATGCGCCGGAGGAATAGCTACCATCGAACTCCGCGACGACGGGCCGCCATTCGATCCGACCCAGGCGCCCGCGCCCGAGGGACCGGCCTCCGATGACCGGCCTCCCGGCGGCTGGGGGATTCAACTCGTGCGCCGCTACATGGATGAGATACTCTATCGGCGCGAATCCGGCGAAAACGTGCTCCGGCTGACCAAGCGAATTCCGTCACGAGCGATCGAACAATAGAACACTACAAACAACACTGATATGCCTCTCGAAATCCAAATCCACAAGAGCCTGGGCCCCAAGGACGCGGGCGCGGTGACCGTCAAACTGTCCGGCAGCCTCGATACGGCCACCGCGCCGGAGCTGGAGCGCCAGCTCGCGCCCGTGCTGGCCGGCCCGGTTCGGGACCTGGTCTACGACCTGGCCGGGCTGAAATTCATCAGCAGCGCCGGGTTGCGAGTCTTCGCGGCGGCCCGCAAGCAGCTCAAGGAGCGCGGCGGCCAGGCCTCGTTCGTGAACATGCAGCCCCAGATTCAAGAGGTCTTCGAGATCATCAAGGCCCTTCCCGGCGTCGCGATCTTCAAGGACATAGCCGAGCTGGACCGCTACTTGGCCGCGCGCCAGCGCGCCCACCAGCAGAATCCATAGTCCAACGCCCCGTCCGAGCATTTGGCGCCGGGCTGCTCATGACTACGCGCCGTCGGAAGGCGAGCTTCTTCCAGAGGCACCTGGATCCGGTCAGCCGCCTGGGCGAGATCCTCTTCGGGCTCATCATGGTGCTGACGGCCACCCTGACTGCCCGCCTGACGGTAGCGGAAGGCCAAGCCGGCGTCCGCCGCCTGTTGTTCTCGGCCATAGGCTGCAACATCGCGTGGGGATTCATTGACGCCATTATGTACGTCATGAACTGCCTGACGGAGCGTGGCGCGGAGACCCGCTTCATAAAGGCCGTACAGGCGGCGCCCAATTCGGCGGTCGCGCTCGACCTTGTCCGCGCCAGGGTCGAGTCGCAATTCGATGCTCTGAGCGAACCCGAGGAGCGTGAAACCCTGTGCCAGGCTGTTCTGAAGCACCTTGCGCACATCAGGCCGCCGAAGGTCCGCATCACGAGCGAGGACCTGTACGGCGCGGTTGCCTGCTTCTGCCTGGTGTTCCTTTCCTGTCTGCCGGCTGCCGTCCCGTTCCTCATCTTCTCCAATCCCACGGTGGCCCTTCGGGCATCCAACGGGATCCTGGTGCTCATGCTGTTCGTGATCGGCCAAAAGTGGGCCCAGCTTGCCGGGACCAGCCGCCTCGCTGCCGGTTTGGCGATGGTGGTCATCGGCCTGGTCCTGGTCGGCGTAGCCGTTCTTCTTGGCGGATGACGCAAGGCCCTTCCCGCCAGCAAAGTCAACGCCCGGCGGGCGAAGGCCTTATCGCGTCGCCACCGCGTGAGGCGCTTCGGCCCTGTTTGCCCCGGCTGCCGCGAGCCGCCAGCCGGTGCGCAGGGCTGCTCACGGCGGCCGCCATCCTCCTCTCCTGCGGCAGCGCCCGCGCCCAAACGGCGACCAACGCGGCCGCAGGTATCGCATCGGGCGCTTCCAGCAACGCCTGGTCGTTCTCCGCCAGCGTCTCCACTTACCTCGTGCCCAATTCACGCGACTACGTGAACCCGACCCTCACCGCCGATCAGAACTGGCTTCACCTCGAGGCTCGCTACAACTATGAGGCGCTTTACACCGGTTCGCTCTGGGCCGGCTACAACCTCAGCTTTGGCCGAACACTGGTGCTGGACGTGACGCCCATGCTCGGAGGCGTGTTCGGTGACCTCACCGGCATCGCGCCGGGCTACGAGGCCTCGCTGACCTGGCGCAGCCTGTCACTTTCGTCACAGGGGGAGTTCGTCTGCGATACCGGCAACAGCGCCAACAGCTACTTCTATACGTGGACGGAGTTGAGCTGTTCGCCGGTGGAATGGTGCCGGGCCGGCCTGGTCATTCAACGCACCAAGCTCTACCATACCGACTTCGACATCCAGCGCGGGTTCCTGGTGGGCTGCACGTACAAGAAGCTGGACTTCACCGCTTACGTGTTCAATCTGGGCTGGACAGACCCCACTCTGGTCTTCACCGTCGGGGTGCAGTTCTGATGCGGGCTGAGCGGTTAACGAAACGCGGCAATCCAGGTTCAAGCCGAGGGGCTGGGCCCACCTGCAGGGACTTGGGATTGAGTAGAAAGCAGCGAATGCCACTGAATGAGCCAGGTCCCGCGCTGCGGGCACGCCAGGGCCTCCGGGGCGCCTGCCGGCTCCCGGGTTCTCCATGATTCTCGTCAGCGTTCTCGTCGCCCTCATTTTTCTCTACAGCCTGGTGTCCGCACGGCTGGAGCGGACATATCTGACCGCCCCCATCGTGTTCACGACGGCGGGCATACTGCTCTTCCTCGTGGTGCCGCATCTGCGCGACTGGAAGGCTGACGAGGACCTGTTTCTGCGCGTGGCAGAGGCGGGGCTGGTGCTGCTCCTGTTCACCGACGCCAGCCGGACCGACCTCGGGATGCTGCGCAGCATGGTCACGCTCCCGGCCCGGCTGTTGAGTGTGGGAATGCTGCTGACCATCCTGCTGGGGGCTTTGCTGGCGGTGCTTGTTTTTCCGCAACTCTCGCTCTGGGAAGCGGGCATTCTCGCGGCGATCCTGGCGCCTACCGACGCAGGTCTCGGGCAAATCATCGTCAACAGCCCGCGCGTGCCCATGCGCATTCGACAGGCGCTCAACGTCGAAGCGGGCCTGAACGACGGCCTCTCCGTCCCGTTCATGCTCTTCTTCATTGCCCTGGCTGAGGCGGGTTCCGAAGGGCCACGCGCCAGCTTCGCGCATTTTGTCGTCGAGCAACTGGGCTATGGGGTTGCCATTGGCGGCGTGGTGGGAGTGGTGGGCGGCTGGTTCCTCGGGCTGGCGATTCGGGGGAAATGGATCGCCGGCTCGTTCGTCCCGCTTGCAGTGGCGACAATTCCCCTGCTCTGCGCCGTGGCCTCCGAGGCGGCGGACGCCAGCATGTTCATCGCGGCCTTCGTTGCCGGGCTGGCCGTGCAGGTGGGTTACAAAGAGGCGGGCAAGCACAGTCTCGAATTCACGGAGGAGTGGGGCCAGGTGTTCAACCTGTCCATCTTCTTCCTGTTCGGCGGGCTGGTCGCGCAGAAGTGGCGGCTGTGCAGCGCCGCGGACGTGCTCTACGCGGTGGTGAGCCTCACGGTGGTCCGGATGCTCCCGGTTGCCCTGGCGCTCGTCGGAACGCGCTTGAGCCGGGCGACCGTGTTGTTCATGGGCTGGTTCGGGCCGCGCGGCCTTGCTTCGATCGTGCTGGGTGCGGTCTATATCGAACATGCCGGGCTGCATCATGGCGGCTTGGCAATCCGCGCGGCTGTCATGGCCACGGTGCTCCTCAGCATCTTTGCCCACGGCCTCAGCGCCCTTCCGGGAATGAGGTGGTACGCCGCGCGCCTTCAAGCCCTGGGCCCCAACGCCCCGGAGCACGATCTGACCTCACCGAGGACGCCAGCCGAGCCCCAGCTTCCTTCGCCTGCGCCCTGAAAACCAAGCTGGAGGTCCGGCTCAATCCGACCACGCGGCCCGCCCAGTCGCCTCTACCGCACCGTGCCTGAAAACCTGCGCTACGGAGGCGGTGTGCAGATGGCCCCCCGTGCCGCTTACGAGCGGGGCATCGCGTGCATCTCCCGCGGGCCAGTCGAGAGGGATTGCAGTTCGATGATATCCCCCGCTTCCAGGGGCGGGTCGTTGCCGTTGAGCAATTGGCTCGGGTCAACCCGGAAGGCTTGCCCCCGGCGGACCACAATGATCCCGCTCGGAGTCTTGGGGCCGTAGTATCCCGCAGCGACAATAGCTTGGGCGAGGGTCATGCCCTCGGTCCAGGGAATCAGCGGGTTTCTCACCGTCCCATGCACCGTGACATTGGGAGCCTGGGTTTGCTGCATGCGAATCATGGCCTGCTGCTGGCCGGCGGCAAAGGCAGCGCTGGCCTCAGCCCTGGCGTGGGCCTTGGTAGTGCAGCCGGCCACAAAAAGCGCCAGCGCGGATGCGCAGCAGAGAAGGGTGAACGAGGTTCGCCGGGTCATCACTCTCCTGGGCGTTTGAGAATCTTGCCGAATTCGCTCTCGCCCGGTTCAATCTCGATGACCGCCGCGCCTTTAGAGGGAGCCGCGGCGCGCGGCAAAGCCGTCTTGGTCTCGTGCTTGGCCGGCTTGCTCGTAATCGGGAAGGCGGCCGGGCGAGCACCGAGCGGCGCGGGTGCGGGGGCCTCCGCCTCCGCAGGCTCAGGCGTCTGGCCGGGGATATACCAGCTCTTGCGGCTGTCGAGCCAGGCGCGATAGCGCTGCCAGGTCCACATCCCGTGCTCCGCGCCGGTTTCCAGCGAAGAGGTGATCTTGAAGAAGTCCCGGTTGCGGATGAAGTTCTTCACCGCGTGCGTGGGGATGAGGATCTCGCATTCGGGCACGCGGATGTTGAGCTGGGGCCGGAAATGCAGCCGCTGCGAGACCACCGCCAGGATGCAGTCCGCCAGTTGCGCCGCCACGCTGCTTTGAATCTCCGCCGGGAAGGCTGAAACCACGCGCTGCAAGGCCTCCGCGCAGGTCGAGGAATGCACCGTCGCCATGACCAGGTGGCCGGTCTCCGACGCGCTGAGCGTCAGGCGCATGGTCTCCGGGTCGCGCATCTCGCCGACCATCAGCACGTCGGGGTCTTCCCGCAGCGAGTCAATCAGCGCCTGCTCGAAGCTGGGTGTATCCCGCCCCACCTCGCGCTGGCGGATATACGCCCGCTGCGGCTGGAAGGTGTATTCGATCGGGCTCTCGATGGTCACCACGTGCCGCGTGTCGGTCAGGTTGATCTCCTGAATCAGGGCCGCCAGCGTCGAGGACTTGCCCGAGCCCGTAGCGCCGCTGACCAGGATCAGGCCGTGTGTGCCCATCACCAGCTTCTTGAAATCGGGATGCAGGTTGAGCTTCTCGATGGTGGCGGTAAAAGACGACAGCAGCCGGATGGCAAAGCCCACGCCGCGGGCGGTCTGCAGGACATTCAACCGGCAGCGCACGCCGTGAATGTTCTTCGAGCCGTCAAAGGACTTCTGCTCCAGGAACCGCGGCCATTCGTCCTCGCCAATTGCACGGCGGGCCATTTCCAGCAGGGCCGTCGCGGGAATGGGCTCGCCCGCAGTCCGCAGCGAGCCGCGAATGCGCATCGCCGGCGGCAGCCCCGCTTCGAGATGAAGATCGCTCGCCGCGTTGCTTGCCGCCTGGCCGACCAGCGTTTCCAAATCCATGCCCAACTCTAGGCTTCTACAACGGACATGGCAAAAAGTTCCTCTACCGGCACCGTTGGCGTCACTTTCGCCCAGCCGTCCACCACTCAAGATAGCGCGCGTACAAGCTTTCGCCGCCCGCGTTGGAGCGCAACAGGAACGCCGGGCGATAGACTACCCCGATCCAGTGCGGATAGGTAATGCGGGTGGCGTGGAGCACCACGGTCTGCCCATTGATCCTGCGGGTGGTGATCGTGGTGGTGGTGGAGGTCATTTTGAAGAAGTATCGCTCCACGGGCCCCAGGCTCAGCAGGTAGATGAAGCCGATGGCAAGCGCGAAGGCGAGGTAACGCAAGCACCAGCCCAGCCATTCGAGCCACGTCCAATCACGCCGCTTCCCGGATGGGGTGTCCACCGCAGGCGTGGAGAACGCGGTGCCGCATTCGCCGCAATCCGCTGCGTCGTCCGCGTTCTCGCGGCCGCAATAGGCGCATTTCTTCACATCTTCAGAGGCCGATCGTGAGTGGAGCCCGGTAGCGGGCTTTGCTCATCGGCGCGTCCCATTCAACCACTTCCCGTTACTCGCGGTCAGGGCGGCAGTGGCGGAGGGTCAATCGGCGGCAGTGGGCGATGCCGGTTGGTGGACGTATTGGCCGGGCGCATAACCTGCGCGGCCTGCGGTGGTGGTTGGGGGCGTGGGGGTGGCGGCCGGAGAGGCTGCACGATCGGCGCCTTGAGGACCGGGGTCTGCGCCAGGCTGGTGTTGATGCTTAGTTCGGCGTGTTGGCCCGGTGAAAGCTCGAAGCCTTGGGGGAAGGTCAGCATGGCAGCGAACCGCTTCCCGGGCGTGACCTCCTTAAGCACCACGTCCACGCCGGTGGCGGTGACGCTGGGCTCAAACAGCACGATGGGGTTGGTGGAGTTGGCGGTAACATCCACCGTGACCGTCTGCGGTTTGGGCAGGGGCCCGAGAGGCAAGTGAATTTGGCTCGGTGTGATCGTGACTGGGGGGAGCATGGTCGCAAACGCCGGGAAGCTGATCGTGGGGAGGTTGGTCGCCGATGTCTTGAGTGTGATCTGGGCCCGCGTGCCGCCCGGCGCCAGGGGCGCAGCGGGGGAGACTACCACGTCGAATGACTTGCCCGGTTCGTTGGTCCGCAACTCGGCGCGCAGCGCGCGGTTGTCGCTCTGCGGCGCCGACAGTGTGATCGGCTCCGGCAGGTTGTTTGTAATGTGCACCGTGACCGAAGCCAGCGGCGAGTCGGGGGCAAGGTTCAGCACCGCCAGCGGGGGCACCACCTCCACGGGCTTCCATACGGTTCCCTTGAACTGCAGCCTGGGCTGCGGGTTGGCCTTGTCATTGCAGGTGACCGTCACGGTCTTCATGACCGGCCCATTGTAGCCGGTGCTGTTGAAGCTGATGGGTATCGAGCCGGTCTTGCCTGGGTCCACGCTCCGCGTCCAATTGGCCGTGATGCAGCCGCAGGCCTGGACGCCGCTCACCTCAAGGGTCTGGTCTCCGCTGTTGGTGAACACGTAGGTGTATTTGACCTGCTCGCCGGACAGGGCACGTCCGAAATCGTGCACCGCTGTCTCGAACTGAATCTTCGGCCCGAGGAGATTTGTGCCTGCTGATGTTGCAGGCGTCGCGACGTTCGCCGCCGGCGCGGCGGTTGCCTCCGCTCCCCGGAGCGCCGGCGCCAAGGCAAGCATTGCACAAGCCTGGGCCAGGCAGGTCGTCCTTCTTCTCATAAGGTGCGGCCAGTATCCGGCGGACACGGAGGCGTGTAAAGCCCGCAGGCGGGCTGTGGGGCGCAACGGGCGCGTCTCATCACCGCCGCCGAGTAGTAGCGTAAGCCTCTGGCTTGCGATCGTCCCGGCAAGCTTCCAGCTTGCCGCGTGCATGCCCACGCGGCGCCAACCTGGAGGGGTATACGAGGGGTATACGAGGGGCTTACGGGGGGCTTAGGTGGGGGTATAGCGAGGATAGGAGGCGGGCGTGGCGTCCTTAATGAGGTGCTCCGCTTGGCGGGCTGGGACGCGGGCAGAGGATGCCGAACGCTCGGTTAGGAGCGGCAGGTTTGTAGCCACGCGTGGCATCACGCGCTTTTAGCTCCATCGGAGCGGTAGGGACGCCTCGCCGAGGCGTCCGTCTTGCGCCGACAGCGGACGCCTCGGCAAGGCGTCCCTACCTATATGTGGCTCAAGCCTGGGCCGGTTCGGGCTCGCAGTAGTGGATGACGCCGCGCAACCACTCCGCCATGTCGCCGACGTCGGCCTTCTTGACTGTGTATTCCGTGGCGCCCAGGGCGCGGGCACGTTCGCGGTCGTCCTCGCCGCCGGAAGAGGTGTAGATGATGACCGGCAGGCGGGCGAACTGCTCCTGCTGGCGCATCCAGGAGAGCACTTCGAAGCCGGTCTTGCGCGGCATCTTGAGGTCCAGCAGCACCAGGCAGGGCAGGGGATGTCGGGCGCGGTCGGCGAAGTCGCCGTTGCCGGAGAGATAATCAATGGCTTCGGCGCCGTCCGAAACGGCCATCAGCACGCAGGGCAAGCCCGAGCGCTTCAGGGCCAGTCGCATCAGCAGGACGTCAGTCTCTTCGTCTTCGGCGTACAGAACTACAAAGGGGTCACTCATTTCGGATGGGGGGCGTTAGCCACTGGCCAGTAGCATAGCACAGGTCGATGGGGGCGCAAACGGCAAGGGATAAAAGGCCGAAGTCCGAAGTCCGAAGGCCGAAGGAAGCCCGAAATCCGAAGCCCGAATGCCCAAGGACGCTCAGCGCGAGCCGTCCTTGGCTCGCGGTCCGCCCCTTCGGATTTCGGGCTTCAGATTTCTTGCGGCCCTCGGTTTTCGGGTTTCGGGCTTCCGCCGGCCTCCGGGCCCCGGCCGCGGAGTTAAAGGCTACTTCCCGTTTACCTTCTGCAGTTCCACCCAGAAGCGGCTGCCGCGGCCGGGCTCGGATTCCACGCCAACTCGCCCGCCCATGCGCTCGACAGCTTTGCGCACCAGGGCCAGGCCGATGCCGGTCCCGGCATAGGTCTTGTTGAGGCGCTGGAACATGACCCAGATCTTGTCGTGGTATTCCCGGTCAATGCCGATGCCCTTGTCCTCGAAGACAATGCGGACGGAGGGGGAGGGCTCCCGGGGGGCCGGGCCGGCGTCGGCAGCCGTTTGGGCGGGGACGTGCCAGGCGGAGAGCGGGCTGGCGGCGCTGCCAGGGGCCGGGGCCGGGGCGGGGTCGCGGTGGCCGTCGGTGCCGGGCTCGGCGCGCACGGAGACTTCGGGGGTCTGGCCGGGGCGGACGAACTTGACGGCGTTGCCCAGCAGGTTCGAGAAGCACTGGGTGAGGCCGGCTTTGTTGCCGAGCACGACGGGCAGGCGATGGGCCACCTCGATGTTGGCGTGCGGCGGCTGGAACCGGGGATAGGATTCGAGGATGCCGTGCAGGAGGGCGTCGGCGTCCACGGGTTCGAGCTTGTACTGCTTGCGGACAAGCAGGCTGTATTGGAGGGCATCGGTTATGAGCTGGTCCATGCGCTCGGCGGAGTCGGCAATGCGCCGGAGGTATTCGAGCCGTTCGCCCTGCAGGCCAGGGGCGCATTCCTCGACCAGCAGGTCGGCCAGTCCGCGCATGGCGCGCAAGGGGGCGCGCATGTCGTGGGTGATGGTGTAGGAGAAGTTCTCCAGCTCGGCGACCATTTCCTGGAGCCGGGCGGTGCGCTCGGTGACGGAGCGTTCGAGGTCGGCGGTGTTGCGCGCCAGGGCCTGCTGGGCTTCCCGCAGCTCGGTAATATCGGTATTGGTCCCGAACCAGCGGGTGACCGTGCCGTGCTCGTTGCGGATGGGAATGGCGCGCGACAGGAACCAGCGGTATTGGCCGTCCCTGCCCCGCAGCGGAAAGGTGTCTTCCCAGGGCTGCCCGGTTTCGTAACACCGGGTAAGATTCTCCACCACCCGCTCGAGGTGGTCGGGGTGGTGGACGCTCTTCCAGCCCCAGCCTTTGACTTGCTCGGGGGTCGTGCCGGTGTACTCGAACCAGCGGCGGTTATACCAGACGGTGTTGCCTTCGGCGTCCGCCATCCAGGCGAGCTGGCTGATGTTGTCGGCCAGGGTGCGGAAGCGCTCCTCGCTCTCGCGCAGGCTATCCTCGGCGGCTTTGCGCCGGGTGATGTCCCGGGCAATGGTGGCCGCGCCGATGATCGCTCCGGCGGCATCCCGCACCGGCGAGGTGGTGAGCGAGACCTCGATGAGCCTGCCGTCACGCGCTTTGCGCTGGGATTCATAGTGCTCGAGACTTTCGCCGCGCTGGACGGCTGCCAGGATGCGTTCCTCCTCGTCATAGCGTTCGGGCGGGATGAGCAGGAGCACGTTCTTGCCGAGCACCTGCGCGGCGGTGTAGCCGAAGAGCCGTTCGGCCCCGGGGTTCCAGTTGGTGAGCTGCCCTTTGAGGTCCTTGGTGTAGATGGCGTCCTCGCTGTTGGCGAAAATGGACACCAGGACATCGCGGGCGGTCTCGGCCTCTTTGCGGGCGGTCATATCGGAGTTGACTTCCGTGATGACGCCGTCGCCGCGGATCCATTCGCTGTGGACCACGAGTTGGCGGCCGTCGCGGGCGGTGTGGAGCAGTTCGCCTTGCCAGCGGCCCGATTCGCGCAGCCGGGCGCGGATGGCTTCGAGCGGCTCGGGGAAGCGGGTTTGGAGCAGTGCGTGGCTCACCCGGCCCAGCGCCTCCTCGGCGGTGTAGCCGTAGAGGCGGGTGCAGCCGGTGTTCCAGCGCACGATGTGGTCCTCGTCGTCGCGCACGAGCACGCTTGCCAGGTCCAGCGCCGCAACCGTCCAGCCGTCGCTCCGCCGGTGCTCATGGCCGCGATGCCATACCCGGTGCAAGGCGTCGCCGATAACGCCGGGCAGTAAGCTGATGGATTCCTTGCTCCGTTTCTCCACGAATGCTCTTCTGGCTTTACCGTAAACCGGGTTTGCCGCCGCGCAAGGGGGGAAGGTTGGAGCGTTAAAGCCTTGAAGCGTTGAAGCTCTGAAGCGTGTTGCGGCGCTGCGACGCTCTAACGCTTCAACGCTTCAACGCTTCAACGTTCTTGTCCATTCGCCTGCTGCAGTTCCACCCAAAAGCGGCTGCCGTGGCCACGCTCGGACTCGACCCCGACGCGCCCGCCCATGCGCTCGACGGCTTTGCGGACCAGCGCCAGGCCAATGCCCGTGCCGGCATAGCTCTTGTCCAGGCGCTGGAACATGAGCCAAATCTTGTCCTGGTATTCCCTCTCAATCCCTATGCCCTTGTCTTCGATGCAGATGCGAACGGTCGGCGCCGGGGCGGGCGCCTCGCCGGGCGGAAGGTGCCATGCGGAGAGGGGGCTGGAGGCGGCGTGTTCCGGAGCCGGAGGCTGCACACGGGCCGCGCCGTTGCCGCCCGGCTCGGCGCGCACGACGACTTCCGGAACTTGGCCCGGGCGGACGAACTTCACTGCGTTGCCGAGCAGGTTGGAGAAGCACTGGGTCAGCCCGGCTTTGTTGGCCAGTACGACCGGCAGGCGGTTGGCGACGCGCACCTGGGCGTTGGGCGGATGGAACTGCGGATAGGACTCGAGGATGCCACGCAGGAGGGCATCGGCGTCCACCGGCTCGAGCTCGAACTTGCCACGCACGATCAGGCTGTATTGCAGGGCATCGGTGATGAGCGCGTCCATGCGCTCGGCCGAACTGGCAATCTGCCGGAGGTAAGCCCCGCGCTCGCCGGTCAGGGAGGCGCCGCATTCCTCGACGAGCAGCTCGGCCAGCCCGCGCATGGCCCGCAACGGGGCGCGCATGTCGTGGGTGATGGTGTAAGAGAAGTGTTCCAGCTCGGCGACCATCTCGTGCAGCTTGGCGGTGCGCTCGCGGACCAGGCGTTCCAGGTCCGCCGCGCTCCGGGCCAGCACCTGCTCGGCTTGCTTCCTCTCGGTAATGTCCACATTGATGCCGGCAATCGAGGTAGCCTCGCCCGCCGGGTTGTACCACCCGCGGCCCCGGTCCACGAGCCAGCGGACGCTGCCATCAGGGCAGACGATGCGGTATTCGGCATTGAATTCGTGGCCTTGGTGCCAGGCCTCCTCCAACTTCGCCACGACTCCGTCCCGGTCATCGGGGTGAACCATATTGCGCCAGGTCTCGAAGGTCGTGGGCGTGCCCGGTGGCAGGCCAAACAGGGTCCTCCAGCTCTCGCTGACCACGACTTCGCTGGTGCCCGGTTTCCAGGACCAGACGCCCATGCGGGCGGCGATGGCGGCCAGCCGCAGGTACTCCTCGCTTTGTTGCAGTTTCTCCTCGGCGCGCTTGCGGTCGGTGATGTCGGTATTGGTCTCGATGATGGCGGAGGGCTGGCCCGCCGCCGCGCCGCGGGCCTGCCATTCGCCGGCAACGATGATTTCGCGGCCATCGCTGGCCACCTGGCGCAGCTCGCCCTGCCAGCGGCCTGTGCGGGCAAGCTCGCCGCGGATCTCCTCCAGCGGCACGGGGAACCGCGTCTGGAGCAGGACGTGGGCGACCTTGCCCAGGGCCTGCTCGCTGGTGTAGCCATAGAGGCGCCGGCAGCCGCTGTTCCAGCGGATGATCCGGTACTCGGGGTCCAGCACCATGACAGTGGTCAGATCGAGCATGTCCACGGTGCGCGCCAGCACCCGGGATTGCTGATGACTGCGGTTGCGCGAGAGGCGAAGGGCGCCGCCCACCACGCTCATTACCAGGTTAATCGCGACGAACAGGGTGAGGCTGGCAATGTCAACGGGCCGGCCTACGACGAAGGTGCCTACGGGAGGGAGGAAAATGAAGCAGACCAGGACAGCGGCAAGGAGCGTGGCCAGCAGCCCGGCGCCGGTGCCACCGAGCAAGGCGGCGAATATGATCACCGGGTAGA
>Ga0335069_10003157_pt1 | contig 25079 bp, 21 predicted proteins | sample Lox_Sample_11_FD_206714 | JGI IMG/M metagenome (GOLD analysis project Ga0335069, IMG submission 206714) | Soil microbial communities from Loxahatchee National Wildlife Refuge, Florida, United States - Lox_Sample_1.1 | ecosystem: Environmental > Terrestrial > Soil > Wetlands | place: USA... | reverse complement strand
CTTGGAAAGGTCCGGCTCGGCAAACTGCAACCTACCGACTTCAGGCAGGTTGAGTGATGGAAGATGATCCAGCGGCAATCGACCCGGATAGGCGAGGATGTACGAGATTGGGATCGCCATGTCCGGTATGCCCATCTGCGCCAGCACCGAGCCATCGACGTACTCGACCATCGAATGAACAATGCTCTGCGGATGGATTACGACAGCGATCCGATCCGGAGGTAGATCAAAAAGCCAATGCGCTTCGATCACCTCCAGGCCCTTGTTCATCAGCGTCGCCGAATCGATGGTGATCTTGTTGCCCATCTTCCAAGTCGGGTGCTGGAGGGCATCTTCCCGGGTGACGTTGCGCAAGTCACTCACCGAGCGCCGCAAAAATGGTCCGCCGGAGGCGGTGAGAATGATGCGCCGGACATCATCGCGGCGGTGTCCGCGCAGCGCCTGGAAGATCGCATTGTGCTCACTGTCCAGTGGGAACAGGTTGACGCCGGCACTGCGCGCGGCGCGTGTCACCAGCTCGCCGGCGACCACGAGGACTTCCTTGTTCGCCAGCGCGACGTCTTTGCCGGCCTCGATTGCCCGCAGGGTTGGAAACAACCCCAACGCGCCAACCAGCGCCGACACGACCAGTTGCGCCTGCGGCGCAGTAGCGACACGCTCCATCCCCGCTGGTCCCGACACCATCTCACCACGAAAATCCGGCAGCAGTCGGCGCAACACAGCAACGGCGGAATCGTCGCCGACCGCGACGATGGCTGGCCGGAAACGACGTACTTGCTCCGCGAGACGCTCGACGTTCTTCCCAGCCGCCAATGCCGTCACCGCAAAGCGCTCCGGAAAGCGTGCTACCACGTCGAGCGTCGTCACCCCGATCGAGCCGGTGGAGCCGAGAATCGCCAGATGCTTCATTGGGTCGCGGCGCACCCTAGCACAGATCGTCAGGGAAAATCTTCAATCCGCAGTCCGCATTCCGAGGATCGGCAATCAAAAGAGTCGGTCCCAGAGTGAGGTCTGTTTTTCCGCGGCCTCAGCGGCGAGCGCAGGGACCCGCCCGACGACGACATCACCGTCCTTCACCACTACTTCACCGATCGCATCGTTCACCTTGACCGGCGCATGTACGTCGCCCGAGAGTGCCAGCTCGACGGAGAAGTTGCGCTTCTCACCGCGCTTGGCAAGCACACTGACGTCGCCACCAGCAACGACACGCACGAACCGCGGGTTACCACCCTTCACGGCAACATCGTTGGCTACGGTGTCACCGCGCTTCAGAGCCACCAACGATCGGTACTCTCCGAATCCCTTGCTCAGCAGCTTGGCCGCTTCACCGAAGCAGTCGCGCTTTTGCGGGGCACCGAGGATTACGGCGATCAACCGCGTGCCGTCGCGCTGGCCGGTCGCGGTTACATTGAAACCCGCCTCGCGATAGTAGCCGGTCTTCAAGCCATCCACCCAGGTCGTCTCGCGCACCAGTCGATTGGTATTGGTCAGTGTCATGGCACCGTTGCGGAACGGGGCCTCCTTCGTGCCAGCCCACTTCATCACCTCGGAAAACTTGACCAGTTCACGCGCCAAAGTTGCCAAGTCGGCCGCACTGCTGATGTCGGGTTGCTGCCCTTTGCCCGGCGGCAACCCATGGACGCTGTGATAGGTCGTGTCCTTCATACCGAGCTGTTTCGCGCGCTCGTTCATCAGGTCCACGAAGGCTTCGCTCGAGCCAGCAACCGCCTCAGCAACAGCGACTGAAGCGTCGTTCGCCGAATGGATGACGATCGCCTGCATCATCTCCGACAGCGGGAATGTCTCGCCCTGTTTGAGATACACCTGCGATCCACCAATCTTACTCGCCCACGCCGAAGTCGTGATCGGATCATCCCAGTGCAGGCTGCCCTCGCGCACCCGCTCCGCCACCAGCAGGATCAGCATCATCTTCGTCATCGATGCCGGCGGAGCCTTGAGGTGCGGATTTTTCTCGAAGAGCACCGCACCGGAGCCCGCCTCGATCAAAATACCCGCACGATAGAGCTCGGCATCCGCTGCGCCCAGCGTCTTCGGCTCCGGCGGATGGCGCATGATGCGCTTCGCCTCGACCCCCGTCGTCGACACCCCCACCACCACTACTGCCACCAACACGGACCGACACACGTTCATGACTCCAATTCCTCCTGCGCCCCCCGCATCGATTTCAATTGTTCTTCCAACACCGACAACCACTCGTCGATTGGCACCTGTGCGTCGACGACGATCTCGAACCTTCCATCCGGCAAGCGTCGTACCGCACCCGGTAGTGACGGGCGCAGCGGGATCACCACCGCCTCGCGCGAGATGTCGAGACGCTCCAGCACCGTGAAGATCTTTTCGATTTCCTTGAGTGTAACAGCCGTCAACATCGCGATCGGGTCGCCCCATCGGAGTCGGTCATTCTCCGCCCCACCTCCACCTCGGCGCCGATGCTACCAGATCATTCGGGGCGCCGGAAGCAGGATCTCCGCTCAGACTTGCTCGAAGACGGTATTCGCCGCTAATGTCAGTGCTCCGAGAAGAGGAGAGTCCACCATGGCGGAAGCGGTCACTGCCTTGCGGCCCGAATCGTTCCAGCAGCGCGACGTGATCACGGTGGTCAACCCGGCCACCCTCGAGAAAATCACCGACGTCCCGGTAACCGATGCGGCCGGCGTTCATGCAGCCATCCGGCAGGCACGCGTCGCCCAGCAACAGTGGGGGAGCTTGTCGTTCGCCGATCGCGGGCTGGCACTCAAGCGGTACCGCGATGTAATTGTCGACAACAAGGAGCGCATCGCCGGCGTCATCGCCTCGGAAACCGGCCGGCCACGCGGCGATGTCTATCCGAGCGAGCTGTTGCAGCTCTGCGATGCCATCGGCTACTGGGCCAAAAGGGCTCCAAAGTTCCTGGCTGACGACACAATCCAACCGCATCTCCTCAAGAACAAGCGAGTCTATGTGACTTACCATGCGATCGGTGTGGTCGGCATCATCGGCCCATGGAATTTTCCATTTCTTCTCACCATCGGCGAGGCCATCCCCGGGCTCATGGCGGGATGCGCGGTGATCATCAAGCCGTCGGAGGTCACGCCGTTGAGCGCCATGATCGGGGCGGAGCTCGCAGACGCTGCGGGCCTGCCGCGGGGGCTGCTCCAAGTCATCCCGGGTTACGGTGAGACCGGCGGCGTACTCGTCGACTACGCGGACATGATCTGCTTCACCGGCAGTGTCGAGACCGGCAAGAAGGTGGCCGAACGCGCCGCGAAACGGCTCATCCCCGTCACGCTGGAGCTCGGCGGCAAGGACCCGATGGTCGTGCTGCGCGACGCCAACCTAGAACGCGCCGCCAGCGGTTGCGTCTGGGGCGCGCTGTTCAACGCCGGCCAGGTTTGCATGTCGGTCGAGCGGGTGTACGTCGAGGAGCCGATCTACGACGACTTCGTACAGCGGGTGACCGACAAGGTGAAGCACCTCCGCCAGGGTTTGCCCGACCAACTCGTCGAGATGGGTTCGATGACCTTTCCACCGCAGCTGCAGAAGGTGGAACAGCACGTGGCCGACGCCGTACGCAAGGGGGCGAAGGTACTCACCGGTGGCCGGCGCAACCCCAACTTACCGGGGTTGTACTACGAGCCCACGGTGCTCACCGACGTCACCCACGATATGACAATCATGACCGACGAGACCTTCGGGCCGGTGATCCCGATCATGAAGGTGCGCGACGCCGAGGAGGCCATACGACTGGCGAACGACTCGCGCTACGGCTTGACGGCGAGCGTGTGGACCAAAGATGACGTCAAGGCGCGTGTCGTGAGCCGGCGCATCGAGGCGGGTTCGGTCTGCGTCAACGACTGCCTGGTCAACTTCGCCGTCACCGAAGCGCCGATGGGCGGGATCAAGGAAAGCGGTATCGGCGTGCGGCACGGTGCCCAGGGCATCCGCAAATTCTGCCGCCAACAGACGGTGGTGATCGACCGTTTCGGCTCGAACAAGGAGATCAACTGGTACCCAACGAGCAAGCGCAAGGCGGCGCTCTTCCGGCGCGCCCTCAACTTCTATCGCAGCGGGTTCTGGAACAAGCTGCGCGGTTAGGGCCTGTCGGGCTCGGAAGCCTGCAGCGACCCAACGGCGAGCGGGCCATGGCTGGTCGCCAGCCTCTAGCTCGCATCAGCCAAGCCCGCCACCTTCGCGATCTCGGCATGGCGCGTGTCGAACTCCCGGGCAACCTGCTCGTCCTTCTCCGACATGGCTTGCACGTCAACGCTGGCGTATCCGAGGATACCCATCGCCTCGTACCCCGTGCGGATTTTTGAACCCCACAAGCCGATGTCCTTGATGATGGGCACGATGCGGCTGAACAGCGCGGAACGATAGCTCTGCATGAAGCCCGACTCCAACATGTAGGCGGCGCATTCGTCAACCGGCAGACCCAGGGTCTCCCACACTTCCTCCGCCTGGAAGCGATCGCGCATCAGGTAGCAGGCTTCCACAGCAAACTCTTCGCGCTCATCACGCTCCGCTTGCGTGAGCATCGGATAATAGTCACGCAGCGCAAAGCGGCCGAACGCGACGTGCCTCGCCTCGTCCTGCATGACATAGGCGTTCACCGCACCCGCCAGCGGGTTCTGCGACTGGTCACGGATCTGTGCGAAGGCCGCAAGCGCCAGTCCCTCGATCAGCACTTGCATGCCGAGGTAGGTCATGTCCCAACGCGAATCGCTGAGGACATTGTCGAGCAACCCCTGCAATGTCGGCGTGATGGGATATGCAAGCTCGAACTTGTCGTGCAAGAGTCGTGAGTACGCCTCGACGTGGCGCGCCTCGTCGATCACCTGGGTCGCCGCATAGAACTTGGCGTCCATGCGCGGAACCTGCTGCACGATCTTTGCAGTGCAGATGAGCGCACCCTGCTCGCCGTGCATGAACTGCGAGAGTTGCCAGGACTGGAAGTGGCGTCTGAGGTTGGCCTTCTCGCCGGCCGTCAAGCGTGCGAATACCGGCGAACCGAAGAGCGGGATGGATTCATCCGGCAACTGTTCGGGATTCTCGGGATCGAGATCCTGTGACCAGTCGATGCGCGTGTCGGCGTCCCACTGCCGCTGCTTCCCCCTGGTATACAGCTTGAGCAGAGAATCGCGACCATCCTCGTATTCCCAGCGGAAGGTCGTATCGAAGGTGCCGGGGATGTTCCACTCGACACCCTCCACCGGGCGCGCATAACGGTCCGCAGTCGCCATCAGGATCCTCCTTTGGGCGTTGTTAGAGACGGTTGCAACGAGATCTGAGATGCAACCCGGCCCGAGCAAAGTCGCGTTTAGCCAGCCTTCGCGAGCGCCGGCTGTTCGGTCGGCTGATGCACGATGATCCGGGGTGGGGTCGTGTCGAGCGCCGGATGCGGGTCAGCGAGCAGACGCAGCGCCTCTTCTTTGTCAGCTGTCGTCATCGCCCGTGTCGTCGTGCAGAACTCGACCAGGATACCGTTCGGATCAACGGTATAGATGGACGTGCACCAGCCGTGGTCGATCTCGTGCACCAACAAGCCGTGGTCGTTCCATCGTTGGCGCCGCGCGTTGATGTCGGCCAGGTCCTTGGCACGGAAGGCGATGTGATTCACCCAGATCGGCAGGCCCATTCCGGTCGACAGGGCCGGTGACCACTTGTCGCCAATGCTCTCGTCGTGCAGATCCCAGAAGGCGATATACTCGTCCTTGGTAATCTCATAGAAGGCGTGCTTCGCCCAGCCGCCACCCTCGGTCGGATTGGCAATCACCTTGACCAACTCGAAGCCCATCGCTTCGCTGTAGAACTTGTGCGTCGCCTGCAGATCTCGCGTCGCTACTGCAGTGTGATGGAATCCCATAGTCCCTCCGTTACGCTATGGCTCAGCTCTAGTTCGAATGACGGTCCGGTTTCAAGCGAACGCTCCTCAGGCTAGCGCCGCGGCCAGGCTGGAGATCGCCACCCCACGGCGCGCCTGACGCACAGGGTGGCGGTCGAAGCCGTTGGTGCAGTAGCCGAGCGAAATACCGGTCTCCGGATCACCCCATGCCAGCTGGCCGCCGGCACCGTTGTGGCCGAACATCAACTGCGACCCGGTATGGCCGAAGCCCCGATATGTGCGGTCCGCATCCCCCGCAACAATCAGCCCGAGGGCGCGATTGGCGCGTTTGCGGAAAATCGGGTCGGTCAAGTCGCCACTGCGGATCTGGCGCGCCCTACGGATCGTTTCGGGCTGCCACACCTGGGTGCCGTCATGGGCCCGTCCCTCGGCCAACAACGCCTGATAGAAGAGGGCGAGATCCCCGGCGGTCATCACTCCGCCGCCGCCGGGCACACCTACCTCACGAAACGGCGCCTGGTTGAAACCCTGCAGCGCATCTTCCGTCACCTCGCCCTCGGGAATCACCGGAAAGCCGATCGCCTGCAATTCTTCCGGCGTGGGCTTGCTGCCGACGTGCGCAATATCGGCGAGACGACTGTGCAGCGCCGGGGGCAAACCGACGTACATGTCGGCAAGGCCGAGCGGCTCAGCGACCCGCGCGCGGACGAAGTCGCGGTAGGTCGTTCCCGAGCGGCGCTCGATGATCTCGGCTACCACCCACATACTCGAGGTCGGGTGATACTCGAAGCGTGTGCCCGGTTCCCAGTTGAGCCGCCAGCGACGGAAGCGATCGAGGCGCTGGGTGCGATCGGGCCACTCTGTGGGTACAAACGGCGCATACGGGAAGCCGGCCGTGTGCGTAAACAACTGCTCGACCGTGATCACCTCCTTGCCGTGCGTGCCGAACTCCGGAACGATGTCGGCAACGCGTTCGTCGGTTGACAGTTTGCCCTCCTGGATCAGCAGCCATGCGGCCGCCGAGGTGATTGCCTTGGTCGAAGAGAACACGACATAAAGCGTGTCGTTCGTCGCGGCCGCATCTCGGCCATGGTGTGTGACCCGGCCGAAGGTGCGCATGCCGGCGATCTGGCCCCGGCGGGCCACCGCGATCTGCACCGACGGCAGCAGGCCGTCACGCACTTCGCGCTCGGCACGCTGGAACAGCGCCTCCAGTTTCTTGGGATCGATCCCGACGCTCTGCGGGGATTCGGCGAAGAAATTGGCTGCGGGCATGAGCATCCTCCTGCAACGATTGTGGCAGCACCCTTCCCTTTGCGGACTCGGCTTGCAGGTACGCAAGCGCGCAGGTCTCATTCGCCGACTCCTGCTGCAGCGCGCGCCGAGCACCGGTTCCACGTTTAGCGTCGCACCGCTTACCCGCTCGGAATCACCAGGCTCTGCCCGACGCGTACCTGCCCCTTGCGCAATTTGTTGCGCCGCTCGATGGCCGTTGGGGTGACCCCGTAGTGCCTGGCGATAGTCGCCAGCGTCTGACCGCGCTTCACACGGTGTGTCACGGAGACGGACCGCTGCCGATTGTACTTCTGCTGCGCCGGCAGGCTGGCGTAGCGAACCTCGAAGGTGTCAGCAGCGCCCTCGGGAACGCGGGCGCGATAGCCCTTCGGAACGTACATCTTGCCGGCAAGCACTTCGCGACTGAGCGCCGGGTTGAGATCGGCGAGAGTGTCGGCATCGCTGCCGGTCAGGCGAGCGAGCGTCTGAAAACTAATGTAGTCCGTCACGTGAACGGTTTCCGTTCGCAGCGGCGGATGGCCCCTGAGATCGCCAAAGTAATCCGAGAAGTGGCGCTCGACTTCGAGTGCGGCGAGGAACTCTGCGTAGAAATTGCGCGATGCGAATTTGAACGACGGGCCATGATAGCGGCGAATGATCTCGACGATGTCGGTAGAACCAACCTGCGACACGGCTCGGGTGACGCCGGCACGGCCGTGGTTGTAGGCAGTAATCGCCAGCGGCCAGGTGCCGAGCACCTCGTAGTTCCGTTTGAGGTGATAGGCGGCGGCTTGCGTGGACATGATGGGATCGCGCCGCTCGTCGACGGCATCGTTCACCTGCATATAGAGGCGGCCGGTCCCCGGCATGAATTGCCAGATACCCGCGGCACCTACCTTGGAATAGGCGTGCACGTTGAAGCACGACTCGACCAATGGCAGCCGCGTCAACTCGATGGGCAAGCCCTCGCGACGGAAGATGGCTTCCATCTCTGGAAGATAGCGACGCGAGACCTCTACACCTGCGGCAAAACGATCACGCAGGCCGGTTTGCGCTCGAATGCGGTCCTCGGCGGCGGCGCTCAGGAACGCAGAGGGCTCCTTGACATTGCGGAACAGCGCCCATATTTTCCGCTCCTCGTCGTTGAGCTGTGCCGGGTCCGAGCCGAGTTGATGCAGGCGCATCAGAATCGCACGCACGCGTTCCTTCTCGCTCTCGACCTTCGTTCTGGCGTAGGCAGCAATCTCCGCGTCGCTCATACCGCCTTCCGCCAGCGGCCGGAAGTCGAGCACCGCGTACACACGGTCCAGGTGTTCGGTGTCGTGAATCACCACCTCGCGGGTCGAGTAGGTGGCGAAGACGTCCCTCCAGAATTTGACCTGCGTCTTGAGACCGACCGGTACGGGAACGTGCGATGACTCGTCGCGCTCTGTCGGTGCGGCGGCACCAACCGATTTGACACACAGAAGCGTGCCCAGCATTCCCATCCCGAGCAGCCACGCTGTGCACCCAACCGCCTTCTGCCGGGCCCTCACACGCGAACCGTTGTGGTTCCGCAACCTCCGCATTTTCCTCCGTCCAGCAACCCAGAACGTACCGAGGCGTGACGGTGCAGTCAACGCTCTTCTGCGCGTGCGGCGCGGCGTCGTGCTGCTGCTCGCCACCGTCGCCTGCGGCGGCTGCAGCTCGCAACCATCGGCACCTCCAGGGTACGTTGTCGTCGGATTGGAGAATGGGCCGACGACACTCGACCCGCGTTTCGCCACCGATGCCACCGCTGCACAGGTCGGAGACCTGCTCTTCGATGGGCTCACGCGACTCGACAATCAATCGCGCCGACGGCCGCACCTGGCGACCGCGTGGGAGACGCCAGACGAGCAGACGTATCTTTTTCACCTGCAGGAGGGTTTCCGGTTTTCCGACGGGCAGCCGGTCACGGCAGCCGACGTGCAGGCCACTTACAACTCGGTGCGCGACGCAGGCTCACAATCGCCCAAGCAACAGGCGCTCACGGCAATCGACACAATCGAGGTACTCGACCCGCTGACCGTCCGTTTCCGTTTGCGCCAGCCGTTCGCGCCGTTCCTCGAGGAGACCGGGTTGGGCATCCTCCCGGCCCGTCAGATCGCTGCGGCGCCAATGCGCCCGCTTGCGGAGCCGATCGGCTCGGGGCCCTTCCGGCTCACCGAGTTCACTCTCGACGAGCGCATCGTGGCGGCACGCAACGACGGCTACCCGCTCGGCCGTCCGCACCTGGCGGGCGTGATCTTCAAAGTGGTGCCCGACGCGGTGTCGCGCTTGCTGGAGCTCAAGCGCGGCAGCCTGGACCTGGTGCAAAACAGCATCGAACCGGACGCCCTCGGTTGGGTACGCCAGCAACCAACTCTCGCAGTCGCGAGCGGTGCGGGAACCAGTTTCCAGTATGTCGGCGTCAACTTGCGCGATCCGCACCTCGCCGACGTGCGCGTGCGGCGCGCCATCGCTCACGCCATCGATCGCAACGCCATCGTCGACACGATTCTGAAGGGACTCGCCACCGTCGCCACCGGGTTGCTGCCACCCACACATTGGGCGTACGAGCCCAACGTGCCGACCTACGCGTACAATCCGAAACTCGCCAAAGCGCTGCTCGACCAAGCGGGCTACCCGGCCCCGGACGGCAACGGAAGCGGCCCTCGCTTCCACCTGTCGTACAAGACCACCACCGTCGAGCTGCGCCGGCGCATCGCGGAAGTCCTGCAAGAGCAACTGGCACAGGTCGGCATCGCACTCGACATCCGTAGCTACGAGTGGGCGACGTTCTACAATGATATCCGCAAGGGAAACTTTCAGTTGTACTCTCTGTCTTGGGTTGGCATCGAGGATCCGGACATCTACTACCAGACCTGCCATTCGTCGCAGCTCCCTCCCCTCGGCAACAACCGCGGCTACTTTCAGGAAGAGACCATCGATCAACTCACCGAAGCCGCACGGCGCACATCCGATGTGGAGGAGCGACGCCGTCTCTATGCCGAGGTCCAGCGGCGGGTCGCGCAACTCTTGCCTGTGATTCCCTTGTGGTGGACGACGAACGTCGCGGTCATGCATCGACACCTACGGGGCTACGAGATTGAACCCAACGGCAGCTACGTAGCGCTGCGCAATGCATGGATCGAGGAGCGCTGATGCGCCGCCACCTGCTGTACCGGCTGCTGCTTGCTGTCCCGACGGTGTTTGGGGTCATCACCGTGGTGTTCCTGCTCATCCACTTGGTGCCCGGCGATCCGGTCGACGCTATGCTCGGCGAAACGGCGCGCGCCGCGGACAAGGTTCGCCTGCAGCACCAGCTCGGCCTCGATCGCCCGCTGCTCCTGCAATATGCTCGCTATCTGCACCGCCTTGCGCGCGCCGACCTCGGGCGCTCGTTGCATAGCGGCCGTCCTGTGCGGCGAATGATCGTTGCCCGCTACCCGGCGACCCTGGAGCTCGCCGCCGGCGCGTTGGTCGTCGCGCTGCTTCTAGCGCTGCCTCTCGGCGTGATCGCGGCAGCTCGTCCAGGTTCGCTCGTCGACACGCTCTGTCGGACGATCGCCATCGCTGCTGCGGCGCTACCCAATTTCTGGTTGGGTCCGCTGCTGATTCTGACCTTCGCGATCGTGCTGGAGTGGGCGCCGGTGAGCGGACGTGACGGTCTGGCACATCTGGCGCTGCCGGCGTTGACGCTTGGGTTGGGAATGGCGGCGGTGCTCACGCGCATGCTGCGCGCCACGCTGTTGGACAGGCTCGGGGACGACTACATACGCACCGCGCGCGCCAAAGGCGCCAGCGAGCCGCGCGTCCTCCTCATCCACGCGCTGCGTAATGCGGTCCTACCGGTGCTCACAGTGCTCGGCCTGCAGGTGGGCGCACTGTTGGCCGGTGCCATCATCACCGAGACGATTTTTTCCTGGCCCGGCATCGGCCGCCTGACGCTGCTCGCCATCCAGACGCGGGACTACCCGCTGGTGCAAGGGTGCATCCTCGTCATCGCTCTCACCTACGTGGCCATCAACCTGTGCACCGACCTGCTGTACGGCATGATCGACCCGCGCCTGTGGACTCAGCGATGAGCGGCGTGGTCGCCAACCGACAGATCGCTGCGGGCCTGACGATCACGGCGTTGTTCGTCTGCGTCGCGCTGTTCGCTCCGGGTTTGGCGCCGCAGAGCCCGGCGCTGCAGACTTTGAGTGAAGACTTGCAGCCACCGGGTAGCACCCACCCTTTCGGGCAAGACAAGCTCGGACGCGACGTGTTGAGCCGGGTGATCTACGGTGCCCGTGTCTCGCTTCTCGTCGGCGTCGCGGTCACTGGCTTGTCTGCGGCACTCGGGTTGGCGGTGGGGTGTATCGCGGGATACGCCGGAGGCCGTGTCGACGACCTGCTGATGCACACCATTGACATCCTACTCGCCTTCCCCGGCATCCTCCTTGCCATCAGCCTGTCGGCCGTGTTGGGGCCGTCGCTGCGCAACGTTCTTCTGGCACTCTGTGCCATCGGCTGGACCGGCTATGCGCGCCTGGTGCGTGCCGAGGTGCTGGCGTGGCGCGAACGTGAGTTTGTCAGCGCAGCCGTCGGCCTCGGTGCTCCCCCTCTGCTCATACTCAGGCGTCACATTGTCCCGCAGCTGCTGACACCGCTCGCTGTTCAGGTCACCTTCGGCATAGCCACGGCAATCGTTTCCGAGGCGAGCCTAAGCTTCCTCGGTCTGGGTGTGCAGCCACCGACGCCATCATGGGGCGCCATGATCAATGAGGGCCGTTCGTTCCTACTCATCGCCCCGCACGTTGCCCTCTTCCCCGGCCTCGCCGTCATGCTCACGGTGCTCGGCTTCACCCTCCTCGGCGACGGCCTGCGTGACGCGCTTGACGTGAGGAATCGTGACCAGAGGGTCCCGTGACTTCCGATGGCCCGGCGTTGCCGGCAAGCGTGATCGGTTGGCGGCAAAATAGCGCTCGATGTCAGGTCGCTACCCGCCGCAGTGGTTACTGGTCACTCATCCTTCCTTCCCCTGCCGCACTGGCAGCGTGATCGTGAACGTTGCCCCGGCGCCTGGCGTGGATTCGACGCGCAGCGTGCCGTGGTGTCGGGCAACGATGCCGTATGAGACGCTCAGTCCCAGACCGGTCCCCTGTCCTACCGGCTTGGTCGTGAAGAACGGCTCGAAGACGCGCGCACAGGTTTCCGGCGTCATGCCCGGACCATCGTCGCGGATAGCGATTGTCACGTCGCCGTCCTGCACGCGGGTCGTAACCCAGATGTTACCCTGCCGCTCGGCGATTGCGTCGGCTGCATTGGAGAGCAGGTTCATGAAGACTTGGTTGATCTGCCCGGGCAGACAGTCGACATCGGGCAACTCACCAAACTCGCGATGCACCACGATACTGTTGACCAAGCGGTGTGCCAAGAGGGTCAGGGTGCTGTCGATGCCGCGATGGAGATCGGCTTGCTGCCATGTCTCCCGTTCATTGCTTCGCGAAAAAGCACGCAGTTGGCCGACGATGGTTGTCGTCCGTCGCACGCCCTCCTCACAGTCGTCGAGCATCGCCGGCAGATCAGCCCGTACGGCATCGATGTGCAATTCGCGGGACACCTGATCGAGCCGGGCCCGTTCGTTCGCCGCGAGCGGTGCCTGCGCATACGCATCGAGCGCCGCCGTAATTCGCTGCACATACACACGCAGATGCTCGATATTCCCCGCAACGAAGCTGATCGGGTTGTTCAGTTCGTGGGCCACCCCGGCGACCAACTGGCCGAGGCCGCGCATCTTCTCCGAGTGCACCAGGTGAGCCTCCGCCTGCTGCAAGCGCGCGTACGCGGCCTGCAGCTCGGCGTGAGCATGCTCGACAGACGACAGCGCCTCCCGCAGCCGGCGGTTCTTCTCTTCGAGATCGCGCTCGCTTGTCCGCAAGCGCTCCGAGATGTAACCGCCGAGGTAGACGAGGAGCGCTAGACAATAGAGCAAGAAGGCCGCCCAGGCCCCTTGGTACAAGACGGGCGAGGGCGCGGCATCAACGGCGAACAGCGGCGCCCCATGAATGTATCCCGAGGCGTGCAAGCTAACCGCCCCCAGCCACAGCAGGATGGCCAGCACGGCGCTGGCCGCAGCCACCAGCCCGTCGACCAGCATCGCAGTGGCTAGCACTTGGACGACGTAGGCCATGACGAAAGGACTCTGCACACCCCCCGTATTGACCACGAGATAGGTTGCGAAGACATGGTCCAGCGGAATCGCTACGGCCGACACCGGCAGCACGTAACGGCGTCGCCGTACGCACCAATCGTTAATGGCGTTCAGAGTCCCGCCGATCACCGCCACTTGGAAGACTGGGACAATGGTAGCGAACAGTCCCAACCGGTGCGCGATGACCGACAAGAGGAGAAAGCCGGCGATCGTCAGCCAACGCACGCGAACCGCCCACAACAGGCGGTCCGGCGCCGACCACAGCGTCTGCAAGCGCTGAGCAAGCGGCGGCATGGGGACGAGACAGATGTTACGGCGGCACGATGGCAGAAGACAAGCGCCGAAGCGAGCGAAGCGAGCCGGCTTGCGAGCCGGCTTGCTTGACAACCCGGGAGGTGGATACTAGCTTTCGCGATGCGAGTCAGGCCCCGCGAGACGTCGAAAGCTCAATCAAATAAATGTCTCGACAGCGGCGTCCAAAGCGCAGGAGGTTGCTGAGATGTCCAATATGCTGAAGACCACCCTGTTGCTGGCGCTGCTCACGGGTCTCATCATGTGGATCGGCGAATTCCTCGGTGGCTCGCAGGGTTTGGTCATTGCCTTCGTCTTCGCCGTGGTCATGAATTTCGGTAGCTACTGGTTCTCCGACAAGCTGGTCTTAGCAATGTACAATGCCCGCCCGGTGGGGATGAACGAGGCCCCGGATCTCTACCGTATCGTGCAAAACCTGGCGACGCGCGCGCAGATGCCGATGCCGAAGCTGTACATCATCCCAAGCGATGCCGCCAACGCCTTCGCTACCGGTCGCAGTCCCGAACATGCCGCAGTAGCGGTCACCGAGGGCATCATGCGACTGATGAGCTGGGACGAATTGGAAGGGGTGTTGGCACACGAGATCAGCCATGTTCGCAACCGTGACATCCTCATCAGCTCCATCGCCGCCACGCTTGCGGGTGTCATCATGATGCTGGCAAACATGATGCGCTGGGCTGCCATCTTCGGCGGGGTGTCGCGCGACGATCGCGAGGAGGGTGGCGGCATTCTCGGCTTGTTGGCGATGACCATCCTCGCACCGCTCGCGGCAACGCTCATCCAGTTGGCCATCTCGCGCTCGCGCGAATACCAGGCGGATGCCAGCGGCGCTGAACTCCTGCACAACGGCGAGCCCCTGGCGCGTGCGCTGGAGAAGCTGGAAACCGCAGTCGAACGGGTGCCGCTGCAGGCAAATCCGCAAACCGCACACCTGTTCATCGTCAACCCGCTGACGGGTCGCTCCTTTGCGAACCTCTTCAGCACGCATCCGCCGCTCGAAGAGCGCATTCGACGACTGCGAGAAATGAGGGGCTAAGCCCATCCGTCACCGGTGCCCATTCACTGAGCCCGATGCTGCGCGGCACATCGGGCTTTTTCGTAAACCATCATGAGTAACGACGAAGAAAAACAAGAGAAGCGGGGATTCAAGGTCGAAGATCGGCGCCGTTTTTCCGAAAGCGGCGAGGCCCGATCGGAAGCCGCGGACGGCAGCCCGACAAGCAGCGACAGCACCAGCGCCCCGCCGCCCAGCGAGGCCACCGCTGCCCCCGCAAGCTCAGCGGAGCCGCGGCGCCCCGAACCCCCACCGATGGACCTCAACTTCTCCACCTTCGTCATCAGCCTGAGCACGCAGGCGCTCGCCCATCTCGGCGAGATCGAGAATCCGATCGACGGGCGCCTGACCGTCGACCTGGGTGCGGCAAAGCAGCTGATCGATATCCTGGGCATCCTCAAGGACAAGACGAAGGGCAATCTGGACGCGACCGAGGCGGGCTTGCTCGACAAGGTGCTATACGACCTGCGTCTCTGCTACGTTGAACGCGTGCGTAGCCACTCGAATAAGGCCTAAGCGCCGCCGCACTGACGTTTTCCATGTGATACAGCCCACTGAGGCTGCAGAAGGAGGAAGCATGAGTGCGCACACGCGCGCCCGTCGAAAGGTTCTGGGGATAGCCGCGGGGTTTCTCGCTGGCGTCCTGACCACCATCGGACTCAACCTGGGACAGCGGGCCCACGCCATCAGTTTCTGGGGCGAACAGGAGCCCACACCACAGCCAGCGGCACCGACACCGGCGGCAGCTCAGGCACCTCTGATTTCCGGGTTACCCGACTTCGCCCGACTCGCGGAGAAACTCAGTCCCTCCGTGGTCAACATCTCGACGACTTCTCAAGGGGAATCACACCCGCAAATGGGGGGTCCACAGCAAGCGCCTCAAGGGCCGTTCGGCGGTGGGCGCCCAGGAGATCCGCACGAGTTCTGGGAACCGTTCGAACGCTTCTTCGGCCCGATGCCGAAGCGGTCGTTCAAACAGCGCAGCCTCGGGTCCGGATTCATCGTCAACCGCGACGGTGTCATCCTCACGAACAATCACGTCGTCGAGAACGCCGACGAGATCCTTGTGAAGCTCGCCAATGACAAGGAGTACAAGGCAAAAATCCTCGGCCGCGACCCGAAGACCGATATCGCGGTCATCAAGATCAACGACGTACCAGATCTCACACCGGTCACGCTCGGCGACTCCGACACCCTGCGCGTCGGCGAGTGGGTCATGGCCATCGGCAACCCGTTCGGCCTCGAGCACAGCGTCACCGCTGGCATCGTCAGCGCCAAGGGCCGCTTCATCGGCCAGGGTAGTTACGATCAGTTCATCCAGACTGACGCCGCCATCAACCCCGGAAATTCCGGCGGCCCTTTGATCAACCTGCGTGGCGAAGTTGTCGGTATCAACTCCGCCATCTTCAGCCGCTCGGGTGGCAACATCGGCATCGGTTTCGCCATCCCCATCAACCTCGCAAAGGATGAACTCCCCGAGCTCGAAGAGAAGGGCAAAGTCACGCGCGGCTGGCTCGGTGTCCTCATTCAGAAGGTGACGCCGGAGATCGCGGAGTCCCTTGGATTGGATGAACCGAAGGGCGCGCTGGTCGCGGACGTCATCAAGGACGGTCCGGCAATCGAGGCCGGTATGAAGGTTGGCGACGTCATTGTCGAATTCGACGGCCACGCGGTAAAGGACAACACCGAGCTGCCGCTCCTGGTCGCACGGACGCCGGTGGGCAAGAGCGTCAAGGTCAAGGTCATTCGCGATAAGAAAGCCGAGACCCTGAACGTGACGATCAACGAGCTGAAGGATGAGGAAGTCGCAGCCGCAGGCAACCAGGAGGAAGAGGGCTTCGGCTTGACGGTCCAGAACCTGACGCCCGACATCGCCGAGAGCCTCGGGATCAGCAGCGACATCAAGGGCGTGGTGGTCGCCGGTGTAGAACCTGGCAGCACTGGAGATGACGCCGGCCTGCGGCGTGGCGACGTGATCCTCGAAGTCAACCGCGAGCCGGTCAAGGACGTAAACGCCTATCGCAAGGCACTCAAGGGCGCAGGCAAGGGCAAGAATGTCCTGTTCCTGGTGCGGCGCGGAGACAACTCCATCTTCCTCGCGCTCAAGCCATCCACCGACTAGCCTCTTGGCATGGCATCAACACCGAGAGTCCAGGCAAGATCCCTGGACTCTCGGTTCGTATTGCCTGATAGCTGACCGCTGAAGGCTGACGGCTCCGAAGATGCTGCGACGCCTCGCATTCGGGCTGCTGCTCCTCATGGCTGCGGCCACCGTGGCCGGCCTCGGTGCAGCATTCCATTATGTGCACAAGTGGGACGCCATTGTCTCCGAACGCTTTCGCACACATCACTGGGCCTTTCCCTCGAAGATCTACTCCGACAGCCAGCTGATCTATCCCGGCATGGACCTCAAGGCGGTGGGCTTCTTCGACCGCCTGCGTGATCTCGACTATCAACCTGCGCCAACCGCCGTTAGCCGTAAGGGTGACTACCACGTCGACGAGCACACCGGCACTATCGATGTCCATTTGCGCGACCTCCCTACTGCCGCCGGCGAAAACGAGCCACGGCGCGTCCGCCTCTTCATGAGCGGCAACACCGTCAGCCGTATCGCCGAGCTCGATGACGAATCGAAGGAGGTCTTCGCCGTCGAGCTCGAGCCAGCGTTACTCAGCGGGCTGTATCAGGGCGCGTGGGAAGAACGTCATCTGGTGATGCTCGACGAGGTGCCGCCGCTGCTTCTGCGCGCCATCATGGACGTCGAGGACCAGCGTTTCTACGAACATCACGGCATCGATCTCAACGGTGTCGCGCGGGCGCTGTGGGTGAACGTGCGCAGCGGACACACCGTGCAGGGCGGCAGCACGCTGACGCAGCAGCTGATGAAGAACTTCTTTCTCACCGACGAGCGCAACATCAAGCGCAAATTGCGTGAGGCGCTGATGGCCTTGATCGTCGAACGCCGCTTCACCAAGCAAGAGATCCTCGAGAACTACATCAACGAGATCTATCTCGGGCAGAAAGGTGCACAGGGGATTTACGGCATCTGGGAAGCCTCGCGATTCTACTTCGCCAAAGAACCGCGCGAGCTGTCGATTGCCGAGATGGCGATGCTGGCGAGTCTCATCAAGGCACCCAACCGTTACTCGCCGTTCCGTGATCCCGAGCGCGCGCAGCGGCGCCGCAACTACGCACTCGGCTTGATGCTCAAGCAAGGCGACATTACCGCGGAGCAGCACGCGGCTGCAATCGCCGAACCGCTACGCGTCGCGCCCATGGGCAACCAGGCGAAGGACGCGCCCTACTTCGTCGACTATGTGCGCCAGGAACTGTCGCAGGCCTATCCGTCCGAAGTGCTCACCAGCGAGGGCCTGCGCATCTACACGGCGCTGGACATGCATTTGCAGCGCCTGGCCGAGCAAGCCGTGCAAACCGGCTTGGCGGATCTCGAGAAACGCTACCCGCGGCTGCACTCCGACAAGCCGGCGGACCAGCTACAGGCGTGCCTGATCGTCATCCAACCACAAACCGGCGCGATCAAAGCAATGATGGGCGGCCGCGACTATCGCTCTACCCAGTTCAATCGCTGCACACAGGCACTACGGCAGCCGGGATCGGTCTTCAAACCGTTCACCTACCTCACCGCGTTCGAGCAGACGCGCCACGGTGACCCGCACATTCTGCCGACGACGCGGATCGAAGACGAACCCTTTGACTGGGCCTTCGACAATCAGGTGTGGACCCCGGCGAACTACAAGAAGCGCTATCTGGGAATGGTCAGTGTGCGTGAGGCGCTGGAGTTTTCGCTCAATGCCGCTACGGCGCGCCTGGCACAGCAGATCGGGCTGCCGGGCATTCTCGAGACGGCGCGGCGCATGGGGATCAGCTCGCCGCTGCCACCCTACCCGTCGGTCGTCCTCGGCGCCGCCGAGGTGACACCGTTCGAGGTCGCACAGGCGTTCTCCGTGCTCGCCAACAGCGGCCTGCGCGCGGAGCCGTTGTCCATCAAGAAGGTGATCGATCGCGGCGGCCTGCCGATCGAGCGCAAGCCGGTCCAAGTAGAGCAGGTGATCTCACCCGACACGGGCTATCTCGTGACCCATCTAATGGAGGGTGTCCTCGACTACGGTACTGGCAGTGGCGCGCGCAAGCGGGGATTCAAACGCGCGGCCGCCGGCAAAACGGGCACGACGAACGACTATCGCGACGCGTGGTTCGTCGGTTTTACGCCTGATCTGCTCGCGGTCGTGTGGGTGGGCTTCGATCAAAAGCGTCCGGTCAACCTCGCCGGCGGCGAGGCGGCGCTGCCGATCTGGACCGAGTTCATGAAGCAAGCCACCGCCGGCGTTCCCGAAACCAGCTTCGTTCCACCTCCGGGTGTGTCTCTCGTCACCATCGATCCGCTGTCGGGTGATCTCGCAACGCCGGCGTGCACAGAGAAACTCGACGAGGCCTTCTATAAGGGTGATGAGCCAACGACGCCCTGCCCGTTGCATGCACCGCACGCCGAACCGGTGGAGGCCCCCGCCACTGCTCCGCTTTGACGCACTTGCTTTCGCCTTCCCGGCTTTCTAACAACTTGTCGGACGTGGAAGCCCACAGCGACCAACGGGCGCGGGCCATAGAAATGACGCCGGCCGCAGGCCCTGCCGGTGTTCTGGAGGCCGAGATGAAGAACGCAGTCGCAACCACAGCCGCACCGCAAGCCATCGGTCCGTACTCGCAAGCGGTCAGCGCGGGGCCATGGCTGTTCTGCTCCGGACAGATCGGACTCGATCCCGCCACGGGTGATCTCGTCGCCGGCGGGATTGAAGTGGAGACGAACCGCGTGCTGGAGAACCTCTGCGCCGTGCTCGCCGCAGCGGGTGCGACGCCCGACAGCGTCGTGCGGACGACGATCTACCTCACCGACCTCGGCGATTTCGGCCGCGTCAACGAGATCTACGCGCGCTACTTCAACGCCCCGTTTCCGGCACGCGCCACCGTTGGGGTGGCGGCCCTGCCGCGTGGCGCCCGCGTCGAGATCGATGCAATTGCGTTACGCGAGGGAAACTGAAGGAAGCGAGGAGCGTCCAGCCGGCCCTACGCCGCCCTCTTGCGCGGCGACGCCTTCACGACGCGCCCCGAGCGGATGCACTGCGTACAGGCGAGGATGTAGCGCACCGTTCCCTCGACGTTGGCGTGCACCCGTTGCAGGTTGGGCTTCCACCGGCGTTTGGAGCGATTGTTCGCGTGACTCACAATGTTACCGACCGACGGATGCTTAGCGCAGACATCACAAGTTCGTGCCATGGTTACTCCTTGGATTGGAGTCGGTAGCACAGGGCTTGTGGGGCTGCAACGCACCCTCCCAGAGTCCAAGGTTCAACGTCGAAGGGTCAAGGCCCAAGTTCAGGCCTTTCGATGCCGGGCTGTGGACGCTCGATGTTGGACGTTGGCCTTTCGACGTATCGTTTCGAGCAACTGTGTCGTCGAGTAACCCGGCGCAAATCGTAGCGATCGCACGGAGCCACCACGTGACCGCACGATGTCAGCTCCAACGATTTGCTCCGCCTTCCAGTCGCCGCCCTTCACCAACACGTCCGGCTGCAGTTCCTTGATCAGGGCGTACGGGGTGTCCTCGCCGAAGACCGTCACGTAGTCGACCATTTCCAACGCCGCCATCACTTCGCAGCGAGCCCGCTGCGACACCAACGGCCGCGTCGGCCCCTTGAGGCGGCGCACCGAGGCGTCGCTATTGAGGCCCGCCACGAGGACATCGCCCAACCGTTTTGCCGCTCGCAAGTAGCGGACGTGCCCTGGGTGAATCAGGTCGAAGCATCCGTTAGTGAAGACGATGCGCTTACCTTGCCGGCGCAATGCACCGAGATGCCGCGCCAGCATGCGGCGCGTCAGTACCTTGTTCATGCGCGAGTGGTGTTACATGGCTTCCGCGGCGAGAATCAAGGGTGACGACTGCGCTCCCGGTCGCTTCCGTTGCTTCCTTGTAAACCCCCCACCCTGGTGTTAGGTAGCGCGCATGCCGGACTATCGTCGGCGGGCGGCGCGCGAGGCGATGAGCGTGCGGCTCGACGTGAACGGCATGATGGCTGAAGCCATCGGCCAAGCGGGGGTTGGCACGGACGAGGTGGACGGGTTGGCTATGCGCGCGGTCGAGACCGCGCATGCGCTGCAGGCGAAGCGCGCCGCAGGCGAGCTCCCGTTCTATGACCTGCCCTACCAAAAGGAGGCCATCGGAATTACAAAGGCGCTGGCCGCCGAGTTGCGCGCTGAGTGCGATACGCTGGTCGTCCTCGGCATCGGTGGATCGGCGCTCGGCACCAAGACATTGCTCAGCGCCCTCGAACCGACCCGGCGCGTGATCGTCGCCGACAACGTCGATCCCTGGACTTTCGGCAAATTGCTCGACGGTCTCGACCTCACACGCACCGCGTTCAACGTCATCAGCAAGTCCGGCGAGACGGCCGAGACCATGGCGCAGTTCCTGATCATCCGCGATCTGCTGCTGCGGCAGCTCGGGGCCGTAGACTACGCACGTCACGTTGTCATCACCACGGACGCGGATGCGGGTGCGCTGCGTCAGATCGTGCACGACGAAGGTTTTCGTTCGCTCGACGTACCGCCAGGAGTGGGAGGGCGCTTCTCAGTGCTCACCGCGGTGGGCCTGTTCCCCGCCACCATCGCCGGCTTGCGAATCGACGACCTGCTCGCCGGCGCGGCGTGGATGGATAGCCGTTGCCAAGAATCGAAGCTGTGGCAGAATCCGGCCCACCTCCTCAGTACCCTGCTCTACCTCGCCGATACGCAGCGTCGGCAGAACATCGTCGTAGTGATGCCGTATAGCGACCGCCTGCGCGACTTCGGGGCGTGGTTCACGCAGCTGTGGGCGGAAAGTCTCGGTAAGGCGGAGACCGTCGACGGCGCCCCGACGCACGTCGGGCAAACGCCGCTCACGGCCGTGGGGGCTACAGACCAGCATTCATTGCTGCAGCTCCTCGTCGAAGGGCCGGCGGACAAGGTCGTCATCATGTTGCGCGTCGAGGATCACGGGCGCGAGATCCCGATTCCCGAGGCCTACGCGGATCTCGACAGCCTTGGGTATCTTGGCGGCGCCGGGCTCGGCCAACTCCTCAACCGCGAGCAGTACGCCACCGAGCTGGCGCTGGTCCAACAGCAACGGCCGGTCATCACTCTCACCCTGCCGCAACTCAATCCATTTGCGCTCGGTCAGCTGTTCTACCTCTTCGAAGCCGCGGTCGTTTTTGCCGGAGCCCTGTATCGCGTCAATCCACTGGATCAACCAGGCGTGCAGGCCAGCAACCGCCTGACGTACGCGCAGATGGGCCGCGCTGGATTCGAGAACGAGCGCGCCGCGGTCGAGGCTTGGGTGGCGCGCAAGCGCAGCGAGTATATTCTGTGAGTCAAATGGAAACGGTGGCCCACGAGCTTGGCCGAGTGCGGGTCCTGCCACAAGACGTCGCCGACAAGATCGCCGCCGGCGAAGTCGTCGAGCGTCCGGCCTCGGTGGTGAAGGAGTTGGTCGAGAACTCGATCGACGCGGGGGCGCGCCAGATTCGCATCGAGCTCGAAGATGCCGGCATCGGACTGATCGCCGTGGTCGACGACGGCGAAGGGATGACGGCGGATGATGCCGTGCGCGCCTTCGCACGTCATGCGACCAGCAAAGTCACCTGTGTCGAGGATCTGTTCCGCATCACCACTCTCGGCTTTCGCGGTGAGGCGTTGGCGAGCATCGCCGCCGTGTCGACGACGACGCTGACGACACGCCGAGCCGGCGACCTCGGCGGCACGCAGGTCTTGGTGCGTGGCGGCTCGGTGCTCGAAGTACGCGCCGCAGGCGCGCCTGCGGGTACCCGCGTCGAAGTCGTCGACCTGTTTGGCAACACCCCGGCGCGCCGCAAGTTCCTCAAAACGCCGGCAACCGAGGTCGGCCATGTGAGCGAACTTGTCACGCGCACCGCTCTGGCGTGCCCGCGCATCGGCTTCCTGCTGCGCCATGGGCCGCGTACGCTGTTGGATTACCCGGCTGTCGGTGATGACGTCGAACGCGTCGCGCAAGTGTATGGAAGAGAGCGCGCCGCCGCCATGCTGTCGTTCCACGGACGGACGGCGGTGGGCACCATCCGCGGTTGGCTGAGCGGCTCACATCTGACGCTGCCGTCGGCGCGCCACATCTTCACCTACGTCAATGGCCGCTACGTCCGCGACAAGCTCGTCAGCCATGCGTTGGTCGCCGGCTACAGTACGCTGCTCATGCACGGGCGCTATCCCGCCGCGGCAATCTTTATCGACGTGCCCCCCGAGGAGGTCGACGTCAATGTCCACCCCGCCAAGTCGGAGGTCCGGTTCCGCCGTGGCGGTGCCGTGCACGACTTGATCACGCGCGCCGTCATGGAGCGCTTGCGATCACATACGCCGCCGGCTACCGCCGCGGCGCCGCAAACAACGGCAGCCACCGCCTGCGCCGACGATGCCACGGCGCAGATGACAATCGTTTTGCACACTCCACGGCCGCACGCACCCCTGCGCATTGTCCCCATGGCACCACCGACCAGCACCGCACCGCACACACCGGCGCACGCCACGGAAACGACGGCACCGTTGACACGCCCGACGCACGTTCTACCGCACGTGGCGCGCGCCATCACGGCAACACCCACCCCGCCGCAGGTTGGCTTCTTCGCTGGACTACGGGTGATCGGGCAGGCGTTCGAAGGGTATCTGATCTGCGAAAGCGGCGAGTCATTGCTGGTAATCGACCAGCACGCGGCGCACGAACGTGTCACCTTCGAACGATTGCGCCACGCCTATGCAGACGGCGGCGTGGCACGGCAACGACTGCTGGTGCCGACGGTCGTGGACGTTGGTGCACAAGCGGCACCGTTGCTGGCCGAGCGCCTCACCGATCTCGAGGACCTGGGCTTCGAGCTGGAGCCCTTCGGTGGCAGCAGCTTCGCCGTACGCGCCGTTCCCGCCCTGTTGGGCGATGACGATCCCGCGACGCTGGTGCGAGATCTTGCGGAAGAGTTGACTGAGGTAGGCCGCTCGCGCCGGCTGACCGAAGCCGCCGAGTCGGTGCTTGCACGATTGGCTTGCCATAGCGCCGTGCGCGTCGGGCAAAGCCTGGGCCCCGATCAGATCCGCGCGCTGTTGACTGCGATGGATCACGTCGACTTTGCGGGCAACTGCCCGCATGGGCGGCCAGCGTACATCACGCTGCCGCGGGGTGACCTCGAGCGGCTCTTCAAGCGCACGTGAAGCAGATACGCATACCGCCTAGCGCTGACTGCACATTGGCGGAGTGCGCGGAGCATGAACGCTAGGCCGCGTCTGGTAGCGCTGGTCGGCCCAACCGGGGCCGGCAAGACGGATTTCGCCGTCGGCCTGGCGCGGCACTTCGATGCCGAGATCATCAGCGCCGACTCGCGCCAGGTGTACCGCCGACTCGATATCGGCAGTGCGAAACCAACAGCGCAACAACGCGCCGCTGTCGCGCACCATGTCGTCGACGTCGTCGATCCGAACGAAACGTTTGACTGCGCCAGCTTCCGCCGACTCGCACTCGAGGCGATCGCTGACATCACACATCGCGGCAAGCGAGTCTTGATCGTCGGCGGCACCGGACTCTACATCAAGGTACTGCTGCATGGGCTTTTCGACGCGCCGTCACGCAACCCCGCGATACGCGCTCGACTGCTACGCGCGGAGGAAGAAATGCCCGGCATCTTGCATCAGCGACTGCGGACGGTCGACCCGCAGAGTGCGGCACGCCTGCACCCACACGATCACATCCGCCTCATCCGCGCCCTTGAAGTCTTCGAACTCACCGGCCGTCCGATCAGCTTCTGGCACGCGCAGCACCACTTCAGCAATGGTCGGTTCGATGCACGCGTCTTCGGATTGTCGCTGCCGCGGAACGAATTATATGCCCGCATCAATGCACGCTGTCAGGCCATGATCAACCAAGGACTGGTCGACGAAGTACGGCAGCTCTACGCTGACGGGTATGATCCCGAGCTGCCAGCGCTGCGCAGTCCGGGCTATCGTGAGATTGGCGATCACCTACGCGGTTGCTGCGATCTACCTACGGCCGTAGCGCACATGGCGCGGGCAACGCGCCGGCTCGCCAAGCGCCAGTTGACATGGTTCCGCGCCGACAGCCAGATAGTCTGGTGCGCTCCCGACATCGATCAACTATACCTGCAAATGGCAGCGTTCTGGGAAACAACCGCCTAGGGCGGTTGCCCGCGCGTTCCCCCAGCACGGCGCTGACATAAGTTGCAATTCCACCCTACCTACGCTACCAGTCCGGTGTCGAAGCCAATCCATGAAGATGCCGGGTCTGATGAGTGCACCGATGCGTCCGTTCGTGCGTC